>Ga0153995_1000004_pt1 | contig 60152 bp, 49 predicted proteins | sample TSNC079MetaG_FD_104678 | JGI IMG/M metagenome (GOLD analysis project Ga0153995, IMG submission 104678) | Attine ant fungus gardens microbial communities from North Carolina, USA - TSNC079 MetaG | ecosystem: Host-associated > Fungi > Mycelium > Unclassified | place: USA: North Carolina, Lumber... | reverse complement strand
TCCTTCGTTTATGTAGTCGGCACGCGGCCTTGCCGCCTCCGGCATGCACCCGTAGCTCAGCTGGATAGAGCGCTGCCCTCCGAAGGCAGAGGCCAGGGGTTCGAATCCCTTCGGGTGCACCAATTTTCTCAGCAATTTCAAAGACTAATAGCGACACCTAGGGCGCCCGTCTCGCCTATGCCTTTTCAGGTAAGCAATAGGTAAGCAGGCGAGGGCTCATTGCTGGTTCGTGGGGAAGGCAGGCCTTCGGGGGCGTCGCTGCTGACCAGAGGCAGGCACCGTGCCGGCAAAAAAGGTGGCCCCTATTTCTGCGCGTACCATCGAAGGTCGGGCAACAGTGAGCGCGGGGGCCACATCTACGCGCTCAACAGATGTATCCCCGCTGCGTATCTCACTCAAGTCCAGCTAACCTACGCATTTGATAGCTAGGATATGGCGCATTGATCTGGCCAGAAATGTCGCCGGCTGATTCTGCGCACCCTTTTAAACGTGAGGCCGTGAATGGCCGCTTAGCGCCCCCACTTCTCCTGTTCACAACGCCGTGGGCGGCTCCCGAAAGCTGCCACTCCATAGATGGTGAGCTTCAAGGGTCTAGCCTACGCCGCAGCCACGAAAACGGAGCGAATACGGCAAAGAGTGCGTATCCGAGGCCGCGCGTTGCCGAGCGGATTGCAAGCGGCGCGCGCTTCCATGATGCAGGCACGAGGCGCCCTGCTGGTGTGAAATGCTCCAGGGGATGGGTTAGGAAATCGTGCCATAGGCCACCATCCGCGATCTGGGCGCGGAGATTCTCGGGAAGAAAAAAGTCTGAGTGTTTGAAGGTTAGCGCGCAGACATTGATCGTCTTTTTCGCGGTATAGCCAACCCTCCCGCCAGGGCCGGTGCCAGGAATGGCGAACTGCGCGATCTGCACCGGTTTGTCCTTCCCGCCGACATGATTAAGCACGGCCTCCACACGGCCATTTTCGATCAGACTGTCCCAGTCGAAATCAGGGCGAATGACACTGCCCGCCGTGATGACACGCCCGAATTTCAAATCTTCGAAATCCGGGTTGGTCAGTACCATCGACAGCAGATGGGTACCGAAGCTGTGGGCAATGATGTCGGGGCGGGGAGGACGCCGGCTTGCTTCTGCCTGTGCGATCGCAATGCGTATTCGCTCGCCGAGTCGTTTCGCTAGCTTGCGGTGGAGCCAGCAAACCAGCACATCGATCGTCGCCCAGCCGTATTTGTATATGAGTACCGGTGCGGAGTAACGAAGCCTGTTGGCGATTTGCCAGCTGAACTCCTCCTGCCATTTGGCGCGGCTGTTCATGCCGTGCACGACAATCATCCACCTGATGTCGCGGCTAGTCTCGCCCGCAAGTTGATAGAAGGTCTCGGTGATGACCTCGACGCCCTCCTCACGATAGTCCGTCAGACAGTACGGGCACGCAGAGTAAGGGGCACCTGCGGGACTGAGGACCTTCTTGCATTCGGGCGTGGGGCACCGAAAGGCCTCGATTTTCTTCAGTGCGCCCGACTCAATGGCCTGGTTGAGAAATTCGCGAAGTGCCTCGTCTTCAGCCGCGGTGCCGACCGCTTGGGCGAACTGCGCCAAGGTGAATTCTAGCCCGTCGCCTTGTTCGAGGCGTCGAGCGATCTCCACCTTCCAGCTTCGTTCGGGTGCCTCGGATGGGTTCATGACTCGTTATTGTAGCCCCAAAGCAGCTTGAGGATCTGCGAGACGTCCTCGCGCTTGCATTGCGCCCAGATTCTCAGCCGCGCCTCGCTACCATAGACTTGGACTGCGAGGCGCCGGCTCGTTCCATCCTCTTCGGCAGCGAAATGGAGCATCCCCTGCGCTCTGTCGAATTTGCTCGTATCGACATTGTGTAGGACCACGCGAACTGGCTCTACCGCGTCAATCCCCCCACTAGCGAGTGTGGAGGCGACTTCGACATAGCCTTCGTCGAGCTCGAAGCGCGCGGAGTGCGTGCCCTTGCTTTTGGTCGCAGCGATCTTAACGGCCTGATTAAGTGGAATCCGCGTAAAGGGAGCATCGGGGCAACCGATCGCGGTCAGGACAGCGCGCACATCCTTAAAAACCTGGCCGTGGTCGATCTCGGTGTTGCGATGGATCAGGATCGCGCAATAGGGGTCGTCAAAGTTCCAGGCATATCGAACGATGCTGCGATCGAATCGCTGGCGATAGGCGTCGAACCGGTACCGCTCGAGCCCCTCTCCTTCCACGAAATCCTTCGGGCGCCAGCGATTCCAGCCTGCCTTGTTCTGGTGCCACACCATTGACAGGCTGCCCGCATCGAGAGTGATTTGCTTGAGTTGGAGCGCGTCGGGAAATTCGAGGCTGGTGACTGCACTTAGAGCGTCAGAATGCGGACTGGCGGCAATTCCACCAGCGAGATTTGCAGCATCAACTACTGGGGGCTCGACCAGATAGAGGTGCTGATCGCCCCAGCCTTCAATTTCGGCTAGCCAAGCTTCGAGCATATTTTTAGAAATTAGATTGGTATCTATCGCGGTCGCAAGATTATTCGAGAAATCATCTTTAGTGGTGCCGATCTTTGCGCCACTGCTCCGTAGCAGCTCCTTGATGAAGATGTTCCCTTGAGCAACGACGATCTTGTTGGCTAGATGCTTGAGCTGAGCCTTTGTCAGCTGATCGTCTGCCATGTCCCCCTCCAAGCCGGCACTTTGTTCAGCACACCGAGCGTTGGAACCTACTCTACCGTCACACAATCAGCTCGTCACTAGCCAGGTGCTTTGCCGGTTGTACTGCCACCTCCGACCTTTGACGCCCGGAGGAGAGGGTGTCCGTTAAATCCGGACGTTCGGCAAATCGCCCTCATTTCGGTCCTTAAGAAGCTTTCTGAGGCTACCGAAACGAGGACACATCCGCAGATGACGGTCGTCCGGCCGGTCACCCATGAGCCGCCGAGTTGTCGGTTGGAGCATCTGATGTGGCGTTATCTAGAGCGGGAGCTGGATATGCCCTCGATGGCGCGTCGGGATCCAAGACTCCCCATTGAATTTCCCCGTAACTCATAAGAGGACGACCGAGCACTGAAACGGTACCAGATTGCTTGTTGGGCCAGTACACGCCAACCGGGACGGCGTTTGCGTGCTCGTATATTTTGACTACTTGTATAGGCCCGCCAACAGATGGGTGCTTGCCGCATCGAATGAGATCGCGGAGAACTTCGAATGGCTCCATGTCAAAAGCCCCTTCGGTCAGCTTAGAGCGGTCACGCAAGAGGTTGACCAGCTCGGCCTTTGCTTTCTGAACAGGAACTTCGTCACCGGCATATGCGATTAATTTCGCTGAGCCTTCTGATTGGCCTCCCCACTCCTTTGCGGGTCTGAAGGTAAATCCAGAAATGGAGCGGTCGTAGTGAAGGGTCCAAACTCGAAATTTCTTGTTTTTCCAAGAGTATCCAGACAGCATGAAAAGTGCTTTAGGATCATCCGGGACTTTCTGGCCGTGTGGAAGCCCCGAAATGAACGACCTCGAATGGTTGAACATCCGGATCAGATGGCCTTTTAGTTCTTCAATATCGAGAGCACGGCTCGAGGCGGGAGGATGCATCCGAATGGAGTTATATGCCTGGAGCATAAGCGGGTAGGCATCCGACGTGCTTCCCGCGAACGACAGTACCGCGTCAGAGCGCGGAAGCAGCATTATTTTGGGGTTTGCGTCCCAGTACTGGCCACCAGATAATCGGCTATCTGACGCAATGACCAACTCTCGAACATCGCCAACTGTGCGTAGCCATGCCATGCCAAGTGTCATCAACATACTCCCGGACCTTTTTACAAGCATGGAAGCGGCGCCCCCGCTCAGGCAACCTAAGCCCGTGCAAATTAGCATCTGATATGCGGCTTGTAGCTAACTTGACCGAACAGGCGAGTTCAGAGTTTGTCGTTCAGCATTGTGCCCCATTCCGGTAGTTGAAGTGCCTTTGGCTATTTCCCGAAAGTTGCCGGTCCGCTTCGTTCGCCACCACGTCCATGATGGGTGTCGAACGGACTGGCACCTCTAGCGGAGGCAGTCGGAAGCATACGCACCCCAACCTTTGTCCCCCGTACCAATCCGAGGCGCATCCAGCCGGTCTGCATTCGGGCCAAACCTGATAGATTGCCCCCTTCAGGGCTCAGTGCCCGAAGCTCAACGTGCGCGGTAGGCCGATGCTTATTGAGGCGGGCGACCTCCCTGGAACGTGTGTATGATTTCAGGACCGTTGTCCAGCACGAGTGCGAAGTCGTTGCGGTACATGTCTGAACCGGCAACCATCCGACTGTCGGACGACACCGCAAGCTCGAACCCGGCGGGATCAACCCAGCAAAGGCTGCCGTCAGCGCGGACCGGTATGACAGAATACCTGCCATTGCCGCCGCTGGTTCCCGTTAGATCGGCATGGATGCGAGGCGACGGTGCGCTTGGACCGCGTTCCATTCTTCTCGTACGGGACCATTGTAGGAAGTTCCGTGGATCGATGAGCGACTCACTGTCAGTCTCTTGCTGTTCACGCGAATACATCCAGTGGAGGAATTCCGCCTTCATGGTGATGGCATGGTCGCGCGACTGCGCAATTCCCTGAGACAGCGTGAATGCGACAAAGGGATCGAGCGTGCCCCAGCGCAGAAGCTCCTTTGTCCAGAATGCGAACCAAGGCAGGTCGGATGTTTCTCTCCACGTGTCGAGCGCTGGCGTGGCAAATGGATCGGGATTTTCCTCCGTCCAGCGCTGGGCGACCGCGGCGCCGATCGCAACACCAAGTCTGAACTCCAGATTGTCGGCGACGAATATCTGCCAGGCGCGAAGATCGTTGGCCGGCGGCTCTGGTGCGTCCGGCCCTGACATCCACCAGGCAAGGACTTCGTGCCAGCGTGCGAAGAGATCGCGCCCAGTCACTGTGTCGCGAATGGCAAAACCAAAGCCACGATCGTCGGCGACAACAGCACCCAGCCGTTTGAAAAGCGCCAGCCGGTCGTCATCCTGCATGCTGCCATAACCATCCGCATAGTGCAGTATGTCGATCAGCTTTTCTGCGGCTGGTCTGAACCGGCGGCCCACGCACGGGGTGTAGCCGTAGCTGTATAAAACCTTCCGTTCTGCGGGATCAGGATAGACCGTTGACACGACCCCCCTACCACGCTGGATGAATGCATCCTCCATCCAGTTTTCGTAGGCCGAGGCGACACGCGCGAACGTATTCTGCCAGACCCTGGCGAGCGCCTCCTCGACCTGTGCCAGTGTGAGGTTTGCAGGCTGTATCTGCTGAACCTCCTCGATTGCGGCAAGGATGATGCCATCGAGCTCGTCGATGCTGTCCGCCAGCCTTGCTCCTTCGGACGACGACACGGTGCCCGCCTGTAGGGATACAGCCTGTGGTGCAATGGCGCCCAGCCAGTCGAAGAAATTTTCTGGTGCGGCGAGGCCGAGCTGGTAAGCGCGGGTACAAATCGAGCGGAGCAGGACGGACAACGGACTGTGATGCTCACCGCCACCTGCTGCCTCGACGGTCAGCTGGTTCAGCAGCCGGTCATACTCCGCCCTGCGTGCCCTCGCCTGATTGCGCTGCGTCGGCATCTGGCCATTGGCGGTGGTGGACACGCCTACCGGGATGGCAACCAGGGTCATGCCCTCCATGCCCTTCGCTGCACCGGGCCTGCCAGCGCGACCGGCGAGGTTCCTGAATTCGGCGGTCGTCATGGGATGCTCAACACGGCGTTCGGTTGCGACGTTGAACGAGCTCCGTATGATGGACGGCAGGAAGATAATGTCGAACGGAAGATTGACGCCTTCGGTCAGTGTGGCTGTTGCGACGGTAATACGGCAGATGGAACGTTCGATCAGTGCGACCATCACGCGCCGGAGCTGCTGTGGCATTTGACCGTGATTGGTGGCGATACCCCGATCGAGGAGTTTTAGTTCATGGGACTCGAGACCACAGTAGTCGGCACAAACCATTCTTGCTGAACGGAACAGTTCTGCACCTGCGCCGTCAGTCGGTGGGACAAATGCGGGAACGTTCTCCCAGCCGCTGAGGGTAAAAGCCTCCGCGTACCAGCGGATCGTGTCTTCGGGGCTCTGCGACACTGATACAAGTATCCTGCGGTCACCATCACAGAGGTGTAACGCTGTCCAAAGAATGGCCAGTTGCGTGTGGTGGTTGAGACTCCCCCTGATGCCTGCCGGAGGCTGCGGCATTGGATTGATGCGCAGACGCATGTACACGCCCTGATCACGACCACGCACAGCGAGCACGCGATCATTCAGCATGTCGAAGAATACTTCTGGTGCGGCCTCCGCACGTACCTCGAAGGTGCCGATCGCCTGTCTGGTGCTGCGATAGTACGACCCGACCGCCTCGGCATCTGTATTGCCTTCAATCCATCTGGCAACTGGGCCTGACGCCCCACCTGCAACAGCCGTGAGAGCGACCCTGGCCACGTCCGATTTCTTGGCAAGAAGCCGGGCTATGAATGCCTCGAGCCGCGCGGCGCGGCTAGAATGTTCAGCAAGGCTCTCCTGCTCGTAAATCGTGTCGTCGATGACAACCTGGTGGGCCTCATCGACGAGGAGTAGTTTCAATCTGGCAAGCAGCGTGGGGCCTAGGTAGCGCATCAGCGCATCGGCTTTTTCCACAGTGGCAATCAGCACCGTGGGCATGTCCGAGGTCAGCCATGCGTCCGTAACGCCCCAATCGGCGCCACTATAGAGACCTGTTACCAGAAACTCGCGGCCCAGCTCCCCGGTCAATTTTGCCTCCACCTCTCCCGCGAGCGCGCGGGACGGGACGATGTAAAGCGCCAGCGGCGCCAGCAGGCCCTCGCTGAGAAGCAGGAGTTCCTTCACGATCGCAAGATTGGCCACGAGCGTTTTGCCGGAACCGGTCGGTGTGCAGAGCGCGAAGGAGGAATTCTGCAGCAGGCGCTCGATCCCCTGATGCTGCGATTGCCACAGGACACCACGCCCACGCGCGTATTGGCGTCGCGCGAAACCATCGAGGTAGCTCGCGCGTCCCGGCCGGAACTGCGCCAGCTGTCGCAGTGGTTGGTAAATTGTAGCCTTCGAGTAACGTTCGCTGGCTGACCTGATGAAGAATGCAAGCGTTGCCACATCCTCGGGCGCATTTCGCACGAGGAAGCGTTCCACCTGCCGGAGATGGACGATGGCAGCATCAAGTCGGGTCTGATCGCCCCGGCGCAGGCTGTCTGACGCCAAACCGATGGATCTGACCAGCTCAACGGTGGTGAGCCAGGCAAGATCAGTTCCGGGATCGTCCCGGAAGAACGAGTTCCATGCATCTGGACCCGTAATGTCCCGATTAGCGCCCCAGAAAGCGGCAACCCTTTTCAGGACACCATCAAAATCCGCACTCAGGAAATCTGAGTACAGCATAATGCCGTCGTTAGCAGAGGTAACCTGACGCAGCAGGCCGGCGGCCATCGCGGGCAACCCGCCAAGCTGAAATGCACCCGCGGCGAACAGTGCGAGTGGGACAACCTGTTTCAGCTCGTCGTCTCCACGTGCCAGCCATTCGAACAGCTCGCCTGCGCGCCGGAATGCAAGGGCGGCCTCAACCGGACTGCCACCTTCAACAGACTGCAGGACACTTCCGGCGTGTATCAGACGGTAGGCCTCTGCGAGTGTCTGCTCCGAGTCATCTGCAGACCACTGGATCGTATCCACATCCCATGTGGTCTGGATTGAACGGACAAAGGCCCGTGCCTGTCGTGGCGTCAGAACCTGATCCTGCCCGAGGGCACTGCGGGTCTGGTTTGCGACAGCAATGCGGTGTGCGTCCGTGGCTGGCATTTTTTGTCTCAGGGCCACAGGCTATTGTAAAGCGCGTCTATTAGGTCGTCGCCGTCATCGAGAATGATCTCCACGACCTGCAGGTCCCGATCCTTCAGGTGCTCGACAGGTTTTTTCTCAATTTCGAGAAGCGATGTGCCCTGTTTACGGTTGGCTGCGCTACCACCTGCAAGGAGGATCAGGTCTGTGCGTTCCAGCGGTGCCGGATTCTGAAGCTGGAGTATCCGGTCGATCGAAAGGATGACGGCGCTGTATTCATCCGGCGCAAGCTCCTGCAGGATATCCTGAAGCTGCTTCAGACCTATGGGCTGATCGAGGGCGCGATTGATCTCGAACCACACCCCTCTGCCGTTGTGAACCAGATTGCCGGACCCCTTCGGCGTCTCGACCTTCTCGCCCAGCATGACACCGTCACGCACGGACGGCGTCCACCTTTTCCGCCATTTGGCCTCGCCGGCAATGACGCGCGTGACTGTACCCTGATCATCGACGGCCAGTCCGATGAAGTCGTCTCCCTTGCGGCCATATACCTCGCGCGTACGGGAGGGGTCGCGTGCTAGAACGTAGATGTACTGCCGGACATCCTCTTGGTTACGGAAAAGGAACACTGGCACGATCCATTCATGGTCACCCACGAAGTGATAGGCCTCTGTCATCATGCCCGACATCACCTCGCCGAACAGACCACGGCGTGTGATGGGTGGAAGGCAGTTAGGGTATTTCGCGTTAGATCCAGCCTTGCCCGCGTCGGGGTGCAGGTTCATCCCGGCGAATGCATGGAAGTGCTGCCGCGCGTCATCATGCGCAGACTCAAAATAGGGGCGCAGTCCCTCGCGGACCTTGTCGTCGCCGGGCGCTTTCTGCTCGAGGAGAATGTGGCCGTAACGTCCCTTTGTCGTGGGGCTGCTACTCAGCCACTGATCTAGGGTGTCCCACGGAGGGGAGGCATTGTGCATGGCCACTCATCATGTTCTAGTTTTTCATCTGCAATATGAAGCACATCCACAGATGCTGAGACTAGCGCAATTTACTTGTATACGTGTTCTGCAGTGTAGGATTTGCCCGCCAAGCCAATGGCGCGAGGTTGCAGCAAGTCCCGGCGTAGGCACGTGCAGCGCGTGGGATCAAATGCCTCTCGCCGGCATGGCAGATAAGTCGACATGTACAAAGGCCTTGGACTGCGGCACAATGCTCCCCGTGCAGGCACCCTCTTCGACCTCTGGGAGAGAAGGCAGGCAATGTTATCCGGCTTGACCCGCATTCCCGTTAACCCAACCCATCCAGCCAGCGCCGTCCGGCTCGCACGGTTGTGTCCGTTACTTGCCCGCGAGCCCGCCCGTCAGGTGGGGGCATTCATCACCGGTTTCGGCGACGCGATGCATGAGATGCCGATGAACTAGGCCTAACCGGGATAACCACTTCCGGAGCGGTTAAGAGGAGCGCGGGATGACCAAGACGCTGACGCGCGAACAGGACTGCCTGCTCGGCCTAGCGCGTGACGTGTGGGACAAGCGGGGACAGGCGAAGGCTGCCGGGCTTCCCTATAACGAGGAGACCGTCACCGAGCGCTTCCTCCTCGAACTTCGTCTCCACTGGCCGGGCCAAGTGACTATCGTGGCCTTGAACAAGTATCGCGAGGCGGCGACCGGAGCGGACTGGGCATGGTCGTTCGTCAGCGCGGACGGCGCATGGTCCCAGTCGATGCTAGTCCAAGCAAAACGCCTAGACGACATGGACCACCGATACGGCGGAATAAGCCAGGAAATCGGCCGGCGCAAGGTCGCCGGGGAAGCGCTTGGCCGGCAGATCGACAGGCTCATCGACACGGCGGCAGGCCTGGGCATCCCGGCGGTGTATGCATTCTACAACCACCTGGCCAATACGGGCCGTGTACCGGACAACTGCGGCTCGCTGCGGGCCGCCGGCATTCGGACCGTTGACAGCTGGGGCGTTGCCTTGGCTGCGGCCGAAGAGGTGCGTGACCTTCTTCCGGACGACACCTTCGATGGGATCCGTAACCACTCGATGCCGCTGCATTGCCTCCTTTGCTCCGGGGGGACCGGCATTAAGCGCGAGGGCGGATCGGCACGCGCGGCCAACACAAAGCTTGCACAGCTATTTGTCAACGGCGGCATGGGTTCCGCAATGAGAGGTGCCGGGGGACTCGCCCGGGGTCTGCCCGGGCTCCTCGAGGCCCTCGCCGGTCTTGGATCGGAAGAGGATGCGGCGACGACTGGCGAGAGCTCGCAACTGCAGGGTCTCGCAAGGGAATTCCCCGGTCTTGCTGGAGTTGTGATCTTCCGGGACAGTGCCACGGAGACCGGGCCGGTCAGGATGCCATGGGCCCAGATGTGACGGGCGGCGATGACGGCCGTTAGCGCGTGTCATGTGACCCTGTGTGCCCAGTTTGGGCACGAGCAAGTGAACGGAGACGCGACCCGATCTTGACCTTTATCTCGACGCACGTGCGGCTAAGCCGTACTTCCTTAGCGAACAGAACGCCCGAGGAGTCTACGTGACGAACGGGTCGCCGGCCGATGTAGAGACCTTGGAACTCTTCTCCGGCGATTTGCCGACCTGACCGGACCCAAGGCGCCTAAATCGGCCTTGAGCTAGGCCACGCGCTTAAGGAGCAAGTCCCCATTGGGCTATGAAGAAGCGGCTCATCCCGGCGAACGGTGTGCGCACATCCGATAAGCGGGCGATATTTTTCTCGATTTCACGCTGCACGGCAGCAGACAAGGTGGGCTGCGCCTTGGCAAGCTTGATGATGGCCAATATGCAGTAATGGCTATAGCGGTCCCGGCGAAGTTCTTCCCGGTTCAGGCCTAGGTACTTCATGCTCGCCTCGTACGCCCGTTGTGACCTGGCCTCAGTGCCGGGCCTCAGCCATACCTCCTGATTTATGTCGTCCACCTCGAAAACAAAAAGGGATGTCGGGTCCTCGAGATATGGATTGACGAGATCGGGATCCTCCCCGACGAGCCGTAGACGGACTAGGTTGTCACTAGAAATCGACGCGTCGAACGCGAGGGTTTCGGCTAGGGCCTTTGCCTCTTCCTTCGTGGTTGGCCTAAGCGCGGGCATGTCAGGAGGCGGGAGGCGTTCTTCCTGTGGTGAGACGGGAAAGAAATCCTTCTTATGGAGTTGGTTACAGATCTGGCATGCAAACAGGTAATTGTCGAAGTCGTAGGCCAACCACCAGTAGATCGACTTCGGTCTGAAATGTTCGACGTCTCCATGTGCGACCACGGATGTGGAGGCTTCGCAGTAGGCGCATTTTTTAGCACTGTCGGCGCGCACCTTCGCCTTGGCGGATTTCCACTTGCCGCTCGTGAAAGCCATCGGCTTCCCGCTTTCGACGCTGTTGAAATACAGGTCGACGAGGTCGACGTGCTTCTCTATCAGTTTGCCGCCGAGAAAATCCTTCGGAATGGCGGATCCCTGCCGCTTGCGAACGAGAGGTATCACTTGCGCCGCCGTGGGGTGCCAGTGCCCACTGTGGGGGAGCGAACCGACCGCACCGCCTTCTTCAGCGCCTGAGCGCCGTCAGAGTTGTCCCCTCCCTTGAGTTCGGAGGCGATCCGTTCAAGCAACCTGTTGGTCGGTTCCAGATAATCGGGCACGGCGCTCCGGTCGGGCATGTCGCTCAACCTGGCTTCGAGGGAGCGTATCTGCGAAGCTCGGCCGGCGGCCGTGGCAGCCGGCTTGATGGTGGCGGCCCGCCCGGAGCGATCGCCTACGGGAAGCCCCTTCACCGCGCGGATGTTTCTTCGCACTTCAGCGGTTTGGGGCGAGTCGACGGTATCTAGACCAAATATTGGGCTCTCGATGAGTTGGGCCAGGGTCAAGGTATTAGGCGTACCCTTGAACTGTTCCAACATGGCGCCAGACCTATCGGTCTCACGACGGAGGACGAACAGCTCGCTCTCTCCCGCTTGGTGCACCGTTAGCGGGGAATGGGTGGTGGCCACGACCTGGAACTTGGGCAGGGTTGCACGCAGGAAGGAGACGAGCTCACGCTGCCAGATCGGATGTAGATGGAGATCGAGCTCGTCGATGAGCAAGAGGCCGCGGGCATTCAAAGCGTTGTCATAGTTCCGGAAGGTCTCTGTGATGCGGAAGAGAAGGTCTCCGCACCAGGCGGCCATCGCCTGGTAGCCGTCGCTCAACAAATCCAGGGGCAGCGTCCCGTCCGGTGTCCGGAACCGCAGTCGGCGATTGTCCTTGTCGACTCCGGCGAACGTGACATCCGGTAGAAGCCTGTCCAGTGCGTTGCGCACGAGAGCCAGGCCTTTTTCGCCTAGCCGGTAGTCGAGATCGATAGCCCACTGCTCGAGGGAGACCAGCGACGAGTTCGCCGAAAACAACGTCGCCACGTTCTGCGAGCGGCTGGTTCGATACACCGAGCTATGTCCTGAAATCTGACCGCCTTCGGGTGCTACGCGGCGGTTTACACCGTAACCGACGACGAAATAGTTCCGGGCCGCGTGACGAAGCGCATCGTCAAGATCGCGCAACGTCGCCTGATTTTCGGTGAGGAACCGAAGCGTCCCGCTGCCGCGCTTAAAATGCAACGTTGCTTCCCGTTGTTCGTTGGCAGCGGTGGCCATCACGATTTCGATCATCGCGGTATCCTGGTCCTGGCGTATCCACCAATCCAGGTCGCCCAGGATTTCCGGGAGAGCCTCACTTCCGGCGAGGGCGAGAGCGATAGCCCGCAACACGGTACTCTTGCCTGCGCCGTTCTCGCCGAGGACAAACGTCCAGGGCCGAACTTTGCCGTCCGCATCACTGAAGCTTATGTTCAAGGACGGTATCGAGCGGACATTAGTGAGTTTGAGGCTTCTCAGGAACACGGTGCTTTCCCTTACAAGGTTCGCGAACCATAACCCACTTATGCTGTCCTCGCAGCATGGTGTGCTCGCTTACTGATGCCGACGGAATCACCTTCGCTGCGGTGACCATGGTGATGTGATCGAATTCGCTCATGCCCCCCCCGACGGCCGATATTGTTATTTGCCGTAGGGGCCCGAGATTTCAGGAACGCGCTTCGATGGCTGCGATGGGGCCTATAGTTATTATGCATCCATAAGGTTCAGGCGATCGAAGAACACACGGTTGCGTCGCTTGGCATCCGCAAGAAGTCTGCTGTAGTCAATGACCTCGAAATAAATCCCGAATGTCCGGTGATATCCGTAATAGGAGCGCTGATCCGGCGTAGGCATCGCGTCCGACATCTTCAGCTCGGCTTGCATGCTCGGCGTAATGTCGCAAACGACATAGGCGAAAGCTGGAATCTTGTCCGCAGCAACTGACAACCGCCGGCCGTTCTCATCCTTGAACTGCCCACCGCGTATGAGTTGGACTTGCTCAAACACTTGTCTGAGCGGGTTGTCGTCGCCGGTGTAGTCGTCCCGCTGTGGTCTTTTGAACTCGATGACGGTGATGCTATTGAGAGGCATCCCGTCATCGGGCTTCTCGGAAAATGCAATCTTCCGGTCAAATATGAAAAGATCCGGCCGCTTCCGTGATTCCGAGGTGAAATCGATGTGGGAGTTAAGAGGCCGGTCGGACGCGATAAACGAATGGAAGTTGAGGCGTTCGTCGATGATCCAGAGGTTCTGTTGCGAATAGAGGACGTCTTGGTCCGTCGCCCTCATCGGAAACAGGATATTGTGGACCGCCTCCTCGAGTGGGTACTTGCCCGTTCTCTTGTCGTTGGAGAGCGCCTTCTCCAACAGCTCAATGATAATCTTTCGATGGGATACGTACTGGGCGAGGGCCGAGACGCCGAGTTCGTTCGAGCGTTCCATGAACTCCGACAGGCGCTGACGGTACCCTTCGTAGTCCTCCTGCCTGGCCGCCTCGGTCAAGATGCGGGATCCTTCCTTCTTCAGGCTGACTTCTCGTTGATGGAGTTCCCGGTGGAGCGCCAACTCCATGTCGATTTTGGAAGCGTTGGGTGAGATTGAGCCGACGAACTGATCTAAATAGCGAAGGAGGGGTTTGTACTGTGGTGCCTCCTTTCGAACGTAGTCCCGGACCTGCTTGGCTTTTGCAGTGTTAAGACTATCGATCAGCTCAGCGAGGTCCTGTTGCACGAAGGCGAGGCATTCCGTCCGGATGTCGGACCGTCTTAGGTCTTCTACTTGAAGGAGATCACCTTGTCCGTCCTCCGGTTCCTCGCGCATGTCGAAGTCGGTGCGGAAATTGTTGACCCTGTCGTTCAGGTAATCTCCTTGGACCACCGCGAGATAGACGAAACTGTTTCCCTCCTCGTCCTGCAGGCGCCCAATGAAATTGGCGATGAACTGGTCGAGCTTTTCGGTTATCACGGCGCGAGAGTTTGCCGCGTAGATTAGGCGATGCTTCGACGCGCGAGGCGAATGGAGGCGAAAGCCGTCGATGCGGAAGCTCCGGCCGCCTATCTCGAAGTTCCCGCTGTGTCCGCCGCGCTGGAAATTCTCGTCGAACACTTTGTTTAGGGACAGCTTTATGCCGCCGTCGTGGATCTCGACCTCAGGGCATTCCGGCTGCATCAGGACGAGGATGAAGTGCTCAGCCAGTCGCTGCGCCAGAATCACGATGTCGATCGGGCATTCTTCGCGATAGGGCGAAAGGAATCCCCCGAGTCTGACCGTAGTTCCCGACGCAGCGCTATCGATCTGCGTCGCGCTGGCCGCGTCAGGGTCGTAGTCCAAGCCGAACTCGAAATCCCGCAGCCAGTGACTTGGCGCGTCCTCGCCGTCCTGAGCTTGGAAAGTCGTTCTGACGTGAACCGTCTCGAAGGCCTTGAGCCACATGAACCTGCCCAAGCCCTTCCCGCCTCGTTCGTACTTATGTTCCGAATACGCAGTGTTGAAAGAGTCGAAATTCTCGTCGGTGAAGCCGATGCCGGTATCTCGTATCTCGAAGGCCACGATCGATGCATTGTCATTGCCGAGCAAATTTTGGTCGCGCTCGACGACGATAGTGACAAGGTGCTGCTTGTCGGATCTCGCGTCCTGAATTGCTTGGAACGAGTTCATCACCGCCTCGAACAGTGGAAGTAGTGCCTTCCATTTCGGAAGTTGCGTCTGCCGAATCTGTCCCCTTAGATTGGTTCGCAGCATTCCTGGCGGCAGGGCAACGAATTGGTTCATGGGTTTGGCCTGTCTGCAACGTGATCAGCTAACGCCCCACTTCCGATCATAGGACGTAACGCCATGCTATCATCAAACCTGCCTATCATCGGTGAGAAACCGAAAGCCCCCGCGGATTTTCCGTCTGCTTTCGTGCGTTGGGAAATAGACGCGGCCATCTCCTTACGGCCCCATCTCGGCCGTGAGCCTGCTTACGCCTTAATGAGGCAACAATAGGAGGGTGGCTCTGCCCGAAGGCGAGCGAGAATCAGGATCTGCCGTTCGCTGGGAAACCAAGGCTCCCTGAGATCGTAGAGTGGCTCAGAGGCTGAGGAATGCCACTCGAGAGCGGGGAGATCCGCGCCGCTTTGGTCTTTGCCGAGCATCTGGCGAGCCAGACGTTAGGTTTTGGCAAGTAGGTCGACTTCGATCTCTGGTTTTATGAGGTCGTTGAATTGAGTGCGACACTAGGTTTCATGAAGTTCGATCCCCGCTTTTACACCGATCTGCCGGCTCGGCAGCATGGAGGAGGAAGGCCCCGGCCGAACGCCTGAGGCCTACCAGCGAGGCCAAGGGGCGCGCCGATATGAGTTTTACCGAGCACCAACATTTCGAAGGCTAAGTTTTGGCAAGTAGCGCTGATCTCGACTTCTGGTTTCTGGAGGTTGGATGCCGATGCGCGCGCCGGTCGTCTGCCTGCTCTTATTGCGTTGGGGAAGGCAGAAGGCCCGGCAGGATTAAGCGCGAGGCCGTCTCTCGGCGCCTGCTATAGGTCTGCTACAGATTCAAAGGCTATAACCTGTAGCAGGATAACCATATGATATAGTTTAATTTTTCCGAGAATTAGTGAGCCTGCTACAGCTGCTACACCCATTTTCCCTATGAACCCCAGGAGCCTGTGACTGCCGGCTGTTCTATGGATTTAACCTGTAGCACCTGTAGCTGAGGCAAATAGTCGATCAATTCAAAAGGTTGACCTGCTACCGGTTCCGGTTCGGGAACCTGTAGCACCTGTAGCTGCTCACCAAGGCGGAGCGCGCAGCGACCACCAATCCGAATTGTCCGCATCCCCTCGACTAAACGCTCGAACCTGTTTGCCGTGTCGGCGCAGGTTCTTTGTCTCAGGGTCGAAGCCCAGCCCAGCCATCGCTTTACGCAAGTTCATGCGCATTGCTGGTGAAATCTTGTTGATCCCAGCGCTATCGATGCCGACAAGCGCCCATGCGTCCATGACTGAAATCTTCAACGGGCCTTCCGGCACCTCGCCGGCCAGAACCTCCAACCAAGGTCCATGGTCAACTACGGCGCCGGTTACCGCCGATGCTTCGTGCTTGAGGCGTTCGCTGTCGAGCCATAGCTTCTCGGATGGTTCTGCATCCACGGCTTCGGCCCACAGTTGATCACGCACCGCGACAAGGCTGGCAATATCGCAGGACGTGACCAGGACCGGCCACCAGCGTCGGTTACCGGTAAGGTCGTTGAGAAAGGTACTTTCGTTCGTGGTGCCGAACAGAACGAACTGGCGCGGCTTCTCAACAGTGTATCGCGCGTAGGCTGGACGGGCTTTGTCTGTCACCGTCGTGACGAAGGATTTGACCGCGTTCGCCTCCCGCCGGCTCAGTCCGTCGAGTTCGGCCAGCTCTACAATCCAAGAGCCTGCCGTTCGTTCAAGCGTCTCTTTCGCATCGGCGCCGACTTTGGCCTGATCGCTGAACCACGATGGGTCACTGCACAGTCCCCGGATCAGTGAGGACTTGCCGAGATCTTGCCTGCCCTGCATGACCAGAACATGGTCGAATTTGCAGCCAGGATGAAACGCTCGGCGCACAGCGGCGCAAAGCATCTTGCGACCAAATGCGCGGTGCAACTCTGTGTCGTCTGCTCCTGCAAACCTGATCAGCCATGCATCGAGGCGCTTCACTCCATCCCATTTGAGATCGCGGAGATAGTCGCGAACAGGATGATATGCCCGGCGCTCCCCAATCAAGGAGAGTGCATCTGCAATCTTGTCCTTGGCGGGGTCCTGGCCGTTGCGGGCGTATGCGAAGGAAAATCGGATCTCGGCCAGCCGCTCGTCGGTGAGCGGCCGTCTCTCAGCGCCGTGAAGCTCTAGCGTGTCCGTAAGTGGGTTGCGGCGAACGGCGATACCTCTCGCCATCAGCCAGGCTTCGACCTCAAGGTCAAAGCGTATATCACCTTGAAGTTGGGTAACGTTGGCCTGGGCTGTCACCTGAACCCGCCTTTTGCTGCAATCTCAGTTGCGATCTCAGCGGAGACCCGTTGCCCCCAGGTCGGGCGCGAAACCTCGATCGACTCGCCGCGCCTAGGGAGCGCCCCTTGCCGCTGCAATTCTTTCCTCCTGCCAAGTTCGTGCTTGAGGTCATGCGTCTTGATGACGGCAGCAGCGATCTCGCGTACCTCTGGATCTGGATCGGCCCCGAAACCCGTATGATAGTGATGCTCGAACCAATACCGGATCACCTCGGTGTACGGTACAATCTCCTTCGCTCCACACGGCCGAATGCGAATGATCGGCGCGAAAAAGCCGTCGAAGATAACGCGCGAATTATCTTCCTCGCGCCAATATCCCATTGGTGCCAGGCGCCAGATTGACTGCTTGCGCAGGTCTTGCAGGAAGCCAGATGGTTTCTCATCAGCATCGTTTTGTTGATTTGTCAGTGCCATCAGCTCACCCCCTTTCGAGGTTGCTTCGGCGGCGTCTGTTGCTATTGCCGCAACATGATTTGATTTTCAGACTGCGCCGCCCGGTTTTCGCGAAGTCGGGCGTTTTCTCTGGCCCGGCATTATCGGATCTATGCGGCGGCGCTCGTCGAATTCCTCGGCGCAGAAATGATGCTCTCCGCCCATCGATCAAGCTCGGCTACTTCGTAGAGTACGCCGCGCGCGCCGACCTTCCGGAAGGAGGGGCCTCCGCCGATGACTGCGAGCTTGGCAAGCGTGCCCACTGTCCGGCTAATGCCGTGACGCTCGCGGAGATATGACGAGGCGTCGGAGCGAGTGAGGCGAAGGGGACGCTGTTCCATGGTCATGCCTTTCAATTAATGGACACGACCTGACAAGGATCACGCGAATGGTTGCCTCCACCACCAGTTTGGCAGTCGTTTTCTCATTGAGAGCGATTTATTTACGGTGAGGGGAGGGTATGCGACTTTGCGGGGGGGGGGGGGGCTGGGGCATGCCTGGTTGCCCCCTGCGCTGGCCGGCGAAGGGGAGCGAGGCCACACAAGCCGAATGATCTATGCGGCGGGCAACAGCCGGTCATCGGCCTTCAACAGCGCCTCGATGGCCTCTGCCACCTTATCGGCTGCTGCCAAGAGCACGCTATCAAGTTGATGGACATAGCGGCTCGTCACCGAACCTGTGGCGTGGCCCAGCAGCGCCGCGACTGTCGGAAGCGTCAAACCCAAGGCGTCAGCCGTTGTCGCAAACCCATGGCGCAGGCCATGCATGGTCAAATCAGCAAGCGCCGATCGATCCGTGTCGTCGAGGCCATTGCTTGCCACGATGCGGCTGTACGCTTTCGGCAACCCACCGAACGCAGCCATCGCTTTCCGCTCCGCTGGCAAAACGAATTCTCCATCCTTGCCGTGATCGCGGATTAAGCCCAGGAGATCCACAGCGGTGCGGCTAAGCGGGCGGACGCTTTCACCCGTTTTGCTCTCCGTCAGGCGCAGTATCCGACCATCGAGATCGACCTCAGACCATTTCAGCCCGATCACTTCGCCTCGGCGCATGCCCGTAAGTGCCGCGAGCCGGATCGCCGCGACGGCCTGCCATGGTTCTCCGTTTGCTTCAGCCGCCATCAGCGCCCGACCGAGAGCGGCATACTTCGCAGGGAAGTCGGCAAGCTTGCGCTTGCCATCTGCCGGCAAACGAAGGCCGTGCGCAGGGTTCCGCTCGATCAGACCGATTGACACCGCATGGGAAAGAATACCGGACAGCAGACCCACTGTGCGCTTTGCAGTTCCTTGCCCGCCGGTCACGATGGCGCGTCCGTGCTTCTTCTCCGTCTTTACATTCGTGGCGGTCTTGCCAGCCTTCACCGAGACGAAGAACGCCCGGATATCTGAGGGTTTCAAATCTCGAACAACGCGGTGTGCCAGCAAGGGGAGAATATGGCGTTCGACCCGGCCGGCATCTGTCGCCAGTGTCGATGCGCGCTTGGCCGTCCGGCGGCGCGTGACCACATTTCCGGCCGCCGCCTGGGCAAGGTAGTCCGAGCACAGATCCGCCACGGTCCATGCCGATCTGTCAATGCCCTTCTGATCTGCTGGATCGGCACCGCGCGCGGCAGCAGCAAGCACCTGGCGCGCTTCCTCGCGCGCTTCGTCTGCCGTCAGGATGCCATAGCGCCCGACTGTCATGCGCCGGGACCGGCCGTGCTTGTTGCGATATTGGACGATGAACGCCTTAACGCCGGATGACTTCACTCGAAGGCCGAAGCCGGGCAGGGCGTCGTCCCATAGGAACAAATCGCCGGCAGGCGAGGGCGATGCGGCGTCAACGGTGCGCTTTGTCAGTTTCGGCAGGCTCAGATCTCCGGGTAAGCGGGAGGTAAGCGCGGGTAAGCAATTTCGGGTAATGCCCGGCATTTACCATTAACTACTGAATATCGGGATTTTTACGGAATCACAATGTATTAGTTAGCTAGATCAATATCGGGTAAGCTCAAATAAGAATCGATCTCCTGCCCTCCGAAGGCAGAGGCCAGGGGTTCGAATCCCTTCGGGTGCACCAATTTTTCCAATGACTTAGATCGCTTGAGCGGGTTTCGTACGGAAGTGGTACGGAAAGCGCAGGGTCGCGTTGTCTCTTTCGCAGACGCCTTATGGGAGTCGACGGGCTCGCAGCGCCGCGATCTTGAGCTAAACGATCGGCCGGTGCTCGAGGCTGAAGGCGCCGGGCATGACGACGCGCATCAGCGCCTCGACGAAGAAGTAATCGCCGAACATCACCGCCGACTGTACGCCGATCTGGTGCGGCATCGAATAGCAGGCCTTGGTCAGCAGTCCGCGATGGGAGGCGTCGCGGGCGAGATAGTCGCGGCAGAGGCCGGTCAGCAGCCGGTCTGCCTGTTGCTGCCGCCTGGCGTGCTCGGCCTCGTCGCGATGCAGGCGGGCGAGGTCGATCAAACCGGCCGCCATGATCGCGCTGGCGGAGGAATCCTTGGCCGCGTCGGGTGCTGTATCGTTGAAATCCCAGGGCGGCACGACATCATCGCCCAGTTGCGCCAGCCACTTGTCGGCGATGACGCCGCCGCGCGCCAGATACTGTCGGTCTCCTGTCGCGCCGGCGGTGGCCGCCAGACCGTAGACCGACCAGCCGGTGCCGCGCGACCAGGAGGATTCGTCGTGCTGGCCCTGATAGGTGTAGCCGCGCAGCCGATCGCCGCTCGTCGTGTCGTATTCGACCGCGTGATAGAGCGTCAGGTCGGGGCGGGTGAAGGCGCGATCGGTAATCCGGGCATGCGCCTCGGCGGCGAGCAGGAAGCTCGCATCGCCGCTTTCGTAGGCTGCCCAGTAGAGCAGGGGGATGTTCGCCATGGTGTCGATCGCCGAGCTGGCGCGACCTCTGGGATCGCTCATCGGGCCCCAGGACGAGATGTAGGCGCCCTGCCTCGTGACGACGAGGCGATCGCGCAGGCGGGCGGCGGCGCGCAGCGCGATGTCGCGATAGCGCCGCTCGCCGGTGATCCGGTAGAACGGCATCGCCGAGCTCAGGAAGATGAAGCCGATATCGTGCGTGTTGCCGTCCTCGGCGCGCTGCTCGACCAGAAGCATGCGCTCGCGCGCCAGCGTCAGGAACTTTTCGTCCCGCGTGTGCAGGTAGGAGGCGAGCAGCAGGCCGACCCAGAAGCCGCAGAACCAGTTGCCGTGGCTCCAGTTTGCGCCGGTATAGCCGGCCGAGACCGAGGCGGGCATGGTCTGCCAGGCGCCGTCCGGGGCCGTCACATAGGGAAACTCGACGCCGATGGCTCGCTCGTCCTCGATGAGCTTGGCGGCAAGCAGGTCGAGAGCCTCATGGTAGGGCGCAGTCGACATCGGGGTCATGGCGTTTCCTCCGGACGCGTTTTCGCGATGGCGCGGTGCTTCACGCCGTGTGTGCATTGGCACTTGGGATGCAGGTGAGTGGTCAGCCGTGCAACGGGCTGGCGATCGGCGGGCCAACTTCAAACCGCGTGAAGCGGACCTGGAATCCTGCCCTTTGTGGCGAGCACGTCATGGGGCCGATCTGCAGGCTTGAGGTCTCGGAAAAGGGGCATAGCCGCATCAATTGCCAGCCGCCTTCGGGATCTCGGTAATGCGCGATCGCCGCGCCACCAACGCGGGTCAGACGCACCGCCTGGGGGCCTACAAGCAGGGGGCGGGCGGTTACCGACCAGTCCGACAGGCCGTCGCGCGTGCACACGAGGCTGAAATTCGTGACGCAGTCGGAATGCTCGATGCCAAGCTTGATCCAGTTGCGCTCGTCGAGCCGCAGCATCAGCCCGGCCTGATCATAAAGGGTTTCATACTGGCCCTCGAACTCCACCAGCGCCGTGAAGTCGCCCTCGACCTGCCTGTGCAGGAAATGACCGTTGTCACGCCGGAAGCCGTAGAAGGTCGATTGCCAGAAATCAGTCTCACCCGCTGTCGTGACCTCAAGAATGTCGGACTGAACGGACCATTCTGGCGGCTCGTTCATCCACTCGGTCTCGTCGTACAGTCTCTCCGTCATCTCTGCTGCCCCTTGTCCTCGCCCAGACGATGGCCCCCGCAGCTCTCACGCTGCACGAGTTGCGGTGGATAGGTGATGTTGATCGGCCCGTGTCCTGCGTCATCCTTGATCCGTCCCAGCGCGTTGGCGATGACCTTGCCGAGTTCGTAGGGAGGCGTTGCGACGGTGGTGAGCGGGACGGGCTGTTCGCTGGCCTCCGGTATGTCGTCATAGCCCACGACGGCGATGTCCCTGCCGGGCACCTGGCCGGTATCGTGGATCGCGTTCATGATGCCTATGGCGACGAGGTCGTTGTAGCCGATGAAGGCGGTGGGGGGATTCTCTGCCCGCAACAGTTCCGCAGCCGCTTTTCGTCCGAACGCCTTGCTGCTGCCGCCGCTCACAATCAGGTTTTCCTCCACGGGGAGGGCGTGCTTCCTCATCATCGAGACAAAGCCGGCATAGCGTTCATTGAAGGCGAAGTTCGCGGGATAGCCCCCAAGAAATGCGATGCGACGATGGCCTAGCTGGATCAGGTGCTCCGTAGCGATCAGCATGCCCAGCATCGGGTTGCCGCCAATGTAGTCGAAGGAGCCGAAGCCGATATTGCGGACGGCGATCAGGAACGGAATCTTGCTCTCGCACAGCGCGTCCAGGTGCTCGGTCTTGGTGCCCGAGGCGGGCACGATCACGAGACCGTCGATGGCTGAATGCACGAAATTGTCGAGAATCTGGGCTTGGCGCTCCAGCGAGTCTCCGCTGGAGGCGAGCGTGATCAGGGTGTCGTTTGTATCGAGATTGTCGGAGATGCCCTTGTAGATCTCGTGGAAGTAGGGGTTCCCGATATCGTCGATGATCATGCAGTAAGTGGTCGAACGCCGCCGCTTCTGGGTGTCCTCTGACCGGCGTCGCTGATACCCCACCAGCTTGATCGCATCCAACACGCGCTCGCGGGTGTCTGACGCCAGCTGGCCCTTTTGGTGAAGGACAAGCGACACGGTCGCAGGCGACACGTTTGCCGCCCTGGCGACGTCGTGGATGGTGGCACGCTTCGGCATTGTTGGGGGCACCAACGTTTCGTCGCTCAAGGGTTCCACGCTCCTGATTCGTAGTGATTGCGCACGGTGTCTGATCCCAATGGCATGTCACGCAGGTTCATGCAGCGGGGCTTCTCCGCGAACCAGTGCGGCACCCTTCTCACCGATCATGATGGCGGGGGCGTTGGTGTTGCCACTATTGAGATATGGCATGATCGAATTGTCGATCACGCGGATGCCATCCATTCCGTGCAGCCGGAGCTCCGGATCTACCACGGCGTCGGCGCCGGTACCCATTCGGCATGTACCTGCCGGGTGATAGTCGACGGAACCGTATTGCTGCACGTAGGACAGGATCTGCTCGTCCGTCCGCAAATCTGCAGAAGGGAAGCGCTCGGCCTTGATGTGCTTTGCCATCGCTGGTTGGGCCAGGATTTCCCGGATGTGTCGGACGCTTTCGACGGACATCCGGCGGTCGTATTCATGGTCGTGGTAGTTCGGATCGATCAGCGGCGCGTCCTGCGGATTGGCCGAGGCAAGCTTCACCGTGCCGCGGCTTTTCGGCCGCATCACGCAGGAATTGATCGTGATGCCATGACCCTGGACCTTGGTCCGCGCAGCGTTGACCACATAGGCCGGCAGGACGTGGGTCTGGATGTCGGCGCGGCCGCTACCGTCCGTGCTGATGAAGCATCCGCCTTCGGCTACCGGCGAAGTGGGCGCACCCGTCCGATAGAGCAGATACTGGATGCCGTGCTTGATGTTGCGCGGGAACTCGTTCTGCCCGTCATAGGAAATCGGCTCCTTCAGGTCTGAAACGACGTAGGAGTTGAGATGGTCCTGGTAGTTCCGTCCCACCGGAAGTTCATGGAGCGGCTTGATACCGAGAGCGTGCAATTCCTCGGCCGGACCAATGCCCGACAGAAGCAATAGTTTGGGTGAGCCGATGGCGCCCGCGCTCAGGAGGACCTCTCGCTCGCAGCGGGCGACCTGTACCTTGCCCGCCTTCTCGTATTCGACGCCGACGACGCGGTTGCGCTCGACGATCAGCCGGCGGCTCATCGCATGCGTCACAACCGTCAAATTGGCGCGCGACATCGCCGGGCGGAGATAGCTGGTCGCGGCGCTGGCGCGCCTGCCTTCCTTCTGGGTCACCTGGTAAAGATTGGTACCCAACTGGCTTTCGCCATTGAAGTCCGGATTGAAGGGATGGCCGGCCTGTTGCGCCGCCAAGACGTAGTCACGCGCCAATGGGCTTGGAGAGCGCTGGTCGCTGACCCGGAGAGGCCCATTGTTGCCGTGGTACCGGCCGGCCAGCCGCTCATTGTCTTCGGCCCGCCGGAAATAGGGCAGAACGTTTTCATATGACCATCCGGCATTGCCGCCTTCGGCCCAGGAATCGTAGTCCTGCTTCTGACCGCGGATATAGATCATTCCGTTGATCGAACTGGATCCACCAAGGGTCTTGCCGAGCGGGAACCAGAGCCTGCGATTGTTGAGGCGCTTCTGGGGGACGGTCGAAAAACACCAGTTCACGCTTGGCTTCTGAAGTTTGGCGAAGCCGCCGGGGATGTGAATCATGGGGTCGCTGTCGCGGCCTCCGGCCTCGAGCAGGAGCACCTTTGTGTCCCGATCCTGCGTCAGGCGATTGGCCAGTACGCAGCCTGCCGAGCCCGCCCCCACGATGATGTAATCGTACATTCCGCTCCCGCTCCCAGTCGTGCCCATCTCTTTCGCGGGCATGTCGCGAACCAAAAAATGCGGTCGCAGCGCCCATGTCAATATTTATTGAAATTTATCTGCGAGGTTCGCCATCTTGTCGATGGTAAATTGACGGTAAAATTCATCAAATCGGCAAAATTCTGGCGTTTCGGTAAGCGTCTTGCTGCAATGCGGTGGTTCATGATGCAACCGCGAAGATTATTTTACGATATTTTACGAAGATAATTTATTGACAATTTATCGATCCGGATCTCTTTTTGCCTTCGCTTCGGTGCTGGATTGCATCCGGGCGAGGGAGGGACGCGGCTTCGGCGCAAACGTCGGACGCTGCACGTTTCGGAAAGCTGAAACCGCTTTCCGTTCATCGGGAGGATTCAGATGTTCAACAGGCGCAAGTTTATTGCGGCGCTGCCTGCCGCAGCCATGGCACTATCCATCGGCATGTCGGCCTCGGCCCGGGCTCAAGAAGGTCCTGCAGGTTCGCCGCCATGGACCATCGGCTTCTCGCAGGACACGATGGACCAGCCCTGGCGGGCGTTCATGGTCACCAGCGCGCAGGAGCAGGCCAAGAAGTATCCGGAACTCATCAAGGAGTTCATCTTCACGGACGCAAAGGGCACCAACGAGAAGCAGATCGCCGACGTCGAGGATCTGATTTCGCGTGGCGTCGACCTGATCATGATGAGCCCGCGCGAGGCTCAGGCGCTCGTTCCCGCTGTCGAGGCGATCAAGAAGGCGGGCATTCCGCTGATCGTTCTGGATCGCGAGGTCGTCGGCGAGGACTACAACGTCTTCATTGGCGGCAACAATCTCCAGATCGGCGAGGGCTTGGGCAAGTTTGCCGTCGACAAGCTCGGCGACAAGTGGAACTTCCTCGAGATCGAGGGCGTTCCCGGTGCCACCCCGACAATCCAGCGTCACGAGGGCTTCGCATCGGCCCTTGCCGGCAAGGACGGCATCAAGCGCCTCGACGCGCAGCCGGCCAACTACGATCTGGCGCCGGCCATCCCGATCGTTGAGGACTGGGTTACTCGCTACCGTGGCCAGTTCAACGCCATCTATGCCCACAGCGATCCGATGATCCTGGGTGCCATCAACGTCTTGAAGGGCGCCGGCTTCAAGCCGGGCGAGGTCTTCCTGATTGGCGTCGACGGTCAGAGAGAAGCGTTCGAGGCGATCAAGGATGGCTGGCTCCAGGCAACCTCGATCTACGCGACCGGCGGCGCCCTTGGCGTCGACATGGCCGTTCGCGTCCTCAAGGGCGAACCGGTTCCCAAGCGCATCACGACCGAGACGCCCGTGATCACGCCCGAGAACGTGGACGAATTCTACGACGCGAACCTCCGCTACGTCCGCTGACAACTGGCTTCGCCGGGGCAGGGTTTGCCCCGGCGCTTCGCCTGCGTGACGCCGCCGTCTTCTTGGCTGGCAAACGCCCGGACGCCTTTTCCCTATCGTGGCTCATGGACCGGTCATGCTGAACTCACCCGGCAAATTCACTTTCATCGAAGCGAGTCGCCCACGCGAGGGCGTGGCCCTGCTCAGGCTCAACCGTCCTGAAAAGCGCAACGCGCTCAATGCGGGCCTTCTGGCTGAACTGGCTGACGCGCTCTCCTTGGCTGAACAGGCCGACGATATTGGCTGCGTGGTGCTGACGGGATCCGACAGTGTGTTTTCGGCCGGCGCCGACATATCCGAGATGCGGGAGCATGGCTTCGCGGCGATCGACAATGCGGGCCGCAGGCAGTCCTGGGCCAGCATTGAACAGACGAGACTGCCGCTGGTGGCCGCCGTTCGCGGCACCTGCTTTGGCGGAGGGCACGAGCTAGCCCTTCTGGCGGATGTCGTGATCGCGGCGGATGATGCTCGGTTCGGGCAGCCTGAGATCAAGCTTGGCATCCTCCCAGGCGACGGTGCGACGCAACGTCTGACGCGCATGGTCGGCAAGTATGTTGCGATGAAGATGATCCTGACCGGCGATCCGATCACCGCTCAAGAGGCGCATCGTGTCGGTCTCGTCGCGGAAGTCGTCGAAGGGGCAGATTGCGTCGGCAGGGCTCTGGAACTTGCCGAGACCATCGCCAAACATTCTCCTGTTGCGCTGCGCCTTGCCAAGGATGCGGTCCTCGCCTCCTACGAGACATTCCTGGGCGAGGGCCTGAAAACGGAAAGGCGCAACATCGCGCACGCCTTTCTGACCGAGGACCAGAAGGAGGGCATGGCTGCCTTCTTCGAAAAGCGGCCTGCCCACTTCAAGGGGCGCTGACGCCCGGCTGCCTCGCTCGCCACTCAATTCTCCATTCGATGGAACATGAACATGCAACTCGACGGCATCCGGATCGTCAGCTTCAATCACTTCCTCATGGGGCCGCTGGGAATCCAGTTTCTGGCGGATCTCGGCGCCGACGTGATCTCCATCGAGCCGCTCGAGGGCGCATTCCAACGTCACTGGGGGCCGGCCGATTCCAAGCGTAGCGGCGGCGAGACGGCCCTTGGCCTGGTTGCCAACCGGAACAAGAAGTCGATCAGCCTCAACCTCAAGCATCCTGACGGGCTCGCGATCGCCCGCCAGTTGATCGCGCAGGCGGATATCGTCGCCGAGAACTATCGGCCCGGCGTCATGGACAAGCTGCAGCTCGGCTACGACGCGCTCAAGGCGATCAAGCCCGACATCATCTATGCCGCGGCGACCGGCTTCGGCGCCAGCGGCCCCTATGTCGGCCGACCCGGCCAGGACCTGATCGCGCAGTCCGTCTCGGGCCTCGCCTGGATCACGGCGAAGCCCGGCGAGACGCCCCGGCCGGTCGGCACTTCGGCTATCGATCACCACGGCGCGGTTATCTTCGCCGCAGGAATCCTGGCGGCACTGGTCCGCAAGGCGCGCACCGGCGAGGGCGGGCGCATCGACGTCAACCTGCTTTCCGCCGCGCTCGACCTTCAGGCCGAGTCGCTGGTGGCGTATTTCAACGGCGATACACCAGAGGACATCCGTCAGCCGGCTCAGGTCGGCAGCTGGTACCATGAGGCGCCCTACGGCATCTACGCGACGTCGGACGCCTATATCGGCCTGTCGCTCGGTGCGCTGGACGGCCTCTACCAGGCCTTCGACGTGCCCGAGGCGGAACGCATCCCGTCCAAGGACGCCTATGTCAGGCGCGACGCCGTATCGAGCCTCATTGGCAAGCTGGTGAAGGCCCGCACCTTCGCCGAACTCAGCGATCTGCTTAGTCGGCACAAGATCTGGTTCACCGAGGTCAACGACTATCGGGCCGTCTCCGAGGATCCGCAGGTGCGCCACAATGGCGACCTGATGCGGCAGCCCGGCTGGGACGGCGCGGAGATCACGCTGGTTTCGCATCCCGTCCGTTATGACGGCGTGGCACCGGCCGTGCGCCTGCCACCGCAGCCGCTCGGCGCCCAGACGCGAAGTGTTCTCGAAAGCCTCGGCTATTCGGCCGATGCAATCGCCGGATTTGCCAAGGACGGCGTCGTTGGCATGGGCCCGGCTGAACGCAATGACGGCGCGTGATCCCGTGCGGGGGCGGTTCGACAAGGCGGGCGAATGACCATGCAAGCATTCATTGAAGCCAGGGACATCACCAAGTCGTTCCCCGGGGTCCGGGCGCTGAAGGGCGTGGATGTCGATATCCGGCAGGGCGAGATCCTGGCGCTTGTCGGCGAGAACGGCGCCGGCAAGTCGACGCTTATGAAGATCCTGTCGGGGGCGCAGGCGCCGGACAGCGGCGAAATCCGGATCGACGGTGCGCCGGTCGCCTTCAGCGGTCCGCGCGACGCGCAAGCTTGCGGTATCTCGACGATCTACCAGGAGCTGATGATCGTCCCCGAATTGACGGTCCTCGAGAACGTGTTCCTGGGCGACCTGAAGCACGGGCGCTTCGGCCTGCTGGACTGGCCTTCCATGCGTTCGGAGGCGCAGTCGATCCTCGCCAGCCTCGGCTTCGAGGCGTCGGTCGACACCGTCGCCAAGACGCTCAGCATCGCCGAGCTGCAACTGATCGAGATCGCGAAGTCGCTGACCCGGCGTTCCCGTCTCATCATCATGGACGAGCCGACGGCTTCGCTGGCGCGCGAGGAAGTGGACAATCTGTTCCGGATCGTCTGCAAGCTGCGCGAAGACGGCATCTCGATCATCTTCATCACCCACCACCTGCACGAGATCTTCGAGATCTGCGACCGCGCCGTCGTGCTGCGCGATGGCGCCTATGTCGGCGAGGCGCCGATCTCCGAACTCACCGAGGACGGTCTGGTCGCGATGATGCTCGGCCAGGCCGTGACCGAGAATCTCGATCGCTCGACGACGGCGCTGCAGCCGGATGATGTCGTGCTTTCGGTGCGGGGGCTGCGACGGGCGCCGGATCTACAAGGGATAGATCTCCGGCTGCGGCGCGGCGAGGTGCTCGGCATCGCCGGCCTGATGGGCGCGGGGCGGACGGAGCTGGTCCGTGCCATTTTCGGCGCCGACCGGTTCGACGATGGCGAGGTGACCGTGCGGGGCAAGGTAGGCTATTTCGCCTCGCCGCGCGCCGCACTCGACGCGGGCATTGGCCTGGCGCCGGAAGACCGCAAGGGCGAGGGGCTCATCCTCTCGCTACCGATCGGCCAGAACATCACGCTCCCCTCGCTTGACCGGCATGCAGGCGTCGCCGGGCTTCGGCTTGGCGAGGAGGCGACCGCCGCCCTGGAACTCAGCCGCAAGCTGAAGGTCAAATGCGCCAGCATCGATGAGGCGGTCGGCAATCTGAGCGGCGGCAACCAGCAGAAGGTGGTCCTCGCCAAGCTCGTCGGCGCCGGCGTGGAGATTTACCTGCTGGATGAGCCGACCCGCGGCATAGACATCGGCGCCAAGGAAGCGATCTACAATCTGATCTGGGAGCTGACGGAGCAGGGGGCCTCGGTCATCGTCATCTCCTCGGCGATCAAGGAACTGCTCCGCCTCTGCGACACCATCGCCTGCCTGCATCTCGGCAAGGTGACGCGCACCTACGATCGGGCCGACTTCGACCTCAACGCCATCATGCTCAACGTCATGGGCAAGACCGCCGAACCATCGCCGGCTGCCATCGCCCACTCACACGCAGGAGGGCGGGCATGAGCGCGGCTGCCAAGCGAATATTCCTTAGCGGAAACTTCCTCGTCCTTGTCGCGCTGTTCATCGTCGCAGGGCTGATCTCGCCCTATTTCTGGACCGCCGAGAACCTGCTCAACGTGATCCGCGCGGCCTCGCTGATCGGCATCGTCGCGATCGGGATGAACGTCGTGATCCTAGCGGGCGGCATTGATCTGTCGGTCGGATCCGTCGCGGCGCTGACCGGCGCGATCGCGGCGAGCGTATGGCTTTCCGGCGCGCCGCCGCTGGCGTTCGTGGCAATACCGATCCTTGTCGCCGTGCTGGTTGGCCTCGCCAATGGCTTCCTGATCACCGCGATTGGGCTACAGCCCTTCGTCGGGACGTTGATCCTGATGACCGTCGTCCGCGGCGCAGGGCTGGTCTACACCAACGGCCAGCCGATCTACGCAAACTATCCCGAGCCGTTCCGCTTTCTCTCGAATGGCTGGATCCTGGGGCTGCCGGCACCGGCAGTGATCTTCTTCGCCATAACCCTCGTCACCTGGTACGCCCTGAAATGGCGCGTGATCGGCCGGCAGGTCTATGCGATCGGTGCCAACGAGACGGCCGCGCGTCTGTCGGGCGTGCAGGTCAACCGGGTCAAGCTCGCGACCTATGTCTATTCGGCCCTGCTTGCTGGCATCGCCGGCTTGATCCTGACGGCCCGGATGGGTTCCGGCGAACCGGGCCAGGCCGGGCAATTCTGGGAACTCGATGCGATCGCAGCCGTGGTGATCGGCGGCACCGCGCTCCAGGGCGGGAAAGGGTCCGTCTGGGGCGCCTTCGTCGGGGCTTTGATCATCGGCATCGTATCGAACCTGTTCAATCTGCTCGGCGTGGCTCCGCAGTGGCAGCAGGTAGCCAAGGGCGGGATCATCCTGATCGCCGTCGGCCTCCAGTACTTCAACGATCATGCACGCATCGCGTGGACGATGTTTCGCGCGTCAGCCCGCAGCGAGGGAGCGAAGCCGTGACTGAATATGTCGCCTCGCGCGCAATGGCGCGCCCACCAACACCGGGTGGCCTCAAATCTTGGCTGCGCGGCCTGGGCATCACTCTCGGTGTTTTGGTCATCGTGAATGGCTGCCTGTTCGTCCTGACGCCGGCGCTCTTTCGCGTCGATCTGGCGAAAGGCCCCTATACGGAAGCCAACAACCTCGAGCTGACCCGTGTCTATCATCGCGCCATTCCGCTCTATGAGCGTGTGATCGAGGCCTATCCCGAATCTGAGTATGCGCTGCTGGCGCGCATCGGCATCGCGAACTCGAATGTCGGCCTCGGCAAACGCGATCTGGCGCTGGAACAGTACAAAAGCCTGCTCGCCACGCTCGAGACCGATGCCGCCCTCAAGGACAAACGCTACCAGGTGCTCGCACGGATGGCGGGCCTCTATCGCGACAATGCTGATGCCGAAGGTTTCGGCGTCGTGTTCGCGCAGCTTGAGAGCGCGTATCCGGGCAGCGAGGCGGTTCGTGAGGGGCGCGTCTATCTCGATCGGGTGAAGGCGGAGAGCCAGGCGTCGGCTGCGGCGCTTCCCGCAAACTTCCCCTTCCGGATCGATCCCGGCGCGATCCTCGTGCCGCAGACGGCGAAAGTCGGGGATGTCATCGAGATCACGATCCCGCTGGCGCCGGCCGGCGGCAAGACGCCTGACTTCTCGCTGATGACGAGCCTGCCGCTCTATCAGGGCTTCAGCGTGAAGCAGATCTCGCCCAATCCGAGATCGGTCGCCGATTTCTGGGGCCGCCGGGCCTGGCAGTTCGCTGGCATCGACAAGCCCGTCGAAGTCAAGGCGCAGCTCCTCGCCAAGAAGGCCGGAACCTATGCGTTCGACCTCGATGTCGAGATGAATTTCGACATTGTCGAACTCGGCATTTCCCATTCGATCCAAGTGGAGGACTGAGGCATGGCTGCCGCGATCGTCCGTCTCTTCCGCCGCAATCCCATCATCCTGGTGCTGCTTCTGCTGGGCGTGGTCTTCAGCCTGATGAACGCGGAGTTCCTGGCGCCCCGCAACATCACCAACATCCTGCGGCAGGCCTCGATGCTCGGCTTCGTTGCGCTCGGCATGTCGTTCGTGCTGCTTACGCGCGGCATCGACCTGTCGGTCGGGTCTGTCGTGGCGCTTTCGTCGGTCTTCGTGGCGGGCTTCTCGGCGACACTGCCGCCGATCGTCGGCATTCACCTTGCCCTGATCGCCGGCATGGGCGTCGGCCTCGCCAATGGCCTGCTCGTCACCAAGTTCCGATATCAGCCGATCATCGTCACGATCAGCACGATGGCAATCGTCCGCGGCCTCGCCATGGCTTACTCGGACTCGCGCCCGATCTTCGGCACGCTGCCCGATGTCTATTTCCTGCTGGCCGAGGGCTCTTGGTTCGGATTGCCGGTGCCGACCGTCCTCTTTATTGGCGCCTGCCTGATCTCGGGTTTCTTCCTCAACTACACGGCGACCGGCCGGCAGATCTATCAGGTCGGCGGCAATGAGGAGGCCGCACGGCTTGCCGGCGTCAGCGTTGACCGGATCAAGATCCTGACCTACGTGTTGAGCGGCCTTCTGTCGGCATTCGCTGGCCTGATCCTGGCCGCCCGCATGCAGTCGGGCGACGCGGTGCGGACCGGTGTCGGTTGGGAACTCGACGCCATCGCCGCGGCGGCAATCGGCGGCATGTCGCTGATGGGCGGCGTCGGCACCGTCGTCGGGACTTTCTGTGGCGCGCTGATCATCGGCATGATGGCGAACGCTTTCAACCTGTTGGGCATCAACCCCTATTGGCAGCGCATCGTGGTCGGCCTCGTGCTGGCGATCGCGGTGGCAACCTATAGCAGCCACCACCTCAAAGCCCTGATTTCAAAAGCGCTGCGTACCGTCCGCCCCTCGCGGAACGGTACAACCCAAGCATCCACGGGAGCTTCACGATGAACCACGTTGGCACATTCTCGGGCTTGCCCGAGGGGCTGCGCGATTTCGGCTTCTATGTCGGAGGCGCTTGGCATCCGGCTGGCGATCGCGCGCAGAGCGTTCGCCACAGCCCCGGGCATGGCGTACCCGTGACGCGGATTGCACTTTGCGATGTCGCAGACCTCGACGCGGCGATCTCGACGGCGCGGGCGGCCTTCCGCTCACGTGCCTGGTCCGGCGCCTCGGGTGCAGATCGCGCAACCGTGCTTCTGGCGATTGCGCGCGGAATTCGCGACCGTCTCGAAGAACTTGCCTATTGGGAGACCCTCGAGACGGGCAAGCCGATCACCCAGGCGCGGGCCGAGATGGCGGATGCGGCGGGACACTATGAGTATGCGGCGGGCGTCGCCCGCACACTGCATGGTGACTCGTTCAACAATCTCGGCGATGACATGTTCGGCGTCGTGACCCGGGAACCCGTCGGCGTGGTCGGTGTGATCACGCCGTGGAATTTTCCGTTCATCGTGCTCGCCGAGCGTCTTCCCTACATTCTCGCGGCCGGCAATTCCGTTGTGATCAAGCCGAGCGAACTGACCTCGGCAACCACGCTCATGCTGGCCGAGATCCTCGCGGCGAGCGGCCTGCCGGACGGCATCTACAACGTCGTCACCGGGCTCGGTGAAAGCGTCGGGCAGGCGATGGCGGAACATCCCGGCATCGACATGATTTCCTTCACCGGTTCCAGCCGGGTCGGCGAGAAGGTGATGGTCGCCGCGGCACGGAACTTCAAGAAGGTGGCGCTGGAACTGGGTGGCAAGAACCCGCAGATCGTCTTCGCGGATGCTGATCTTGAGGATGCAGCGGACGGCGTCGTCTTCGGTCTCTGTCACAATGCCGGCCAATGCTGCGTCAGCGGCAGCCGGCTGATCGTGGAGGAGACGATCTCCGAACGCTTCGAGGCCTTGCTGGTCGAGAAGTTCAGCCGCGTGCGGACGGGCGACTGCCTGGATCCCGCGACCCAGTTCGGCGCGATCGTCTCCGAAGCGCACCAGCAGAAGATCCTCGGGTACATCCGGAGCGGCCAGGAGGAGGGCGCCCGGCTGGTCTGCGGCGGTGATACCCTGCCGATCGGCAAGGGCCGCTACGTGGCGCCGACCCTCCTTGCGGACGTGAAGAACTCCATGCAGGTCGCCCGCGACGAGATCTTCGGGCCGGTCCTCTCCCTGATCACCTTCCGGGATTTCGACGAGGCCTTGGAGCTTGCCAATGACACCCCCTATGGGCTCGCGGCCAGCATCTGGACCAAGGACATCGACAAGGGCATCCGCGCCATGCGGAGTGCCCAGGCCGGACGCACGTGGGTGAACACGACGATCGCCGGAGGGCCGGAGCAGGCTATCGGCGGCTTCAAGCAGTCAGGTTTGGGACGCGAGACCGGAGTGCTCGGTGTCGAGGAATATACCGAGGTGAAGTCCGTGCACATCGCCCTCGGCAAGCGCAAACACTGGGTGACGAAATAGGCTCAAGGTCACTTCATCGAGGTCAAGAGATCTGATGAATGCGTGTGAGGCTGGGCGTCTGAATTGGGGCCGGATCCAGACGATCCGGTGTCGGGCATAAAGGATTAGTTTGCTGCCATTAAACGCTGGTGACATCAAAGACCGCTCCCGGCCCCATTTCAGACGTTCCCCCCGCAAGGGTCGCGCCGATGGGTACACCAATTGGGCCCTCAACGAGTTAAGCGCTCCTTGAGCGCCTCAACCAGGGCGCGCACACGCGGCGGCGTATACCGGCGCGACGGATAGACGGCCCATATGGCCAACCGGTCAGGCAGAGCGTCAGCCAGTTCGATTGAAACGAGCTCGCGCCTGTCGAGGAGCTTTCCTACGTCCCAATAGGTCGTCATGGCGATGCCCAGACCGGCAAGGCAGGCCGAACGAACTGCATCGACGCTGCTCGCAGAAAAAGGGCCCACCACCCGTACTCGCTTGACTTCACCATCAACGATGAATGGCCATTCGCTCATCCCATGCAACCGAAGACACGGATGATTGGCCAGTTCACTCAGCGTATCTGGCCTTCCAAACCTGGCTATGTAAGCCGGGGACGCGCAGAGGATGCGGGGATTATCGGCAAGTCGTGCGGAGATGAGCTCGGAGGGCTGAAGCGGAGCTACCCTGATCGCTATATCAATGCCAGTCCTGACGATATCCAAGACGCCATCTGACAGTGTCAGGTCCACTTTAAGCGCCGGATTGGCGACCATGATTTCCGCGAGAAGCGGCACAAGAATCGAATGCCCAAAGACGTTGGGCGCTGTCACCTTCAACTGCCCTGCGAGACCCTGTTCTGTCGGCGATAAGGCGGCAATCGCCTCCTCCTGCGTTTCCAGCAGGGAGTCGACGTAAGGCAGAAAGCTCTCACCCTCGGGAGTGAGCGACAAGGATCGTGTCGTTCGATTAAAGAGCCGGGTTCCGAGTTCATGTTCCAACGCAGCAAGTCGCCGGCTCACGACCATCGGTGTTGCCCCGATGCGGCGCCCGGCTGCCGAGAGGCTTCTCGTCGTTGCAATCAGCTTGAAAAGCGTCAGGTCATTGAGGTCCATATTATATCAATATCAGATATAATCCTTAGCTGTCAGCACGACTTCTGAAAGCCTCTTCGGCCGTCCAAAAACGGCAATTGTTTGCCGTTTGGAGACTCGCCTATGTTCGACACCAGCTCGCTTTTCACCCCAACCGATATAGCCAACCTCAAAATTAGGAACCGCTTCGCCGTCGCTCCGATGACTCGCGTCACAGCGACAGAAGACGGCCGGGCCACGGAGACCATGGCCCGGTATTATGAACGGTTCGCTCGCGGCGGGTTCGGCTTGGTGGTGACGGAGGGAATTTACACCGATCAAGCTTTTTCACAGGGCTACATCCACCAACCGGGTATCGCGACCGAAGAGTCGGCCAATTCATGGAAACCCGTCGTGGAGAGCATCCACTCTCACGGCAGTGCCGTGATCGCCCAGATCATGCACGCGGGAGCGATCAGCCAAGGCAATAGATTCAGAGAAAACGCCCTCGGCCCTTCCGCGATCAAACCCAAAGGACAGCAGATGTCCTTCTACTATGGCAAGGGTCCCTATCCCCAGCCTGGCGAGATGTCAGAGGAGCAGATAGCCGATGCAATCGATGGGTTTGGTGACGCTGCCGCTCGTGCGGTCGAAATCTCCGGGTTTGATGGCATCGAGCTTCATGGCGCCAATGGCTATCTGCTCGATCAGTTTCAGACGGACTATACCAACTCTCGCAGGGATCGGTGGGGAGGCTCAACTGCCAATCGCGCCCGGCTGATGCGAGTCGCATTCGACGTTGTTCGGTCGAGGGTCGGAACAGCCGTCCCGATTGGCGTCCGGATATCTCAGGGCAAGGTGAACGACCATTTTCATAAGTGGTCCGGAGGAGAAGCGGATGCAGAAGTGATTTTCGGCACGCTTTCGGACGCAGGCGCAGACTTCATCCACGTCACCGAGTTCGAAGCGTGGCAGCCCGCATTTGGCGAGGACGGCCCCTCCCTTGTGGACCTCGCGAGAAAATTCGCACCGAAGGCCACCATCATCGCCAACGGCGGCCTGCACGACATCGAACGGGCGACGGGCGCGCTAGCGAAAGGAGCTGACATCATCACTTTCGGGCGCGGTGCACTCGCCAACCCTGATCTGCCTTGCCGAATCGAAGCGCAGTCGCATGTGCGAGAGTTCGATCCAGCCATTTTGGGGCCCATCGCAAATATAAAAGATAGCGAGTTGGCGCTCTAGGCTCGGGAAAATGACTTGCCGCGGCGCGCCCGATTTAGCGCGCCGCGGCGTTTATCTGCCGTCGAGGTAAGTTTCCCGTTCGTCTAGAAAGAGGCTTCACGGCCCCTTATCGTGACTTGCCTACCCGAGTGCGTTTTGAGCCCCCATCCCCGCGAAAGCGATTCCGTCGGACCTCGCATCGGCTACGGGCCCTTCGGCCTCTCGCGTCGAGAGCGTGCCTTTTTGACTGGCGAATGCACCCCGCGATTGCACAAATCAAAGTCTGGTCGGACCAGTTCGAAGGTGCCATGATCCGTCCAGAGAGCCGCCGCGCTCCAAAAGATTGAACGGAAGCATGACTGCAGACACTGACAGCCAGGATATCGATACCGGTCTGACCGGACGCGTATCCAGCGACCCATCCACCCCAAACGCCACCCTCGCGCAATTGGCGGTCGGCAAGCTGCGCAAGCGGATCGAGGATGGCGAACTGGTCGCCGGAGAGGCGCTGGTGGCGCAGCGCCAGTTGGCTCGAGATCTCAATGTGAGCCGCGCCACCCTGCGCGAGGCACTGTCGATTCTGGCGACGGTCGGCCTGGTCTCGATCGAGCCCGGACGCGGCACCTTCGTGCGCGATCCCAACGCGGTGGCGGAATCCGGCTCGGCGATGTCGTGGCGCTTTTCGGCCCGATACAGCCCGGCTGAAGTCTACCAGGTGCGCTACATCGTCGAGAGCCAGGCGGCCCAGTTGGCGGCGACGACGCTGACCGCGCCCGAGATCGGTCTGCTCAAGGACAATCTGCAGGCGTTTCACACGGCGGCGCGGCTGTTCGACGTCGAGGCCTTCGCCCAGGTCGATTTCGAATTCCACGCCATGATCATGCGCTTTTCGCGCAACCGACTGCTGTCGGACATCCATCACAGCTACGCCAATGTGCTGATCGAGAGCACGCGGCTGCCGATCACCCGCGAAAAACTCTGGGATCCTGTTGCCGAGCACGAGCGCGTCGTCGAGGCGCTGGTGATGAACGATCCCGAGGGCGCGGGCTACTACATGCGACGCCACCTGAGCCGGACGGCTCATCGCGTCGGCATCTCCATCGTTGAACAGGTCTGAAAGCGGGCGGGGCGCCCGCCTTCGAAAGAGAAGGGAACGACATGCCGAAAGAGATCTTCGTATCCTACGGGATTGACGTCGACGCCGTAGCCGGCTGGCTCGGTTCCTATGGCGGCGAGGACAGCCCCTGCGATATTTCTCGCGGCGCCTTCGCCGGTCATGTCGGTAGCATGCGGCTACTCCGGATGTTCGAGAAGTGGGGCATCCAAACCACCTGGTTCATCCCCGGCCACTCGATCGAGAGTTTTTGGACCGAGATGAAGGCCGTCGCCGACGCCGGCCACGAGATCGGCATGCATGGCTACAGCCATGAAAACCCGATCGCCATGACCCCCGAGCAGGAAGAGGCGATCTTCGACAAATGCGTCGAGCTGATCACCAAGCTTTCCGGCAAGCCGCCGCGCGGCTACGTCGCGCCGTGGTGGGAATTCGGCTCCAAGACCAACGAACTCCTGAAGCAGAAGGGCATCAAGTACGACCATTCGCTGATGCATAACGACCATCACCCCTATTATGTGACGGTCGGCGACGAATGGACCAAGATCGACTATTCGAAGCATCCATCGACCTGGATGAAGCCGTACACGCAGGGCGAAGAGACCGATTTGATCGAGATTCCGGCCTCCTGGTATCTCGACGACCTGCCGCCGATGATGTTCATCAAGGCCTCGCCGAACAGCCATGGCTTCGTCAATCCGCGCGATATCGAGCAGATGTGGAAGGACCAGTTCGACTGGGTCTACGAGAATTACGACTACGCCGTCTTCCCGCTGACGATCCATCCCGATGTCTCGGGCAAGCCGCACGTGCTGAAGATGCATGAGCGCCTGTTCGAATACATGAAGGGTTTTGAAGGCGTGAAGTTCGTGACAATGGAGACCATCGCCGAGGATTTCGCCAAGCGCTTCCCGAAGAGCGGCACGGCGCGGCCGCAGTCCTGATCGAACGGCAATAGTTGGCGTGGCGGCGGTCTAGGGATCGCCGCCACGCCACCCGAGCGGCCCTGGCCGAAAGGACGAGACGATGTGCGGATTGTGCGGCGCCTTTGGCGGGAGCGACCACTGGACCGGCGGCAGCGCGGCGACGGCGACCGGGCTGACGCCAGCAGCCGAACGACAGGCACGCGCCCGCATCGCCAACCAGATCCTGAAGCCCTACGGCCTGACGCTCGACGAATGGGCCGGCCGCTTCACGCTGCGCGCCCGCAACGGCAAGACCGCCATTATCGACCATTTCGGCGCCATCTGGCCGGAAGCGGAAAAGCTCACCGGCCGGAGCTTCGACCCGCTCGACCCGGCCGACCTCGACCGGATGGAGGGGATTTCGTGATGAGCGCCCCTGACGACGGCGACGAGCGGATCACCGCCAATGTGCTGACCGGCTTTCTCGGCGCCGGCAAGACCTCGCTGCTGAAGCGCCTGCTCGCTTTGCCCTCGCTTTCAGGCACGGCAGTCATCATCAACGAATTCGGCGAGGTCGGGCTCGACCATCTGCTCGTCGAGGCGATCGACGACGACATCGTGCTTTTGAAAAGCGGCTGCATCTGCTGCAACATCCGTACCGACCTCAAGACCGCGCTGCTCTCGCTGTTCGAGCGCAGCCGCAATGGCGAGATCCCGCGCTTCTCGCGCATCGTCATCGAGACGACGGGCATCGCCGACCCGGCGCCGATCGTCGCCACGCTCTCCGCCGATCCGATGCTTCGGCACCACTTTCGCGTTGGCAACATCGTCACCGTCGTCGACGTGCCGAACGGGCTGACCAACCTCGACGCCTATTCGGAATCGCAGCGCCAGGTCGCCGTCGCCGACCGGATCATCGTCTCGAAGAGCGATATTGCGCCTGCTGAAGACACGCCCCGCCTGCGCGCCCGGCTCGAGGCGCTGAACCCGGCGGCGGAAATCCTCGAACTCGACGAAACGATGCAGCCGGAGGACGCGCTGTTCGTGCGCGACATCCACGACATCGAGGCGCGCGGGCAGGAAGTGGCGCGCTGGCTGCAGGCCGAGACGCACGCGCAAGATCATCACGGCCACGCGCACCACCATGCGCATGAGCATGACGTCAACCGGCATGGCGACATCCGCGCCTTCGTGCTGACCGGCGATGCGCCTCTATCGTGGGCGCGCTTCGGCCTTTGGCTATCCATGCTACTCAACCGCCATGGCGGCGAGATCTTGCGGCTGAAGGGCCTGCTCGACATTGAGGGCAATGACAGCCCGGTCGTCGTTCAGGGCGTGCAACACCTGATCCACAAGCCGATGCATCTGGATCGCTGGCCCGAAGGCGTGCACGGCACCCATATCGTAGTGATCGCCAAAGGTCTGGACCCGGCCCTGGTCGAACGCTCGTTCCGCGCCTTCAACGACCTCGCGCCGCTGGCGGATGGTTTGGCGAAGAGCGCTTGACGGCGCTCTTCCAAGGCTCAGCCGCCGAGTAGCGCGAACTCCACGCGGATTTCTTCCCGACCTAGACCCAAGCCCAGTAGCACCGAGGCGAGGATGCGCGCCTTGATGCCGGAGAGGTCGCCGGCGAAGATGACGCCGGCCCGCTCCAGATCCTTGCCACCGCCATTGCCGTAGATCGGCCGGACACGGCCTTCCGGGCAGCGCGAGGTGATGATGACCGGGAGCCCGGCGGCAGCCAGTTCCTCGACTGCCTTGGTGACGGCCGGGGGCGCGTTGCCGCGGCCAAATCCTTCCAGCACGATCGCCTTGGCGCCGCTCGCGGCGGCGAAGCGGATGGCGCGGTCGGAGGCGCCCAGCACCATCTTGATCAGTTCGACGTCCGTTTCGACGCACTCGGCCTGATAGGCCTTGCGCAGCAGGGGCTTGCGATGGACGAGGACGCGGTCGCCGTCGACCTCGCCGAGCTTGCCATGCTCGCCGGAGCGAAAGGTGTCGACGCGCGAGGCATGGGTCTTGGTCACGTCGCGGGCGGCATGGAAATCCTGCTCGAATACGATCATGACGCCGAGTTCGCGCGCCGCCGGGCTGGCGGCGAGGCGGATCGCCTCGGCGATGTTACGCGGGCCGTCCGTGTCCGGCTCGTCGGCGCTGCGCTGCGCGCCGGTGAACACCACCGGCTTGTCGCTGGCGACGAGGAGATCGGCCATCCAGGCGCTCTCCTCCATCGTATCCGTGCCATGGGTCACGACGACGCCGTCGCAGGCCGGATTGGCCAGATGCTCGGCGATCCGCTTGGCGAGGTTGAAGGCGAGCGGGAGATCGATCGCGTAGCTGCCCACATTGGAGAATTCGTCGACGCGGATCTCGATCCCCTCCAGCGTGTCGTGCAGCGTGGCCCGCAGTTCGGCGCCGGAGACACTGGCGACAACGTCGCGGCCATCAGCGGCGAGCCGGGAGGCGATGGTGCCGCCGGTCGTGATCAGGGAAATCTTGGGCATGAGGCAACTCCATTCGCGCGAGGCGCGAAAAGGATCCCGGAACGGGGGCATTCCGGGGGATCCTGCAATGAGAAGGGCGGGACGGAACTCCCGGATATCAATAGCGTCCGACGAGCAGGCCGCCATCGACGACGATGACCTGGCCGGTGATATAGCGCGAGCCCGGCGAGGCGAGAAACAGGATGACATCGGCGATGTCCTCCGGCTCGCCGACGCGGCCCATCGGGATGAAGGAGGCCGCCTGCTCCAGACCCTCGGGACCGAGCGAATGCTCTTTCGACAGCGCCTGCGCGGTACGGATATAGCCGGGCGCTATGCCGTTGACGCGGATGCCGTCCGGGGCCAGTTCTACGCCGAGGCCGCGCACCAAGCCGACGACGCCGGACTTGGCAGCGGAATAGTGGACGTGCTCGTCCCAGCCATAGGCGACGCCCATGATCGAGGATAGCGCGACGATCGCACCGGACTTGCGGCGGCGCATGCCGGGAGCGGCGGCGCGGATGATGCGAAGCACGCCCTTCAGATCGACGTCGAGGGTGCGGTCCCACTGGTCGTCGGTGAGGTCGGCGAGCGGCACCTTCTTGGCGATGCCGGCATTAGCGATGATGGCGTCGATCTGGCCGAAGCGGGCCTCGACATCGGCGACCAGCGCATCGGTGCGCTCGGTCGAGGTGACATCCAAAAACTGGAACTCGGCGCTGCCGCCTTCGGCGCGGATGCCTTCGGCGACTGCGTTGCCTTCGGTTTCCAGGACGTCGGTCACCACAACATGGTAGCCGGCACGGGCGAAGGTGAAGGCGGTGGCCCGGCCGATGCCGATGCCGGCGCCGGTGATGATGGCGATGGGCTGCGTCATGAAATGTCCGTTCGTTACAGGGCGGGCGCGCCATTCGGCACAGCGTAGGGCGAAAGCGAGCGCTTGAGGAAGCCGCCATCGCCGGGCTCGCCGACGATCTCGCCATTCTCCATCACGACCTTGCCGCGCAGCACGGTCATCACCGGCCAGCCAGTGACCTCAAGCCCTTCATAGGGGGTGTAATCTGCCCCGTGATGCATCAGTTCCTGGCGGATCGTCTCCTTGCGGTTCGGATCCCACAGCACGATGTCGGCGTCGAAGCCCGGCGCGATCGAGCCCTTCTTCGGATAGAGGCCATAGATCTTGGCGTGGTTTGTCGAGGTCAGCGCGACGAATTCGTTGACCGTGATCCGGCCCTCGACGACGCCCTTCTGGTAGAGGATCTGCAGCCGCGTCTCGACGCCCGGAATGCCGTTCGGCACCCAGCGGAACGAGGTGCGCGCCTTCGGGTTCAGCTTGCCCATCTCGCCTTCGTAGAAGAACGGGCAGTGGTCGGACGAGAAGGTCTGGAACACGCCGGTGCGGATGCCCTCCCAGATCGCGTCCCAGCTGGCATGGTCGCGCGGCGGCGGCGAGCAGACATATTTGCCGCCGCTCTCGTCCATGTTGAGGCCCTTCAGGTCGTCGGCGGTGAGCGCGACATATTGCGGGCAGGTCTCGGCATAGATCTTGAGGCCCCTCTGCTGGGCCCAGCGGATCTGTTCCATCGGCTCGCGGCCGGAGACGTGCACGACCATGATCGGCACGTCGGTCAGTTCTGCGTGGCTGATGGCGCGGTGGGTCGCCTCGCGCTCGACCGATTGCGGCCGCGAGACGGCGTGATAATAGGGCGCCGTCTTGCCGGCCGCCTCGAGCCGTTCCGCCATGAAGCGGATCGCGTCATAGCCCTCGCAATGGACCATGACCAGCGCACCGCAGCCGCGGGCGCAGTCGAACACTTCCAGCAATTGCCGGTCGTTCAGGACGAGATCGTCATAGGTCATGAAGACCTTGAACGAGGAATAGCCGTCATCGACCAGCGCCGGCAGTTCCTGGCCGAGCACGCTCGAGCTCGGGTCGGAGATGATCAAATGGAAGCCGTAGTCGCAATAGGACTTGCCGTCGGCTTCCTTGTGATAGTCGACGACGCTGGTGCGCAACGACGCACCGCGCGGCTGCAGCGCGAAGGGGATCACCGTCGTGTTGCCGCCGGCGATCGCCGAGCGCGTGCCGCTCTCGAAGCCGTCCGCCATGGCCGGGCCGCCGAAGGCGGGCTGCGCCAGATGGACATGGCTGTCGATGCCGCCCGGCATGACCAGCAGGCCGGTGGCGTCTATGATGCGGTCGGCGTCGTCGAGCTTTTCGGCGACGGCGATGATGCGGCCGTCGCGGATGCCGACATCGGCGCGCAACGTATCGGACGCGGTGACGACGGTGCCGCCGCAGATGACGAGATCATATTCGCTCATGGAGCCCTCTCCGGACCGGATGTTTCTGGAAGGCTGCCGTCAGACCATCACGTCGCCGCCATTCGGCGACAGCGTCTGGCCGACATAATAGGCGCCGGCATCGGAAGCGAGCATCAGGATGGTGGGCGCGATCTCGGAGACCTTCCCGAAGCGGCCAATCGGCAGCTGCGCCTTCTTCATGTCGCGCCATTCTTGGCTGAGGCCGTTCAGCAGCACCGTCTCGGTGGCGCCCGGTGCAATGGCGTTGACGGTGACGCCATGCGGCGCGCCCTCATAGGAAAGCGCCCGCGTGAAGCCGACGAGGCCCGCCTTGGCGGCGCAGTAATGCGCAAGGCCCGGCGCGCCCTTGTAGGCGAGTTGCGAGGCGCAGTTGATCACCCGGCCATAGCCGCGCGCCAGCATGTCGCCGAAGAAGTGCCGCGTCACCAGGAAGGTGCCGCGCAGATGCACGCCGAGCATCTGGTCCCAGTCGGCGACCGAGATGTCGACGAACGACTTGTCGCCGCCGATGCCGGCGAGGTTGACGAGGATGTCGACCTGGCCGAGCTTTTCCTTGGCCCAGGCTGCCATCGCATCGACGGAGGCTTCGTCGGCGACGTTGCAGTCGATCGCGTGGACCTTGTAGCCCTCGCCGGTCAGGCGCGTGACCAGCGCCTCGGCATTGGCGGGGTCACCATAATGGCAGAAGGCGACTTCGGCGCCGTAGCGGGCGAAAAGCTCGACCGTCTCCCCACCAATGCCGCGGCTGCCGCCGGTGACGAGGGCCTTGCGGCCTGCAAGCGAAAATTCGTTCATCAAGAAGCTCCCGCAATCGATTTGCGGCTGGCGATCCAGCTCGCATAGGACCGAATTCCAGCCTCGAGATCGAAGCTCGGCGAATAGCCGAGGTCACGCTCGACGGCCGAGACATCGAACTGGCGATGGACTTCATCGACCGGGTCGGGGCCCGGCAGCATCTCGATGTCGGCCTCCGGCAGGACCTTTTGGACGATTTCGCCGATCTCGCCCAGCGTCAGGTAGGTGCCGCCCGTCACCGTGTAGATGCGGCGCGGCAGTTCGCCGGCGTCGAGCGCCAGGATCAACGCGCCGGCGGCATCGTCGACATGGATGAACTGGCGATGGAAATCGGCGCCGAACGGCACGCGCGTCGGCCGCTTCGCCAGCGCGTCCTCAATCATGGTGCGGATGATGCAGTCGGTGGTGCGGCCGGGGCCATAGACCCAGGAGAGCCGGAGCGCCACGGCGTCGACGCCGAACTGGCGAAAATAGGTCCAGACGAGCTGCTCGCTCGCCGCCTTGCTGCCGCCATAGACCGAGGTCGGATAGAGCGCGACATCCTCCGGCACGGGGCCTTCCGGCGTGTTGCCATAGGCGCTGGTCGACGAGCAGAAGACCATGCGCCGCATCTTGTGGACGCGGGCCAGCTCCAGCATGTTGGCCGTGCCGACGATGTTGACCTGCACCATCGAATAGGGATTGTCGCGCGCCACCATCGGGCCGGAATAGGCGCCGCAATGGATGATCGCGTCGATGTCGTGGTCGGCAACGACGGCATGCAGCCGGTGGATGTCGGTGACATCGCAGGGGATGATTGGCTGGCCGTCGGCGCTGCGGTCCGTGCGGTCGATCGCGACGACTGTCCGGCCCTGCGCCTCGAGCTTCTGGCGCACGACATTGCCGACGAGGCCAGCGGCGCCGGTGACGAGAACCGCCTTGCTGCCGGTCATGCTGCCGCTCCCGCCAGACGCCGGGTCTCGGCGCGGTCGCGCTGCGCCGTGCCCTGCTCGACCGGCAGTTCGGCTGCGAGCAGCGCCTTGGTGTAGTCCTCCTTCGCGGCGGAGAAGATCATTTCGGTATCGCCCTCCTCGACGATCTTGCCGTGGCGCATGACGGCGACGCGATGCGCCAGCGAGCGCACGGAATTGAGGTCATGCGTGATGAACAGCGCCGACATGCCCATCTCGGCCTGCAGGTCGCGCACGAGATCGATGATCTGGGCGCGCACGCGGATGTCCAACGCCGTGGTCGGCTCGTCGAAGACGACGAAATCCGGCCGTGTCGCCAGCGCCCGGGCGATACCGACGCGCTTCTGCTCGCCGGCGGTCAGCTGGTGCGGATAGACCTCGGCAATATTGGCGGGAAGCTGGACGAGATCGATCAGCTCGCGGATGCGCTTGTCGGTCGCGGCGCGGTCGAGCGTCGGATCGAGGCGCAGCGGCTCGGCGATCAGCGCCTTCACCGGCCAGCGCGGATTGAGGGCGACGTAGGGCTCCTGGAACACCATCTGGATGCGCCGGCGCATGGCGCGGAACTCGGCCGCCGCCATGGTGGTAATGTCGGTGCCGTCGAAGGTGATGCCGCCGCCATCACTGTCGAGCAGGCGCACGAGGCATTGCCCGACGGTCGTCTTGCCGGAGCCGCTCTCGCCGACCAGGGCCAGCGTCTCGCCGCGCTTGACCGAGAAGGACACGTCGTCGATGGCGCGCACCACGTCCTGCGTGCCGGCGATCGGGAACAGCTTCAGCAGGCGGCGCACGTCGAGCAGCGGCGCCTCGTGATGCGTCTCCACCGCCGGATCTTCGACCTTCGCGACCATCGGCGTCGGCCGGACGCGGGCGGCGTCCAGCAACGCCTGGCCATATTGCTCGCGCGGCGCGTCGAGGAACTTGCCGACCTCTTCGAGCTCGACGATCTGCCCCTCTTTCATGATGGCAACGCGGTCGCAATAATGCGCGACGATGCCGAGGTCATGCGTGATCAGAACGGCGCCGGCGCCGAGCTCCCGGCAGCGCTTGACCAGCAGGTCCAGCACCTGGACCTGGATGGTCGCGTCGAGGCCGAGCGTCGCGTCATCGGCCAGCACCACATCCGGCCCCGCCACCATCGCCATGGCGATGACGATGCGCTGCGCCATGCCGCCGGAAAGCTCATGCGGATAGGCCTTGGCGCGGCGCTCCGGATTGACGATGCCGACCTGCGCCATCAGGTCGACGGCCGCCTTCCAGGCTTCCTTCTGGCTGCACGCACGATGGGCGCGCAGCACGCGGGCAATCTGCTTGCCGACTGTCTCGACCGGCGACAGCAGCGCCTTGGCATTGGTGCCGATCAGCGCGATGCGGCCGCCGCGGATCCGGCGCTGCTCTTCCTCGTCGATGCCGAGCACCGTCTTGCCTTCGAGGCGGATGTCGCCGCTGGTGAAACGGCCGCCCTCGGGCAGCAGGTTGAGCAGGCTGCGGGCGAGCAGCGACTTGCCGGCGCCGGTCTCGCCGACGATGCCCAGGATCTCGTCGCGGCCGAGGCTGAAGGAGATGCCGGACAGCGCCTTGGGGGCGCCTTCGCCGAAATCGACCGAGAGATTGTCGATCTCGAGAAGCGCAGTTGCCGGGCGCGCGGTAGCCTTGTGATCGCTCATTGGCGTTCCCTCGTCGTCGGGTCGGAAAGGTCCTTCACCATGTCGCCGAGCAGCGCGAAGCTGAGCACGGAGATGACGATGGCAAGGCCGGGGAACAGTGCCACCCACCAGACGCCGAGGATCATCTGCTGCGCGCCGGTCGAGACCATCAGGCCCCATTCCGGCGTCGGCATGCGCACGCCGGCGCCGACGAAGGAAAGACCGGCGGTGAGCAGGATGGCGAGGCCGATGCTGATCGACACCTGGACGATGGCCGGGGTCAGCGCGTTGGGCAGGATGTGGCGGAACATGATCGAGCCGTCCGTGGCGCCGCTGCAGCGCGCGGCGCTGACATAGGGCCGCTCGCGCAGCGACAGAACCTCGGCACGGATCAGGCGGGCGAACATCGGGATGAACAGCACCGCCAGCACGATGGCGACGTTCCAGATCTCCTGCCCCATCACCGACACCAGCGCCATGCCCAGCACGAAGACCGGGAAGGACTGGATGAAGTCGAAGATGCGCATGACCAGCGAGCTGATCCAGTTGCGATAGAAGCCGATCAGGAGGCCGATCGGGACGCCGACGGCAAAGGCGAAGGCGACCGCGACGATGCTGATCAGGAGGTTGATCCGGGTCGCGTAGACGATGCGGGTATAGATATCCATGCCCGAGACGTCGGTGCCGAACCAGTGCGCGGCCGAGGGAGGCTGCAGCGACATCAGCGGATCGGCCTCCTCCGGCGAATAGAAGGTGAGCCAGGGGGCGAACAGGATCGAGGCGATCTGGAGGGCCAGCAGAGTGAGCCCGATCATGGCGCCCGGATGCTTCGAGACGTAGCGGATGAAGCGGGTCATCAGACGCGAATCCTCGGATCTGCGAGTTCGTAGAGGATGTCCACGACCGTGTAGACGATCAGGATGAAGGCGGCGGCGACGAGCACGAAGCCCTGCAGGGCCGGATAGTCGCTGTTGACGACCGACTGCACGGCATACTGGCCGAGCCCGCCCCAGGCGAAGATCGTCTCGACGAGAACGGCGGCGCCGAGCAGGAAGCCGAACATGAAGCCGACCAGCGTGATGATCGGCGGCAGGCTGTTGCGCAGCGCGACGCGGCGGATCGTGCCTTCCGAAAGGCCCGAGGCACGGGCATGGCGGATGAAGTCGCTGCGATAGATGTCGGAGAAGGTCGTCTTGGTCATCTTCATCAGCGCGCCGGCATTGACGATGGCGAGCGTCAGGACCGGCAGCGTCAGCCGGCCGACCGAGGAGAAGAAGGCATTGAGGTCGCCGGCGATCAGGCTGTCGATGGTGTAGAAGCCCGTCACCGTATCCGGCGGCGACACGAAGGTGTCGATCCGGCCGAACGGCGCGGGCGCCCAGCCGAGGATGTAGAAGAAGAAATAGATCAGCAGCAGGCCGACCCAGAAATCGGGAATGGCGCCGGCAGCGAGGCCGTAGACGCGGCTGCCGATATCGACGAAGCCGCCGGCCTTGACCACCGAGATGATCGCCAGCGTCACACCGATCAGGATCGTCAGCAGCATCGCATAGGTGATCAGTTCGAGCGTCGCCGGCGCGCGCTCCAGCAGATCGGTGACCACCGGGTTCGAGGTGAAGATCGAGACGCCGAGATCACCATGCAGCGCGTTGCCGACATAATGGACGAACTGCTCCCACAGGCTGAGATTGAGGCCCAGCTTCTCGCGGAAGGCGGCGATCGTCTCGGGTGTCGCCATGTTGCCGAGCAGGAGCAGCGCCGGATCGCCCGGCAGCATGCGGACCAGCAGGAAGGTCACCATCATGACGCCGAACATCTGCGGCACCAGCATCACAAGCCGGCTGGTGATAATGCGCAACGGCCGGGGTATGGCCCGCCAGTAGACGCCAAGATTGGCAAAAGCCACGGTCATCGGGGATCTTTCCTGTCTTCGCGCCCGGAGAAGGAGATGCGGCCCCGCCCGGAAGGGCGAGGCCGCCGCGCTTGCTACTCTTTCGAGAGGTCGAAGAAGGCGTTGCCGTTCGGCGTGTACCAGGAATAGCCCTTGACGTTGGACCGGGTGGCGAGCTGGTAGCCGGGGTTCATCAGGAAGACCCAGGGGGCCTGTTCCATCGTGATCTGCTGGACGCGCTTCATGTCGGCGAGACGCTTCGGCTCGTCCGTGCTCTTGAGAGCGCTGTCGATCAACTGGTCGACCTCATCGCTCTTGAACTTGGAGTAGTTGATCGCCGAGGCGCTGTTCAGCCAGAGATTGGCGACATAGGCAGCATCGGGAACAATCGCCATATCGCGGAAGAAGTACATCGGCACTTCGCCCTTGGTGTAGCGCTCGACCAGGGTCGAGGCCGGCAGCTTTAGTAGTTCGACATCGACGCCCGCCTTGGCGAAGGCCGACTTCAGGATGACCGCCATCTCTTCTTCAAGCTGGTCGCCGGTGCGATAGGCGAGCTGGGTCTTGAAGCCCTCCGGGAAGCCTGCCTCGGCGAGCAACGCCTTGGCCTTGGCCGGATCGTTCGAGTAGGCGAAGAACCCATCCGTGAAGCCCGGATAGATTTCCGAGATCGGGCTCTTGGTGAAGCGCGCGGTGTCGAAATAGACGCTCTTCAACATCTCGTCGCGCGGCACCAGGTAGTTCAGCGCCTGGCGGACCTTGACGCTGTCGAAGGGCGGCTTGGCGTTGTTCATCTCGACGCGGTGGATGAAGTTGCCGAACACCTTGTGGACTTCGACGCCGGGCGCCTTCTCGACCAGCGCCAGCTCGCGCGGCAGCAGGTATTCGGCGACGTCGACCGAGCCGGCCTGGACGGCGGCGACGCGGTTGGCCGAGGTCGGCATTTCACGCAGGATGACGCGCTTCAGCTTTGGCTCGCCGCGGAAATAGTTCGGGTTGGCGTCGTAGACGACTTCCTGGCCGGGCTTGTAGCGGCTGATGAAATAGGGGCCGAAGGCGGCGGTGTTGGTCGCGAGCCAGGAGGCGGCCCACGGATCGGCGTCCGTCAGGTGCTTCTTGACCTCGACCGAGTCGAGAATGCCGAGATCGCTGTTAATCCAGATGCGCTCGATCAGCGGCGAGGCGTTCGGCAGCGTGACCTTGACGGTGTAGTCGTCGACCTTCTGGAACGCGGTATCGAAATCCTCGATCTTGAAGATCTGCGTCATGTACCAATGGAAGTTCGACTTCATGTTCCAGCCGCGCAGGAACGACCACATCACCGTGTCGGCGTTGAGTTCGTTGCCAAGCGCCGACTTGACGCCCTTGCGCAGGTGGAAGGTGATCGACTTGCGGTCGTCGGAGACTTCCCACTTTTCGGCGAGCGCGCCGTCGATGGTGTCGAAGTCCTCGTAGAAGATGCCGTCGTCGCCCTTCTTCTGCTTGTAGGTCAGCAGGCGCTCGAACACGTTGCGGCGCACTTCATGGCCGGCTTCGGTCGGCGGATATTCTTGGTCGAGCGATTCCGGCGTGCGGGGCGCGGCCACGACGAGCGTGGTCTTGGCGTCCTGCGCGAACGCGCCGACGGTGCCCAGCACGGTCGTCGCCATGAAGGCGGCAACGAGGCCGGCGAAGAGGCCCTTTACGGTCGTCGTGCGACGCCAGTTGGCGCGGGGCGAACCAGCGGCAATGCCGCGCGGCAGACGTCTCGTCATGCCGTTCGAGGTATGAGGGAAAGTCGGCACGCTAATCTCCTTGAGATGGGAGGGCACCGCACGGCCGGTCTGACCAATGGAGGTGTAGCTCATCCTTGCGCTGCGGCCTCCTACCAGCAACCACAAATTTTCAGCGCCGATCGCTTAAAAATTCAGCACGCCAACATTTTGACCATTAAACCAATACATTCTGATAAAAAGCGCATACGTTAATGTATTATTCGATATATTGATAAATATAATTGCAATCAGAAATACAATTAAAGTCTATTAAACGATAATTCTTCCTTTGAAGGCATAATTTCGTACCATTAATTTCAGACTGATATGATATTATAGAAAGGAATTTACGAAATCAGCTTAAAAATTTGGTATGGATAATAATTTATCGGCTCCTACTGAAGATATAATCTGCTACGACATTTCGCGCGCACTGCGTCAACGACTTGTTGTGGCCGGAAAGCGATGCGTTCGGTGAGCCATCGCCAACGGATTTTGGTCTGACCGCCTGTATGGAATGCAGCCACTGAACGTCCATAATGCCGCAGAGCCATCCGTCCGGATCAGCGGACTGGCCCGCTTGGCTTCAGCGGCAGGGCGAATTCGCCTGCCGTCCCGCGACGCGCAGATGCCATCGCGCTTTGGCGCAGGCCTCGGTCTGATCAATTCGCCTAAGTCAGTCGGAACCGGTCTCCACCAAAACGCTCCCCCCTATGCGAGCAGCGCTGGCGGCGACGCACGAAACTCAACTGCCCAATCCGGGCTGAACATTGGGGCCGCAATGAGCAATCTGAAGGCCGGGCGTGCAAGCGGAGGATTGTACATGTGGCAATGTCAGTAGAGGTAAGCCGCGGCCGACCACAGCAACGGGGCCGCCGCGCTTGCAGGCAGGATGGCGGCTCGTTTTAAGAGGGGGGGGCGCTCCGGATTGAGGTTGCTCGAGAATTCTGGAAATATAGAGCTTCGCAGCGCGGCCAGGATCCGTCCTTGGGCGCAACACCGCCGCGGCAAGCACCCCTTCGTAGAGAATGCAAATCTGGTCCGATAACTCGTCGGCGACCGGGTAGTCGTTGCGCAGGAGTTCCAGAAAGAACGCCCTTTAAAAACAGCTTGTGATCGCGCGCAGCCTTACGAATGCGCACCGAACCGGGTTCTCTATGGTTGCAGCGAGGAAGGAACAGCCGCGAAATGCATCAGTGGTTGCCTTCCGTTGAATGCCGTCAAAAACATCCATGATCGCCACTGTGGCGGCCTTTCCGACCACGATGGCTTGGAGGTCAGCCCGGACCGCTTCATCCCGCCGCTCAAGATAGGCAAGAACGAGGTATTCTTTGCTTTTGAAGTGGCGATAGAAAGTCGCTCGAGCGATATCGAGATGGGCAACAATCGCGTCGATACCGACGGCGTAGGTGCTGCCGCTGTAAAATAGCTGCCCCACAGCCTGCAGAATACATTCCCGCATCGAGTGGGTATCTCGACGGAGCGCGCGCATGGACCTGCCTAGAAGAAAGAACGGTCACTCTCTATTAGATTAATAAGGAGATAATGAGGGTTTTTTCTAAATGTCGGCTCCGTCAGGGACGATTGATCCAGAAGCTGCAGCTGGTCGTCAAATCCAAACATTTTTGTCAAATCACATCGGCACGACGCAGGCGGGGATGGCTGCGGGCGATAAAGATCTTGCGTCCGCTGCTCGGCGTAGCTGCTACGTTCTGCTTCCACCTCCTACCGCCATTCCATTCCGACGCGTCTGTTCCGATCACGTCACGTGAACGGACGGCGGCTTTCAGGAAGCACTACTTCAGTCCTGTACGTCGTGAATGGGCGCGAAGCTGCCACTGTTGCATAAGGCGGACAACGTCATGGCGCCGAACCGATCCGACCTCAGGCTTACGCAAGATGAGACAGCCAGAAGCGGAACCATCCGAGAGCTAGAAGTAGGCGGCGGGCGTCATCGCGATCCCGCCCCCGCTCAAATGCTGCCCATAACACTCGCCAAATGGCCGAGATCAAGTCCAACAGTCCTTCTGGATAGCGATGTTGAGGAGGCCCTCCGACATGATCTCGCTTAACGACGACAGGGCGAATCACTTCGGCCTCGGCGACCGCGATAGCGCCGTGGTCAGCGGCCGCGCCAGCGTGTTGGGCAACGAAGAACGGCTGAACTCCTGCCGCCCTGTTTTTGCTGATATGGAGCAGCGCTTCGGGTAACCACGTCGTCGGGCCAAACTCAGCGCGTGGCCTGTTGCTGCTTCCTGCGAAGGATCGTCCGACCGCGCACGGGCTAATCCGATGACATCTTACCTTTGGGCCGCGATCGCTTTTGGCGCGTAGCCATAGCGCTTGCGAAACGCGTAGGAAAAATACTGGCTGGAGTTGAAGCCGCAGGCCATGGCGATGTCGGTGATGCTCGGGCGCTTGGCGTCGCGCAGCATCACGGTCGCCTGTTCCAGCCGGAGATGCTGCAGGAATTGCAGCGGGCTCATATTGGTCAGCCGCTTGCAGTAATCGGCGAAACGCGTGCGCGACAGGCCGCATTCTTCGGCCATCAGTTCCAGGGTCCAGCTTTCCTCTGCGCGCGCCGGCAGGCGGCGAAGGAAGATCGAGACGGTGTTCTGGGCGGTCGACAGGTCGGGATCGAGCGCTGGCACCTGCTCCATCATGCGGTCGATCAGGGCGAGCATGACCGTGTTGATCGCCACCTTGAGTCGGGTCTCGCCGGTCTCCGGCGTGCGTCCGGTCAGGATCGGCGCGATCGCCTCGAAGGCGTTGGCGAGCTCGCTGTTGCCGTCCCAGACGGGCTGGTTGTTCTGGGTCAGGATCTTGCCGAGCGTCCTGGCTTCCTCCTCCGAGAAGACCATCCATTCCGGCCAGCTCCAGCTCTCGTTCGGGCGGCGGAGGCCGCCGTCGAGGATTAGCCAGAGCAGCCGGCTCGGCCCGACTACCGGCTCGCCGATCGAGTGGAGCTGCCAGGGGCGGATGACGATGAACTGGCCCTGCTGGAGCCGGTATTCAGCGTCGTCGACGACGAGCTGCAGGCTGCCGCGCGACAGATAGGCAATCTTGAAGCCTTCGTTGCAGTGGCGCTTCAGGCCCCAGTTCTGCTGGAACTTCGCGTCCCAGAAGCCGGTCGTGCAGATGCCGGGCAGCCTTTCGCCCAGCGACGTGCCGGGATAGCTGCCGCGCGTCCAGGCGCGAAGCTCTACCTCGCCGCGGCCCGCCGCGATCTGAAGGTCGCGGCAATTGTCGGCATACATGAGCGAGCCGGGCTGCCGGAAAACCGTCGGCCGGCTCTTCGGGTCGACGACGGCGCCGACATGCTTGTTCACGGTCCCCTCCCAAAGCCAAGACCGTTTTACGTTATTTACCAATGTGGATTGTTGCAAGCCACGATCCGGCCGATGTGGCAGCTTCCGGTCAAGGGCCGGGAGGTCGGTCCGAATGTGTGTCCCGGGGGGAGCCGGTCTTGAAGGTCGCATTCAATCTGCTGGTGCTCGGCGCCGAAATCACCGCCGAACATGCGCCGGTGCTGGAGCGCCTGAAAGCGCTCGGCTATGACGGCGTCGAGGTGCCGGTCTTCTCCGGCGATACGAAGCGTTATGCGACGCTCGGGGCGCTGCTGCGGGATATCGGGCTCGCCCCGGCGACCGCCGGCACCGTTCCACCCGAGGCCAATCCCATCAGTGCCGATGCTGCGGTGCGGGCGCGCGCCCAGGAACATCACAAATGGCTGGTCGATTGCACCCACGCGATGGGCGGCACGATCATCGCTGGCCCGGTGCATTCACCGGTCGGCCGTTTCACCGGTTTCGGGCCGACCCCGGATGAACTCACCTGGTGTGTCGAGGCGATGCGGGCGCTGGCGGACTATGCGGCGCCGGCCGGCGTCCTGATCTCGGCCGAGGCGGTCAACCGCTTCGAATGCTACGTGATGTCGACCATGGCCCAGGCCTCGGCCATCCATCGGCGGGTCGACCACTCCAACTATGGCTACATGTTCGACACCTTCCACGCCAATCTGGAAGAGAAGGACCCGGTCGCGACTTACGAAGTTTACCACCGCGAGATCAATCACTTCCACATTTCCGAGAATGACCGCGGCGTGCCGGGAACCGGGCACGTGCCGTTTCCGGCGCATTTCGATGCGCTGCGGCGCTGCGGCTATGACGGCTGGCTGACGGTCGAAGCCTTTGGCCGCTCCGTGCCCGAACTGGCCGGCGCGACGCGGGTGTGGCGCGACCTGTTCGAGGATCGCGATCGTCTGTTCGCCGACAGCATCGCCCTGATCCGGCGCGAATGGCAGGCGGCCGGCGAGCGAGTCGCGGCGACCGGAGTGATGGCATGACCGCCGCTCTCGAGATGCGCGGCATCGGCAAAGCCTTCAACGCCGTCAAGGCGTTGGATGCGGTCGATTTCGACTGCCGCGCGGGCAAGATCCATGTCATCTGCGGCGAGAACGGCGCCGGCAAGTCGACGCTGATGAAGGTACTGGGCGGCAGCTACCGGCCGGATACGGGCGAGGTGCTGCTGGACGGCGTGCCCGTCCGCTTCCAGCATCCGCGCGAAGCGCGCGCGGCCGGCATCTCGATCGTGCACCAGGAGCTCAGCCTGCTGCCGTTCCGCACCGTCGCCGAAAACATCTTCACCGGCATGGAGCCGACGCGCTGGGGCCTGCTCGACCGCCAGCGCATGGACGAGCGCGCCCGTGCGCTGCTGCAGCGGCTCGGATCGGCGATCCCGCCGCGCGCGCTGGTCGCCGATCTCTCGATCGCCGAGCAGCAGCTGGTCGAGATCGCCAAGGCGATGCTGGTCGACGCCAGGGTCCTGGTGATGGACGAGCCGACGGCGGCGCTCGACGATCGCGACGCCCGCTCGCTGCTCGATCTCGTCGTCCGGATGAAGGCCGAGGGCGTGGCGATCATCTACATCTCGCACCGCATGCCGGAGGTGATGGCGATCGCCGATCGCATCACGGTGCTGAAGGATGGCCGCCGGGTCTGGACCCGCGACCGCGCCGAGGTGACGGTCAACGCGATCGTCACCGCCATGGTCGGTCGCGAATTGCAGGATTTCTATCCGGCGCGCGCCGCGGCGGCGCCGGGATTGCCGATGCTGGAGATCCGCGGCGGCAAGAATGCGCTGCTGCGCGACATCGACTTCGTGGCCCGTGCCGGCGAGATCGTTGGCGTCGCCGGGCTGGAGGATTCCCGCAAGAGCGCGCTGGCCCAGGCCCTGTTCGGCGACGCGCCTTTTGCGGCCGGCGAGGTCCGGATCGCCGGCCGGGCCGTCGCGATCCGCTCGCCACGCGAGGCTGTCGCGGCCGGGATCGGCTATCTGCCGGGGGATCGCAAGCGCGAGGGCATCGCGCCGCGCCAATCGGTGCGCGACAACGCGCTCCTGACGCTGCAGGCCATGGCGCCGGCGCTCGCATCGCCGGATGGCGGCGCGCGGGCTCGGCCGAAGGTGGACCAGAATCTCCGCGACATGGACGTGCGCGCCGGCGACTTCGGCCAGGAGATCGCGACGCTTTCCGGCGGCAACCAGCAGAAGGCGATCATCGCCCGCTGGCTGATGCAGAACCCGCGCGTCTTCGTCTTCGCCGAACCGACGCGCGGCATCGATGTCGCCGCCAAGGCCGCGATCTACGGGACGATGCGCGACCTGGCCAATGCGGGGCGGGCGATCGTGATGGTCTCCTCCGACCTGCCCGAGGTCATCGGCGTCAGCGATCGCATCGTCGTCATGCACCAGGGCCGCATCGCCGGGGAACTGCCGGCCGGCGCCGAAGAGGGCGCGGTCATGCGGCTGGCGCTCGGCGTCGCGGACCCGGCCGCCGCGCAGGAGATGGCATCATGAGCATCGACACGTTTTCCGCCAGCCGCGCCCAGCGCGGGTTGCGCGATCTGCCGGTGCCGCTCGTCGTGATCGCGCTCGCCGCCGTCATCTATATCACCGCCGCTGTCATCACCGGCCAGACCAACCAGATCTCCCTGCCGGGCCTGAGCGGCCTTCTGCAACGGACCGTCGCGCTCGGCCTGGTGGGCCTCGGCCAGACCTTCGCCATCCTCGTCGGCTCGATCGACCTGTCGGTCGCGGCGCTGATCAGTTCCGTCGCCGTGCTCGCCTCCTATCTGATGCAGGGCGATCCCGGCATGATCGCCCCGGCGATCCTCGCCTGCCTCGCGCTGGCGCTTGTCGTCGGCCTGGTCAATGGCGGGCTGGTCGCCTATTGGGGCATCAATCCGCTCATCGCAACGCTGTCGACCGGGCTGATCCTGCAGGGCGTGCTGGCGGCCGGCTACACCTACCTGAGCGGCCGCGTCGCGCCCGAGTTCCAGGCGCTCGCCTATCAGGCGTGGTTCGGCGTGCCGCTGCCGGTGCTGCTGCTCGCCGTGCTGGCGCTGCTCGCCTGGTTCGTGCTGGCGAAGACGCGGTTCGGGGCACATCTCTACGCCGTCGGCGGCAACCCGGATGGCGCCAAGCTCGCGGGGCTGCGGGTCGAGCGCTTCGTGCTGGCGGCGCATTTGATCGCCAGCCTCGGCGCCTGCGTCGCCGGCCTCTACCTCGCGGCGCGGCTGCAGTCCGGCACTCCCTGGATCGGCCGCGACGGCGTCTACGACCTGGAATCGATCGCGATCGTCGTCATCGGCGGCACCGCGCTCTCGGGCGGCAAGGGCGGCGTGCTCGGTACGCTCGCCGGCGTGCTGCTCTTCGCCAGCCTCGACGCCAGCTTCAACATGTTCGGCGTCGACGCCTTCCTCAAGCAGGTCCTGCGCGGCGCCATCGTCATCGCGGCAGTCGCGGTCTACGCGGTTCGCAACAAGGGGCACGTCGCATGACCGCCATTCCCGACACGGCGCGCCTGGCGCGGCGCATCTCGCTGCGCGGTCTCAACTTCGCATTCGCGATCTTCGTCGTCCTCTATGCGGCGATCGCGATCCTGCAACCGAACTATCTCGAAGCCGGCCTGTTCATGAATTTCCTGCGCCGGGCCGCGCCGCTGGCGATCCTCGCCTGCGGCCAGCTTTACGTCATCCTGTCGGGCGGCTTCGACCTGTCCATGGGAGCCGTCGTCACGCTCGTGGTGCTGGCCGCCTCGATGCTGATCGGCGGCGACGCCGCCATGACCTGGCCGGTGATCGGCGCGCTCTATGCGATGGGGCTGGCGGTGGGCCTCGCCAATGGCGTCATCGTCTCCTTCCTGAAGGTGCCGTCGATCATCGCGACGCTCGGCACCATGCTGCTCGTCAACGGCCTGGCGCTCGCCTGGTCGGGCGGTGCGCCGCGTGGAGACCTGCCGGACAATTTCCGCAATCTCGGCCGGCTTGTGCTGCGCGACGTGCCGCTGGTCGGCACGCTGCCGGTCGCCGTCATCATCCTGGCCGCCGTGGTCCTTTTGACTGGATGGGGCCTGCACCGGACGGCCTATGGCAGGCGGCTGCTCGCCGTCGGCGACAATCCGCGCGCCGCCGAGCTTGCCGGCGTCCCGGTCAAGCCGACCCGCATCTCGGCCTTCGTCATCTCGGCGCTCGCCGCCGTGACGGCCGGCATCCTGATCGGCGGCTTCTCGGGTGTCTCCGTCAATGCCGGGCGCGGGCTGGAACTGCAGGCGATCGCCGCCTGCGTCATCGGCGGCGCCCAGTTGCTCGGCGGGCGCGGCTCCGTCGTCGGCGCGCTGTTCGGCGCGCTCAGCCTGTTCGCGCTGTTCACCCTGCTCAACCTGCTCGGCCTGCCGCAGGCGCTGCGCGACAGCCTGCAGGGCGTGATCCTGATTGCGGCCGTGGGGGCAAGCGTCCTGCGCCATCGCCGCTCAACCTGATTGTCCGCCAAGGCGGCAATTCAAGAATAAGTTCGTCAATGGAGAGGAGACGAGAGATGCAAGTGAGATCGATCTTGGCGGTTACGCTGGCGGTGGCGTTCTCGACCGCTGCCTACGCCCAGGAATTCAATGATCCGGCCGAATTCAAGAAGCAGCGCGAGCTGCTATCGACCAAGGCAGAGGGTCCCGAGGGGAAACCCTGGGAGCAGCATCTCGGCGGCGCGATGGTCGATACGGCCAAGTTCAAGAAGGACGGTCCGCACACGATCTGCTTCTCGAACGCCGGCGTCTTCAATCCCTGGCGCGTGGTCGGCCTCAACAATCTGAAGGGCGAAGCCGCCCTGCAGAAGGATCGGATCAAGGAACTGGTCGTCCTTGACGCCGAGGGCAAGGACGACAAGCAGATCTCCGACATCCAGTCGCTGCTCGATGGCGGCAAGTGCGACGTGCTGATCGTCTCGCCGACGACGACCGCCGCGCTGACGCCGGCCGTCGAGGCGGCCTGCGAGAAACTGCCGGTCATCGTCTTCGACCGCGGCGTCAACACCAAGTGCCCGGTGACCTATATCCATCCGGTCGGCGGCTATGGCTTCGGCATCACCTCGGCCGAGTTCATCGCCAGCAAGCTGCCGAAGGGCGCCAATGTCCTGGCGATCCGCATCGTTCCCGGCGTCGACGTGCTCGAGACCCGCTACTCCGCCGCCAAGTCGATCTTCGACGAGGCCGGCATCAACGTGATCGGCTCGGAGTTCACCAGCAGCGACCGTGCCAAGACCAAGTCGGTGGTCGAGGATTATATCAATCGCGGCGTGAAGATCGACGCGGTCTGGATGGATGCCGGCGATACGGCGACGGCAGCCCTCGAAGCCTTCGAGGACGCCGGTCTGCCCTATCCGGTGATCAGCGGCGAGGACCAACAGGACTTCCTGCGCAAGTGGCAGAAGGAAAACCTGGTCGCGATCGCGCCGTCCTATCCGACCTACCAGTGGCGCACGCCGATCATCGCCGCGCTCGACATCCTCGACGGCAAGCCGGTTCCCGGCCCGGAATGGAACCTGCCGCAGCCGGCGATCACCCAGGAGACGCTGGCGAGCTACATCGACGAGCGGATGCCGGCGCTGCACTACAGCCTCTGCGGCTGCCAGGACCTGCCGGGCTATCCCGAGCAGTGGGGCGGCAAGTAAGACAGAGTTGACGCGCAATTGAGATGGCTCCGACCGCCTGCCGGTCGGAGCCATTTTTTTGCACGCCGCCCACGGCCGCAAACGCGCCGATGTTGCGGCTAAACCGATGGGCGTGGAATCAAGATGGTGCGGCGACCCGACCAGATGACTGTGCTTTTCCAGGGACGCCAAATAGGCTTTGCGGCGACCTTACTCGCGCTCTGGGGTAGAGACACGCCAAACGATTGAAATGGGGCGCCAATAAGGCCCGTGATCGGGGCGGGAAGGTGTGTTCCAGCATTCTGAGGGCAATCGGGCAAGGTCGCTGCAGATCAAAATCCCAAAGGGAAATACCAACCAAATATGAAACTGCTACGATAATAAGCGTCGTAAGCTATGTGAGAAAAGGCAGGCGGGGGAGCCGACAGCACAGACGTGTGCCGGTGTGACAAGCGCGGCAGGATCACCCGGGGCCCGTTGGTCGCAGGCCGAGCGGTCCCTTCGGTCTGGTTGATGCCTTTTGCTGCCCGACATCATTGGGGGCCGCAGGTGGCAAGCAATTCGCAGCAGCCGTATTTGCCCTTCAATCGCGGCCGCAATTCGCAATCGCGGCTCACTGGAGCAGAATAGCATTCTCGACTCTTACAGGGCCATCGATCCGATTTGAGCCAGATGCGAGGGCTTGATCTGCACCATCGATACATTTGGGTGTCAGTCTGCAATCCTTGCTCGCCACAACTATGGTGGCGAGCCTTGGAATTGGTTCGAAGTCGCTGAAAGTCCAGGTCACTCCGCCGCAGGTTTCGACCTGCCTGCCTTGAGGTACGGTAGGAGAAACGCCGCCCCAAGCTGGAGCCCGTACAGCTTCCACTGCGGGCCGCTCGCCATGAAGCTCAATCCTAGCCACGTAGAGATCATCAACACGATCAGCCAGGCGAGCAGGAGGCGCGAGGCGACCAAGGATCAACTCGTCCGGTTCCTGTCGGACCGAAGGCGGCGTCAGCCGCTGAGTGGTGCGGTGACGCGCGAGCAGATCCACAGGATCTTGGCCGGTTCGTCGCCGGTGGA
>Ga0153995_1000003_pt1 | contig 68805 bp, 67 predicted proteins | sample TSNC079MetaG_FD_104678 | JGI IMG/M metagenome (GOLD analysis project Ga0153995, IMG submission 104678) | Attine ant fungus gardens microbial communities from North Carolina, USA - TSNC079 MetaG | ecosystem: Host-associated > Fungi > Mycelium > Unclassified | place: USA: North Carolina, Lumber... | reverse complement strand
CGCACAGATCGCCGCAACTTTATCCGTCTGCCACGGAGCCTCTGGGGCATCGTGGGCGAGCATGATCTCGGCGCGGCCTCCGGCCACTACAGCCGCGACATCGTCGTGGGTGATCATTTCTTCGGGCCACCAGTCGACGCCGCGGACCCGAAGTTCGTAGTCGATCGAGGGCGCTCCCCCGAGGGATACAAACGTGCTGCCTCCCAGGGTGAAACGATGCCCGCGTGGAAGGACTGCGATCCGTTCGCCGAACCACGGCACCAGTCCGATCTCGTCTCGCTCTGCGACGGGGGCAGTCAAGATTGCCGGCCAGTTCTCGTGATTGCCTGGGGTGACGTAGATCGTCACATCGTTCTCTATGCAGGCCGCATCGACCGCGTCGAGAAACATCTGGCCGGCCGGGGATGGCCACAGGCCGAAGTCTCCGAGGTGCAGCATTGTGCGGATGCCCAGTCCGGCCGCGGTTTCGATGCAGCGCCGTGCCCAGTCGATGGTGCCGTGCCAGTCGCCGGCCACCGCCACAGTGACACTTGTCGGGAACGGCCGACGACGTGCATTCATCGCGACGAGTTCCAGCGATGGATCGCGGGGACTGTGATTCCCAGTGCTACCCCCTGCAGGACCACCGATTTGGGTAGATCGATCACTCGTGTTGCCAGGTTCGTCTTCCTCGTTCTGAGGATCTGACAGCGAATCATGTCCAGTGATGCTGCAGCGGTCGGGATCACGACCAGATCCTGGTGTCGGATGTAGAGGATCTGACCGAACATCTGCATCACATCGGTGGCAGGCACATGATCGAGTTCATCGAATCGATCACCGAGGTGTTCGAGCTCCGGATCATCGAGTTCGCCTTCCGTGAGCGGCTGCGAATGATCGATCAGCGCATGTTCAGTGGAAAGACGCTCTAATTCCGCCTTTCCCATCGGGCGGGCCCCCGTCATCGGTCAGAGGTCCGGTAGACACCGAAATGGCGATTGCCGCCGACCTTGGGGGCGACGACGGCGATGTCATCCGGACCTACGAAGTCGGGAGCGACCATTGCGTCAGGAAGGACTGTGACTGCTTTCGTCTCGAAGTCGTAGGAGATGACAACTTTGGATCCGTTCTGCGAGGCCGTGCCGTACGCGATGCCCGTGGAGGCGATCGCCGTTAAGGAGGGTCCGCCTACCTTGTCCAGGCACGAGGAGTCCTGTGTCGTCGTGTCGACCACCCGTTGGCCGATTACGATGTAGCGGCCGTCGAACGACGACTTCACCGCCGACAACTTCGGCGCGGATCCGCCACACTTCGCTTGGTCTGGTGTGAGGGTCGTTACTGTGCCCGTTTTGCTGTTGGTCAGTGTGACCGTGTCCCCCGCTTCCCATGTTCCCGTTGCCGTCAGAGCTTCGTTGAGTACCGTGGCCTGAACCCTTTTTTCGTTCGGTATGGGTTGAACACGGCTCTTCCCGGTCAGTGGGTCGAGGAGCAACTCGCCGTCCTGGAAGACGTTGTCGATAACCGTGGCGTCCAGATGCTGGACCAGATATCCGTCGGATTGTTTCCATTTCGCTCCCAGAGCGACTCGGGCAGACATCGCGGCGCTGTCCTGGTCGACGCGTTCGCCGTGGAAGACTACGGCGCCTGTGTCATCCCACGTGGTCAACCCGTGCGCCGTCTTCGCATCACCGAGAGTGTTGCCTGAGACAGCGGTCTTGCCGGTCCACAATGTGACCACATATGGACGCCCGTCGCGGTTGACGATGTAGCTACCGCCGGTTTTGATCTCACCGTCCGAGACCGGGTTGAGCACCGTTGATTCCCCGCCCCAGGTCCAAAGCGTTGGAGCCGTGGAGCTGTTACCGACCGAGATGATTTTGTCGGTTGTGTAGGACGGATCGTCTGCCGCGAACTCGAAGACGCCACCACCCATTCCGTTCCAGAAGTCCGGCAACTTGATCGGCGGTGCCTTCGGCAAACCGCTGGCTGCATCCTCCACCGTCGGCGTCGACACACTTCGATCCGTGTCGTCTCCGGCTGAGCATGCCACTGCCATTGTCAGCGCGCAGACCGTCAGTGCGGTCATTCCGATCGTCGTTCGACGGATGTGCATACCTTCAAGCTTTCTCTAGGGCAGACTTTTTCGGCAAATTCTGCAGTCGGGACTTGTCGCCCACGGCGACGACCCTCAGAACACATTACGTCCCCGTACTGACGTGTCGACACTGTAAGGTGCCCTATGCCGAGGGCATCGGCAACGTAAGGCGAGGAAGCATCAGCATCACGCCAGCGAACAAGTCATCACGACCGTGGCTGGCGCGGGGAAAGCAGCAAAGCCGTGAGAGTGATTCGAAGCGGCACAGTGCTGCTCGTATCCTCAACGCGGCGGTTTCACCCGATCACGCAGCATGGTCAGTTCTTCACGGGTGATGAGATGGCCGAAATACCCGTCCACCACGTCGTCCCAGGTTCCGGGAATCGAGCCGTCAGCGTATCCATCGTGTGGGCGCTGAGCGAATGTGTACGCCCAATCCAGGAGTTCGGTCATCATCTGATCATCGCTGAGGTAACCGAGTGCACGTTCGTGGATCACATCTCCGGGACTGCGCACTATCGACTCCGGGTAGATCCGAATACTCTGGGCCACACGACTGACCTCAGTTTCGGACATCCCAAGCCTTTCAGAGATGTCGGCCTGCGAAACTCCCTCGTCGAGGGCAGTAGCAATATCACGGTTGGTGTTCCTGCGACCCAGCACTGCGCTGATGCGGTCACGTTGGAGTTCGGAGATCACGATTGATGCCACGGTCCGCCCACTTTCCGGCTTCACACACAATATGAGAAACCTGCACAACTCAGACATTCTGCTGCGCTGCCATTTTGGCGATGGGGCTCACTTGCTCCGACCCACGTACGGATGCCGTCTTTGCCCCTGATATTCGGGATTCAATTGCCGCGTCGACGGTCAGTCATTCACCTCGTGTCTGGCGGGGCAGCCCCACATTCGCTCTGCCTCAAGCCCTGGCGCAGCGCTGATGCCCTCAATCGCAGGCTCATCTCGGATCTCGGTAAGCACGAAGTCGTAGATCTGTGGCCACGTCATGGAGCGAATTGCGCTCACGACACCAGCGTTCGCGTTGTGGCTCCGTGTATTTCGCAGCTCTGATCTCGCGGTCCATTCGGCGGCGTAGCCGAGCAGCGCGCAAGTCATCTCGGAGACTGTTTCGGTGAGGGTAGATTCTGCGGATACCAGATCTAGATCGCGTGACCGCAGAATTGGTGTCCCGTCGTCCTCCACCTGAACGTCGAAGCCCGCGAACACGTATCCAATCGGCTCGGATCGCGGAAGATAAGTTCTGTCCGGGTTCGGTTCCCTCTCAATCCATTCGACGATTTCCGCGTCGGTGGACGACTGCACTTGCGCGGTCAACGCTGCACTGCGTTCCGGAGACTCGGATGTCGGGTTTTCCGAGCGCTGCCACCAGTGGGTGTACTTCCGGAGTTGTCGCACCAGCCCTGCCACCGCTGTGTCGTAGTCCGGATCAGTGGCCGAAATACCCAGGCCAGGAACGTACACCGTGTACACGTCGCCATCAACGGCAACGCGGAAGCCTGCATCGAACTCCGGCACCGGAACGGTCATCGCTCGAATCCTTTCAGCCCTCACATGCTCGGAGAAGTATAGTTCTGCAGTGCGACAAACATTTCAGATGTCGACGGAACGCAGGCATACCCCTGACGGGTGGTGGGCGTTGCTACTGCCTACATGCCGAGGCGATACGAGGCGAAAACTCCGTCGATGAACTGTTCGTTCAACCCCCGACCCGTGAGAAGCTCGAGCGGAGTCTTCCCGCCGCCGAGGCGAATGGGGGTCTCCCACCATGACAGCGCGCCCCACGGATCTGTGTCTGCCTTCATTTTCCTGTTTGCGTAGGCGACGATCGGGATGACGACAGCGGCCTCCCGGTCGAACTGGAACACGGGAAATTCCCAGTTCTCACCATCCGAAACGGCAATCAACGGTTCACGTGCGCACAATACTTCCACGCGATCGAGCGCATCAGAGTCGTTGGGATACAGCATCGTTGCCACCTCGACCGACGAGATCCACGCGAAGCGGTGACGCAAGGCCTCGACCCGCTTGGCGATCTCTGTTGTGTAGCCAGGGCTGGGCAGAGGACCAACGCGCCAGCCATTCGACGCAAAATCGTCGAGGTCACCAACTATCGCGTCCGGGTTACCCCGAATCCTGCTCACTCGGCTGGCAATTCCTTCGGGTTCGGCTTCTGAATTGAGGTTCATTCCTCGATCCCGTCCTGGACGAAGAGGGCTTCTGCCTCATCCATGATGATCTTTCTGGCTTCGTCGGTCCCCATTGTTTCCAGAATCTCGGCGCGGATCTTCACCTTCTCCTCAAACCCATCCTGAACAAAAATGGACTCGACCTCTTCCATGGTGATCTTTCTGGCCTTCTCGGTTCCCATCGTCTCCAACATGTCGGCCTGGAATCTCATGTTCTCTGCCAGATGTTTGAGGTAGACATCTACCGCCGTAGCCAAACTGATTCCGGTCTCTGCCGCGTAGTCAAGTACCCGCCGAACAGTGCTCTCTGTATTTGCGTCGAATGTTCCGCCCGCAAGTAGGAGAGCGGCCTTCGCGGTGTTGATCGCTTCGTCGTCGGAACGGCTCGTCGACTCGGATGATTCACTCATGGCGCTCCTTGGGTTCGCTGCACTCGTCGAGGGTGCTGAGGGACCAGTCGCAGCGTCGTGGACTCCTGTTTCAGCCCGAGCAGACGCCGCGTCTGGGGCAGCGAAAACTGAAGCTCTTCCGCCAAAGCTTTCAGGCCTAGCCCATTCTCATCGGCAACGGCGAATGCCGCCTTGAGCAACCCTGGGTTCTCCCCATGGGAGCCGTCGATCGATTCCGGACTGATCGAACCATGCTCACGCAGGCCCGTAAGGCGTCGATGGGCGCATTGGTAGCTCGCATTCGAGGCCGTCCCGACTTCTTTGGCTCGGCGGAGGAGTGACTCGACGGACACCCCCCACGCTTGGCTGACCGCAGCCAGGGCGTCGAGGGTGACGCCTTTGGGGAGTGCGGGAGTGATCTGGTCGGCAGGGGTGAGGAATTCGGCGGCGAAAAGGTCCGCTTCCCGCTCCTGTACAGCGTCGCCGGGAATGCACTCGTCGTGCATGACGAGGTGGCCGAGTTCGTGTGCCGCGGAGAATCGGTGCCGGAAGACGTCGTCAGCGCGATGCGGTGAGAGAACGATGATCGGGCGAGGTAGATGTGTCGTGGAGAAGGCATCGATTGTCGTTGCTTCGTCTACACCGAATGCTCCCATGCTGACGATGATCCCGTGCTGTTCGATTGTCCTGACTACACGTGAAATCGGCCCGTCTCCGATCCCCCAGGTCCTCCGCAAATTTCGTGCAGCGTCGAACGGGTCATGCGGAGTGGTTCGAGTGAGTTCGCCGCCGGTAAAGCCTGGCAGATCCACCGCGGGGAATCGGACTCGTTTCTCCAGTGCGTTACACAGTTCCCACACAAACTCGGTGTGCGCGACTGCGCGGTTGCGTTGAACTGTGGACATCTGTCGAAACTGCCGGAAATGGATCGCAGAGGCATCCAGTCGTGCGTGTGGCCGACCGACTGCAAAGAAGGAAGAAGGAACTTCAAGAATCTTGCTGAGCGCTCTGATGTGATCAGGGCGAGGAACCGCTGCCCGCACTTCCCACTGAGCAACTGCAACCGGATCGACACCCAGCTTGCCGGCAAGGGCCCTCCTGGTCTCTCCCGCAAGCCATCGCGCTTGGGTCAGACGCTCGGGGTCGAAATCCAAGGGGACAGGCGTCGGTGCCTTCGCATCAGGATCGATCACTCGTAGCCACGGAGCTCGGGTGGGGCTATCCATCGTGATCGGCATCCTTCGTGTCAGGGGCAGGCGGTCTTTCGGTTCCCGCCCCGATGTACCCGCAGTTGTCTCGGCCAGTCTCGATCAGGCGCAACATCTTTGCGGTGACGCTCTCTTTGCGGACTCGTTGGTAGAGAACCGAATCGCGCGCGTGGGCGACGGTTGTTCCGGATAGTCCATACGGTCCGTGTGTGTACTCCACACCTCCGACTTTACGTTGAATCGATCGTCTGATGTGCACGAGAAAGTGTGACTATGCGGTCGTGCCAATAGTGTTCCGGCCCTTTGGATACCAGGCGATTTGCGGTGTCCGTGATTTTTTTCGGCAATTGCGGGTACACGGTGAGAACGTGCTGTGCAGCGCAAGTGCCGATCGGCCGATGTCTCGTCCGAGGCGCCTGCAATGGCGGGCGATCTCCGGGGCGCCGATCCGGCGGAAGTCGTCGAGCCAACCCCACCGATTGCCACTCTGATCTCCGGTGGGGTTGGCGGACAGCTTCACTCGCCGGTCAGTGCATCGACGGGATTCAAGCAGTTGCGCGTCGACTTTCTCGTACCGCAGCGGAGAAGCGGGTGATCGCGTTTACACGTCGCGCGAGTTCCTCCACGCTGTCGATGGTGCTGTGCGTGTGATGGGTGCCGTTGCCATTTCCGTTCTGGCTCAGGAGTCGATAGGCGGCGACGCCGATCTCGTTGCAGTCTCGGCGGAGGTCCACTTCGGGGTACTCGCGAACAACCGCCAGCGGTGAGCCGAGACCATCCTCAATTGATTCCCGCGCGTCTTCAGCCTCGACGACGAGTTCCATGATGCGGCGTTGTGGCGCCGTGGGTTCGCTGGGCCACGTGGTGACAGAGACTGCGTCGTTGACCTTTTTCTCGTTTGCCTTTCCGTGCGCGAAGATGCGATATAGCCAGCTAACTATGTGCTCTTCCAGAAGGACTGGAGTACGAGGCGGGTAGTCCCCGACCTGGACTGCGTCGACTAAATTCTTCGGGATTTCTCCCCAATTCACGATGCGGTACTCGCGCGGTTGACGGCGAATATCGCCATGGGCCTTGGGACTTGTCGGGATACCGGTCACGTCGTCCATGCTTTTCGTCTCCTCGATGATGATCTGCGACGGTTGCCGCTCACGAACGGTCTCACCACCCTTCTCCATTGCCGATCTTCCAACTGACCTGACTGCTCGGAAGTCTTGACGGCTCTCGGAGACGAGCTACGTAGTCGGCACTTCGGTGACGGCATCGGCGGTGACCAGCATGTCGATCTCTACGAGGTTGGTTCCGCCGGCATCGGTGACGCGCACGGTTACCCCGGCCAACCATTGGCCATCGTGCATTTTCACCCAAAACTGTTGGGCTGCATCGAGATAGCCGGACATGTAGAGTGCGGATGTCTTCACCCGCATGCTCACATGATCGGCGCGAGAGACTCCCCCGCGTCCGAGGGGAAGCGCCCGGCCGATGTCGACTTTCACTGCCCGCGGCGGGTCGAATGTCCTGATCACGGGGTGGTCGGGCCAGCGTTCGGCCCAGTGGTCGGTGTTGATCATTGCGCTGCCCGGAGCGGCGGTGTCGCGACGAGGGCGGTGTCCTCGACTGTTGCCCAGCGGAGTTGTCCGCTTTCGTCACGGATTTCCATGCGTCCTGCGCGTTGTTGGAATCCTTTGCCGGCGGCCGCGACGTCGAGCTGAATGCCTGTCACACGTCCTCTCCCCGCTGACAACCCTGAATACCCGGAGACGCGGGACGAAATTCGCAGATCCGGGCCGTCCCACTGGCCTTCTGTCACGATGAGCAGCGACCCCTTGCTTCGTGCCCTTGCTGTCACTGCCCGACCTCGGGAGGGCGTCACGGCGCCTCCGGCGAGGTCTAGGACAACGACGTCGAAACCCTCCAGCAGAATTGCGGCGCAGTCGATTCCGGCGTCCTTTGGCTGGGGCACGAGGGCGAGTTTCGCTAAATCTCCGCCTTGCTCGTGGAAGGCGAGGAGTCCGAGTCCGGGCATTCCGATCACGGCAACGTGGCCGCCGGCTGCGGTGATAGTGGCGAGTAGGCCGATAAGGACCGAGGCGGCGCCGTCGACGCTGACGACGGTTCCGCGAGCCAGTCCTCCGCGTGGGAGTAGATCGCCGATCGGAGTAGGGACGGGAAGCATCCGGAGGGTTGATTGCGCGGTGGCCACGATCGGAGTCGGCTCGCGCTCCTCGACCGGCCGGAGCATCACCGACGGTGTGGCTGGTTCGGTGCCGTCGGAGCGGGCGGGAATCGACGCCATTTTCCGGCGGAGCTGTTCGAGCTTTTCCGCCTTGCTGAGGACTTCTGGAACGGGTGTGACCTGGTCGGACAGTTCTGCCATGGTGAGCCGCCCTCCTGCCGTAAGCTGTTCCTGCACCTACGGTAGTCGAACATGCGTTCGATGTCACATGTCGACAGATTAGATACGCCAGAGCCCCCGGAGGTTCACGAGGAATCTCCGAGGGCTCAGAACAAGCGGTGACAGCGTTATCGTCGGCGTTTCAGGGAGCGATCCAAACGTAGTTCGATACCGCGAGTGCTCGTTGCGGTACCACCGAGACCGTCACCAGGCTGACGCCAGCCCCAGCCGGAATGTCGATTCGCGTGGCTCCCGCGCGGTCCAGCTGCGCCCACGTCGTGTGAACAAATGGCGCGATGCCGTTGATCCAGTCAACCTGAATGGTGGTGGCACACTGCGAACTAGCGCCGAAAGCCCCGCGTGGAGTCGCAATAATTTCGAGGTTCCCAGGGCGCTCTCGGTCGGTCTCGCGATCGAGGTGGATCGGCCCTCCACATACCTCGAGGTTTTCGACAGGCCAGATATCGTCACCTCCGATACTCGGAGTGACTGGTGGCGTATCGGCGCTTGCGACTCCAGTGAAAGCGAGTCCGGCAGTTGCCACAGTGACCGCCACAGCGGACATACGTGCAAGAAATTGTGGTCGTTTTCCCGTTGACATAACGGTGAACCTTTCTCAGATGTGAAGTAAGAGGAGACTTTCCAATCGACTTCCCGACCCCTCTGCTCGAAGCCGAAAGGCCGGAGAACCCCGAAGGCCCTGAGATTGGCTGCATCGTCAATCTCAGGGCCTTCGTGTATCCGACAGCTCAGGCCGGATTGACACCCGCAGTAGCTGCCGCCACTGCGTCGTTGACCATCGCGGCAACAGGACCGAAGGCGTAGTCGAGCTCCTTCGCTGCAGCATCCAAACCAGCGATCACGTCTTCACCACCAGGCTGAGCCAGCGTTGCCTCACGGGCAGTTGCGACCTGCTCGGTAACCTGCTCCACGACCTGCGGCGCCGAAGCGACCGTGTCCTGGACGAACTCGGCGACCTGAGGCTGCTGCTGTGCGAGCGTCTCCGTCACCTGCGCGGTGATCGCCGCAGTGTCTGGTTCTGCAACATCAGGCAGGTCGAACTCGGTGGGGGTATTCGTGGTGTCACCGGCACCGAATGCGGTACCCGCGAGTCCACCGGCGACACCGCCGACTGCGCCACCCACCAATGCCGCAGGCACGCCCGCCACCGCAGCCCCGACACCGGCGCCCACCGCTGTTCCTGCCACGCCACCTGGCACCCAGCCGACACCCGGAACCAGAACATTTCCGAGGGTCAAGCCGATGTTTCCGCCAATGGTGCCGCCGACGAGCGCACCACCAACGGCAAACGGCGTGCCTGCGATAGCCGCACCACCCAAGGCGCCCGTAGCGACCCCTGCCACGGTGGCAGCCGCAATCCGATCACTGCGTTCCGCATCGACGCCGATGGACTTCCAGGCCGTGCCGTACTGCGCTTCGATCACCGCGGCGGTGTTGTTGGTTCGATCCAGGTACTCATCGGACAACCAGTTCGGCTGGTCGGTGACGAAGTCGCCAAGACGCAGACGCTCCGCGGGTGCCTGAATCGGCGCGATTGGATCGACGGCGATCGGGAGGTGCAGATCTTCGACTCGGACCGGAGCTGTATAAGTCGGCTCCGTGTAGCCATTTCCGGAATTCGACGGCGACTGGGTGGAAGGTGATGGGCGCCACTGGACATCGGTGTACTCAGGGGGCGGAGGGGTCCAGTACGACCGGTTCTCCTCAACCGGAGCGGGTTCGGGGGCAGGTGCAGGTGCAGGAGTGGTCGGAGTGGGAGTCGGATTACTCCATCCCGACTCCGGCGCTTGCTGCCCGGGATCCGGATTGCTCCATCCTGACTCCGGTGCTGCGTGAGCGATCCCCGCGCCGAACATCGCGCTCGTGCTAATTCCGGCCGCGATCGCAGTTGGAGCGATCCACCGCTTGCGTGGCTTCCTGTGCTTCTTGGGCATTGAGTTCCTCTCGTGCGCACTTCAAGGAGGGCCGAACTCCGATCGAGCTCAACCCGACGAACCCCGCGAGAGTCGGCAACGCACACCTGCCAGGAAGCCTGGTGAAACTTGGTGATTCGCGCGCCGCGATCCTTTGCGAGATCCGACGCTTGCAGACGGTAGAGATAGGGTTCTCCACCCCGACCTCATCGAGCAGTCCCCCCATCTGAGCCCGACGAGTAAGGAGGCGCCGAACCGCGCGATGCGGCCGCTGCGATACGGCCGGCCGGCCCTTCAGGAGCGCGCTCGCAGTGCGCATTCATCGAGATGAGAACCATCGGAGAAGCCAACCGCTACCGTCCGCGGTCGTAGTTAGAGCACTAATCGAGCCGACGGAGGAACGCCATGGCACGCGGACGCGTAGAACCGGACCCTGACATCACCAACAACGGTTTCGAGAGGGAATCGGTACGGACAGAATCCTGGGACGCAGATCCTGAATGGGGCACAGAGTGGACGCCGGAGAACGAATTCGGTGACGGATTCGTCCAGGACGAGATCGCTTCTCCGCCCTCGGAACCGTCGATCTCAGCTCAGCCTTTAGATGACGACGCGACGACAGTGATCCCTGCCGTGCCCGCACCGATAGATCCGTGGGAATCGGCGGAACCAGTCTTCACACCCTCAGCCGCCACTCACGACCCCGGCTACGACAGCTACGAGAACACATACGACAGTGGGTCTTCCCAGTTTCAGACCGACGCGTATCTGCGCACCCCACAAAAGCCGACTCGAACACCAGCGGGGCGACGGCGGACCTTGCGTGTCGTCGGGGGCCTCGCCGCCACTGTGGCCGTCGCAATCGGCATCGTCATCGTCGTCAAGCAACCTGCCGACAGTGACGGCACCTCGGCAACACCCCAAACGACCGCAGCAGTGACCAGCACCGTAACCACGCCGAGCACTGTCGCTGACGCACCGTCCATCGGTGACACCACCAGCGGCCCCGGAGTCATCCTCGGTTTCGACAACGCGTACTACGACCAACGCAGCGGTGCGGCGGCGGCCGCGTTTCTGGTCCCCAGCCAAAACACGCCAGCAACAGCAGCGGCAATCCAAACCGACGTGGACCGAGTCGACCGGGGCGTCAAACGCAACATCGTGATCACCAGCACCGAAGCAGAGAATGTCTACAACGTGAAGCTCACCTTGACGACACCCGACGGACTGATCCACGAGTACTACCAGCAGTACACCGTCGTTTCGACTGCTGGCCGGTTCTACATCGCGAACAAGCTCAATTGCGATTCAGTCTGCCCGACACCGTGACAGCGGCTGTAACTGAAACACCCTGGGGGCAGCAAATTTACCGTGGAGAACGTCCCGGCGAGAATCCAACCGGACCACTACACGAAGGACAGGAATTGTTCCCATGTACACACCCTCCGCCGCCTTACAGCTACTCCAGCACCAGCTGACACTTCAGTCATCCTGGGAGGCATGGTGCCGACGCAATGAACAGTCGATCGACACCGCTGTCATTCGCTTCGACCGTCCGATCCACAACACGCTCCACAACACGATCTGCGACGCGCGCCCGCGCACCGCGGTCATCGTCTACCGCCGCGGCGCAACGCAGCACACCGAGGTGATTACCTGCCCCTCCCAAACGCCGGTCTCAGTCCTTGCTCTCGACGCATTCGAGTGGCTGTATCGCCGAGCAGCAGAAGGCCTTTCGCGAACCAGCGTGTTCATCGACCATTCAGGTGTTCGCAATGAGCTCATCGCCGTCTCCGACAGCTTCCCCTGCGTCCGCATCGTCAACCTCCCGACCGGCGTCCTGCAGCCCATGCTCATTAGTGCCGGCGAGCGACTGCCAGAGCCAGCTGCCCCTGCCGTGCAGCCAACGGTCAATCCGCGGAAGATCGCGGCGCTGGCTGTCGGTACTGATGCATCGAAACGCTATCGGCACAACGGTGTCGGCATCGGAGCAGTCGATGCGGAAGGAATCGTGCATACGGCATGGCTTCCTGCCATCGCCGACATCAACGTCGGTGAGGTCCTGGCCATCGCACTCGCGGTCAATCAACACCACGGCAGGCGACTGTCGATTGTGACGGACAGCCGCGTCGCTTTGAAATACCTCCAGCTGCCGCTGGACGACCTCTACACCCATATGGACGTGATCTACGCCTACCGTGTCGTTGCGCTGCAGCGTGCACTCGAACGGACGGGCAGCCAAGTGCGTTGGGTACCGGGACATTCAGGCCATGCGCTCAACGAGGCGGCGCATCGCGCTGCTGTCGCGGCGCGCCGCAACGCAGAATTCGATGTCTCCGAAGATGTCGCCGCGCAGATGTACCGCAGCATCGGCGACGACGTGCTTCGTGGAGATCAGCTGTTGATGGCCGGCTGACCGACCGTCATGATTCGGGGCCCCGCACCGTCTTACTGTGCGGGGCCCCTTCGTAAGTTGTCGGTCACAGATCGGTGGCATCGAAGACCGGAGCAGCAGCCCGGGCTGGCGCCGAGCGCGGAACGTCGATCACAGTTTTCTTCTGAACAGGCGATGCAACTGCCTCCGGAACCGCCTGCGCTCGCACGGGATCGATACCGAAATCGATTTCGGGAAGCTGCAAACCCATCTTTCGGCTGAGATAGCGGACGTACTCCGCTAACGCTGGAGCCGCATCGTCGGACGCCGACGTCACCTCCAAAATCGACGCCAGCAGCTCGAACGCCCCCGGATCAGCGGCAACGAGCAACCGAAAATCCTCCTTGCGGGCGACCCCGAACGCAAGATGCTGCTCACCACCGTCGTCGGCATCGACGCACCTCAACGCGCCAGGTACGGTCCGGGACCGTTGGTAAGGGCCGGGAGTTGCCTGCCGGGCGATGATCCGCAGGCGTTCAGCGGCGGTCGCGAAGACCGACTCGACGTTCGACATGGACTTCCCTTCTCATAGTTGCGGTGTACCTGCCGAAGGTAGACACAAGGTTCTCCACACTCCCCCGCAGGTCCGGGCCGGCAGTCCGACATCACACGCTGTTCCCAAAGGGTGGGCGGTGAGCTGCACAGCTATGGATCGCTCGGGCAATCCACTAATATCGACTGTGCTGGCGGCTAGCGTGACTAGACCGTGCGGCCGTGCATGATTCAGTTCGTGTACGCCCCGTGCTTCTGCCTACGGCAGATGGGTGCGGTGATCCGATATAGCCCGTGAGCGCCGGCCACGCCGGCGCTCACCCGCTCGGCATCCTCCCCTCAGCGCGTCTCCGCTGGAGAACCCGACTGTCATCGTGGCCGAGTCCACACCAATGGATCCCGGGAAACGCACATAGGTTCGACCTACCGTGCCGATAGCGTCGATCGGGAACCATGCCACCCGTCGCCCAGGAGACGAAACCCGATGACGCCACACGGCACACTGATCGCGCGCATCACCACCACAGCGCTCGCATTTATCACGGTGATCGGCGCCAGCGCGGTCACCGCCGCCCCGATCCAAGCCAAACCCGGATCGTGCTCTCCCAGCGAAATTGTTGCCGTCTCCGGGACCTGGGAGACGAACAAGAACGCCAACCCGGACGTGCCCGTCGGAATGCTCAAGCCCATCACCGACAAAGTAGAAGAAAAACTCGGCGACACAGTCACATCCGTCTACCCCGCGTACGAAGCGACGGCCTTCGATCAAGGTGTGCCCTATGCGGACAGCAAAGCAGACGGAGTGAAATCGGTTACCGACACCCTGCGTCAGCGCGCCGCCCGATGCCCCGCAACGGTCTTCTCGATCATCGGATACAGCCAAGGCGCCGATATCGCTGGCGATATCGCCGAGAACATCGCCCAGGGCCGGGGTCCGATCACCGCATCCAAGCTGCGCGCAACCGTACTGATCGCCGACCCGGGACGCGGAACCAAAGGCGAGACCGTGGTCGGCCCCAACCCGCCGGGACACGGCATCGTCGGGCCGCGCAGCGAAGGATTCGGCGATCTCGACGTCGTCACCATCTGCGATCCGGCACCAGACCTGTACTGCGCGACTCCCTCGGACGACGGATTGCTGAACTCTCTCGGCACCGTCCTCGGAAACACCGGCATGACAGGGGGCGACGACAAGGAGGCAGCGACCAACCCTGCAGACCTCGCGACAGCGACAAACCTCGGAGAACTCAACGTCGAGGCGATCAAGACCGCACCCGCGAAGATCGAGAAGGCTCTCGCGGCCGGTGACCGAGCCGGAGCTCGCACCATCGCCAACGAAACGAAGTCGCAGACGACAGTCTTCCGAGATCTCACGCGAAACATCAACGAGGGCTATGCCGCCGCGACCTTGGCCGACTTCGAACAGGACACCGCACAGTTCAGGGCCAGCACAGTCCTGGGGTCCGTCAAGAACGTCGACGTCGACAATCTGAGCAAGACGCTAGACAAGATCGCTGACGGCGCAGACTCTCTCGGCGCTGATCAACTCGGCGAAGCGGCGGCGACCTTGACCGATCAGGTGGGCCCGCTTGTCGGACTGGGCGGAGGCGACATCACCGCAGCCTCGCGCATTGTTCGGGGAATCCAGCCCGTTTCCCTGATGCGTCAGGCATCCCTGACATCCGGCAAGGTCGCGCGAATCGACTTTCAAGGCATCGTCAACGACATGATCGGTATCGGTGGCCTCGCCACAACTGGCAACTTCATCGCGATGCCCGACACCATCAACGCCCTCAACGCGAAGCTCATCGGTGTCGTCGAAGCCGTCGACTCGGTCGACCTTGATCCACTCATCGCCATCCTCGCAACCATGCCCCTGGGAACTCCCGAACGACTAGCGGGGGACGTACTGAAGGTCATCAACGCCCTCGATCTGACAGCACTCGCCCAGAACGCAGCACTGATGGTCAAATACCTGATGAGTGGTGACCTACTTGCCATTCCGCCACTGGTACTGGACACCATCGCGATCGCGGCCGACACCAGCGGCGTCCTCAGCGGCCTCGATCTCGGGGCAGTTGCAGACCTCTCCAAGTCCTTCAACGTCGCCGATGTCACAAAGTCCGCATCCCGAGCTATCTCCTTCTACTCAGGGGGTGCTCACACGGACTACGGGAAGCTCGTCGTCGATTCGAAAGGCCGAGACGCACTGACATGGTCGGCCGACTTCCTGACCACCAAACTCGGGACACGAACCACCTCAAGCACTTCCACGACTGAAAGCGCACCCGGGACTGGAACTGCAACACGGACGATTGTTCCAACTACCGTGGCGAGTGAAAGCTCGACCCCCAGCGACAAGTAGACGACGAAAAGGAGCGCACCGTGTTCTCTGCCCTGATTCACCTGATCGGCGGTGCCATCGCTCTCGTGTTTGCGGTCGCGATGGTCAAAACCGCGATCTCCGAACCAATCTGGTGGCTCACGATGATGCTCACCGCGCTGATGACCATCCCTGTCGGAGTGCTCCTCTGGGCCGGCGTGCCCTCATGGATGGCGGTCCTGCCGATGGCCGCGATACTCGTCACTCAGTCATGGACTTTGTTCGGGTTGGCCATCGTGCAGTGGGACAACCTCCAGCAGCTACGCCGTGAAAGGTCCGCCGCCGGCGGCCTATCCGCGAGCAACATGAACACCGAGCCCATGGTCGCTGCCGCTGGCCCGCCCGCGGCTCCGGCTGGCTGGTGGGATGCGCCTGCGGCCGCTTCAGGTTCTCCTACGGAGAAACAACTCTCGGAATCCGAGGTGGCCCTGCCCGAGGACGACGAACCGGAAAACTCCTCCACGTCAGCGTCTTCAGATATGTCAGCGTCTGCAGAAGAGTCACAGGCCTTCGAGGATCTGATCCGCCGCAACTTCTGACGAACACAGGTGAGGCCCCGCACCAGTCTTGGTGCGGGGCCTCACTTCGAGGTCGGTGGCTTGTACATTCGAATTGATTTGAGGAATGTACTGCGAACCAGACTATTTGGAGTTGACCGCGGCGAGCTCTTGGTCGGTCACAGTGCCGCCCGCGACCCATTGGGCAATGAGTTTGGCAGTCCTGCGCATAGCTTTCCAAGTTTGGCTGTCGACGCCGGCCGGCGTCGACATCACTGTCTGCACCAACCAATCGGGTGACTGACCATCGGGCCGCGACAGAACCATTCCCTTGTGCCGGTCACAGCGAAGCTGTGCCTCCACGGCGGAGGTCGTTGTCAGCGCAGCGTTAACACCGATTTGGCCCAGATCTGTCGATGCACGTCGATCCACAATCCGAGGCTCCTCCCCAACTTCTGAAGTGAGGAGCGCAGGATTCGGGCCCATCTCTTGAACCGTGCGAAGGAACTCGTCGGTGCTCCGGCACCGAGGAATCGGGTCGGCAACCCCCGTCGGCTTCTCGCTCGCGGACTTGGCGATCACATCGTCCCACTGCAACCGGCCGGGCTCGGGAATGTTATCTGCAGCAGTGACACCTGCAAATCGGATCGAACTCAGTGTTCCGGCCCCGGTGACGGTGTAGGTGCACTGCGGCATTCCCCCTGGCGAAGTGCCCGCTGTTCCGCTGATGTTGATATCAGTGGCGTTGACTGTGGCCCCAAAGGCCCGTTCCACCCGCTGGTAGTTTTGCAGGATTGCTTCGATGCCGTCCGTGAGCGTCGACGAGCAGGGGTCTGACTTCAGCGAAGCGAGGAACGCATCCTCCGATTCCACGGTCGCGCTGGTATCTCCCAGCTTCTTCTCTGTGGTTACGGGTGAGGCCGGGATGGGAGCAATGCTCGCTGCCTGCGTGGATGTTTCAGACCCGGTGCCTTCCTCGGGCGTGTCAGATCCGCCGCTGCAGGCTGTGACGAGCACCGCGACCGCGGTGACGGCCACAGCAGCTGCCAGTCCTCTGTTCTTTGTCACCAGATTCCCCTTCTTGTGGCCTCTATGTGTCCTTTATGTGGCTCTACCGTAGCTGGGCTGGAAGTTCCGGGCTTAACTCGCGTAGATCGTGTCGGCTCGCTGGATGGCGGATGGGTCAGTCGGCGTATACCGGAACGAACAGGTGCTCGGCGACGGTCGCGAGGTCCCGGATGTATCGGCGTTGTGCGGCCGATTCGATCTCTTCGAGTGACTGCCCGGCGGCTTCACCTGCGGCGGACTCCCTCTTCGATGGGCTGGTGAACCGGCGTGCGGGTAGCTGACGGAGGTACTCGGCGAGGTGCGTTGCGTCGACAAGTGTGACGGTCTTCGTGTCAGTGACCTGTTGCTCGTTTGGGTCGCCCTCCGTTTCCGCTTGAGCGGTGAATTCGATGATCAACTCGCCCCAGGGAACGTTCATCCGGGCACCGTGTATCGCAAGGACAACAGGGACCGGTTGGCCTGGGACATCATCGGCGTGGAAGGCCCACGCGATTTTGTCGGCTTCGAACAAAGCGGATCCCACCAGATCAGTGGTGACTGGGGCGCCGTTGTATGCCCAGTCGGCGCCGGTAGTGCCGTCTTCAGCTACCCACGGGTGGCATTCGAAGTGGCCGGACCGGTACTTCGAGTCCACCAAGACCACTCCGCCCGGGCCGATCACGATGTGGTCGGCGTCAGCGGCAGTGTTGTGCAGTGACCGAGAGTGCAGGACGTGCCAGGGATCGCCGAGCCGTGAGAGTTGGGCGGCCGTAAGAGCCTCGGCGTCTGCGCCGACTTCCAGGTTTGCCTCATTCATCCAGCGGCCGTCACCTTCCGGTCGAGAGGTCAGGTGATATCCGGTGCGGTACTTGATATGCGATCTCACTCCTGCGCGTCGTGCTCTGAACGTGACGATCCATTCCGCTCGCCAGGCGACTGCTGCGAGGCCGGCGGCAGCTGCCGGCAGGGCCCACAGCCACGCGTTCCAATCGAGGACGGACACGAACCCCAAAGACAGGGGCGTCACCGCCAATGCAATCGAGGCGGGCAGATAGGGGCTACGGCGACTACGTCGGGTGTTGAAGACTGATGCGGTCGTCCACGCGGCCGCTCCGACTGCAGTCCATGTGATGAGGGCGTCGACGTGATAGCGCGAGGAGACCCAGAGCACCGCTGCTGATGCAGCTGCGCCGAGAGCGACACCAACGGCTCTGCGAGGAAAGGTCAGGGCGCCGTAGGCGAGAGCGATGGTGGCCGCGGAGTATGCCCCGATCGAGAGCGCGTCGGGGAAAGAGATGATGAACATCAGCACTGCGGTGGTAGCTGCTGTCGTGATCGCCACAACCGTGAGTACAAAGTGCGCAGTGAGCACGCGGAGAGCTCGCCGTTGCGCGTGGACACGCGCTCTAAGCGCGCCGCCGGCGACCGATGGGCTGTCGCCACCGGTGGTTCCCGCCGCCGGCGAAGAGGAGAACGCGTCTGCTTCACTCATGGAACAACCGTAGGAGCGGGGTTCTCCCAGAGTTTCAGTTTCCGTCGCCGGTGAAAGAATCAACAGTCAACACAAACGCGATACCTGGTATCGGCGTGTCGCTGGACGGTCTGTACCTGGTATCCGGTTAAATGACCCGCATGGCCCAACCGCATCTCGGCGATCGGACGCAGCTCCGATTCCACGCGCCCAAAGCGCTAGTCGACTGCCTTTCCGCATACGCGGATCGGCGGGGTCTGCCAATGAGTCGGACCACCGCTGATTTGCTGTCAGAGGCAGCTGGACATCCAGATCTCGTTCTCAGCGAGATGCCACTCTTCGATTTTGGATCCCTAGCAGGGACCATCCCGGTCTCGGCGCCGGGCGAACTCGAAATCATGAAATTTCGAGCACCGAGCACCGTAGTAGACACCCTCGACCGAATGGCGCGGGAAGCTGGACTCAAACGTCCGGATATCGCGATCCATCTCCTGGCACATGCTGTCGGACTACCGCAGTTCGCGGACGAAGGGCGGCAGTTGCAAATGACCGGCTGATGCAGCTCGCCGGATCTTCACTCGTCCACATCGGACCCGGCACAAGGTAGTACCCACAATTCCATCAGAGCCGCGAATCATGCTGTCTGCATACTGAGAATTACCACCCTCAGATATGGCTAAGCCCCGCTCGAAGGCGGGGCCTGTCATAGCCATCCCGGAGCTACCAACTCCAGGATCGGTGTTCATGTACGGGCAGAGCTACCAACTCTGATCCGCGGTTCCCTCTCCAAAGGGGTTTTCCTGTGCGACCAGGATTCCTCGATGGTAGCGCATCTACGCGCGCTGTTCCATCGAGCACACAACACAACACCGTCACAACTGTCACACCACCTACATGGCGCGACGTCTTTTACCAGGCATTTCTCGCTTGGACGCCACGAAATTCCTGCCGAATCGACGCGACACGCAGGCACATCTACACCGATGCACCGCTCCCTGAACAGCTTCCCGATGAGCCGATCGCGATGTATCTCGCGGACAAACACGGCGCGTTCAGACTGCTCGCGTTCGATTTCGACGCACCGCACAGCCCATCGTCGCCAGGTCTGGTGCCGTCAATCGCCGATGCTGTCGCCTTTTCCGCGGCACTCCGTGCACTCGGTATCCCGTACTTGATGACCGCGTCTGGCAGCGCATGGGGGCGTCACATCTGGATCCTCTTGAACGAGAACGTCGCCCCTCGAATGATCCGTTCGCTTGCTGAACTCGTCAAGAAACTCCACCCCACCCTTGATATCTCCGCGCTGACTAACCCCAGCACAGGTTGCGCCCGCATTCCTGGCTCCGTGCACCGTCGAGGTGGTTTCTCGATACCTGTTGCAGTCGACGACGAGACTCGCATCGAGGATCTTGCGCGTTTCGCAGCGGGCACGCACGCCGCAGATCTCCGGGGCCTCCGGAACCACCTACGCGCACAGCTCAAGGTGCTGACCACCGCCGGAGTTTCTGCCGCACCGCGCCGAGATCTCGTATCGGCCTCCCCATACGAGACGTTGACCGGGCCGGCGATCGTGCCTACTCGTCGTCACGGGTTGAAAATTCGGGAGAAAGACGCTGTGCGGCCAGGTTCTGCGCTGGAGGCTGCGCTACAGATCCCCGTCGACGTCGATGCGGACCACAGTCGCCAAGCGTTCAGTCTTCTGCTTCGAATGGCCGCAGCGGGATGGACAGGCGCGGATGTCTTAGCCGCCGCGTCGACGGCGCCAGCCCTCGAATATCTACGCACAGGCCGCACCTCTGGCTCTAGTCGCTCAGCCCGTGCTGATTCCGCAGGCTTCACTATCCGGCAATGGAAGCGCGCCAATGACAAGTTCAGTACGTGGAACGCGAACAAGACGCGCAAAGTTACAACCGCCCTCTCGGTAGGACTGCGGCGCGCTCATTCAATTCAGCAAGCGGCGAACACCCGCAAGGATGTCTGGGGCACCGAAGCCGGAGTCCACCGCCGATCCGTGCTTGACGCACTTTGCCTCATCGCATGCGAAACCGGTTCCCCAGAGTTCGACATTGACCAACGCCGCCTCGCCCTCTCAGCGGGCGTAACACAACCAACCGCCTCAAGATCACTCAAATGGCTACGTGAGACAGGCTGGATCTCTCGTATCGCAACCCCAGGAGGACTCAAATCTGACAGGTACCAACTGCTTGAGCCCCAGTCAGTCCAATCACTTGAATCACAAGGGGTACCCGCCCCCCAACTGCACCAACAGCTACTCGCCACCCTGCAGCACGCCCGCCACGACCTCTGGACCCGCAACGGTCTAGGTTCCAGCTGTGGTGCCACCCACCGCGCCATCCTCTCCGGCCACACCAGCCTGTCATCCCTCACTCAGGCGACAGGCTTCCCCCTGGCCACGATCCGCGAGCACCACGCTCTCCTGCACGCCCACGGGCTGATCACCCGGTCCGGGCACGCGGTGCGGCAACTAGGGGGGGCTCTCCACGCTGCAGCCACTGAGCTGGGGGTTTCGGGTGTTGTGGATGCTCGTCGGCGCCTGTACACGGCGGAATCGCTGGTGTGGGAATGGTGGCAGGCGGAGTTGGCGTGGCGTTCTGCTCCAGCGGAGGCGAAACCACGGAGGTCCGAGCATCATGTGCGCGCTCTCCAACATCGCTTTCCGACCTTCGCGGATGGTCGTGCCGACTTCGCGGCCGCGTTGGGCCGGATCGTGGCAACTCTGCCACGATCCGACGTCAAAGCTGCGTGATCCGGTCAACTCTCCAACCACCGGGTGTGCTGACCATGCTGACGAGTAGGACGAAGGACTTCCTCGCGATGAACTTCGCTGCACTTTCGATTGTTTGGGTGACTTGCAGCATCCGGTATGCGTTCGTGGCCGTTTGGGGTGGAACCTCCTGCGTACCAACCTCAGCGGACGCGTTGACAATCGCGCGATTCTTCGCCCACTGGTTCCAGTCGTATCCGGGACCTGTTGGTGGGTCGAATGCGCGGACACCTGCCGCAAGTTGGTCGGTCAGGACCGCTGAGGCGCGAACCATTCCCTCGTTCTGGTTCCGATCGACACTCGGTAACAGCGTGTATGCGGTCTCTGCGAAGGCTAGAGCGACTTCGTCGGGGTTGCTGGTGTCGACATCGGACAGCTCGAGGGTGGGCAGCGAATACGGAATCACCTTCGCCGGTCGTACTTCGGTGGTTTGAGGTGAGACGTTCGGTTCAGACGAACTGCATCCTGCGATGAGGAGTGCGGTGGTCGTCAGTGCGGCCGCTAGTGCCACGGTTATCCGGCTGCGGGCGCAGACCATTATCCGTACCTCCTGATGTTTTCGGCGTTGTTGAGGTCGAATGGATTTACTCGGAGTGGAACACCGAATGTTGATGCCTCGATTACTTTTCCGTCGCCGATCCAGATCGCGACGTGGCCGGTGCCATTGGAGAAGACCGCATCGCCTGGCTGGATATCTGCTTTCGCGACTGCGGTACCTTCCTTGACTTGGTCCCAGGTGCCGCGGGAAAGAATGGTGCGCTGGTTCGATGCCTGCGCGACGGCGTACTGGACGAGGCCGGAACAGTCGAATCCGGTTTCGCCAGTGGCACCGTCACCTGTGGTGGGGCCGGTTTGGTTTCCACCTCCCCACACATACGGCAGTCCCTGTTGGGTCGACGCAGCGGCGATGACGGCGCGCGCGAACGGTGTTCCGGCGACGTTGATCTCGGGTCCTCCAGGAGTTGCGGGTTGGGGAGCGCTGAGGTCGGCGGTGTATTTCTTCATCTTCTCGCGGATAGACGGCACGTATGCCTGGGTCTGGCCGAATGGAGGGATACCTCCGTACATGACGACTGCGCCCTCACCGCCGTTGTAGCCGGCAAGGGCCAGATCGACGATGTCGCCCTTCACTTCACCGCTTTCAACGTGCGGTTTGATGAAGTCGACGATGTAGCACATGTACTTGCCCTGGGAGGCGATCGCATCGAAGGGGTTGAAGGCGTCCGGCGCGTTCGGTGGTTCCGGCTGGCCGTCCTTGTCCAGCCCCGAGTCGACGCCCATCGACGCCCACGTTCCGGGCATGAATTGCGAAAATCCCAGAGCTCCACCCTCATTGACTCCGTCGCCAGTACTGACCACTTCCTCTTGGAATCCCGATTCCTGTTCTGCTTGTGCAGCGATCACCGGCGGCCCGATTTCCGGGCAGACGTTGCCGGCCGCGATGATGGCGGCGCGATACTTCTCAGGTACGGTGCCTTCGGCGAGGCCTACGCCGGAGCCGCCCGCGGTGGGCTTAACGCAGTCTGCGCTGCTGGAGCCGAAATTGGTTGCGAGAGTGACGGTTCCGCGATCTGCGCCGCCGGGAAGTGTGCCGTAGTTAGTACTGGATGTGGGTGTTCCGCCGCCTGCGACTGTGACATGTACGTGGTCGTAGTGGTTTTGGGTGGGTGAGTGGCGGTCTTCCATGTCGGACCACTCGCCGCCGGCCCAATAACGTTGCTGCCAGATCAGATCGTCAATGTGCAGGGCGTCTTTGTGCTCCTGCAGGTAGGTGACGATCTTGTCGCCGAGTTCCTTGCCTTTCGGCGTGTCGAAGCCGGGGATCATGATGTCGACGGCGCGGCCTTCGCCATGTGCGCCGGGATCGCCGGGGCGCAGGCCGCCGATGTCGGTGATTTCGGGGAACTTCTGTGCGATGACCCGCATGACTCTGACGCTGTCGACCTGGGCACCGGCCTCGGTGCCTTTGTCCGCGGGGAGGGGCGCGAGTTCGGTATTAGGGTCCGCGGTCAGTGCACGGAAGGGGTCATCGACCGGTGCAGGGGTCGCGGGATCCGCCGGCGGTGCCCGAGTAACGGGCAATTGTGTTCCGCCCGCCGATGTCGGTAGGTCCTGCTTGAGCCACGGGAGTGGATCCACGCCGTTCGCGTAGCTTTCGTAACCACCGGGATGCAGAGAGAAGTGCAGGTGCGCGCCAGTGGAGGATCCGGCGTTTCCGACGTTCGCGATGTGCTGCCCGCCACGTACTTGGTCACCGACCTTGACGAGAACCCCGTCATCGAACATATGGCCGTACAGAGTGTCGACTGTTTCGCCGTTGAGGTTGTGGCGCACGACAATCCAGTTGCCGTAGCCACCCGGATCTGTCGCGACCAGCGTTACCTCGCCGTCGGCGGGTGCGTAGATGGGGGTGCCTTCGGGTGCCGCGAAGTCGGTGCCGTTGTGCATGTCGCCGTCGCGCATGCCCCAGCCCGAGCTGATCGTGTAGGTGCCTTGTGCCAGTGGAAACGCCAACGATCCGGCGCGGACACCGGACAGAGATCCGCCGGAACCGCCGAAGGCGGAGACCCGGTCGCGGCTGACGCCACAATCAGCGGAAGCGGTGGCTGTCGTTCCGGCGATTGCCCCGAAGATACTCGAGAACACAGTGCCGATCATCAACATGGCGATCGCGCATAGTGCGGCGACTGCTCCAGCGATTGTGACGTATAGCGGCCACCGCTTCTTTGGCGCCTGGCCACCACCCCCACTTTTGCCCGCCATTGTTCCGGCGGCCTTCTTCGCGGCTCCGGCGGCGGCCTTACTTGCAAGCTTTCCTGCTACAACCCACATCTCAGGCGCCGCCCGTGACCGCGAAGGCAATTTTGTAGACCGTCAACTCGGAGTCGTCAATGCCGGGTTTCTTGGGTCCGACAACGACTTCGAAGTCCACGTTCTGCCAGTGCCCGTCCTCGATCCGGCGGGCCAGAAGTCCGAGCACGTAGCGTTTGGAAGGGATTTGAATCTTGAGGGTTCCGAAGCCCTGATCCGTCACTGATGCGGGGAGCGTGGGTGTGACGTCTTGCGCTTGTACTTGTTGATCCCAGGTCCATCCCCACATCGCATCGAACGTGTCCGTCGCTTGCTCGACGACGTTCTTGTCTGCCCACTTACGCCATGAGTTGATCCAGGTTTGACCAGGCTGTGGGGCTGCGGGCGTGAATGTTCCGTAGGCCTTGATGAATTTTGTCGCTAACTCGACGGCAGCGACCTCATCTACCGTGGTGAAGCTGTGGCTCGGCTCGGAACTGCCGGTGAGTCCCTCCCCTACCCCAATGGATGTGTGAGGATTCGACGGCGAGGGCGGATCGTCTGCGCAGCCAGTGAGCGCCAAGAAGGCGACGCAGAGAGTGATTGCCGCGAAGAGTCGCTTCATCGGAGACCTCCACGACGGCTCCGGCGCAGTCGGCGCCATCCCCACAGAACTGCAGCCGATGCGAGCTCGAGAGCCACCAGCGCCAGGAAGATTCCTGCGAGCCGGGTACCGAACCGTCCTACTGTGGCTGATTCTGACGTCGAAAAGCCTGTGGCGATGAGCATCAGGACCACCCAAAGTGTGAGTCGCGCACGCAGTCTTGTTGCCAGTGTTTGTCCGATGCGGTCGATTGCGGCGGCTACGTGGCGCCGTACCTGCAACTCGTCCATGCTGGTTTTGCTGCCCATGGGAATTCCTCGGCCCTCCGGAGTTGTGTGATCCCGGGCAGCTTTGCGTATGGGTTCTCCACACAGAGGGGCCGCGCCAGAAGAGAATTGGCGCGGCCCGCGACGAACTCTTGAGTGTTACGTGAGTACAGCGAGCAGGAATGACATGAACATCACCACCCCGATCACAACGAGGAAGAACCGCTGGCGGGGGATGCCGAGGATCAACTCAGGGAAGTCGTCTTCCTTCAGTCGGCCGAGGCCGGCCGGATCGACCATCTTGCGGCCGGCGACACTCTCGCGCAGGCTCCCGATTCCGCTGCGGCGGGGTGCCGCTTCGTTTTCGAGTGGGTCGATCGAGTCGGAATCCGCCCCACCGGCAACGGTTTGCCTCCGCTGAACACCCCTGGCTTCGGCGAATCCGTCGACGAGTGCAGCCATCGTAGGTGCATCGAGGGGAACATGAATCTGCTGCACCGTGTCATCGTCGATGGGCAACAGAACAGAGAGCCGAGTATCGCCGGTGTCGGTATCGAATAACACCTGAGGCTCATATGCGAAGACCACGTCGTCGTCGCTGTAGGTGGCTTCCTCGGCTGAATCGTATGCAGCCATGGCCGCTGCGAAGTCATCCCCCGCGGGATCAGGGTCCGTGCTGGGGGTGAACTCCCCCATGGATGCGAAATCTTCCGCACCATTGAAAGTTTCGGCGGAGTGAGCGCCGCCCGCGGCCGGTTGAGGTGGGGCGTCTTGGGTGTGGTCCATGGATTGTCCTTCGCAACGACTGTGAGGTTGTGTGTAGCTGCGTGGTTCTCCACCGATTTAGATCAGTGGAGAACCACGCTGCGCTCGATCAGGATTTTTTCCCGGCGTTGCGCTTGGCTTCCTGTTCGGTCTTGTACTGCTGCGCGGCTACCTGCCTGGACGGATTCAACTTGCGGTTCCCCCAGTCCTTCGTACGCATCGCCGCGAATTGAGCTTGAAACCGTACTTCCTTGCCAACACGCGCTGTCGTATCGACGGCCCTGTTGGTGCCGGCTCCGTTGTACGTCGGGGTCCTTCCGCGAGCGCCTTGGTAAGCGCCGCGAATCGCCCCGCCGGTGCCGGTGATCGGCGCCGTGACCATTCGGCGCGCAGTCACCCGTGCCACGCCCTTCTGGTCCCGCACAGCATCAAGATTCGCCTTGTGCGTGCCGCCGAGGGCATTGACCGTGCCCACACCTGCTCCACGCACCGCACGACCTGTTGCCAGTGTTGCGCTCTTGCCTGCCTGAGCAGCTCCGGGGATTGCTCGCTTGGCGCCGTTGTTCAATGCCCGTGGAGCTTGCGAGATCTTGCGAGAGGCGGCGTTGTTGAGTTGCCGTGCGCCGGTGGCCTTCGTCATGCCCTCGCGCGTCTTGTCGGCAACATTCATATTCATGGTGCCGGCCTGTGGCCGGATCATTTCGTCGACCTTGCGGATCAGTTTCCAGAATCCGAACAGCACCATCCCGACGATGAGGATTTTCATGAAATCTTCGAGCTTGGACCGGAATACCAGGCAAATCAGGAAGATGATCAGCGTCATGACCAGCCCGTAGACAGCCCGCGCGGAAAAGGTGTGGAGGACGTTGAAGGCCCACTCTTTGGCTAGATGGCTTTTACCGGAGAATGTGGCGGCGGCCAGGACTACGGGGCCGATCATGAACAGAGCGAACAATGTGACGTGCCAGACGAGTGTGATGATCGACAGCGATATGAGAGCAATGGCGATTACCAGCGTGCCGACCAAAGACGAGGACGCCTGGGTGAGGCGCTGCAGACCGTTGGTACCAGTGAATGAGTTGTACAGCGTTCTGGCGTCGACGGAGGATTCAGGTGCGGCCGGTGCGTCGTCAGCGCTCTCTGCTGTGGCGTTCACACGATCGGCCAGAACCTTCGCTGCCGCGAAGTACGGAACGCACTGCTCGGCCTGTTCACGACCTTCGGGTGAGCCGCCACCGAGGCACTCGGTGATCTGGTTGCCGATTGACGGGCCACCCTGCTGGACGATCAAGTAGGACCGCAGGTCATGGCACATGTCGAGATTGGTGTAGCACGGCAGGCCCTCGCCTGCGATCTTCGCATCATCGCCATAGCGCACCCCTTGAACAGGATTCCCTTGTGTCTGCTGGGTGGCCGAATCGACGAAGATTGCTTCAGAGCCGCTCGGACCGAACTGGCCGAGCGCCCATGGCCGGTAGGCGAGTGTTTCGGCGAGGACACACGATGACAACCGCTGCCCTAGCTTGGAATCGTCACCAGAAGGAACGTGGCAGAATTCTTCACCGGAATCGGTGCTGATGTTGCTCAGAACTCCGGTCGTGACGGCGGAATTGAGGCCACCGATCGTCGAGTCAAGAGTGCTTGCAATGGTGTAGAAGCCAGAGCCGTTCGGATTCTCCATGCTCGGGCCGCCATTGTCGCTCAGCGCAAGACCTCCGAAGATCACACCGCCGAGAACCATCACGCCCATCGATGCCGCAACTTTTCCGAGCGCTTCGCGGCCTCCGCCACGCACTGCCGCGAAACCGACGGCTAGGGCACTGCAGATCACAGCTATCGACATGATCGGCACGGCGCCAGAGACGAAGAAGTTAGCGACCAGTGAATCGGACTTGTCGTAAAGCCATGCAACAGGATTCGGTCCTTGTGCAAACTCTTTGAGTGCGATCGTAGCTTGGAGCAAATACAGGTTGACGGTGAAGACCGCGTTACCGGCCATCGTCCACATCCACGCCGGAATGCTGCACATGTCCGGCTTGACCGGATCCTCCGGACTCGGTGAGTACTGCCAGTTCACCCAATCCATGCCGCGGAGCCCGGCAATCTCATAAAGCGTGTACTTGGTCATGTCTTCATTGGCAACCAATGTGACGTCGGCGGCGTTCTCCGAGACCTGCCCAGTCTTCGAGTCCGTGGCGCCCGCCAGGTTCTTATTCGAAAACCAACTTTCCGGACCCGCACCGACCGGTTGCTGCTCGAGGTTGGGAGCAGTCAGCCCACACATCGCTTCCTGTACAGGTTCGGTGATCGATCCGATGATGCTCGACAGACCGAAAGCCTGTGCCGGGGCCGCGGAACCGAGCATCATCGTCCCCGCCAACAGTGCTGCCGCGACCACAGCCGTGACAATCCGTTGGACGCGGACCACGAACCGCATCCGCCCCGACGAGGGCAGTTCCGCGGTCGGTGCCAACCTCAGCCGCCACCACACCACCACCAAGGCGAGGAGAACTCCTCCCACTGCGGCGCCTGACGACTTCGTCCACATCTGAACAGGCAGTGTCGCCATCAACGCCAACTGCGCCAAGCACACCGTGATCGCAGGCGAGACACCGGTGCGCGGTGAGCGCAGTACCAGCAACGCGATAGCCCACAACCCGACGAGATATGCCGCGTAATGTGCGAAGCCTCCGCCGATCAGCGTCGCCGCAGACGATGTTCCGCCGACAGCGACCACCGCGCCGGAGAAGAACACCGTCGATGCCACAGCCAGTACCGCTGACGAATTCCGCTTCCATGCATAGGCGGTCACGCCGATGACTGCGATAACCGCAGCGATCACCAGCGAAGACGAGAGACCTGTGGCGTTCAAAATCCCGCCGGCGACGATCGCGACCGCGAACCACATCGACAGTCGCAGCGTGAATCTCGGTGCGGCCATGACCTCTGCTGCCCGCATGGCAACCGAGGTCACTGAGCCCGTCCAGCCGGTATCCCGCTGCTGTACGACCGCCATCAGGAAACCTCTTCCATATCTGTGTAGCCGTCGCCGTAGAGCTCGGCGAGCTGCTGGTCAGCTTCGAAGTTCGCCTCTTCGAGCGCTGCCTCGTTCTGGCGAATGAACTCTTCCCACTCGGGGTCGAGTTCGATGTCGTCGGCGTTCTCGTACGCATGACCGTGGGCTTCGCGGATGCCGGTGCGAACCTCCAACATCGTCGTCGGATCGATCTCCCACATCCGCCCATCGCTGGGGATCGGTTGCGACTGAGCCAGCGGTCGTGCGGCGGCGTTCGTCTCGGTGGCTCGTGCCAGCTCGGCGAACATCTGATCCACCGAGATCGTCGAGACCCGGTTGTCGACATCACGCATGACACAGCGCCCTCCGCGCAGCAATCCGCCGCTTCCCTCTTCCAGGAGTTTGCGGGCAAGTGAGGCGGTCTCAGAGGTGTTGTCACCACTGGTGTCCCGCAGCAGCTGGAGCGCGAGACCAGCTTCAGCCGGCGACTTCTGTCTGAAGATGAAGACTGTGCCGAACTGGTTGGTGTCCGCTTCACCTGCGTCTTTTGCTTGCTGCTCCAGTTCCTGAACGTCACGGGGCTGCTGAGAGATGAACACGATCACAAGGTTCAACGAGCGCCCCTGACGTAGACCCCGCGACAGGATCCCCTGGCCTGTCTTCTGCCTGGCGATCATGTACCCCTCGTCGACGAACAGTGCGCGCGGCGGCACCGCCATCATCCCCGTCACCGGGTTCCGGATCGGGGTGTCGTCAAAAAGGTTCTGCACCAGCGACAGAGCGGTGAACATCGCCGCGGCAGCATTACAATCGGACTCTGACCAGGACATTGGTTCGTCAGGCTTCTGTGGCGGTGTGAATCCGTGCATCGTGAAGATCACCCGCCGGCGACTCATATCACCCATGTCGACCTGCGTGCCGTTGCCGACGAGCAGTTTCGCGTATTTGGTGGCGCGGGCCCGTTTGAAGCGGTTGATCACTCGGTCATAGCGTTCGATCTTCTCGATCGCTCCCAGCGCATTTGGGTTCTCAATATTGTCAGCCATCTTCTCGAGGCCGGCGCGCTTCACGACGAGGAACGTCTCCAAAGCTCCCATCGACGGCACGAACGGATCCACACCTTCGAGGAGCTGACCGCTCTGCTGCGCCTCGTACGCCTCCTTCATGGCAACAAGGCCCAGCTCGGCGACTGCGCGGTCCTTGTCATCCTTGAAGAGAACCTCGATCTGACCGCGCGCGAGATCGTCGGCATCCGCATAGGACTTGCACAGCGACCACGCATCCATCTGACCAGCGACACCACGAGCGAGGCTGACGATCGTCGTGTCATGCCAGAACGCTGCATTGATCGGCTCGAACTTCGACTGCGGCGTGCCGAGAATCCCAGATTCGGTTTCCTTCTGGAAGTCCGGATCCATCACCTGATGCCCGAAAGCGATGTAGTACGTGAACTTTTCGAAGTCGTTCTTCGGGTCGAGCACCATGCATTGAGTACCGGATTCGGACTCCCAGAAGTACATCAACAACGCCAGCGTCGACTTGCCGCCACCGGATGCACCGATGATCGCGATGCCAGCACCGCGGTCCCTGGCGACCTGCACGTGCATGCCGAAGTGTGCTGGTGAACCGTTGCTGTAGGTGTAGCCGATGGGGAACCCTCGCCAGCCTCGGGTACGGCCCCGCTCGGATTGGACAGCGTCACCGACCTGGTCGTTGGAGTCGAGACGGGCCACCGCCGGCGCCCACACGTCGGTGACACGCTCGCCGATCTGCACACCACCACTCTTCGACGCGATGAGACCGCCGAACACCTTGCCGTGGAAATCGCCCGGCAATTGCTCTTTGAGGAGTGCGGACTGGGCGCGCGGCACGCGAACCATTTCGATGTCGCCCATCGCAGTCCGAACGTCTTCCTCCGCAGCAGCGAGTTCTCGAGGCGAGGCGGCGGACAACACCAGCCTCAACCGGCCGATCATCGCAGGCTGGGGCTGGGCGCTCGCTTCCTCGAACAACATCTCCGCGCGTTCGTATTTGGCGTCGAAGGCGGGATCCTCGTTGGCGGCGCCCTTGGTGCGGTCACGCTGTTCGTCTTTGACATTTTTCGCGACCTTGAGAGCACGGTCTTTGAAGTCGACCGCCGTGAGCAGTTCGTATCGCCATGAGAGTTCCGTCGCACGCGGCAACTGAGCAAGGATGGGGCCCCAGGCGATAGCAGGATTGAATTCGACCATCGGGGATGCACTGCCGACAACGAGTGTCGTCGCGAAGGTCGACCGGTCTTCACCAGTGTCCGGATCTGAATCGAAGATCTCGACGTAGTCCTGCCCGTTGCGGCCGCGGAAGTTGACTGCCATGTCAAAGAAGCTGTTACGCAGGGGCTTCGATGACAAAATCGGTTGCTCGGAAGGGAACCGATGCCCTGACAAGGTCTTGCGGATCAGCCAGATCAGATCTCCGCGGGTGCAGGGTGTGGCACGGAAGGGCGCCAACTGCATGTGGACGCGGATCGCCAGGTCACGGAACGGCTGAAGATCGGAACTACGGAAGTGCTCGTCTGAAATTCCCGTGACATGAGTGGCGATCGACGACAGTGGATCAGGTACGGATTCGCCAGTGAAATCGCCCAGTCGCACCATCAAGAACCGTTGACGCTCTGGTGTCGACTCGGTCAAAAGCTCCGATACCTGCGGGATCAGTTGCTTGAATAATCTGCTGGGATGCCACAGGGACTTGAGATACCCACGCTGCCACTCTTCCGTGGAGGAGGGGCGATAGCGGATTAGCTCGTGACATAAAACTGACGAGCCCCGGAAGACTGCCAGCAGGGTGTTGTACGTGTGCGCGACGACTTCCGCAGCATTCGCCTTCTCCCCATCAGTGAGGTACTCGTCCGTGGTACCGGCCAGTTTGAGTCCGGTCCACACGCTGTCCCCATGAAGGAAGATCAGGTCGTCGGCGTAGCGGTACGGCAACCGTTCGCGATCTTCGTGTGTGGTGCGCTGGATCGGCGACCGTAACGACACCGAGGCGGTCTTCTGTCGAGCTGCGAGTGCATGCGCGTTTTTCGCTTGCTTTACCTGCCGCCTGCGTGAGAGGTAGTACGCGAGTGGGGCGCCGATGACCAAAACGACAAGGAGGACGGTCATGTGTGTGCCTACTTCCTGCGGGTGCCGTACGGGACAGCGGGTGGGAACGCGTCATGATGAGGCGGCATGTCCTCAGGTCGGAAGAAGAGCACCTGCCAGTGCAAGTCGGTGGGATAGTCGTCTGCGCCTTCTCCCTGCAGCATCGCGGGCTGAAACAACCAGTAATCGAGCCACAGCGCTGCCCCCTCCAAAGGGGTGACCTTGCCTCCTGTGTCTTTGGACAAGAGGGTGTACGCGATGACAGCGACGACGACACCGATAACCAGTCCGACCCACCACCACGGAAAGTCGACTTTCCTAAGGAACCAAGTCAGGCCTCCGCCGGTGAGCGCGAAGGCGCCAAGCGCCCACCCCGCGCCAACGAAGTCCACACCTGGGCCCAGTGAGTACTGGTCCATCGTGAACTGGCGAGACCGGTGCCGAAACAGGTCGGTCCAGTCGTGGGAAATGATCCTGGTGTCGTCATTGGCTGCCATCGCGACTACCTATTGACCATCGACGACGGAAACGTTGCCGCCTCCGGTGCTGGAGCCGACGTCCCGGCCGACCTTGGACAAGACGCCGGGGACGAAAAGGGCCAGGCCGATAACCAACCCTGCGAGCCCCCAAATTCCGATCGATTCGACAGACTCGCGCATTTTTCCCTTACCAGCACCGCCGACCTTGATCGCGATGATGATGCCGAGGATGCCCAGGATCGTCAGGCCGAGCTCCATCATGTTGTCCTGGACGGAGTCGAGCATCCCCTGGAGGCCGCCCCATCCGTCGCTCGTCTGGGCGAGCACTGTCACCGAAGGGTCCGCCGCAACGGACGCAAGTTGATCCCACATGCCATGTTCCTTCCGTAGGTGTCTGACCTCGGCCGACGGCTGTCATTCGATGTCGCGTGGACAATCCCACGCGGGTTCTCCACCCCCGAGATCCAAAGTTGAAGGCGCCTGTTCCGGGCGACCCCTTGCAGGTGTTATCCACCAGCGGGATACCGGGGTCAGCCAGGGACACCAGCAGGATCGAACTCCCCGGGCCGTGAGCTCGGCGGCGTGCTCGGAGCCGGTGGCCGCGACGAAGTTGCACTACTCGGAGACGTCGTCGTCGAACCGCTCTCGGATTTGTCGGACGAGCCGGCCGTATTCGGCACTGCGCCACCGGTCGGGTCGAGGGCCGATCCGATGACGTCGACCACTGCCCATTTGCCCTGAACCTGCCGCACTCGAATCTGATACGACGCTGACTGTTTGGTGTTCGTCAGAGAGTTAGTCCACTGCACGTGCGTCTCAGCGATGACCTCATCGCCGGACTCGTACTTGATGCCTCCCCCAGTCACCGAACGACCGGTGTACACGGTCACCCCGGTTATCGAAGGGCTCACCAGCACTCCCCGTAGTCCGGCCCGTGCGGTGAACGTCGCGTCCTCGGTCAGTGTCAGGTTCAGCTGCTGCCCGTCGGAACTTCCCCACGCCAGCAGGAAAGGTGCGATTACGGTGTCCTTCAATTGGCCTGACAACGCCGAGTCTTTTGTGCGTGTTTCGGTGTACGACGGTGGCGCTCCGAGGCGATTCGAGGGCATGAACCCCACATTTCCGACAACGCGCATTTGCGTGGGATCGGCACGATCATTGACCCAGACCGGTACAACCGCGTCGACGACAGTTTCGGTGTCGTATACAACCGAATAAGTAAGGTACGCAGCAGATCCCGCGTTGTATCCCTTTACCGACTTCACTTCACCGGTGAACATCACGTTCCGCGGTTCCGCGGCCTCCGCAGTAGCCGTCCCCGAATAGCCACAGCCCGAATCGGTTCCGGACGTCGCCATCCGCGCGAGTGCCTCAGTGCGAATGCGCGCCGCCCCAACATCTGCACCAGCAGGACGGGTCAGGCAAATATCGAGATATCGCTGCCCGAACGCTGCCGCCTGTTCAACCGGAAACGCGGACAACCGAAACCGCAAAGCCTCGTCCTGCGAAATCGCACCCGACGCTGGAATCCGAGACGAACCCTGATTGACGCCAACAGCAAACGCGATCCCTGTACCCAGGGCAAGGACACCCAGCGGAATCCCTAAACGGACAAGCAATTGCCGCCCTTTGCCATGTGACGGCTTTCCGCCGATCGCAGGTACATCGAAATCATCGTTGCTGCGGCCGTCGTACGCGGGCTCGGCCGTCGAAGCGCGGAGTCGTCGGGCTTTGGCGGCTAGGCTGCTGCCCTTCTCCAAGAGGCTGTTACCGGCTGTCGGGGCTGTTTGCGGTGGCGGCTCGTGAGGGGTGGACTCGTACGCGATGGGTTCAGGATCGCGCCTCAGCGGCGGTGTGGGGCGTGGACTCGCCGCAGGTTGACGTGCAGGTGAGTTGGGCGTGTTAGCGGTTGGCCGTTGCGTGTGGGTCGGTGCATTGTGAGGTGACCGGACGGGGATTGTGGCAGTGCGCTCGACGTTTCGGTCGCGTCCGTTCGCATGTTCCATGCTGGGTTCGCTGGCGGCGGGCATGGGATGCACCGGTCGGTACCCGGGTGGAGGTGTCGGATTAGACATGTATGAGCCTCACAGATCAGTTGCGTCGAGCGGTGCGGACACGTTGGGAGTAGGGGGAAGATTCCCGCGCTCCGCTATTGAAGAGGTCGCCTTCTCCACGCGCGCCGGCTGCGAGTTCGCCGTCTCAGGTTGCGTGGCGTTGTCCCAGGGGGAGCTCCAGTCATCCCAGTCCTCGGTGGCAGCTGTCGCAGTCCCCGCGTCGGCGCCCGCGTCGGTCACCGAGTCGCGGTCCCACGGGCCGGGACCCGGATCTGGCGGAAGCGGAATGTCCTCCGCCAGATCGCGGCTTCCTGAAGCGGGACACTCGACACGGCTGGGGGCCTGAGTTGCCGCTGGCGCCCATGGGTCCGCGGCCGCTGGCACGACGATTCCCTCAGAGGGCAACGTCACTGCTGCGGACGTGACGGTCGCCGGCAACTGCAATTCACCGTCGGCATAGTCGGGCACACCGGTGGCAGCAGCGTCCGATGACAGCACGTGCGCGAGCACCTTGTCTGAACGAACTCGTTGCTCGAGGTGCTCGAGCACCTCGTCTCGCTGTGTCTCCGCCTTTTCCACGTCAGCTGCCACGGCGAAGAAGTCGTGGCTGATCGGTGGCTCCTTCACTGTCACCAACCGCAGTCGTTCAAACCACATGTTCGGCCCCTCTGGAACCGTATGTGTGGTGCGCAATGTCGGACTCTTTGCTGTCCATACGAATTCGCGGGTATCGGTTTCATCATCTTTGACCAGTTCCTGCAGCGTCCCCGCCGGAATTCGCGTTTCGCGGACGGAGTCGGTCATGCCCGCATTCAGTGCACGAGCGCCTGATCGAAGGCGCCATCGGCCGCCGACGTCAATCTCGTGCTTGATACGGGGCTTGATCTTGTCGACTTGCCCGGAGAAGCCACAGACAGTCTCGTCATCAGCCTCGGATCCCAGCTGGAATGCAAACATGTTGTAGACGAGCTGCAGCACCTGATTCGCCCACACGCCCGTCCCGTCGACAGCAATGAAGTCTCCCCATCCTTGAGAGGACAAAGTCACCCGAATGCCCTCGTTCGAAGACTTGTTGAGCAACCCGAGAAGGGCGTTCGCTGCTGCCATCGACTTTGCGGACCCTAGTTCCTCGACCTGCACGATGAACGGTTTCCATGGCGTTGCGTCCGCTTTCTGGCTGGTATCCCCGGTCAACCGGCGCACGTCGATGATGTTCTTACGCAACGTCGAAGTGGCATTCTGAAGATCGAGGAGCACCATCGTCGAAACCAAGATCGAAAGTGACCGGTAGTCGTTCGAAGGCAGCGAGAACACGATGATTTCACCCTGGAGGACTGCTCGCACGAGGTCGATCGTGTCCGTGTTGTCGCGACCTGGCCGGAGGCGTCCACCGAGGGCGGAGGAGTTCGCAAATTTCGAGATGGTGGTCTGGCTATCGGAGATGGCGCCGGCGAGGACACTCCCCCTCTGAGTCTTCTGATTCATCTCGGACACGCGATGCTGCAGCATGGTCACACGCCTTCGAGCATCTACCTCACTCATCGACGGGTGTGCGCGTAGTACGGCATCAATGGTGAGTTTGTTTGCAGCCTTGTCTAATTCCGCTATGTCGAGGACTTGGCTGAGAGTTTCGAGACCACCCTTGCCTGCCGAGAGCCCTGTCAGATCTGCGATGTCGAATGCCAGCATGACAACGTCTTCGGCGGTTCGTAGATACGCGGCAGCGTCACCGTCGCGGTCGACCGAGTTCAGCAGCATCGATGTTTTGGAATCGCCATTGCCTCGTACGAGTGGGTCGTAAAACGAGGGTTCAGCGCGGGCATATGGATGTGGTCTGTGGTAAGCGCCGCCGGATTTCTCGTTGAGAGTGAAGTGATGGAATGCGCGGTGTTCCTGCTGAGCGACCTCTGCCCAATAGGCGGGAATATCCAAACCCCCTTTGTAGTCGAGGATTACGGCGCCGCCACCGGTGGTGCGGACCTGTTGGGAGTTGATCGAGTTCGCGAGGCGCGTCTTGCCTGTCCGCATTCCGCCGATCACGCAGCAGGGCAGCTTGAAGGTATCCAAGGGGCACAGAACGGGATGCCCGTAGATGCCGACACCGAGTGCGATTTGTCCCGATGGGAACTTCGGCCCACGCAGAAAGGATGGGGTCAGGTTGGTGGTCATCGTTTCGTCTCCGAGGTAGGGGCGACGGTGAAATTGCCGGCCCGGATTTGCCGTGCGACGCGATTGGCGCGCCGTTTGTCGAGAAGCCCTACTGGGCGGTGATCGGAGAACTCAGGTCCTTCGATTTCGCCGAGCTTTTGGCGCTTGAATCGGCGCACCCGGGTATAGACGGCAGTGATCAGGAATCCGACAGGTAACCCGAACAAGAGTTGGCCGAGCATTGCGGAAACGAATTCAGACGTCGCGAGAGAACTGAACTCCTCGCCGAGGTTCCCACCCAGTCGGTCGAGGACGGAGGACACATCCAGTCCCGCGAATCCTGACAGCAGCCACACGGGTAGCCGGAGGGGTTGCAACAACCATCCGACTACCGATCCGGACATGATCACTGCCACTGCGAAGCTGACACATGTCCAGAGCAGCCACCATCTGCTGCGCACCCTGCGACGTTCGACCGTCAACAACGCTGCGACCGTTATGGCGATCGTCACGGGGATTGTCACTGCTGCGACAACCCCGAGCAAGATTCGCCCGCCGGCCGGGATTCCACCCTCGTCGTTCTTTCCTGACGATCCGCCACGCGCATCGTCTTCGTCGTAATCATCGGCCATCCGGTGTCTCCTTCCGAGCCGGGAGTGAAGTCGGGAGGAGTGTTGCGGACGGGTTCTCCAAGCCTGAATGCCCGCGGGGAGACAGCCCCGAGGCGATTTCTTGGCGGAGGTCTAGTCCAGGACTTAGGACCTTCGTCCCGTGCGCACATGCGGGTTTGTCGCGATCCGGGCTTAGACTTGGCGCGCGCCAGCGAGCGACCTACTGGCGGCAAGCAAGAGGAAGAGATCGGAAGTTATGACGACATCACTGACCCTCGCCGAGCGCGTCACCAAACTGTTTGTCGCGGCCGAAGCATCGGGACGTACCGACCTCAGCGAAAGCGCAGTCGACGCAGTGACCGCGAGTACCGGCCTGAACTTCACTCATGCGGATATGGAGGCACTCAGGGACGGTGCAGGCGCCGAACCGCCGCGAGAGGTGCTCGATGCGATCGCCACACACTTCGAGGCTCCCCTGAGCTATCTCAGCGGTACCCGTGCGGAGATCGAGAAGTTCGACGTTCAGCTCGAGATGTTCTTCAAACTTGCGGGCACGGACTTCAGCCTGTTGGCTATGCGATCCAGGCAGGAACAACTGTCTCCCACGGGGGCTGCAGCATTGACATCGCTGATCGAACGAACGCACGCTCGATACGGCAAACCAGCCGCCGAGGTTCGCCCGTGACGGTGCTCGACGAAATAGCTCCTAGTCCGCAAGAACTCGCGCGCCGCACACTTGATACGTTGCCGTTCTCTCGCCCGTGGTCGATTGAGACGTTTATCGCCGAGGTTGGGCTGAGCATCGGCCGGTTGATCATCGTCGAAGACCTCCCCCTGGAACTCCATGACGAAGTGACAGGTCTGTGGATACCATCCGATCGACGAGATGTGATTTATGTTCGACGTGACGCCGATGGCGGGTACCGAGAGCACATTATTTGTCACGAAATCGCCCATATCGTCATGGCACATCAGCGGACGGGCAAAGCCGAATTCAGGGAGTACCTGTCGGCCAACATGCGGCGTGTGGCACCGAGTCTGCCTCCTTACATGATCGACCGACTCGCATTTTCCCAGGTCTGTTTCACGCGGGTTGTTGGCGCTCTGCACCCGGTGGAGGTGGAAGCAGAAGAGTTGGCGCTGCTGATCATGGGTAAAGCCGACGAGATGAGGGCTCCGCTCTACCCCGATGATCTCCCTGACACACAGAAGAACCTGCTTCGGCAGCTCGCCGGGATGATGGGCTGGCAGGTCCGATGACGTTCTACAACACGGCAGCCGCCCTCGTCCCGATACTCCTTTTGCTGTTCGTGGCATTCCGCATCCCAATGTGGAAGGAGAACAGAGACAGCAGGCCCTTGACCAAAGTGCTCTTGGCGCTCGGGTTGGGCCAAGCGGCTCGGATCCCGGTGATCTCCGACGACTACTTTGACGTCTGGCTACACGATCTGACTGGTATCTGGAACATCCCTGACGCCACCGCAGTCCTACTCGGAACATTCGCGTTCTGTTCCATCATCGAAGCCGTCGCCACCGTGGCCCGCCCTCTGACCTTCAACCGCAGACGGCATCAGTGGATCACCGCGCTGATGGTCGCGATCGCTGGCGTCGGCTTCCTGCTCTCCCCGGCCACCGACACCCCGACAAACTTCGTCTCTCGCGATTTCGTGCCCACCGGACCACTGCTCATGTATTGGGGCGCCTACCTCGGAACACTGACGTTCGCCTTGGCCTACGCGCTCTACTACCTAGTCGGACTTCTCCGCGAAAGTCGCGTGCGCACCGGACCCCTCGGCCGCATCGTTGCCGTCCTGACCGCCGCATGCACACTGGGATTTCTGTACGGCATGAACAAGTTGCTCTACCTGACACTCCAGGCGGCCGACGTTCACAACTGGTACACCGCCCACGCCCAATCCATCACATTGGTACTCGTCCTAGGACCGATGATCATTGCCGGATACTCGCTCCTAGTTTTCGCAACAGCGATACTCCCGGACCGTATCCGTCGCTACAACGCTATTCGCCAGTACAGCGCGGAGTACGAAAAGGTCCTCCTGTCCGGCACCCATCTGCTCCTCCCCCGCGATGCCGCCACCTACAGCACCCGCCGAGCAGCGTGGAGTGGCAGCCGCACCCCAATCGCGACGCACCGGATGATGGTCGTCCTCTCGGACGCAGCAACCAGCCGCTGACCTAAGCGCAGCCATATACAAAAGGAACGTGCTGTGCCCGAATCATTTCGGGCACAGCACGTTCCTCGTTTTGCAGGCTCGAAGGCTACAGATCCGAACGTACGGCGTGGACCAGCCACGTGACCGGGCCGAATGTTTCCTCGTCATAGGGAACTTCGCGGCCGAGCTTGGCACCGAACTCCTTGATCGTCGTCTGATCCTCGAGATCCCAGCCGCGCTCGCTCACCCACTGCTTCGGGTCCGCCACGTGCGACTTGAAACCGAAACCGGCAGCATCGGCCATCCCGGAGAGATCCTTGGTCTGCTCCTCCGCGATCATGCCGGGAGCAAAGGAAACGAACAGCAATTCGGATCCGGCGGCGGAGACGGCAGACAACGCGTCGAGAAGGTGATCGTTCTGATCATCGGTCAGGTACATCAAGATCCCCTCCAACACCCAGACTGTAGGCGCTTCAGGATCGAAACCGGCCGCGTTCAGCTTCGGCACCCAATCTTCGGTCAGATCAGCGGAAACCGCAGACCGAGGGCCACTCGACTGTGCGGCAGCCTGCTCGAGTACCGGCTCCTTGAACGCGAACACCGCCGGCAGATCGATCTCGAAGAAGGAAACATCGCCAGGCAAGTTCAAACGGAAAGCGCGAGTGTCGAGTCCAGCGGCCGGGAGAACAATCTGACGTACTCCCCGGGACACGGCCGCGCTGACACGCTCATCCAGGTAGCGGGTTCGCACCGCGACGGATTCGTACACACGATTGGTGATGACGTGTTCGAGCTTCGCTTGTCCTACTGGAAGTCCCGACGCGTCCACGAGTGCCGGCGACAACGGATCGTTGAACAGCGCGTCATCGCGGGTGGATTCGAGTGCTCGAAAATGTGCAATCAGGACGGACGTTGCAGACACGTCCCCAGTTGCGTTGAATGCGCTCATTGAAATGGTCCTGAGCCTTTCATTGTGGTGGCGGGGCCATACGGCAGCGGACGAAGTCTACGGAACGAGTTAGCGAGTGCGTGGTTCCTGCCGAACGGTGTTGCGTGGATGGCACCAGCAGACTTCAGCGAACCAGGCTGGCATCACGGCCGGTATCGGAAATCTCTCCCTGTACTTCAGCCTGCGTATCGTCACGATGATCTGGATCCTTGGGTCCTTCTCGACCGGAACGCCATAGCAAGGCAAAACCGCCGACGAGTGCAAGCGCACCAGCAATGCCCAACCCGATCGGCGCGTACTGCGTGCCCCAGACGATGAGCCGCTTGTAACGGACCGCCTGAGCGAGCTGCTCTGCCCGCGTCTGTTCGTCGAGCGAAGGCGTCATCTCCACGATGGTGACCGAGTCGCGGTCCTCGGCAGTTCGGGCGTAATACTGCCGCGCGTACTGCTTGCCGGCAACAATCGCACCGGTGACTGGCTCTACCCAGAGATCACGTTGAGCGGTATAGAAACGGTGCATCAACACCTGCTCCTCCGGGTTGCCGGCGAGCCCCCAATTCGCCGCCGGCAGTGTGAGCTTGCCTCCGGTGTCCATCGGCTCGATCTTGTGCGAGAAGTGATAGACCTCAGTTCCATCGATCTCGGTCGACTCCACGAATTCGATGGGATAAGTCTCGCGTGCGAGCGTGTCGAAGTACGGGTACGCCTGCCGCTGGACGTCGAACGGAAACTTGAAATTCACGCCCTCCGGATGAACTTCATCGCCAGGTCTGTCCGAATACCTCTGGACCGTCGCCGGCGGCTCCGTAACAGGCATCGCCGTCGACCGATCAACCGTCACGCGGAACACCATCGCACTGACGACGCTGGCGTCGCCGCTGCGATCATCCCGCGAGACCTTCTGCGTCGACTGAATTGTCACGACATCGGCGTTGGAAGGCTCCTCCGCCGTGACGTACTGCTGAACAGTGACCGGGACACCCGAATTGATGACCAACTCGCCGCGATCGATGGCAGACATATCCAACAGAGTCGCCGCGCTGTCAGTCGACACCGTCGGTGCTTTGATCGTCAGCGGTGTCTTCATCAACGCCGGTGCTGCGTACGTGGGGATCATGACTGCCGCTGCGAGCATCCCTGCACCCAGCCCGATCAATCCCAGCGTTCCAGCTCTCTTGATCCCCTGACTTGCCACGAATCCTCCGACTTTCCGATCACTCCCCGACCGGTCACATGCCAGGACGGCCCGAGCACTGTGCTCTGGCCCAAGGAAGGCTATCGAAGATCTGATCCACGGGCTTCACTCCTGCGAGCGAATCAGGTCCGAAGACCCGTGCGTTGGGTCGGCAATCCTCACCAGAAGTGGGCGCCGCTTGTACGTGAGTGGAAGTGCTCCGCGGTCACTCCACGTGGAGATACTGACGAATCCGAACTGCCGATAGTGATTGTCTAGCGTCGATGATGCGGCCGTTGCAAACAGATTGACGCCATGGACGTTTGCCAGGACCCCGAGCGGATAGACATGTGCGGCAACTACATCGGTCGTGGGCATTTTGAACGGATCTTTGTGGAAATCGTCAACCATCCACTGTTTGGACAGCGCGCCTTTGGTGATGCGATGGAATCGCACCGCGACCGAGTAATCGTTGTCGTATACGACATGTCCCGGTGTGAAAGACCACGCAAGAGCTAAAGCCGGGAAGGACACCGCGATGCAGGCGGGTATGAAAACGATTGCAAACGCTGCAGCTTCTTGCCAACCGAATGCCCAGCCGATAGAAACGGTGAGGAGAAGGTAGCCGAGAACGATCAGAGCGTAAAGCAGAGTCAATCCACGCTTGCGTTCCTCAAATGGCGCGATGAACCGCGCGCGTGTAATCGCAGCGAAGTACTTGAACGAGTGACGCATCCGCACATGCCACGGAGCCGAGAGTTTCGCCAATTGAGTCTCAAGGGTTGTGTCCATCCGCACTCCGGATCATCCCTCATGCGTCGTTGGTGTCGGTGTCGGTGCCGTCGACCTTACTGGGACCCGGCACGTCGAGGCCTACACCAGCCGACGACAAGGGGGACAGCTTTGGAGGCCACTCCTGTGGACGGAGATAGGCGGGCATCGGGTCGTCCTGGTTTTTGTCGTCCCAATCTCCGCGGGGCAAAGTCGCCAGGGCATTGGGCCGGTAGAACAGCACTGTGGAGTCGGGATCAGCTCGCACGTAACGAACGTCGACCGCGCCGCCGTTGAAGCGGCACGAGGACAAATCCAGAGTCGCTTTCCATTTCAGGTCGCAGCTACGAAGAAGTGTGGTGCTTCCTGTCTGGAAAGTGGAGCCCAGAAAATCGATGCGCGAGTCGTGGACAAGGATGTTGGAAAAGTCGGTCATACCTTCGAAAATGATTCCTTGGAAGAGGGCGTCGCCAGAAAACGCCGCGCCACCGAAGGACGTCCGAGCCCCGAGTTTCGCCTGACTGAACTGCGCATGCTGGAAGGTCGCCAACTCGAATGTCGCGTTCGCCAAGTGTGATCCGCGAAAGCTCACCAGCGATGAGAATTTCGTCCGATTGCAGTTCAGTCGACCACGAAATTGGCAGTTATCAAGCGTGATTGATGGCATTCGTGCGTTGGAGAAGTCGAAATCGCAGTCCCGCCAATCACGGTCAGATCCTGCAACTTCGTGAGGACGCGCCGCCGTGCGATCTGCGATGACGTTGAGGATGGTGTCCTGAACCTGCGCGGTTGCCGGATCGCTCTTGATGGAATCGACCGAGCTGAGAGGCATACGGAGATAAGCGCAGAGAACATCGATGCAGATCTGACGCTCGATGGGCGAACCGAATGAGAACCACTCATCTGCCACTGCCGCGAGGGCGTAGACGCCAGAGAGTCGCGGGGCAAGCCCATCCGCGGCTAAACGAGCTGTGGCGCTGTCGAATCGGCTTCGGAGATCCCGAACCTCGTCGCGTCTCGTGGCGGCTTCGATCTCTCGCTGTTGCGCCACAAACGCCCGCTCGGCTGCTGCTTCAAGTTTCGCGGCGTGCTGTTTCGTGTGTCTTAGTTCGTCTCGAGCCGCTTCGAGCTGAGCCTCAGCGGATTTCTCCTGACTCTGACGCGTCTGATTCGCACCGAAGTAGGTGATGATCGCGGCCCCGAGAACCGCGGCTCCACCTACCGCAGTGCCCTGCCCGGGCTGTATATCGATCAAAAGGACGAAAGCTATGTACCCCGCCAGAGCGATGAGCACCAACGCTACGATGCCGGCGAACCTGATGAAGGACTTCTTTTTCTCGCTTGGCGTGTTGCCGTCGTCAATGTCAGGTCCCGAATCGTTCCCTCTTCCGGGCGTGGGCTCTGCTTCAGCGCTGCTGGGCGGTGACGTCAAGGGCGAGTCATCCGCTCCCGGATCAGCGTCGTGAGAAGGGTTCGAAGATCCCGTGTGACCAGATGTCATGGAATGATCCTCGCGCATCGTCGCTTTCGGATCTCTATCTACGCCGAAGTGCTGCGAATGCGATTCACCCCGGCAACCACGTCGCCTTCGTTCGGAAAGGCTGGCGCATGACTTTACGATCAGAGCTCCAACTGTCCGTTGTGTAGAGGCCGGGGCTCGCCCGGCGTAATGGTGACTCGGGAGGGGGCGGCCATCGCGGTGCCTATTGTCCCTGACGCCGATCCCTCAGTGCCAGTGCCTTCTCTCTGCGGGCGAGCAATTTCGCGTGTGTGGCTCCGACCCAGTGCGCGGGATCTCCGGCATGGGCGAGCCAGCGGTCGATGACGGCAACTTCCCCCGCGTAGTCCCCGAGTTTCCGTAGGACGATCGCTGCATTTTCTGTCCATCCCGGTGGGGTTTCCCGTACGACTACATCCTCGATCCGCCAATGGAGCAGTGCCGCACGTGCTTCGGCATTGGTGCGTTCCTGGGCTTGGGTGCGTTCGGTTGCGTCGAGAATTTCGAGAAGGACGACCAATGCTTCTTTGAGGTGGCCTTCGCGTTTGAGCCGTGCAATCTCGTCGCTCCATTTCACGAAATGTGTTCCCCGCACTAGGCCTTGTTCGTACTCCGAGGCATGCAATTGGTCATATGCGTTCATCGGGAGGCCGGCACGCTGTTTGCGGAACGCTGCTTCGCCCGAACCCATTGGTTCTCCGGCCATCTCAGGTGGCACATTGATAGTTGCGGGCCTGAGTGAATCCTCGGATTGCTGTTCGTCGACGGCGATCCCGTAGGACTCGATCAGATCAGCGACACCGTTTGTCCATCCCTGAGAGACTGCCCGAATCTTCCATGCACTGTTGCGCCGGTAGATCTCGAGCAGGACTATGCAACGCTCCTCGGTCATTCCAGTCACCGTATGGCTGGCAACCACTCCCCCGCTCGCGGTGATGGTCACCGTTCCAGCGTCGTGGGAGGCGAATGTTCCGGGTGCGTCGGCATCCAGTGCGGCGGCGACGATGATCGTCTGCACGCTTGCCGGGATCGAATCGAGGCGTAGTTGGATCGCCGGTCCGTCCAGCGTCACGCCGCCGCACGCAGAAGTCGGTTGGTTGAAGTACACGACGTTGCGGTCTGAGTCTGTGGTCCCGGCCGCATTGAGCAATACGGAGAACAGGTCAACTCCGTTCATGGCGGCTGGGAAGTCAACGGCGATGCGGATGCGGGCATCAGCCAGTTCGATGTTTGCGCCCTTACTCAACTCGGTCATCCATGCATCTTCTCGCGGACTCGCCTCGATCCTCGAATGGCTGGTGCTCTGGTACGCCGAGTAGCTCTCTCACCTGGTGATTCATCGTTCTTTCTCGCGCTGAGGGGCGTCGAGAGATGCGCGAAATCAGGTCGCTAGTCGCTAGTCGAATAGGACCTGACCTGGGGAAACCTAGTCTCCATAGGACCTCGTCCGTGGTCCCTTAACGTATTGTTCGGACTACTATCTCTAATAAACATTAGAGCCATCATGAACCCGTGCGCCTGCGACTTCGAGAAATGGTGAAATCGATGTGTTTTTGACGCTCCAGTCGCAGATTTTGGCCGAAATCGACCCCATGTTTCCGTGTGGAAACGGGCAGTGAAGCGGTAAAGCGGACCAGATCGAGCACAAGTGGCGGCGGTGCTCGTTGCGGGAGCGACTCCATCAACCGGGTCATTGCGTCACATGACGAAAAGAGGATCTTGACGAGCTGAGTCGCCGCGGTGTGAAACACCCGGACCAGCCCAGATGCACCATCTCGGCAGGACATGGGCAAGCAGCTCAACGTCCACTCGCCGAGCAGTGAAGGACTCGAAGTGTCGCCCTACTCCCCCACCTACCGATACGACGCCTCGGACATGACTTCGCCCGAGCCCGGCCGAGACCTGGTCATGAAAGTTGGCCTAGTGGTCTCACGTCCTGGCATCGGTCCACGAACGGGAGGCCGATACATGGGAATCCCTCGCACGATCGGTCACCTGCACACCCGGTTCTTCCGACCCTACGACGACGTCGAAATGACCCTCCCCAATACCGACCTGCACCTATGGACGACACCATTCGAAACTGCCGCATTCCGCGCAGGCCAGGTCGACAACCTCGCCGCGCGTGAAGGGTGGCACTGGATGCGATGGACCATCGCAGATCACGTTGCCTACGACCTCCAACGCGACGCATCCTCCCCCTCCTCGATCACCCCAATCCGAGAAAATACCCACGAAGATCCCCTGGTGATCATCCCCTGCGGTGCCAGTAAGGCTCCATATGCCCGACCCGCAGGCAACCTTTACACCGGCGGATATCACCGAATGACGCAGCGAGCGGCGAAAGCCCTCACCACCAACGCCAACATCCGGATCATCAGCGCATTGCACGGTCTTCTGAATCTGGAGCAGGTCATCGACCCGTACGAGCTGCGTCTCGGCCAGCCCGGCTCCGTTACCGCAGACTGCTTGATCGCCCAAGCTGACACCCAAGGGCTACTCAGTCATCCAGACGTCATCATCCTCGGCGGCCGGAACTACTCCCGCCTCGCCCAATTCGTGTGGCCCGACGCTCGTACCCCACTTGCCGGCACCCGCGGAATCGGCGAACAGCAGCACCGACTCGCCCGCATCGCGGCCGGCGAGTCGCCGGAGTCCGCCTCGGTATGAGGTCAGCAACGCAGTGGCAGCAGCTGTAAACAACTCGGAGAACCAGCGTGGTCCAATACACCGACGTCATACAGGGAGAAGAACACAATGAAGGCTCGTCAACTGGCATGCACGTCCCTGCTCGTAGCTGGACTTGCAGCGGGATGCTCACCGAGCGAGACAGCTCCCGCCCACACTGCGCCGGGAGTCGGAAACCTCGCTGCGGAGAGAACATCCGCAGGCGAGAGTGCCGGCGACAGCGCGGACTGGCCCAGACGCCAGATTGCCGAGACCATGCCTCACACCATGTGCCGATCGCTCGACACAATCGACCCTCAGACAGCGCCCGAGCACATCATTTGGTTGCCACCGACGGGACGCGACCTCGTTCTTGTCCGTAACCAGGCACTCGAGGACAACGACAGTCTCCTTCAAACACTGCGTTCTGCAGGTCAACAGTCAGCCTTCACAGCTGCAAGCCTGTGGAATGCTCCCAACTTCACCTACGGCACACCCAGCACCGTCGTCAGCGACACGGGCGACCGTCAAATAGCCCTGGAGCAAGTACATACTCCGTGCACGTCGATCGATCCCGCAGAGACGGGCGCATTGGGGATCGGTGAATGCCTGATCGCCACTATCACTCAACAGGGGACGGTCACAGTGGACCGCAGCGCCCGCAGCTACTCACAGGGCTGCGGCCTGCACTGATGTGATGCCGCCGAGGCTCATCCTGCCAGCTCCGAACTGCGAAAGGCTAGGGAATGCGAGCCCGCTCCCCACCCAACGTCTCAACCACGACGACACACGAGCGCCCACAGCGAGCTGACGACAGGCGATGTCACACCAACTCGCTACTGTCATCACAGAAGAGAGGTCAGGTGATCAAGTGACGGAGATCGTGCTCAACGACGCGACGAATCTTCCGGTCCCTGCCCAATCCGAACCTCCAGTCCTCTCCCCGGATGCAGAAGCACGGATCCTTGCGGCACTTGAACAACGTCACGCTCCGTCAACCGCTCTCAACTATCGAAACGACTGGACGAAGTTCACCGAGTGGTGCAGTATCCGCGGGCACGTATCAATGCCGGCACACCCGCACACTGTGGCGGACTTCCTCACTGAACATGCAGCTCTGCGCACCGAAACGGGTGATCGTGCCTACGCCACCAGTTCACTAACGCGCTGGGTCGCATCGATCAACTATTGGCACCGAGCGTGTGCCCGCCCCGCCCCAGGACACTCCCAGGTAGTCAAAGACACGCTCTCTGGGCTACGCCGAACATATGCCGCAGCAGGTGAGCGGCCCACCAAACGGGCAGCACCACTTGATCTCTCGGAAGTCACACACATTGTCACTGCCATGCGAGACGGCGGAACCACCTGGCAGACACGGCTCAGGGAACGGCGGGACAGTCTCCTGATCCTGCTCGGCTTCCTCGGGGCGTTCCGTCGATCGGAGCTGTCCGCTCTCGACCTTCAAGACATCGAATGCCACCCCGCCGACGGTCTTCACCTGCGAGTTCGTAGATCGAAGTCTGACCAGTTCGGAGAGGGCATGGTGAAAGCCGCACCCGTCGCTGTCGGACATGCGATGTGCCCACCGTGCCTGTATCGGCGCTGGCTCGAGGTGCTCCTCGCTCATGAAGCTGATGGTCGCCCCGGAGTCATTCGAGTCCTACGTTCACCGGTCCCCTTCACAGCACACGTGTGCCACACACCGGTGCCGACGATCCCGAATCCATCGGCACCGGTGTTTCGTCCTATCCGAGTGAACGGAAACATCGGAGAGACAGCGCTGTCAGGGCCAGCCATCCACGCTGCAATTCGGCGAGCGGCCCGAGACGGCGGCCTGTCCCCCACCAAGGTCTCGAAGCTCGGAGGGCACTCTCTCCGCGCCGGCTTCGTCACCCAGGCGTTCCGCAACGGCGCACAAGCGCACGAAATCATGCGCCAGACCGGCCATTCGAACCCGGCAACCCTCGAAATCTATGCACGTGAGCACAACCCTCTCACCGGCAACGCCGTCACGGGCTTCGACCTGTAGCGACGCCACGGTCAGCATTGTGGGCCCTGGGTAGCCTTTGCCAATGACTGACAGCCCCACCGTGCGGACCGAGCGCACCTTCTCGCGAGTTTCACGTTCAGTAACCGCAGGTGATGTGGTGATTTTGAGCGTCATCACCGTCGTGTTCCTTGCGATGGCCTTCCTGGGAGCTGCAGTTCTGTGGAACGAACTCAATCCGAGTAGGTGGACCGCGGGAGGCTGGGCGGCCGTGGGGGCGTGGATAGCGGGTATCGCGACATTCTGTGCCGTACTTGTCGCTTTGACTGACTCCGCCAAAGCGCGAAATCGGGCATGGCAGTCGATCAATGCAGCTGAGGCCCGCGCCGAGCAGGCATTGTGGGCGGCAAGACGGGACCGTGAGATCGCAGCACTCGCCGAAATCCGTTTGCCAGTTCGAGCCATGTGCATGAGATTGACCCAGATTGAGCGGCACCTTGAGTGGTTCAACGAAACCGACGGATACTTCACACCGGACCCTCCGCCCGTCATCTCCGAGGACGCAGCGAAAATGTTGGAAGAGCTGACTGAATTCATGGCGATCTACCAGCTCAATGCCTACGGAACAGTGGAAGCCGCATCAATGATCGTCACTGTTCCCTCTGTGAAGGCCATCGTGGACGACATGTACGAGGAGCTCAACCAACTAGATGACCTGATCAGCGACTGGAGAACCATCGTCGGTGCGCAAGGCGCCCCGGACCTGTCCAAGACGAAAGTCAGTCGAGCGGCAATCTTCTTGGGCCAATTGGACGAGGTGCGGAAACGGATCGATGATGCATACCCGATCCTCCTCCCGACGTCGACGACGTGACCTCGATGGCAACCCCTGATGCGACGATGGGCCAATGACCGCCTCGCATCCGAGTTCGCCGGTACCGCCCAGCGCGGTGGCGAAGGCGTACCGATATGACTGGCAACTGTTCGCAGACTGGTGCCAAGCTGCCGAACTGCGCGCACTACCCGCCGACCCCGTCACGATCGCGCTCTACCTCGACGAAAATCCCGCGGCCACCAACACTCACCGCGTGAGATTGACTGCCATCAACTCAGTCCACCAACGCACTGGTTACCCGGCGCCTGGCACTGCTCGCGCACTCCGGGATCGGCTTACCCGTCGCACTCGACCGCGCCCAGACCTACGCGATCAAGCACGCGACGTGATCGCGCACCTGCCAACCACAGGATGGCCAGGTGGACTCTTCGGTCGACGTGACGCGCTTCTGCTGGTGCTGTCCTGCTACCTGCACCTCTCCCCCACGGAGATCGGCCGGCTCCGCCGCAGCGACATCATCTTCACCGGGCCCGAAATCCACGTTCGAGGTGGACACGACATCACCGTCCCCGCAGACCTCGAAGACCCCCGCGCGGGCACCGCACCGGTTTACCTACGGTGGGCCCGATTGCAGGCGTTCAACGACCGACACCCGACGAACCGGATGGTCGCCGAGTCACTACTCGCGGCCACACCCGTCACCGACAACACCATCATCGGTACCCAACCGCTCCCCCGAATACGGTTCGACGGCCCACTTCTGCCCGCATTCGACCGCTGGGGACACGAACCACTCGGACGCAGCGGACTGTCCCGCCACGCCGTCACCTCGATCGCTTCTGCGCACCTATCAGGCAATGCCCGCCATCGCCCTGACCGCACAGTGCGCCATTTCGACGATGGATGGACAGATGTCGTCGAAGACGTCGCCACGGCCGCCTACAGTGACCCCACCGACGGGGACGAATCAACGTCCGAGTTCGTCGACTACACCGCCGACGAACTCGCCGCCAAGTACGACGCAGGCATCGCCGCGCGGAGAGCCGGCGCGGAGTCCATGGCTGAACTCGACGACGCATTCGACGACCTCGACAGCCGAACCGCAGAACTTCTCGCCCGCACCGAGGCACTGCTCGACACAATGGGGGGATGAGCACCCCTGTACCAAGCGATTCCGTAGCGATATCGCTGCCAGCTCCTGTCGCCACGATTGGGCGAGAACTGTTCGCCGAGCTGGGCCTAGACGCCCGGCAGGGATCCAACCCGAACGAATGGCTCGTTCGGGATGCCGTCTCGCGGCCCCCACGGACAGGCAGCCTCGTCGAGACGAAGACATTGGGTGCGAGGTGGCTGTCCTCAGACAACTTCGACCTGCTGCGTTTGCCGCCATACGATCTCGCGACATCCGAACTCACAGCAGCCGATTTCGAAGCCGAGCGCCTCAGAATCGCGGCCAGAACGAACGCAACCTCATTGACGGAGCCGCTTTACGGAATTCAAGTGGACCTCAAAGAGGCGAAGGACGCAGACCTGGTCGATGTGGCGCGCGAATGCCACCAGAAACTCCGAGATGTTCGATCCGCGGACGCACCCGGGCCGATGTTCCCCGCGGCGAGTGCACACGTCATACAGGTGCAGGACAGTCTTTACCAGCGAACGAACCTGCCTGCGATCCTGTTGCGGTTCGAGCAGGATCCGACATTCGTAGAGGACTTCGCTACTGGCCGAAGGAGCCTGGCAGACGGGCGCATGCTGTTTTCGTCAGGATCGGCACTTGCGGGACCAGGCTTCTTCAACGGGACGTTTCTCGGCCCTCTGCTTACATGCAGGTCGCCGGAAGTCTGGGCTGTCCACACTCAGCGGGCGATGGGAACGATCATCTTCAGCTTCGGCGACGCCATCGCGGGCGTCGACGCAATACCGGCGGAACCCCTGCAACTTCTACCCAGACAGGGGCAAGCCAGTCCGCCAAAACGACATGTTCCAGCATCGGAGCAGGCGTGGGCGGCGGCCATCGATTGGTGGGCGATGCGCTTGAACCAGTTGTTCGGGTACCTGAGCGACCCGACGTGGTTCAAGGATGCGAACGGAAAGTATCTGCCCTACCAGCATCTCAACTGGATGATGAACGCAGAAGAGCTCTTCAACCGGGTCAGCTCTGCAATGATGTCCTGGCGCGATCAATACGCCGCCCGAATCCTCACTTTCAGTGCCCTCGACTTGGTCAGCGAAGGATTCCTCGGAGGCGACATGAGCGCTCTGTGTGATCCCGACAAGGCGCGGAAGGCGCTTGACACGGTCAGGAAGGCGATGCCTCCCAAAGTTCAAGATGTACTTCTCCCTCGCGCAGAAGCAGCTGTTGCAGCCCTAACAGCGATAGCCGACGGATTCTTCATCGCCAAAGACGTCGGCGCTGCCACCGTTGATGTCGTCAAGTCTGACGGGGCCATTGAGCAACTGACGATGAACAAGGCGATAACGATGGTTGTGCGTGCTCACCGCAATGCGACGCACGGTTTTGGTGGGAAAACTGTGCAGAAGGACAAGAACGTAGACGCATTGGCGTCGCGCGTGCTCGCCCAACATGACGGATCGCTGCCGACAGAACTTATCTACCTGCCGTACCTCTACTTGCTTGCAGTGATGTGCGATCCGGACAAGTTCAAGAAACGACTTCGAGGGCAGCACAGCAGGATCAACAGCGTGTGATCAGTAGGCGCATGCACCAACTATGGGCCGGTGGGGTTCAGCAGCTGACAGAAACAGTTGGAGAACCCCCCACATAACGTTCCGGAGTATGAGGAATGACGAGCGGTTCAATGCCGGAATTGCTCATTTGCGCGCCTACGTCAACGAGCATGGCCACGGTCGCGTCCCCCGCACATTCGTTACCGCCGAGGGATTCCGCCTCGGCCGATGGGTAGCGGTCAAACGCCTCGCCATCCGGAACAACAGCCCCGCGATGACCGAGCAACGAATCGCAGCCCTCAACGCATCCGGTTTCGTTCTCCACCCACGGCGGGGAGTTCAAGGGCCCACCGCCCTCCATCAAGAACAGTGGAACGACGGGATCACACACCTATGTACCTACATCGCCGAACACGGTGACGCAGACGTGCCGCGCCGCTACGTCAGTCCAGATGGATATCAACTCGGCATGTGGGTCCAGACCCGCCGCAAACAGGCGCACACGGGCCGACTGACCGATTCTGCACGGATCGACGAGCTCAACAAGCTCGGTTTCGTCTGGACGTCGCAGCGGCGCGGAGGGTTCGGCATCACGACGCCACCGTCCCGAAAACGGACTGAAACACAGGATGGGACGGCAGGAAAGGTTGATGGCACCACGGACACCGACCCCAAGGAGTCATCCCGATGACCATCCACCGCATGACCATCAACTCCGGCGAGTTCCGGCTGACACCTGCATGGCCCGTAGCTCCCGCAGTGCGAGATCTCGCCGAATTGGGGTGGCTGGGCCGGGGCGACGGAAGTGAATGGCCACCCGTCAACGCCGCCTTCGAAAACCTCTGGCTGTTCGACGCTTGGCGGATCACCACTGATCCGGAGACAGTCGCCGCGTTGTCGTACCGAACGATCACAGGGCTCGACTGGGAAACCGCGACGACCGAAACCCAGCAGAGCTGGCAGACCGCTGAACAAGCGCAACGAGCACTCATCATCCGTCTGCCGCACTGGCGGGCCGCACTGGAGATCGAGCGCGCAGCGTAATCACAGAACCTCGCCGCCGGGTTCCCCCCGATCCGGTGGCGCGCCGCGGTTCCCTCTTCCCTCCCCCCCGAGTGGGAACCGCACCGGCAGCCTCTCCGCTAGGCTGCCGAAGTCGACCCGGCACTCATCCCCCCGAGTGTCGGGTCGACGCAGCTCTACCTGTTCGAGACGGGACTACACAGCGCGCCGATACGACTGACAATGCGCCCGGTCCGCGGCGCGATCCAGGCGGGTAACAGCCCCCTTGCCGACGCTTCAAGGAGTTGGCCAGTGCCGGAAGGCCACTGAACAGATCCGTGTACCGCCAAGTGCTTCTGAACCGTTGCGGCGACATGCACTGTCACCGCCGGCTGATCGTCGAGGGCGACATGAAGCCACCCCGAGTCCATTGCTGGGGAGTCGTACGGGCCTCGCGCTACCCACCCCACTCGCCACGAACGAGCCGAACCTTCACCCTTCACCTGGACTGTCCACATCATCTGATCGACGTCGATCTCTCCACCGTCCTGCGCACACCGAAGATCTCGACCGACAGACCGACATGCCACTGCAACCGCCGCCGGCACCCCATCCGGGATGTCGTCCGCGAGCAGTAGGAACTGCCAGCCCGAAGGCACCGAGTCATCCACAGTCACCACGAGGAACCTCCAGAAGAGCAGTCGACACCAGAAGCCAAGTCTCAACCAAACGCCCCGCCGAGGAACGATCAGGTCATCGAACGCAACCGCGCCATCGTCGTCGGGCGCATCAGCCAATCCTCGAAATCCAGCGACGGCGACTCCTCCATCCAGATCGACCGCCACACCTTCCACTGCCGATACGACGACCGGATCGACGGCACGAGCACGCGTTGCGACAAGGCGTATCGAACGCCCTCATCGGACCCTTCGATCGCCCGCACCACCATGGGGCGGCCCTTCACTGTCCAATCCGGAACGCGCCCAGATTCGAGATAGCCGAGCTCCTGAAGTAACCCGTCCTCCCACCCGTTCGAACCGCGACGGCCTTGCAACTGAACCAACACATCCGGCGTCACCTGCCAAAGCACCTGCGCGATGTGACCCCCCTCGATCGCCATCTTGTAGCCCCGCAACACCGACAGCATCCGCCACCGCTCCTTCATCGCGATCTCCACCTCGACCGCCACCATCCGGCCACCCACGATCGCCATGAAGTCCGGCCAATGCACCTCCCCCTTCGTCCCAGCAGGAATTCCCCACCACCGAACCCGACCCACTCCATCAACTGTCGGCCGCGCTATCGGCCCCCCGGATTCCCCAGAGCCATCCACTGCCACCCCGGACAGCAACGCGAACGCCTCCGCTGCCCGGCCACCGTCCTCCGCCCGCTCAACCGCACGCATCTGCCGCTCCGAGATCACCGGGACACTGCGAGCGTGCATCCGCAACGCAGCCTCCGCGACCAACAACCGGTGAAGCATCCGCTCATCGCTCGGTGCGATCGCACGCAACTCCGGATGCCCCAACGCCCGCACCGCCGACATCCCCGCGGCCGTCGGATAGATCAGCGTCCCCGCCCACTTCAGGTTGTCGTTGCGATCCAACAACCCAGCCTCAGCCATGTACTGAACACGCTTCCTCGCGGTCTCCCACACACCCCCATAGAAGTGCTGCGTCGCATGCCTCAACGTGACCGCACCGAACCTGCCCGCGAAATCGAGCAGCTCCTCATCCGCCGGCGTCCGCTTCCACCCGTGCCTACGCGCCGTTCCCGCACCGGCCCCCTGATTCGCAGACCGAGCCGCCGCCGCCCGCCGCTTCCTCGTCAACACAACCCGATCGAAACCCACCCCGCCACCGACCAATTCCGGCACCAGACACCCACCTTCCACACATCGACTGCACTGAACAGCGCGCCACCCGGCCAAGCCCAGCAAGCGCCCCACCAGAACCCCCACCGCGTGGGGAACTGCAACACGACCCAACCACCAGGGTTCTCCAGCTGAAACACCCGAGAAAAGCCCCCACCCACACCACCCCGACCGCGCCGACTCACCTCCACCCCCGGGTGTTGCGGGACTTCCGCGACTCGTGCCTCGTGCGGGTGTCCCGCTTCCCGGGTGGGTGTCGGTGCCGGCGCTCTGCGCGGGGGTCACCCCTTGGGCGGCCTTTGTGTGAACCACTCCGGTTCCTCGCTCGCTCGGAACCTGCGTTGTTCACGGGCCGCCCGGGGTGAGGACCCCCTTCGCAGTGCGCCGGTTTGGTGGTGGTTGCGTCGGGTTGTTGGGCTGGGGTGCGGCTCCGCCGCTGGAGTTGTGTGGCTGGTTTGGGGCTCCCGGTGCGGTCGCCCTGGGGTCGGCTTCGGGTTGCCCTTCGGGTTTCCCCTGTGCCGGGTGCGTTGGTTCTGCCGGCCGCCGGTGTGGGTGTTGTGGTGGCGGCTGGTGGCGGGGTTACCCGTTTTTGGGCTGCCTCTGGGTGACGGTGGGTCCCCTGGTGTCGGCTTCGGGTTTCCCTCGTTGTTGGCCACCGCTTGGCTGTCACCGGACTCGGGTCTGAGCGGAGCGATCCCGGTGCTGTTTTTGGGAAACCTGGTGTGTGGCGTGACGGGGTGGGGTTCAGCGCGGTGCGGCGGCGTCTCCTCGGAGGAGCCTTCGGGTTTCCCTGCGGTCGACCGGACCTCGGACCTGGCTGTCACCCGGCTCGGGTCTGAGCGGAGCGGACCCCCAGCGGGGTGAGTGGTCACACGTGGATGTGCCGCCTCTCGACAACCCCACCGGGCTGGGGCGGCGTGTTCGGGGATCGCCCTGCTGCGGGCGTGCGGGTAGGTCGCCCTGTGGTCATCCGGGGTGGACCTCGGGGTGACGAGACGACCGACCACCGGCCTCGGGGCTGACCACCGTCGGGGCCGGGTGTCGCCGAACGAAACCCCCCACCACCCCGTCATGCGCGGGCCACCCCGGAACCCGACCCCGCACCTGACTGCCACCCGACTCGGGGTCTGAGCGGAGCGGACCCCCAGGCAGGTGAGTGGTCACACGTGGATGTGCCGCCTCTCGACAACCCCACCGGGCTGGGACGGCGTGTTCGGGGATCGCCCTGCAGCGGGTGCGCCGGGCCCGTCCCCACCAGCACCCGGTAACCCCCGGACTTCACCAGCCACCCACGGCCAACCCAGGCCACCACGAGACCCGGCCACACACCCGCCGCCACCCGACCTCGGGTCTCAGCGGAGCGGACCCCCAGGCAGGTGAGTGGTCACACGTGGATGTGCCGCCTCTCGACAACCCCACCCGGCCGGGACGGCGTGTTCGGGGATCGCCCTGCAGCCGTCGCGCCGGGCCCCCAACGAACCCACCGCAACCCGGCAACACCAAACCCCCACCACCTCGACACAGCCGGGGCCACCCCCCGGCCACACACCCAACCGCCGGCGAACCCAACCCACAGGCGTGGGTGGAGGCGGGCCCTCGGTCGACCCTCCGGGTCGACCGCCCGGGCGCTACCGCGCCCGGGCCGGGCCCACCACCACCCACGACGACGCAACACAACAACCCGACGCAACCACTGCCAAGGGCCACCCCAAGCCACCCCAGGACAACCGCAGCCAACCCCGGGTCACCCCGCGGAGCGTGGGTGTTTTTGCGCGCGGCGCGTGGGCGAGGGTGCGGCGGATGCGGTTCGGGAGCCCGTCGGGCGTGTATATGTGTGATGTACATATACATTTCTGAAGGTTGTTGGGGAGGAGCTGTCCGTGGTTGCTGAGACGGCAGTGGAGCAGGCTCGGGCGGTCGAAGTGTTGCGTGGGGCGTTCGCCCGTGAGGTCGATGCGCGTGGTCGGCTGGCCGGCGCGGTGGCGGCCTCGGGTGAGGCGTTGACGATCGCGCGGGACCTGGAGGTTCCGTGGAGGCAGTGTCAGCTCGCGATGGGTGGCTTGAACCGCGCGGCGGCAAACGCTCGATGGCGGGCGGCGCGAGGTCGAACTGGTGACGTGGCGAAGGATGCGATGACCGTCGACGATTCTGTGCTGTCCGGGTTGGCGCAACGGTGGGGTGGGCCGCGGCCGCTGCGAGAACTGCAGGCGCTGGAGGTCGCCGCGGAATGCGGTGCGCGTCTCGCCGCCGACGCCGAGCGGGCGGCGTGCTCGAGCGAACCGGGGCGGCGTGACTACGAGATCGAGGACTTGGCTGCCCGCGTCGAGGAGGAAGCAGCGGAGTCCGGTCGGCTGGCATTGGTTCGGGCGGCGCGGGATCGGGAGGTCTCGACGTTGGAGGCATGGCGGGTGGTTGCCAGGGCCGCGGAGTCTTACCGACCCCTGTGGCGCCAGTGAGGGCGTTTCGAGGCGGCGCGCCGGACGTCGTTTTCCACGGTGACCGGTGAACTTTCCACGTAGGGTGGTGCCGTCTACGCCGCCCCCCGTGGTGGTAGCGGAAGTCCGATTCGATCGCCGCCCCTGCATTGCAGGGACGTGCTGATTGTGGGGCGGAACGCGCGAGTGCCCTGGTGGTCGCTTGTCGCGCAGCGTGGACGCGAGTGGGGTCGGTCCTTCCAGTGAGGGCCGACCCCACTCGTGTCTGGGAACGGCGGTGTCTCCCCCGCCGGTTCAGGTCTCCCCGGGAGACCGCTGTCCGACTCTGCATCTCGGCTGCCACCGATCCCCCGACAGGTCGCGGCGTCGTCACGCGAAGTTCGTCCGAAACGAGGGCGCCCGGTGACGGATCGGCCGGCGCCCCAGATCCGGCGGCTTCGGGGCCCAGCTGGCCTGGCGGCGCCATCGTCGACAGCGCGTCACTGGACCAGTTCATGCCCGGTGAATTCTGGTGCTCGCGTGAATTGAGGGAACTAGCTGTCCGCTCGCGCAGGCTTTGGTCGACTCACCTGCCTTCGGTGGTTCGCCGAAAACCGCCGGTGGCGAGTGATGACCGCGCACAGCAGTCCCCTGGCGTGGGGCCAAGCGGCGTACGGCGGCGACTCCCCCGCTGCGGCGTTGCGCGACGTGGGGTCGCGCTCTGTGGGCCAGGCTCGCCGCCTCCCGGATTTGTGAGCGGTCGTGTGCTCGCCGATGGGTTGGCTGATGGTGCCTCGTGGTTGCGTGCCGCCCCAAAATGGAGGGTCGCCCTGAGCGCCACGTAGAGCGTTTTGCGTCCAACTCCCCTCCTGGGCCGGTTTCGTCGCTCTGTGGGGCAGTCAGGCGGCAAAACGGGGCAGTGCAGTTCGACTTCTCCCCGCCAATTCCGATGGCGAGCGGGACTGGACCGCTCCGCCACTGAGGCGACAGGCCTCGATCTCAGCTCCGGAAGCGGCTCCGCGGGCCCGACGGACGCCTCGGCCCGGTTTCGGCCGCCAGCGAGCCGCACGGCGGCCAATTCGGCACATCCCCGATCGGGCGGGCCGACCGGATCCCGCGGGGATCCACCCCAGCCGGGCCGCCGGCGGTGAATCCACGGACCGAACCGCTCCCCCGTGGCGCTGACTGCCGGCCTCCCCCATCACCCGCAATACCCGTGAATCGCACACGTCCCGTGACTTACGGGAGTCCCCGTCGAGTGGAAGCGCGCCAACTAACGCGATACCCGCAGCTCCCGCAAATCGCACGGTTTGGTGAATACGCGCAATACCCGTGAAATGCACGAGACGCAGCGAACCCGCGTAATCGGGGGTAGCGGGGTAATCAACGAAACGCGTGATGCACACATTTCATGTGGATGACCCATATTCGGGTAGTTGCGGGTTACCTACAAGGCACTTGATCACCACTGAACCCGGACTATGCGTATTGCACGCAGTGCATGGGTGTTTCGCCGATCACGTGAATACCGCGTCTCATGCGTCTCGCGTGTGTGGCGGCACATCCACCACACACGGAAAATGCACTTCTCCCCCATCCGGCACGGCTCCCATGAAATCCGCGTGTTGCGCATCTCCCAGGGTCAACGCAAAGTCCGTCGAACCTGTGAGTAACGCGTCAGGCCCAATACCCGGCCCTCACGCAGCAACCGTGACATCCGCGATACCTGGATTCGGTGCAACATCCCCATCACCCGCCACTCCCCCACTCGCACGACCCACGCGTCACCAGTTGAACATGTGACACCCACTGAACCCGGACTACCCGTTGTCCGTGGATATCACGTGTAATGCGGGTAACACGTGATGCCTGCACCCCACGCTAAAGCAGGGTATTCACCTATGCGTACAAGAAGCGGGATATAAGGGCTCCCTGTGTAATCTCCATGTTCCGCACTTCATGTGGTTAGCTGGATATGCATGGGATCTGGGACATCTGTGATACATGTAAATCCAGTGCACGCCGGGAAGAACGCGAATTGTGCGTATCACGCGAACAGCGCGATTCACGCCCATCATGGATAACGCGGGCAATGTGGAGTGTGCGGGATCAGTGTTGATCCCATCAATTGCGGGTATGGCAGATAACCCACGTCTAGCGCCAATGCGGTGTAATTCACTACATACATGATTCCCAGGTATCGCTTGAAACAGGGGATACGAGGGAAATCTGCACTTCAATGGATACGCATGTAACACGCGCACTTCTGGTGTTGCGGGTGATCCGCAACACCATTGAGTCACGTTGACACCGGGTATCACGCATCTTGCGGATGACGTGTGGTCGACCGGATATCCGCGCATCACAGGTTCAATGCTTTTCATGGGATCAGCGGCAAACACGGGCCTTGCAGGTATCACACGAGTACTGGGATTGACGGGTATTGCAGATATCACGTGCGACACGCCGAAGGTGCGTCACACGGACCACCGGGAATATCTGGGTATCACGGAACATCCACGACCTGCGTGAATCCTGCGTACTGGGGGAGTGGTGGATTCGACGTGTTCGGCGTGTGACGCGTCAATGCCATGGGACCCGGAATCTGGGGGATACCCTTTGTTCGCACGTATCCCAGGAGTCACAGGTGTCACGCGCTACCACCTGCACCCGTGAAGTCCGGATGTCGTGGAGAACCCACACCATACGGTTCTCGCACCATCACAGAACAACCACCAGAACAGGATCAGCGATGCAGCGATCTCCCGTACAGACTTCGGTCCGCGGCGCCAGTGGGGGAGGGGTCCGATGACTCTCACCCGCGAAGAGGCCTCAGCCGCCCTCGACAAGACCTGCGCCATGACCTCCCAGAAGGGAGGCGTCACGAAGACGACCACCACCGCCCAGTACGCAGCATTCCTGGCGAGCCTCGGCCTGAAAGTGCTCGTCGTCGACGCCGACCCCAGCCGCGGTATGACCATGCTGACCGGCACGTCGCCGACTGCGGAAAACCCGTACTCGATCGCCGACCTGATCAAGCACAACACTGACGCAGACATTTGCGCCCGCTGTGTACATCAGGCTGCGCCGGCCTGGCAGCCCGACTCCACGCGGCCGTGGCGAGCAGGTGGCGCTCTCGTCGAAGGTGGCGGCATCTGGGTAATCCCCTCGACGGGCAGCGCGCTCAAGGAGATCACCGACGAAAAGCCTGCCGCCGCCCATCTCCGAATGTGGAAAGGCCTGCACGAATCGGGAGTGTCCGCCGACTTCGACGCGGTACTCATCGACTGCCCGCCGTCGTCAGGTTCGACCACCGAGCTGGCGATTCTCTCGTCGGGCTGGACCATCTTTCCCGCGCACCCCGAAATGCTCGGCACTGTTGGCTTCGCCGACGGTGTCCGTGCTGTCCAGGCTTTCGCTGAGGCGTGGCGTCATCCGCTGGCCGTGGCCGGGGTCGTGCTGACCAAGGTCAACCGCACGAACGAACACAAGGTAGGGCAGACCGAAACCATCGGCTGGGTATCAGGAATTTGGCCGGACTCTGGTTTCCCCGACGACGATCCGCGTGCGGCGTTCGCCTCAGGCGTATGGACGCCCGCCATCACCGAAGCTGCGTTTGTACCGGCCGCGAACGGTCGAGGCGAATCGGTGGCCAGCGCACTGCCGAGCTTGTACACCGCAGTGGGGGACCCGAAGGTCGGATCAGAAAACCAATTCCGACTCGTGTCTGCATATATGCGTCACGCGTTGAACTTGCTGGCGCTGCTGGCGCCAACACGATATGAGGACACCGTCGCTCAGCTGCAGAAGGAAGAGATGCCTTCTGTGATGCGAGAGGTGCTGTTCGAGTCGCCACTGAAATTCGTTCCGGAGGCAGAAGCCGTCTCCGCTGTTGAGGGAGTCCGCTGATGGCTATGAATTCGAACCGACCCAGCCGTTTCGGTGAAAGCTCGGCGCCGTCGCCGGCATCGGTAGCAGCGAAAACTGCGGCAGCGGACGTCGAGCCGCAAGCGCCGACACTGGCGCCGGTACCGGAGCCAGAGGAGACATCAGCACCGGTCAAGAAGTCGACTCCGGCGAAGAAGACTGCACGTAAGGCGAGCACTCCCGACCTCGAAGTGCTGCGCAAGAGTGTCGAATGGACGAGCGAAGTCGAAGCAATGTTCCAGGACGGCGCCGACGATTGGTACAGCGATCGTTCCAAGCGTGAACGCAAGCGTCGACTCGGTCGCCGCCCGTCCGACAACAAGCTGATCACCGCACTTGTACTTCTCGGCCTCGAAGCAATCAACGAGAACGACAAGTACAACGAACGCCTCGAAGAACTGCTGCCGGCAGACGGTCGCCGCCGCACCAGCTAGCTCCAGGTCGAAAGCCTAAGTATCCCCGGGACGACGTCAGTCTCCCGGGGATACTGCTGTCCTAGGAGGATGTTGTCCACTTAGTGGCCTCTGAACTGCACGAATGGGGGATTCGAAGGTCCAGTCGGAACGAATGCCCCCAATTGAACAAGTGCCAGCTCACCGCCGAAGGGGCCTCACCTGCCATTGCAGCGCTGGACGTGAAACAGCGGAGATAGGTGGTGGCATCGTGATCGACACAGATGCAGGTTCGGGCGCTGCGCATCCACAGTGCTGGCGATAGGCATTGACCAGCGGTCATATAGGTGCGGCACAAAGGGGAGACGATGGACCGGAAGAGCAGCGACAACAGCAACAGGGGAGAGTTTGCACCGGAGGCCGGCAGTCTCGATCGCCTTCGACACGTTTCACCAATCTCGGCGGCCGACGTCGAAAAACTCATCGCCAACATCTCCGAATACGACTATGAGACCAGCAGCGCACTCAGCCGACTACGCCACTTCGACCAGAGCTCCCTCGACCCCGAACTGGTCCACAAACTCGACGAGCGCAAGAAGATCGGTGTCACCGACTCCTGGGAGTGGGCGCCGGGAATCGGATGGGGGACTGCACTGTTCCTCGCCATTACGTCAGTGGTTTCCCTGCTGAGCGCCATCGTGATGGTTGTGGTCGTCGCGGTGAACAGCGACGTGAGTTCGATCGTGTTGGCAGTGCCGTTCATTCTTCCGGTGGGGTTGGCGATCGCCAGCTATGCAAGTGGCAGGCGTGCAGTAGCGCACCCACTCCACCTGACGGAGGGCGAATGCAGAACGATCGACAAAGCCAACAAGACAACAGGTTTCGTCGTAACGGAAGCAACGTACCGGATCTCTGATTCCGGTGTGGTTATAAGGTCGCAACGAAGGCCGCCCCGCGACGCCGAAAAGATCGCCTACGCTGCCGACCGAATCATCACCGACATCCGCAAAAGCGCAGCCTGGAAATCTCCACTGCTCGACGAACACCGGATCCGGCTAGACCTCGATCGGGAACGCTTCGAGATCGCCAAAAGCGCCGCACTCCTAGACAAACAACAACTCTCGGCCGCCATCGACCCTGACGTTCTCGAGGATGAAGGCCCCGACGTCGAACGTCTCCGGCAGGCCGTCGAGCGCAGCACAGGGCTGATCGACGAGATGCGGGGGAGCCTTGTGAACCGCGTTGCCGCGCTGCTGGCTTACCGCGAGGAACTCACACCGCTAGACCGACTGATCAAGCAGATGAAGGCCCTCGACCAGCTCGAAGAGCAGCAAGAAGGCCTCCACCAGGCGTACACCGAAATCACGCTCAACGAGCTCGCCACGTCCGACACTCAAAGAATGGCCGACGAACTGACCGCACTGAGAGCGAACCTGACCGCCCAGATCGAATTCGTTCGCGCGAACGTCATCAACAGCCCAGCGCTCGGTTCTGGACTCGCACTGATCGAGGAGCACTAGCTGTTGCGGGTCATCGGGCTGATGACAGGAGCTGAACCGATGAGCGGTCGACTCGGCTGTGTGCGGCAGATGCGGGGGTTGTTGTGTCAGTCGAGGTAGTGGAGTAGGAAGCTGCTGAGGCGGCGGGTGGGCGGTGCTTCGGTTGTGGCGCCCCAGGCGAGTGTGACGTCTCGGCGGTATCGGGACCCGGTCAGTGGCAGTTCTGTCAGTCCTGGGGGTATTCGTTCGTCGTGTGGGAGCAGTGCGATCCCGAGGCCGCGGCTGACCAGTTCCCGGATGGTCGCGAACTCGGTGACCTCGACGGCGATGTCCGGCGTATACCCCGCTTCTCGGCACCAGGTCTCTGTCAGTTGGCGGAGGTTGTAGCTGGGTGGGTTGGCGATGAAGGTTTCGCTTTTCAGGTCTGCGAGCCGGATGTGTTTTTGCGCGGCGAGCGGGTGAGCGTCGGGGACCACGACCTGGATCTGCTGGGTGCCGACTCGCACGTGTCTGAGCCGTTCGGGGGCGGGGATGACGACTGCCAGGTCGAGATCACCCGCGAGAAGATCCGCGCTCAGTGCCGACCCGTGTGCCTGCTTGAGGAGCACCTTGATGCCGGGATGGTGGCGCCGGAATTCGGCGAGCAGGTCGGGAACGCGTCCTGACCCCATCGTCAGGGGGAACCCGAACCGCACGGTCCCTTGATCGGGGTCGGCTTCGCCGGTCACGTCATCGATTGCCAGTTCCAATTGGCGCAGTGGCTCCCGCACCTGCTGTGCCAGTCGCTGGGCGGCGGCGGTGAGGCGGACGATCCTTCCGTCGTGGATGAGGAGCGGCACGTGCAGTTCCTCTTCCAAGGCATGAATGCGACGACTCATTGATGACTGAGGGACGCCGAGTGCGGCAGCAGCCTGGGTCATGTGTCCGTCATGGGCTGCCAGTTCCACCAGTGCTCGCAGCTGCGGAGCCAGCCGGTCGTCCACTGATCCATAAACGGATTGTAATGCCGCATTCATTCATTGGACGGAATGACTGTCTCGAGCGAATCCTGGACGCACTGATCCTCTACTTCGGGAGTGTGTGTCACATGGGGAAAGCCTCGAACGCCGGGTCGGGCTCGTGCGAGGAGCTCGATGCCGACGTCATCTTGATCGGCGGTGGAATCATGTCCGCAACGCTGGGATCGATGCTGGCGGTTCTGCAGCCCGACTGGCGGATTCTCCTACTGGAGAAGGCAACCGGCCTGGCAACCGAGAGCAGCGGGCCCTGGAACAATGCCGGTACCGGACACTCCGGGTACTGCGAACTCAACTACATGCCCGACCCCGCGGACGGCCGCAAGGCATCGACAATCGCACGGCAGTTTCACCTCAGCCGCCAGTGGTGGGCACATCTGGTGGGCAAAGGACTGTTGTCCCCGGACACCTTCGTCCACGCCACCCCGCATATGGACGTCGTCTTCGGTCGCCGAGATATCGCCTACCTGCGGAAGCGGTTCGAGACGCTGACGAGCGATCCACTGTTCGCCGGGATGGCATACACCGAAGATCCCTCCACCATCAGCGAGTGGGCGCCCTTGATGGTGGAGGGACGGACCCATGACGAGCCGATGGCCGCCACCCGCCATCCCGGCGGAACCGACGTCGACTTCGGCGCACTGACAAGAGGATTGACCCGTATCGTCACCGACGCAGGCGGGCAGACACTTCTCGATCACGAGGTGCGCTCGCTGCGCCGGTCCCCGGATGGCACATGGAACGTCGGCGGACACACCCGCGGCCGCAAGTTCGAGCTACGCGGGCGACAGGTGTTCGTCGGGGCAGGCGGAATGGCGTTGCGTCTTCTGCAACGCGCTCGCCTTCCCGAGGTTCGGGGGTACGCCGTGCTACCCGTCGGGGCCGCCTTCTTCCGCTGTTCTGCACCGGACGTCGTCGCCCGCCACGAGGCGAAGGTCTACGGCCAAGCCGAGATCGGAGCGCCACCAATGTCCGTGCCCCATCTCGACCGGCGTTTCATCAACGGAACCGGACACCTGATGTTCGGGCCCTACGCGACCTTCAGCACCAAGCTCCTCAAGGAGGGCCGATTCACCGACTTCTTCACCACGCTGCGCTGGCACAACCTGCATGTCATCGCGGCAGCCCTCATCCAGAACCTGTCACTGATGCGCTACCTTCTCGGTGAACTCGCTGCCCGACCCCGAAAGAAGTTCGCCAAGCTGCAGCGCTTCTACCCGAGAGCAGACATCCGCAAGTGGGAACTGATACCCGCCGGACAGCGCGCGCAACTGGTCACACCCGATCACCGCCGCATCGGCGTGCTCCAACAGGGGACCGAACTGGTCGTCGGTGGCGACGGCACCATCGCAGGTCTCCTCGGTGCCTCCCCAGGGGCATCGACGGCGGTTCCGATCATGCTCGACCTGCTCCAACGATGCTTCCCAGTCCAGTGGCAAGAATCCTGGAGCGCCATCGTGGACGATGCGATCCCCGGGAACGAGCCTGACGCGAACTGGGCCGCCGGCACGGTCAATCAGTCGGTCACCTCAACTGCTTCCGTACTGGAACTCGAGACGAGAGACGGCAGCCGATGACGCACGTCAATGCTCGGCTTGCCTTCGAATGCCTCCGGCGCCTCACATCAAGATTGCGTCGTCGGGTGGTGTGCCATCGGGCCACTGGGTTTGCGTCGAATACCTCGCGTCCTCAGTGATTGCCTCGTTCAGAGCACAATCCGTGAGGTCGACGTTTGCCAGGACAGCGCCGGCTAGGTCCGCGCGGGTGAAATCGGCGGTGTCGATCTCAGCCGAGGTGAGGTCTGCGAAAGCGAGGAATGCGTCGATGAAGCTGCTGTCCGTGATCTTCGCGCCGATGAGTTTCGCGCCCTCAAGGTCAGCGTGATTGAACTTGGAGTTCAGGATCGTCGCATTGGTGAAATCCACTCCATCGAGAAATGCCTTCGAAAGATCAGCGGCGTCCAAAATGGCACCCACGAGCTTGACGGCGAACAACTTCATCCCTGTGAGGTTCGTTCTGAAAAGGAAGGCTTCGGTCAGGTCGGCGTTGGCGAGGTCGGCGCCGCGGAGATCAGCGTCGGAAAAATCAGCGCGCATGAGCTTCGCGCCAGCGAGATCGAGTGCACAAGTGCGCCAGCTCCGTGCATCGTCCTCGGGCAGTGACCTGAGCCGGCGCGCTCGAATGGTGGCGATAATCGCCGCCCTGACTGCGTTCTCTTCCTCCCATTTGGCACGCTTCTCCGAGTCGGTGATGTCCTCGGCGCCGTAGCGGGCTGCAGTGTCTGTGCGAAGGTACGCACACAGCAGGTCGATACAGACTTGCCTTTCGGTGTCGTCGCCGAATCGGTGCCAGTCGTCCGCCAGCGCGGCCAGCGCGTAGACGCCGGCCATCCTCATGGGGAACTGAGGTGACCCGAGAAGTTCTGCAGCCTCGGTGTACCGCTCGCGTAATGCTCGTTCGGCGGTGTGCCGGAATTGTTCCTGACTGAGGACGAGAGCGCCGGCAGCTGTCCGCTGAGCGAGGGCGGCAGTCATTTGCGACTTGGCAGACACCTCGAGAGCCTTCGACGCAGTGGCCTGCGAATCCTCCGTGCTTCGTTGACGTCGATACGCGAGCAGCGCCGCACCACCCAAACCGATCACGGTAACCATCGTCAACGCCGTTCTGGCGGCGTTGAAAAGCACGTCACCATCGACGTCGGCGGCCGCCGTGAAGAAACGGTCGCTGCCCAGTTCGGTTTGAGTCCACGCGAACAGGAAGAAGAAAAGCGCGCCGAGGAGAAGGGTGACGCTGATGCCGATAGCGACGAGCCATCCCAGATGCAGTGGATGCCGATTGGCGGCTTCGGGCTGGCCCGACGGACTCGGGTCTTCTCGAGCCAGGTCGTCTGAAGGATGTGTGCTCACATCGCGCATTCTCGCGTAGCAGCGCCACCCAGCTGTCCTGCGGGGGAGTGGTCGGGTCAGTCGATCGCGCCGATTCGCGCAGGGCGCCTAGAGCGGATACTTCGATTGAATCGAAGCGACGTTCGCCCGGTAGTACTGGAAATCGTCGAAGTCGACAAAATTCTGACGGATCACCTCAGCGGCCAATCCAGCACGACGAAGTAGGACGATGCGCAAGACCCAGGGCACGGACCAGGCGACAAGCGTGATCATGTCGATCTTCTCGAGCATCTTCCTCTTGTCGTTATCCGGTTGATGAGCGAGAAAATTGCGTGTCTTCACAACCGACGGCACCCAGGCAGGGTTTGTAAATCCTGCCGTCACCTGAGGTACGACATCGACGGCTGCTTCCTCGAGCTGCTCAAGTCGGGACCGATAATTCATACCTTTCGTCCCGGGGAACAGACGCCTGTGGATCCCTTCTGCAACGGCCACCATCGTCAACGCCTCCGCCTGGATCGCCACACCCTTTGGCGGGTTCGCGACGACGGCAGCCAGTCCGTCGAGGCCAACAGACAGGCCAATCCAGGTGGCGAAGTTGCCGATACCGAGAACAGTTTCAGGGAGCAGTAGGTCAAGGTCACTCGGTAGCTTCGCGCGACGGACGGGCTCCGAGCCGCGGCGCTTCGTCAACACCGAAATCCAGGGGGACGATGCTGGGCCTACCCGAAGTTGTGTTGGACCAATGTCGAGGTCCACGCCCAATGCCAGCCGGGCAAGGGTGAGCGCGGGTGAAATCACCAACGAATCGCATTCGAGGAGCGTCATCGGGTCCGTCAACTCGAAGACGAACCACATACACTGTCCGTCGCGCGAAATGCTCAAGGAACCCACTGGCCCTGCTTGTGCGCTTATCCCGTCTTTCAGATGTGCCCACCACCCCAGATCGTCGAGTTGGAAGCGCACGGCGGTGAAGCGTTCCTCGTGACCGTCGACATGCGCGCCGTCCAAGACGTAACGAACTCGGAAGCTCTGAAAAACTCGGAAGCTCTGAAAATCCAGACCACCAGCGGTTCCCATCGCGTCGACGAGCGTGACCTCGCGCCCGGTGTCGAGGACACCGTGGATGGTGATGGGGGAGAAGTCAGCGACCACATCCTCAGGGTCCCCGGACTGCGTCAACTCAGCATCACCGTTCTCGAGAATCATCATCGAGGCCGCGCGCATATCGACCAAATCGACGGTCTCCAATCGCGCATCTGCTTGCGCTGGGACAGTGAGTTCACCGCGGCGCCGGCGCTCCGGTATGGCAGCTGCCCAGAAGTCACCTTCGACAGAAGGGATCTCCTGTTTAGCTGCGGATTCGACTGACTCCGCAGCCGCCGGCTGAGGTGTGGGGGCGTGCGAGGGTGTGGGGCCGTGCGAGCGGGCGCAAATAGCTCGCTTGAGCTGCACGGGAACCTTGGCAGCGAGGCACGCGACCGTGGCTTTCAATCGTTTCTGCATCTGAGAAGTCAACCAGGTTAGACGTCGGCGAACTCCTTCAGCGCTCGGTGGGGCAGCCACGGGATCACGAATGTCGAGCTGTCCGAGCAGAGTGCCGGACAAGTCGAGGGGAAGCATGAAGGCCCCGTCGCAGCAGGGGCTGCAACGGGGCTTTCAATTGAATGCGAGTGAGTGCAGAATCCCGAGAGGGTTCGCGAACTACTTCGTCAAGGCCGGGATATCGCGAATGGCGATTGGCTCCGGGAGCTTCCACCGAGCGAGCGGAGGATCGTTCTGGTAGCTGTCGCCGTAGAGAGCCACTTCGGTGATCGACACGTCATCGGTCAACTTCGAACCGAAGTCCTTGAATGGAACGAGTCCTTCTGCGCGTGAGT
>Ga0153995_1000002_pt1 | contig 75507 bp, 62 predicted proteins | sample TSNC079MetaG_FD_104678 | JGI IMG/M metagenome (GOLD analysis project Ga0153995, IMG submission 104678) | Attine ant fungus gardens microbial communities from North Carolina, USA - TSNC079 MetaG | ecosystem: Host-associated > Fungi > Mycelium > Unclassified | place: USA: North Carolina, Lumber... | reverse complement strand
GTTTAAATTAAAATAAAAAATACTTTTAACAACAGTTTTTAACAAGTTTCTGATTTAATCAAATACTTTTATTTACATAAAGTTTATAATAACTAATTAAATAAAATACTTTTAACTAAAAATGAATTAGGGATGGGCATGCTTAAATCATAATTAGAATCGTAACTACTTTAATAGAGATACAAAACTTGGAGCCCTTATGATATAACTGATTCTCCTGCTAATAATAATTTTAAAAATATAAAAATATCAGTTACTAGCTTTAACAGGTCTAGCTTTAATTATTACTAAATAAAAAATTTGTTTATCGCAGATAATTTCATTTAAATGAAAATAGAAGAAGGGAAAATACTATAAGTAACCCTAAGATTAATACTAATATTAATAATTCCACTAAAATTATAAATCCTACGTATACTTATACTATAAATAAGAAAAAATAAATTTCTATGTAATTAAATCTCTCCAACGCTTTATCTAAAAAATTATATCAATAAATGACATATATAGCAAAAATCAGCAACATCTTTAAAATTTATGAGTTATATTTATAATACTAGTGGTTTAAAAGATACTATTACCTTTTTAAAAACATAGGCATTAGGGGGTTTAGTAATAGAGGTAGCTGGTTTTGTTTTACTTTGATTAGACTCCCTTATTTATAATAATATTAATAGACCTACTTATTTTAAGTTATACTTATCCAGTTCTAGCGGGCCTTATAGCTTATGGTTTAATGATAGCATAATCCTATATTACTAATCCAATAAATTAAAAATTAAATCAAATAGTCATAACTCTAAACCTAGAAGTCCTCATAAAAATACTAAGATGTTAATATAAATATATCTAATAAGAGCCTAGATTATTCAATGAGTTGAAATTTAATTTGGGAAAACATCAATTTTGGTGATGCTTAATATCAGTTCGAGTCTGATCAACTTAGATGCAAAAATATAAGTGCTTTAAAACTTTTCCTAGATTAGCACAAAAGTTAATTTTATAAAACAAAATTTTGATATACTTTATATATCCATCATTTAATGAAAGGTTTTTTCTAGCTTTTAATTAAAATTTAATTGCTTAAAAGGGCCCAAAATCTAAACTTAATAAAAATAGATCTAATCCGGATATAAATACTAGTCCAATAAATAAATATAAATTTAAATGCTTGTATAGCCAATACAATAAAATAACAAAAGTTAAATTTAACAGTAAGACGGATTCTACTTATAATTATTTCTAAAATAATTGGGTGATAAATACCCCTAAAATAGCCTAAAATACTAATTCTAATCCTAGATATAATCCCTGCCTTCTAATATTTATTTTTCCTGTCGCTAGTTTAATGCCTTTTTGTTTATTCAAAGGGAGGGGATAAATAATTCTATAAATCCTACGTATACATCTAATATTGATTTGGAAAAAACTATTTAAATAAGATAGGAAAAGAGGGCGATATATTTAATATATATTTTTATTGTGGCTTGAATTAACCCCATAGCGCAAATGCAACAAGAAGTAGGTAAAATAGCGGATTTGGGGAAGGAGGATTTTATACATTTAAATTTGTTAAGGAAAAAAAACTATTTCAAAAAGAGAGTTATATCTCTATATCTATCTAATAATAAATAAAGATTAATATTTATACTTACTATAAAGGCAAAACTATTTAAGGTATTTGTATTTAATATAAAAAGTAATTATTTGTCCTTAATTAAGTCTTTTCGGAAATAAGAACAGCGTACATCCTAAATTTTATTTAACGCCCATAGGGATAGTTAATTTTACTGAAAAAGCTTTAACTCAATATAGTTATCCTTAATTTAGATTAATGCTCTGGGCTTAAATTATTTTTTATATAAATAGATTCTTTTTTTAAGATTAGATTTTTTTGACTAAAAAACAAAAAGGGTTTTAAAGGGTGATTAAATGAATTTTAAGTAAAAGATTTAATTTTTTTAATTCCAATTCCTACCTAAACATGATCTTTTGGAAGAATTAAGGAGTAATACTTAGGTAATTTATATAGCGATAATAGAGTATTTGTTTCCTACGGTTAAGCTAAAGAGATGAATTTTAATTAATTTTCAGATTTTTAATAAAATTTTTAATAATTAGTAATAGTAAGCCAACAAACAAATATTTTTATTTTAAGCAACCTTTAATAAAACTTACATTTAATCTTGAAAAGTCTATTTATTTTTTTTAAATGGATCTTCTTTTTCAATATAATCACTAATAGTTTTTGTTATAGAACTTGTATTATTTGCTGTTTTATTAAACAACTTATCTTTAAGTTTTTTGTGTTCATTGTATATAGTTTCCCAAGGATGACCTGTTTCAGATTCCCAATTAACTTTTTCTTCATCAGTCATTGACTCAAGAAATTCTGTAACATATTTTTTTATTGGTATTAATTTTATCTTTAATTCCTATTCTATCCAAAAACAATTTTAGCATGTTCTTCTGCACCAATTTTTCTAATCGTATTTCTAATACCAGGTACAAAGTAAGGTTCTTTTCCTTCTTGAGGTAATATTTCATCCAATTCATAACATAAACAATAAGCAACACCAGTACCTACACCCTGTACTTTTAGCTGTATTAGCCAAAAATTTTATTATAGTATTAAAACTATTCACATGAGAATTTCGAACAATGAATTTAGCCTTATATATATTAACTATATATTGTTTTAAATTATAAAATATTATAACTAATCTATATATTGTAAAAACAAAAGAAATTATAAAAATACATTTAAATGTTAAATTATTAAATTGTTGAGCAATCCCAGTTACATTTCAAAATAAACAAGCAGCACCTATTAATTTAGTAGGAAACAAAATTTTACATATATATTTTTTTCTACAATTACAATATGATCAGGTAAAGAGGGTAAATTCCATCCCCGCAGGCTTTTTTAAATTCATTAATAGCTCTAAAAATTAAATTTTTGTTATTTTTTTTATTAGCTTCAGCATCAAAAATTATTCTAGCTACCTTGATTAGGTAAAAGTTTAGTTTCTGTCAAATTATGAATTGAATTACCACTACCTGTTTTAGTTGCAGCAGAAGAGGTTACCAAATTTTGTGTTTTTCTATTTGGACTTTATAAGCTGAAGGGGATTTACTAGTAGAATTATTTTTTTTTACTAGAAGGTCCAGAAATTACAATAGTAGCGTACATAGCTAATAATAAGATTATACTTAAAGTTATTAATAATGCTGCTCCATATGTATATAAACTATAACCTAAAGATTCTATTTGTTGGAAATCATTTATTATTAAATCACTACTTAAAGGTGAAGACAATATGCTATTATTTGTTAATATAGTATTAACTATATCAAAAGATATTAAGTTATTATTTGAATCACCTAGAGATAATATAGTGTTTAAAGAAGTCAATTTATCTAAGAAAATAGAAATAGCTGGTACATTATTATAGTTATAAGGTATAACGCTAAATATTATAAAAATAAATAAAGAACCAATAGATATAGCTAAAGGTAAATTTTTAGTATACTGACTACCTGTTTCTAATATATCAGTTAATTTAATGTTAATAAGCATTATGATGAATAAGAATAATACAGCAATAGCACCTACATATACTATAATATAAGAAAGACCTACAAAATGAATTCCTATTAAAATTAAATAACCAGCTCCAGATACGAAAGTAGCTATTAAGAATATAACTGAAATTACAGGGTTTTTAGATGTAATAGAAAATACGCTAGAAAGTAAAGTTCCAAAAGCTAAAATATTTATAAATATTGTTTTCATTTTTTTTATTAGAGAATAAATCTAGATTTATATTTTTGTAATCTCTTATAATTAAAATTTATGGTTTTTCTGCTTATTTATAATTTTTACGAATTGGGTTGATAGCTTCATCTTATACTAATTAAAGTAAGATGGCTTGCTGTTCTTGTTCTGTTGTGTAAAAAAAACAAACAAAAGCAACAACTGCCTGAGCTCATAATCCAATACAATTAAAATAATTTAAATTTAAGAAAAACAAGTAGTAATAATAAAAAAAGGATTAAAAAAAAAATATAAACTAGCCACATAAAGTGGACGCCTAAATGTAATTAAATTAAATTTATAAAGTACAAACTATATAAATATTTAATAAATAAACAGGCAAAAGACTATTTATATATTATATTGCAATTATTATTTAGTTGGAATTTTAACAAACCAAACAATTTGATTTTTTGCAGCTGCTGCCTAAATTATACACCTAGTTAAATATAACCAGTAAAAACTAAGGGCTAGTAAACTATATAATAATTACAAATTTTCAAAATAGTAGGTTTAACCAAGAATTAGTGACCTTAAATTAATTAAGGCAGGATGCATAGCATTCATTGTATATCTAGCATTATTTTTAATATTAAAATTATTTTAATAACTAGAAAGATTATTTTTTTTACAAAATTGATTTTTCAATTCTTTAGCAGCAAATTAAGTTTAGGGAAGTGGGTTATGCTGCCTTAGCATTAGCAATAGCAATAGCAAACAAACAAAAAGATACCAATTTAAGGGAGACCATAAGCATAATAATAAGAATACTAAAAATGCAGGTTTAACCTAATTGATAACTGTCTTATTATGATTGGTTGGCAGCAATATATAAAATATTGAAGTTTATAGTAGTAACACTGGGCAAAAACAAATACAAAAAATTGTATTAAATAATTCAATAATTAATTAAATTTAAGCAACAGTATATAATAAAGCAGAAGTTGATGTATGTAATGAAGTTAAAATTACATTAGGTAGTATACCAAATACTACTGTAGGCACTAATAAAGTAATTAGTAGGTAGTATTCTCTTCTATTAATGTCCTTCAATGGAGGTAAATAAGTAGAAAGATTACCATAAGATAACCTATTATACAAGAATAAAGAATAACAAGCGGATAATACAATACCAGTCGCACCTAAGCAAGCCACTAATGGATTTTTTTGCCAAATACCAATTAAACTTAACTGTTCACCTAACCAGTTTAAAGTTAGAGGTATACCTGTATTAGCTAAAGTAAATATTAAGAATAATATTGTAAACACTGGCATATATGTAGCTAAACCTCTAATATAGTTAATTATTCTAGTACCCGTTCTATCATATATAACAGAACCTACGCAAATAAATAAGGCTGGAGATACAAAACCATGTGCTAATGAAAGTAATATACCACCTTCTATACCAATTATAGTGTTAGAAAATAGTCCTAGTACTACTACAGCCATGTGACAAATTGAGCTATAGGCTATTAATCTTTTAGTATCTTGTTGTATAATAGTACTGAACGATGCATAAATTAAGGTTATAATAGCTATAGTTTGCACTAAAGGACTGAAGTAATGAGTAGCATCTGGTAAGAAGTTAATTAAAACTCTAAGATATCCGTACGTTGCTAATTTCAAAATAGTTGCAGCTAGTAATATAGAGCCCGAGATAGGAGAGTCGGCGTGTGCTTTAGGTAACCATATTATAAATGGATATAATGGTGTTTTTACTGCAAAAGCTATGAAGAATCCTCAGGGTTCGGTCTTTAATCATTTCAGATACAGCTGACCTATTTTCTAGATATAAATTTAATTAAATTAAAACATATATTTTATACCATATTCTAGTTGTTATGACTAGAAATCCGTCGCCGGTGAACTGGACCATTCCTTGTAGCATCTTATGCAATATAAAACAAACAAAACAAAAAACAAAACAAAAATTTTTTTTAGGCACTATTATATTGATTGCACTTAGAATACCATGTGGCGTCTGGCCTCTACGCTTTTACATAAACAGTTTCCCGTCAATGACTTAGTTCGACGATAGCCTAATCTTAATTATTCATTCTTAAATTTAGGTGTCTCTCGAGTTTGCCACGTCAGAATAATATTAAACATCTAACTTATCTTATATACCGTAGAATGTAAAAATAAGGTAGTAACTTAGCTTTAATTTGTCGCATTGATGTGGCTTAAATATAAAATATAGGTTTATTTCTTTGCCTGTTAATAGAACACTTAAAATCAAATTTATTTATTAAAATACTTACAATACACTCTTTAAGGGTAAAAGATTGAGTTGAAGTGTTAAACATTCCCCGCTTGTTGTACCTTTACACATTATCCAATAAGCTAATGCTTCATAAGTTCACATATTATATAAATCTGAAGGTATTACTTTAGTTTTGTATAAAATTTCCCATACCAATCTGTAAAACAAGTATAAACTCTAGTAGTGCCTACCTGTTTTTGTTTTTTTTTAAAGTTTTTAACTACAATCAAGGGTATGAACTGCAATAATGGATAAATTTGTTCAACACGAATAGAAAAATTTTAATATGGCTCATTGATTGTTTAAAGTAAAATAAAGTATTACCAGCTTTGTTTATGAAAAGATGACCATCAGATAACAGAATACCTACTATAATAGATTGTAATTTAGAATGTATTTGAACCATATGTCTTACAATTGTGGTATATCGTGGGTAATTTAATGTAGACTTTAAATTTAATTCGTATTCAACCAAAGGTTTACACTTATTATTATTAGGTAAATAAATTTTATTTGATTTAGTGAATCTATCTAAAGATTAGTGAAGCTAGTATTCATGTTTGTTTTTTTAATATGAATTCTGCTGGTCAGATATATCCCTTGCTGAAGAGGACTTTACAACCATAAAATTTTTTGACTTTCTAAGCTTATAGAATATAATGAAATTACTTGGAAATCCGTAGAACCTATATAGTTATAAATCATTAATATAGATAATAACATAGGTAAACTACCAGCTAAAGTATATAAGAACAATAAAAATGCAGATCTAAATCTATCGTTACCATGTCCAAAAATAACAATAACTATAAATAATATAGGTAACACCACGGTAGTCAGCTTTAACTTGCAAAATTTTATAACATCATTAAGAAAAAAAGAAAAGGGGGAATAAAAAATTTTATACTCTCTTGTAATTAAATTCTATAACTATTCATGCCTTGTTTTATTAATCTGATTTGATTTAGTCCATCACTAGTAAGATGAGTTTTATTATTCATTAAATTAGCTACTATACAAAAATCTTGAAAATCTAATAGTTTTTCTTGGTCCTTTAATAGGATAATTAAGAAATAAAAATATAAATTTTTCATTAATATCTTTAAATCTTGAAACACTAAATTCAAAAAACTCAGTATTATTTTTCTTTTTCAATAATAGCTCATCTCTACTATGTTGACCTATACTAAATTTTAATAATACTTGATACTTATCATTTTTAATTTTTCTAATTTCTACTTGAAAACTACCATCTCCTGATGAAAAACCTGAAACCCAATTAGGATAAAATTCTTAAAAAATGGAAAGGCTGGAAGTAAAAGGCGCTGTTACATAAATATTACAAGGTTCATTTATAACAGAATATAAATTAATATCCGGAAAAGCTAAATTTAATTAAGGAGATAAACCTAAATTCATTGAACTTTTAATTGATACTAATAAATTTAAACCTTGTTTTGTTAAATGCTCTTTATTTATAATAATGTAGTATGCTTTTTTAAGAATTAAGAATTAAGAAAAAAAAATTTTGTAATCCTTTAATTTTTTAGTTTTCAATGGAAACTTGTCAAAGTGATTTATAACCTTTTGTATATCTTTAATCGATTTAATACTGTAATTGCAAAGATTTTCTCCGTATTTAGATATTACTCCAACACCAAAATAATTTTTAATATTCTCTAATAATTTTTTATCTTTAACATGTAAAGTAATTTTAAATTATAAAAAAGTATACCAACCGATTTTTAAAGCAGCATTTATATAAAGACCCCTTCAGCACCAGTAAAACCAGTAATAAACCAAGGATTTAATAATTGTGAAGTCAAATTAACTTCTGTAGAAATTTGTTTATTAAGATTAGAATAAGTAATAAGATTCTTAGTTTGGCTATAAAAACTTCTATTTAAGCAAGGTGTTAATAACTTAAAGTTCTTTTTAAAATTTTGTTTAGAAGGGTTGCTGATTGGACAGTATCTTTCGAAACCCGTTAGAGTACACCTTAATTTCATGAACTTAGGTTGAATGAAATAACTACCATCTACTCGTTGCTCTTTTACAGTATAAGTTAATACTGACTTAGATCCGCGATAACCCATTTCGTTTTCACTCATCTTATGAGTTTTTACCTTACCCAGATAATTACTCTGGCCACTTACTATTTTTCAACAGTAGCTTGGTATCAAAAGCTTTAGGGTGTCCCCGGAGTTTGATAGTTGTAAGCATAACAGTGCTGACCCTAAACACATAACACTTTCAAAGAATATATAGAATAATAATAAATCTAAAGATACAAAAGCACATATTTGTAATGTTTCTAATAATAAGAAAGATATTAAAAATAGTTTTAAATTATTAGTTATATTTGTATAATTAGATAAGATTGCTACTGGTGTTACAAAAGTTGTTAACAAGTAGGGTGGGCTACCCACTCCCTGATGATTAAAAAAATGTATAGCCTCCCTCCGAACTGTACGTGCAAATTTCTCTGCATACAGCTCTCCAGATTCAGTTAACAAGAACCATCACTTTTTTTCGTATTTCTCTTAAATTTAGTCCATCCTATTTACCCTGAGGTACTTTCATGTGACAAGGTCTACATAGGGGTACTACCTTTCTATGTATTTTGCTCATAATTTTATTTAAAAATATTCTGAATCACATATTAGACAGGGTTGATATAGAATGTTTGTTTATGTAAGATACCAGTTTACCGCTATGATTGGATCTTTTTGTATACTTGGTTAATGCTCAATCTAGCATATTTTAGGTTAAAATAGGTAACAGGAAGACTTTCGGGTTTGTCTAGATTACATTCTTTGTCTTTGTATCAATCTCAATCATCAGTCCGATAGGTTTCCGTAAAAATTAAATACTTTGGGGAATACTCAACTTGTGTTTGGCTCCTAGTGTATGAGCTAGTGAATACTCTAAATTGTAATTGACTACCCTTAACTTTAAACGATTTTCGGCCATGTTCTCAAAATTCATACAACCTCTTAATATACTATTGTATCTGCTTACTATCTCATAGTCAGATAAGAATAGGGATTTTCCAACAAATTTGAGCCTGCGGGGTTTTCCATTTTCGTCCGCAAATTCCTTTTTAATCAGTTTGTTTGTAAGATCCTTAATTGGAACCATAATCTTAGTTTTACCAGTTGACTTACGAATCTGACGATTTCAGTTTTCTTTTACAAGTAATTTAGTGCTATTGTGTTGGGCAGTTGTACTAACCCTGACAGAGTGTCCTAAGAATTTGGCATATTCCGAACCTAAATGAGTTAACTTAGTTTATTCCATTGATAACTCTAGCTTTAACTTTTTTTCTAAGTAATCACTGATCTTCTCTCTGATTTGGTATGCTAGTTCTTTTTAACCATTTACACCAACTACTCAATCATCGGCAGATATCACGAAAAATAACATAATATATCCGGCTACCTATCTTGTTCGCAGATGGAGTCTTTATTAATTTTACATTCAGATCTCTTAGCTCTTTTACTACTTTTTCTGTTTAGTTTGTTATCTTTGCCTTGATTTCCCAACTTTTTAGTTTTTCTTTTCAATGTTCAGATTCTGGCTTCTAAGATTATGTAGTTTTTATTTCTACTAGAGATGGGTAACTTAGTTTACTTTTCTTTTAGAGTATCAAAAAAATCAACCAATGGTGTTAGGTATAGAATTTAAAGGATAGGAGAGCCTTGTGGTAGTCCCAGGGTCAAACTTTTCTCCTTCCAAGTACCCTGCCTTCATTAATATGTATAATAATCCCATTAAATTACGATCTGGTTTAAGTCTCTCTTTAAGGATCTTATTTAAGATTTGATGGTCAATATTGTCAAAAGCTGTAACCTTTAATATCTCCCTCAATCATTAAGACTGACCCAATCATTCATCTCACTTAATGTAATGCGTGGTGAACGGATTTACCTGGTCTTAATAAAAAACTGTTATTGTGGAACACTTGTATCACATTCCGGCTCGTTGATAAGTTTTACTACAGTTTGTAATAGTTTATCGTCCGATGAGGGTATACCTAAAGGTCTCAATTTCCCATTTGCTTTCGGGATATAAGTTCTTCTTGTAGGTTTACAATCATACTCTCATTTTTTACTTTCTCCATGATATTATTTAGCCTTTCAATGGATATTCCATCTAATTTAGAAAAGAAAGCTCCTAAGTTCCATGAGTAAGATTATCAGGCATCCCTTTAATTATCAATAATTACCAGCGGTTTACTAGAGATAAACCTGTGTCCTTTTATGGATGACAATTTCGTGATGGTTACCTAGTTAGTGTCTAAGTTTACTTGTTGTTAGAATTGGGTTAGAATGTAGAGTAACTGGTACTCCACCGGTTCCAATCTTAATAACGGCTGAATCCTGTGACCCTTTCCAGTTGTCTGGTACTACGATCACTCCGTCTCCCCTCTTACTAGAGGCCCAGAGTCTTAAGATCTGGATATCGATTTCTCGACTTAGGAGATCCCGAGTTCCTAATGTAGAGTCTGATATTCCATTTGTAGGTCCATGCGTTGAGAATCTTCCTCATATCGTTTAAGATGGATCTAACTTTGCACTTCATATTTTTGAAAAGTTATCTTCAATACTCGTAACAAATGTTTTCGAGAACAGTTTATAGTCCTGCGATAGCATCACAAACGAACCATGAATGGAAATTACCTTGCTCTTTGGAGACACACATTTAATCTCTTAAAGAGCTTTACTGACATGCTTCTGTCCCCTCCATGTTTCCACTTAAGGTAAGTCAGTCGGTTTACACGACGTTGACCCAGTTGTGACTCTTAGTTGAGCGGGCTCTACACCAGTTAAACGGCGCACTACAAAGTATAATGATATACCATCTATACCAAAATTAAAATGGCAAAAGCTTCCTTGATTTAAATCTAATGAGGTCACAAATTGATATTGTGTTATACTTGAATCAAATTGATACCAAATAAATAATGAAATAAAGAAATTTATTAAAGATGTGCTCAAAGCTATTTTTTTCATCTTACTTTGACTTTCTATTGTATTTGACATAGGTAATAATATTAAACTACCTATTATCGGAATTAATAATAATAAAGTTATCATTTTGATATATAATATTTTATATGACTATCTAACAGCTATAAACAAAAAAGCTGGACAATCTTTATTTGAATGCAGTCAATTTTCTGTACTGTCAATCTTTATATCAGTTCTTATTGGCTTTGTTATGATCTGATCTGATGAAGTTGTGTAACCTGACTTAGTTTGCTAGATTAATTACTTTACTTGCTTATATTATAATACATGCTTTAGTAATAGTAAGACTGGTCAACAAAAGAACCCCGCAACAAAGAGATCAGTAAATAAAATATAAAATATTAAATTATTCATCATTATTTACCTAAAATTTAAATAAGAAGAGACTTTTTTTAATTTATATTTTTGTAATTACTATTAAATCATATTTTATACTTATAAATTATTTTTGGATTTTGCTGCTTTGCTATTGATTTGAAGCATTTTATTTTATTACAAGGGATTTTTTTGTCTTGTTGTTGTTTTTATTAATTTAATTTAATTTAAAATTCTTAAATAAATATATATATATAGAATAGGGGGTTTGGCTGCCTTAGTTTCCATTTACTAAACTGCCCAACAATAAAAAGAGCTTTTTTTAGCTAAGGCAAGAAAACAAAATTTTTGTTTGTTTTTGTTTCTAACTTTTAACAAAATTTATATTGTTTATATAAACACACGTAAATTTGTGTGATTTTTTTGTTATTTGTTATTAAGATTGTGTTGGTAACATTTTGAATGCATGGAATGGGATAGGACTAGCTAATGTCCATTCTAATGTATTACTTGTTTGACTTTCGTTTTCAGTATAAAAACTTTCACTAGTAAAGTATGAAGCTACTCCCCAAGGATTATTACTTGAAGCAGGTTGGTTAGCAAATATATCATATATTATATAACCAAATAATATTGTAGCTATTACTGATACTAATGATCCAAAACTTGATACAACATTCCATCCACTAAATGCATCTGGATAATCTGGTATTCTTCTAGGCATCAATTATGTTATTAACTAAAATTAACTTATTTATCTTAGTTAACTCTATATTTTACAATATAGTTCAGACTATGTCATTCAGTTTAAATAAATTTGAGCCTGCGGTCTTAATATTTGAATATTTGAGCCTGCGGTATTAAAAAAATTAAAAAAATTAAAAAAATTAAAAAAATTAAAAAAACTGATTGGGCGCTTCTGTTACTTAAATTCTTAAGCTTTATGAAAGCAGTTATGGTTAGTCATTACTTACTTAGCTTAAACAAATATAAACAGTACAAGATTATTGTTGGTACTACTCACCTGATAGTCGTTGAACGTTACTTATTCTAACCGCAAATACGATTTATACCGAATAAATCTTCGCTGCAAATTGACCTTATCTTAAACAGATTCATATTAATAAGGCTTTCTTGCAATTCACCCAATTTACTAATAAGTTTTGCAAGGCTTAACTTAAAGAGGCATTATTTTTAATAATTATGTAAAATTTAGCAGCCAGATTACTTGCTTAGATAACACTATAGACTGAATAAAATTAGGATTACAATACAATAATTCTATAAACTTTCTATTCCTATATTAATTACATAATTAGATATTATTATTATACCAGCTAAACCTAAGAAGTGTTGCAAATAATTCCATAAAACGTACTTTTGGTATAAATTATAATTTATTCTTATAGCTTTATATTTTACCTTGATAAGGAGTTCCACTTTCGATCCAACTATTTAAATTATAAAAATTAACTTTAGCGTATTTCAAGGCTCTTGACACACCATTAAATACATCTATTAATTCATGTGTATTGCTATCAAATACGTAAATAATCTTTCTATTGGATACTTCCTTAACTACTAGTCAAAAGTCCATGTAATCACCCCTGGCTATAGCCTTGCTACTTTAGCATCAATTTGGAAATACTTAGCCATCTCTCTACCTGATTTAAATTCTGCAACTACCTAATTAACTTGATTATAGACTGTTACATGCTTTCTTAATTGATGATCTCCTGCTGGTATGTATATTTACCAAAAGTTTATAGAGCTATTGGTTCAAAAGATAAAATAAAGTTTACTTAAAAATAGGATTGTTGAATAAACCATATAATCTAATAAAGCATTCTGACTAATTTGTAACGCTTTTATAGCTCTATTCATTTAATAATAAATCATAGGTTTTTTTCTCTGGTTTATTAATATCATATACAAATACTAAAAAACAATACTATTTATTATCATTATCTTCAAGTTAATATTTTAAATTATTAGCTCTTTCAAGAAAACAAGAAAAAAAAAGTTTTTAAGAAAACGGTAAATCTATTATAACCTTCAGATCCTGCAGGAAATAAAGCTAATAAAATTTTAATCACATAAATGTTTTTTTTAAAAAAATTATTACCCCACTGAGGATTAACTCTAGGAATAACTTTAAATTTACTATTCATTGTATGTCTAAATTTAATAATAGCATATTGTTCAAAAACTAAAGATAACTGAGTAGTAGTAATATATATAAACTCTACACTGAATTTTGAGGCTGGTATTTTAGTCATTTCTAATTCTCCAGGGGGAATTTTTAAACTTTGAGTTAATTTATTATATTCCTCCATTCTTCTGGCTAAGTTATTAGAACTTACTATAAAAAATCTACTTAAGTTATTTCTATTAGTTAAATTATAAACACCTGAAATCCCTATATACTTATATTTAAGTTCTTCACATGCTTGATCAAAAAATCAAATATAATAGGTTTATTATTGTTTATTTTATTTATATTATAGGACTGACTAGCTGCAGAATAAGTAGAATATTGTCTTATATATGAACCAAATATTTTGCTCCTATTGTAGGACTCATTTTATCGCTACAGGTGCCAGGTAATTTGTGTTTTGTTTCAGTTAACCTAGTCTAGATAAAAATTCCAAATTTATTAGTGGGTATATAAAATTAATTTAGATCATATCATTATCCTTTTCATAAAACAGATAAATACTAAATCATTTATAACTAGTATCTGAACTTTAAGGATACTCGGCGTGTGATCGTTGAAGGGTTAAATTTAAAAATATTTTCTTTATTTAACTTCCCTGCTGATGATTCAATATTTACGATTTTCACTTATTCAGTATTAAAGTAATAAGTACGTAAAGTTATAAAAACGTTCCAGCATATAGCCAAGTTTTAAGGCTCCTATTACACCACATAATTACTAATATGGGCCCCCAACACCTCGAGGGAAGAAAGTTAAATTACACTTTGTCCAACTATTTCTAAATGGTGCGGACTATATCTTAATAACTCATTAAAATTTAATATTTAATATTATTAATAATTTCATTCGTGTAGTCTCTGAGGAACCTACTGGAGTTTTAGCCTATTTATTTGTGCTAACTGCTAAACCTCGTTGGTTTCCTGCTGATTGTCCATTGTAGTATCTTATACCTTTTTTACTAAACTTTTGTTAATAGGATAAGCTTTAGGAGTTTCCAGCATATAGAATGATTTTTACAAAATTTGTTGTTTTTTTTGATACAAAATCTTGGGGGCTAATTTATCTATCACTATTTTTCTCTTTTTTATTTTTATAGTTTATTAGTTTTCATTCTAAAAGCTAGAAATATACCATTTAGTTTCATTTATTAAAATCGGTCAATTAGTATTCATATTTTTAGATAGTGTATAAAATCTAACTCTGAAATGAAGTCTAGCACTATTTATAGTAGGAAATTTAAGAATATCACCTTTTTCTTCATAGTAATAGTAGTTCCATTAATACCTTATTGAGGGGCTAATATCCCTTTTTTACAGGATCCTTATTATGGTGAATATTATTTTTATAAACATTTTTTAATGCTAAACTTTTTCATTTTTTGTTGTTCTTAAACTTTAGTATTCCATCTAGGTTGCAATTTGCCATAATGGTTAGATTTAAGTTTTGTAATAGTTTCAGGAGAATGTTTCAATCCTTTAGCCTTAGTATAATAAGGCTGATAGAAATCTAAATAATGTTGTTCTAATCCTAAACAAATATCTTCATCTTTATTACAAAGCTGTAAAACTAAACAAGCAAAATTATTAATACCCTTTTTTTTTTATTTATATAGAGGCAAATTTATTGAAGTTATAGAACTTAAATGTACCCTAAATCTTTTGTCTAATTTTATACTACTCCCAATATATGTTATACCATTGATTAAATTAAAAAACATATAAATACCTGCTTTATCCCTAATATTTGATCAAATATCTATTTTAGATTCTTTCATATTTATATATTTTAGCTCTGCTTTAATATTATTAAAAATAAATTTTTCTGATATTTTAATATTTGTTCTTTTTTTTGGTGGGGTTTATGTTCATTAGATTCAGGCAAATTATTTAATATATTATTTAAAGTTGAATTATCTATATACTTTATATCTTCATCTATTATTTAATAAAAATTTCCAACCTGGTATAATTAGCTATAGTAGTTTCCTTTGTATTATTGCTAAATTTAAGTTTAATATAGAAGGCTACAATAAAATCTAATATTTGAGTAGTAGGAGAAACAAAAAATAAGCTATATAAATAAATTAATTAAATTAGTGTATCCCTTTTAACCCCAATAAACATCACGTAGAAGTGAACTTTACCTAAGAAATCGTTAATTGTTCTTCCTGTGATTTTAGGTGTCCAGTAGTAGAAACCAGCAAATAAAGCACTAGAGATAGAAATTATTCTCGCGAATAAGACCCCTCAAAGAACCGTACGTGCACCTTTCAATGCATACGGCTCAATCTTGTAAAATCAATTTTTCACCTATCTATTCATTAAGTTAGACTCGGTTATTACTAATCAGCCTTGTTTTTCATTCCTTGGACTTCCTTGTGACAACCTTTATGAATTAACACTAAGTTGGACATATAGCCTCTAGATCCTCCTTCCGATAACGGCAATTTATAATGTATTACTGGTTTGAATGAGTACATAATTGTATTCAAATCTATTGTATATCTACAAACTGGGCATATACCTTTTTTTATAAAGTTTCCCTTTCAAGTTATTATTTATTTGCATATTTTTAGTTGCATTAAATTCAGCAAGTTTAATTGCATTTCTGTCATAAGCATGTACTTGCCTTAAGTTTAGTGGTATAGAATATTCTTTGGCTCGATCTATTTGTATATCGCTAGGCTTTATAAGGGACCCTTTTAGGTTTTTATCTTGAGCTCGTCCAGGTTTTCTACTGATTCCCATAAAGGTTCATTTTTCGATATTTCTTGGTCTTTCCATATTATCGTCTCTAACTTCTTTAAATTTAGGCAAATCATTAGGATGAACAAAAAATTTGGCCGCTATAGCTTTTTTTCCCATTGAGGGGTATTTTCTTTTAACTCAGTTTCAACACAATAGAAAAAGAGCTCTTCTTACATAACTTCTAAACCTATGGCTTTGTGAAAGGTTATAATATTGATATCAACCCCTCAAAATTGGATTAAGCAATGCAATGAGTTGATATGCATCCATATTATTATTGTTCCTTATAATATCTCTTATTTTCCTTATAAACTGTAGGACTTTATCTTTTTGAGGATACAATGCGGTTCCCTCTCTGCTTAAATTTTCTTTAAAAAAAGCATATTTAACTTTCCAGTTCGCTCGTCTTTTAAATGTGTACCCTAAAAAGTTGAACCCCTCATCTAGACTTACTATTCTCGTTTTATCTGTTGATAGAGTTAGTCCTCGTGTATTTAAGAATTCCTTCACTGCCGGTATAATTATATTCTTAAGTATATGCTTACTCCTTGCTGTTATAACAAAGTCATCGGCAAATCTTATAACTTTGACTAGGAGAAAGATGGTTTTTCTAGATCCTTTACTTAATCTTTTACCCCTCATAGCATTCATATTACATATAGTTCTTACAGCTTTAAACACAGCACTTTCTAATCCATTTAATGTAAAGTTAGCTAGCGTAGGACTAATTATCCCTCCTTGAGGAGTTCCACTATCATTCTTTACAAGACCTTCTATACTTTCATTATAACCAATAACCTTAGATTTTAATCATCTATCCAGGATAGTTTTATGTCTAACTGGTAAAGGAACACAAGTAAGTAATCACTTATGTGAAATATTATCAAAAAATGCTTTTATATCTGCATCCAATATATATTTATCTGATTTATCTGATTTATCTGATTTATCTGATTTATCTGGCCCTCCGGATTTTATTAAAGTTATTAAGTATCCTAAAGCGTTTTTAGCTCCTCTATATTTTCTATACCCATAGCTATGAGTATCGCTATTAGCTTCTACTAAAGGTTCTAGAATTAGATTTATAAGTTTTTGTAGACATCTGTCTTGCTGGGTAGGAATTCCTAGAGCTCGCAGTTTACCATTTTCTTTTGGAATATATACCCTTTTTATAGGGTTAGCTTTTAACTTTTGGGGATTTAATAATACCCTTAATTTCTCAATCATATCTAATTTATCCTCAACACTATCCAGAGTTACATTATCAATACCTGGTGTTTTATAACCTGGATTTGAAGTTACTGTTAATACAGCATACACTCGGAAAAGTCTACTTAAGCATAGAATTTCTTGTTCATGTTGTATAATAGGATGAATACCTCAGTTAATACCTTTATAATTCGTATCTTTACGGAGTTCTAAATTTGTAGAATGTTTCTCAGCTAGTTCAACTAATAACATTTGTTTTTCTACTACAAGTTCTTCAATAATGTTTCTTTCTAATATAGTTTTTGGTCAATATTGAGGATTAGCAATGTCAATTTTCACTCGCTCATTTTTACAAAGGGTATTCACACCTTCACTTATTTCAAGGTCCTTGCTACTTGTTGAAAAGCTTCTTATAGTTTGTAAATTTACTAATTGAACCTTACAAAACCATACTGAATTCTGCTTAAAAGTCTGACCAATTACTTTTAAATCACTATTGTGACTATATAGAGCATTACCTCTATCATTTGCTTTTTCAGCTATCTTGCCCCCGTATGGATCTATTGTAAGTATACGTTTCGCGTGTTCCCTATCAATAGAGTCAATGACATCTACAGTCAATCTGTTAATTACAGGTAGATTCCATGTCAATAACATTGTTATTGATGTTCCGAGGTTCCCCAAATTGATTGATGTTTTGTTCAGAAATACATATAATTTCTTAAGTATAGTTAGGAATGAGTTTGTATAGCGTTTGATTAGTAGTTCAGTCGCGGCAAACTGTTTTCGGAATTTACCTTCTACATATAATCGAGATACTTTGAATCCGGTTAACGTGTTCTCAGGAGTTGTAGCTATTTTCAAATAACCCTTAGCTTGCGCTGTTCCGTTATACTTCATTGACTTAATAGTCATTAAACTGAGGAAACGACTACTTGACATTATTAATAACCAGATTTTAGTCTTTCGCCTATTCACCGGTACTCTGTAATAAGCCTCGTTGGGTTGATTACAACCGGATAATTCCGTCTCGACAATTCGTTGATAATTGTGACTGACAAGACAAATAAGGTTTTTAATCTTATTAAAACATCAACTGTTTGGTCGTAAAAAAACAGCACCCATAGATAATACGTAGTGGAAGTGCTTATTTAAATAAATTTAAATTGTGGACTATCTCTTTATCTAATTTTTTATACGAAAGGAACTTTATACCATATTTTGATTGGATTTCTATATTGTATTCAATCTAAAACAAAATCTGAATAAATTTTAAATTCAACACTATCCTTAGGTTCATTTTTTAAATCTCTAATAGAAATGAATTTCTTAATCTTAGTTACCCTGTAAAACTTAAAATCAGAATACAATCTATTATTAGGTGCTATAAAATAGTCATATAAATAAACCATACCCTTAACAGTTTGAAACTTAAATGCGATAGAATTAAAAATTGTCTGCTCATTAGTATTAGTAGAATTTTTGTTAGAAACTGAGTCTTTTAATTTATGTTTTCTCAATGTGACAGTAGATTTATAATAAGGAATGACATTGTCAAAATGAAGTTTTTGTATGCTCATTAGATTGAAATTCCAAATTACATTCTATTCTATTGCAATTATAATTAAAAACAATAGTACTATCGGTATCCACTAATCCTGCTAAATAAGGATCATATGATTCTATGTTATAATTAGGTTCTATAAATTTAATTCCATAAAAATCACATGCTTTTTTAAACTATCTATTTTTATTCGTATTAAACCATTTAATTTTTTTATTCAAAATAACATATCTTGTTTTGTGGATACAATATATATTGAATGTGGTTTATTTTTATCTGATCTAATTCTTTTTAAATATAAAGTATTAAGAATTCTAGTTAATATTCTAACATCTCTATTATGTAATTTTATTCTAATAGCCTTTAATATTAAATTAGAATTTAAATTTTTTTAAATAAAAATTCCCATCTCCATAAAAAAAATCCAGGTAACCATTAAAAAACTGGTCATCTTGATTTCGCAAATTAGATAATTGACGTATAGTCTCTGAGAATCCTTTACAGTTTTCTGCTGATTGTATGTTTGTATAATTCATTATTATAACAGGTTTATTATTATTTTCACTATCTATTTTTTAGAAAAAAGAAATAAAAAAAAGATTTTTAATTAAAATTTTAATGGCAGAGCCTACATCTATTTTTGATAGATACTAAATAATTATAAATAGTAAATAATAACCTAAAAACACAGTTCCCAGCATATAGTCAATTGCATAATAAGATATTTTATTAAGGCCCAGTCTTATTCGAGCTACGACGTAATAACTCTAGTTATAATCCCTTGTTATTATGTTAGTCCGCACTACAAAAAATTAAAAAATTTTAACTAACAACTTATTAGGGTTTGGACTATCTCTTTATTAAATTTACCAATTACTTTTAAATTTAATACACTGCGTATAGTCTCTACAGATCTAATTTTCAATCTTAACATAAAATTTAAACCCACGGCATAGCTTACAATAATCGTCGTGTAGAATAGCATTAATATTCTTTATTATAAATTCCACCGTTCATAACTCGAACTAATTAAATTCGAATTAAGTATTACTTACTAATTATAATTAAATTTTAAATCATTATAGTAAGATAGTAAATAATCAAGCAATGTGACACAAGACAGTTTAAAACAAGAAATCTCTACTCAATACTGAATAGTTTTTTATTTATTATGATATTCAAAAAATTTTATATAAGATAATTTTTTTTTTCCAATTAAAGGATATTTTGTAAAGTGTTCAAATAAAAGTTTTCTGGATAAGGCATTATACAAATAAAATCTATACTGAATAGATTCTGTAGGATTACCTTTTAAATTAATTTTTATTTTTTCTGTATTAATTTTATTCTCACTTTGAAAATAGAATTTTATCATGTTAATTATATGTAATTCTTCGTTTTGACCGATAGCGAATTCTGACTTTCGTAGTTTTCCTTCTTTATTAAAAACTAAAGAAAAACATCCTTCAGCTTCTATAAATCCAGATAGCCAAGCTTTAAAGTAATCAGGTAATTCAATATATTTATTTTGATTCTTTAACTTTGCTTGTAAAAGTTCAATTTTATTATTATACATCTTATTTCTATTCGACATAAAATTATTAATGTCTTTATAAAGTAAACAATTCTTAACAAATTCTAATTGACATTTTTTTCTAATTGTTAGTAGAGGATATCTAGATAAAATTAATAATAATTTATTAATATCAGCCTTGGAATTAGCAATTCAAGTTACATATTTATCTTTTCTCTCAATAATAACTCTACCTCCAATAACTTTTTGTATTTTATTTAACATTCTCTGATTATTCTCCTCATTTTTTAACGCTATTACAAATCTTACATTAATTCTTTTTTTATTATTGCTCAAGTTTGTTGTTATAGTTCCATTTCCTTCAAGTAAACCTACAAAAAATTGTTCAATATAAATTTTATCTTCTGTACTATTTTTCTCTATGGTAATTTTGCCTTTTGCATCATCAAGGGGGACTGCAACAGAAAAACCTAATCCTTTAAATATAAAAAAAGTATCATCAAATATACCTAACCCTCTAAATAGGTTAAGATAAATATCAAAAATAAAATCCTTGTGAATAAATTTATCATGGAATGCTACATCTATTGAGTAGGGTCGAGTACCCGCACCATTATTATACAGCTAAAGAGCTGCGTAACTGGCAACGAATAACCTCCCTCCGAACCGTACGTGCAAGTTTCCCCGCATACGGCTCTCCAGATTCTCTCACTAAATCATATCACGATTCTTTCGCAATTCTTTAAGACTCATTCCATCATATTTACCAGTATGTACCCTTACATGACATGTTAGGCCAAACAATTTACAATTTACAATTTACAAACAGAGGTACCACTTTTTGTCGAATCTTGCTCATAAATTTAATTAGTGTTCCTTTATCTTTTGTGTCTTTCAGATGTTTTAAATGGTGCATCTCAATATCTTGTCTAGAGTCACAAATAATACATGCTAATACACTATTATAGATTATCAGATCAAACTTTAGGCTATTGAAAGGGTAAGGAACTTAAAAGGGAACGCTTGTATATACATTTTTCACTCTATAATATTTATTATTTAGGTATTCCGCATTTAGTGATCGTGGTTTATCGAATTTTATTATTTGATTATTCACTTTACATTCAAAGGGCTTTCCATATTTTTTTAAATATTTTACTTATGGATGATCTATGTTTAGCTGCTAGAGTATGTGCTAAGGAGTATTCTAAAATATATATTGCTTTATTAGGGTCACTTCTATTTTCAGCCATGTTGTAAAAATTCATTATTTCTCTTAAAACAAGATTGTATCTATTGATAATTTCATGATCAGGTAAAAAAATAAATTTGCTACACCTTTTAGAAAATCCGTTCATATTCGCAATTCCATTTTTAATTAGTCGCTCTTTTAGTAGGTCTTTAGGTACTATAATTTTGGGTTTACCCGTTGATTTTCGTATGTTAAATATTTTTCGTGTTTCCACGCTTCTTCTTCTGGATGTTTTATTTTGAGATAACGTTTGTGCCTTAATATAGTGTCCGAGGAATTTAGTATATTCAGACCCAATGTTAGTTATTTTAGTTTTATCCATATTCAATTCTAGTTTTAATTCTTGATTTAAAAATTTCTTGACTCGGTCTTTTATTTCTAACGCTAGAGATTTTGGTCCTGTAACTCCGATGATTCAGTCATCTGCATATCGAACGTAATGTATTTTACTTCCCGTTCTTAGAGCGGAAGGCATACTTCGTAGTTTTATTCCTTCTTTAACTATAGTGTTTTTAATTTCTATAATTTCCTCAGGACTTCTTACTGTAGATCGTGCCAATTTCCTTCTATTATTGTTAATTATTCATTCGTGTTTTCGATATTCAGGGTTTCTGATGGAGATTGGTAACTTTTTAAATTTCTTTTTCAGAAAGTCAACATATTCATCAAATGGCGTAAGGTATAAATTTGATAGTATTGGAGATAGTATTCCACCTTGAGGCACTCCTATTAGAGAGTCTTTGTATCCTTTTTCTACTTTCATGTAACCTGCTCTTAAAAATTTCCAGATTAGATTCATTATTGTCTGGTCAGGATTAATCTTTTCTTTAATTAATTTGGCCAGTATATGATGATCTATGTTGTCAGAGTATCCGGTGATATCACCTTCTATTATCCAAGTTATTCCAGTCATTTTTTGTATTTCTAAGAGTGGTAGATGTAGTGATTTTTGGGGTCTAAAGGCAAAGCTTTTAGGGTTTAATATTTTTTCCAAATCGGGTTCGATTAGGTCTTTTAATACTGTTTGTAACAGTTTATTCATTGTACTCGGGATACCTAGAGGTCTCATTTTACCATTCGCTTTTGGTATATATATTCTTCTCGTTGGTTTAAATTCAAATGTCCAATCCATTATGCTATTACGAAGATTTTCTAATCTTTTTAATGACATTCCATCTAGAGTGTTACCATTTGATCCTGGGGTCATGTTACCTGGTTTAGATTTCATTTTTTCGTATGCTTTTTTGTATACTTCTATGTCTTGAAGTGGTTTGCTAGAGATTATTCTTGTGTGAATGTGAAGAGGATAATAAGCCTCTATTTTAGTTTTCAACAGAGGATTTCCACGTGATTTAACACCTGTGGTTGTCTTGTTGATGAAAGATTCCTGTGATCCTTCCTTTTTAGAAAGTACTACGATCACTCCGTCACCGTACTTTTTGAATAAAACAAAAAACAAGTACTATTGGGTTATCGCTCCAACATAGGAATTACTTCCCTTAGGTGATCCCCAGTTCCTAGTATGAAGTCTGGTATTCCATCTGTAGGTTCCATCCTTATGCATGTTGCATACGTTCTATTCGATGAATTTTTGTTAGCATAATGCGATTCTACTAGCAAATCGAATAATCTTGTGACAGTTACTTTCAAGATAAATCTATCGTCTTTAAACAGATGTATTAATAAAAATAAACCTTGGATGAAAATTATCTCGCCACGAAGAAAATTGTAACTACCTCCTTTTGTGACTTCACTGACATGCTCCACTCCCCTCTTCATTTCGATTTTAGGTAAGTCAGTAGATTTACATAACATTAATTCAGTTAAGGCCATTATTGTGGCGGGCTTCATAGTAATTAAAGGGCGCACGGCATTTGATAACACTACTCCTGTTACAAAATAGAGCTGTAAAAATTTAGATTAATATAATTTAAAAAGCGCATGGTATATTAACAAGCTGTCAACATATATGCGTGCCTAAAGCTAACAATAAATTAATTAATCTCTTAGTCTTTCATAACTAAAAATATAACCTTTGTAGGCTAAATTTATTATTGCATATTTTTTAATAACACAATGGCTAATATTTAATTTTTTTCCAGCTTGAGTTACACCTTCGAATTTACATAAAAACTCTTTATTTTTGTTATAAACAAATACAGCCTTTTTAATCTTAGAATTATTTTTCATTTCTATAATTAAATTATTAGAATCCTTTCAATTAATATTTAAGGGTGTGTCAGTTATATTTAATGGTAAATTAGTTAAATACCATTCACCACTAAAAAAAAAAGAAGTGTTTTGTTTTTAATAAAACTTACAATAGGATTAGAATTAATTAAATTAGATAAAGTTTTAACTGACGGAAAAATTACTAAAAGTTCATTAAATGAATTATAAATATAAACAGGATAAGCTGATTTTGATTCTATAATTCTTAACTTAGTCTCTACTGAATGATTTTTATTGTAAAAAGGCACCGACTAAAGCTCTAGAAATTAAAGCTTTTGTTTTATCTGAATGTATTCTATTTTTAGCTAATTTAGATAATAACAATTTAGTCTCTTTTGTGTGTTTATAACCTAAAGAAGAATAACCTTGTTTTAATAGATTATAATAAGGTAATAGTTTTTTTATATAGTTAGTTTCTAAAATAGTTAAATTTTGAATATCTATATATTCTACAATTAAAACAGCAAAATGCTCTTGTTCATATTTATACAACGCTAGTGTAATAGGCATGTTACAATTTTGTTTGCTTTTTATATAACTATTATTTAATTAACTTTTCATTCTACCTTCTATATTAGTAGAACTACCTATGTAGGTATGACCATTAATTTAATTAACTAAACAGTAAACACCCGTTTTATTTCTTTGTTCTTTATACAATTGTAATCTATCCTCTTTAAGATTATTGTAAACTTTAATTGGTTTTATTTGTTCTATGATTTTAGTTAAAAAACAAGAAGCCTGCGGGGATACATAATCTAAATCTAATAAAGAACAGTTTTTATTAAAATAATCTAATTTTTCAAAGATGTAATAACTCATTAATACTAAATAATATATTATTGTATTATTATATGCTGCAGGCATATTTTTAGGGGCTGGTGCTGTTATTTTTGAACTATATCATATCAATTACAACTTTTAATTAATTATTGTAATTAATGGCTACGTATAGTCTCTGAGGATCCTACTTAAACTTAAGTCTTTTGGTTTCCTGCTGATTGCTCAAAACTAAGCTTTGTTACTCATATTCTATATTTAGAATGTATCTTAGTAGTCAGAGGTTTCCAGCATATAGTAGCCTTTAAAGTGAGCTAACCGGAGTAAGTAACCCACCTATAGTGAATAGAGCAATGAAACCTAAAACAAATAATAATGGTGTATTGTATCTTAAACTACCACCGTATAATGTTGCCATCCAACTAAATTGGGTCGAACGACACATCAAATATCACTAATTTCATTATTAGTCTAAATATTAGTGCTCGAGCTCCCACCGAACCGAGCGAGATAGTTACCCATCACACGGCTCTCCAACGTTACTTGGTTTCAATGAAAAATTTGCTTTTATTATTAGCCCTATTACCACCCATAATAGCAATATGATGTTCTCTACACACCGGAATTTTTACAACAGCAATCATATGTTTATGAACGACGTTTTTGGATTTTGCACTATCTTTCAGTGCTTTCACGTGATGCATTTGTACATCATCAAAAGAAACTGCTTCCACATATAGCACAAGAAGTTACAGAACCTTGGCTGGATATTGCTTACTTTTTTTCAAACCATAGCGGCTAATGGGTTCTTACCAGCTTGTCAAAGCAGGTGTTCAAGTCCTAGATAATCTTAAGTAAACTTTTTTGGTTTGTACCCTTCTTTAATGCCTTGATGTATTCAGGTATCCAATGGGGCTTTATTTTATTTTCTTTAGATTTGGTCTTAAGTGGTATTTACTGAAAAGTATACCCGTTAGCTTTTGTTTCTTTTCCTTGTGGTGTGTGCAAATTTTCTTCATCTGCTCCTACTACAGATTTAACTCTAGCCCCGATAGGGGGGCTTTGCTTTTTTTAGATCTCGCCCTCCGATTTTTAACACCGCCGCGGTTGTTCTAAGTTTGAACTTAGCAGCGTATACCTTAGCGATAGATTATCTTATGATATAGGTTAATTTAGCTATGGCTGCTCTTCTGTTTCCGGCATTGGACCACCAATGGCTTAAGATTTGAATTACCTTAAGATTCTTTTTTTTTATTGAGGCAATCTTAGGAATCTGAATGTTGGTTAAGGTTCACCCGCAAAAGTTGGCTTATGATAATCTCGAAATGACTTGTTTTATATTTACATCTAATGTAGGTATTGTCTTCTTTCGAGTGACAGTGTTACCTCCGTAGGATTGTTTCATGAACAGTTGTCTCCTGTTTAAAATATATCCTAGAAATTTTATACCTTTAGTAATGTGTTTAACTTTTGTCTTCTCCAGGCTTAGTTCAACTTTGAGTTCCGAGTTCAAGAAGTCCTTAACTTTATCTCTAATATCTATCGCCATAGATCTAGTACCTAGTATTCCGTTGACGAAGTCGTCACCTATCTGATGTATTTACAGTTCCTGTATCCGTTTTCGTTAGGGATTCTACTGAAAATTATCAATATGTAGTATTTGCTTTTGTTTTCATATTTTAGTAGCTTATTTACCTTAGGATTTTTGTTTACCTATTCCCAGGTTTAATTTTACCTTGATACTATAGCAAAGGTTTTCCATAAATGAGTAAAGATCGTTTAGATAGATGTTATAAAGTAGCGGACTTAATATTTCTTCTTGCGGAGTTCCTACTTAAGGTGTGTCATCTTATAAGTTTTGGTCTTTTTTGGAGTCTTAGCTTTCAATCCAGATCTAATAAGTCTAAGTATAGTAAGGTCCTGGATCTTAGTTCCAGAATCTTCATAAGAATATTGTGATCTATGGAATGAAAGTAGCTTTTGATGTTTTCCTCTATGAACCAGATCGAGTCTTTCATATTAGTGTTCAACCATTTCAAGGCTGTGTGACAACCTCTAATTTGGCCTGAAACCGTGTGAAAACTTGCTAAAGTTTATTTAGTAGATGGGTTCTATGATTGTTCGGTTATCAACCTTAACTAATCTATTTTTAATAGATGGTATACCTAGAGGTTTAAAAAATTTTGGTTTACCAGCTATAGGTATCAATATTTATCTTACTCCAATTCAGGATAAATTTTTTTTTAGTACTGCCTCTATAAGTTCTAATATTTTCCTTTTTGTAAATGCAACAATGATATCCTTGTTCGGACCTTTTGTTTTAGCTCCTTTTTTCAGCTTTAGGTAGGCAGCAAACCAGATAGAATCATGTTTTAAGATACCTCTCAAGTCATAGAAGACTCGGTTAGGGTTTGTAGCAAGTTTGCCAATGTTTAGCTAAAATTTTGTAGTCCTTTAGGAATTTCCGGTTGCTCAAATACATGGGCCGGACTACTAGTTTCGCTTCTAGTAACGTATGACCTTGAAGGGTTGACATAAAAATAAAAGCCCACCCTCGCAAAGTGTTTAGGTCCCTTTCCAATTTTAAGATTGGTACTACGGACCCTCTGCCATCTCAACTCCAGCTTTGGGAGGAGACTTCACCGGTAGCATATGCGACTCTTGGTTTGATGATTAAGGAGACTCTTTTGTAACTTGTCCTAATTGCATTTAGTAACGTCTTAGTCTTGGAATTGCCTTTGAAGTAAATTTTCACCTTCAAGGGACCGAGATATCTATGTAACAGCTGAAGCCATAGACAGGCGTAATCACTCCCGAAGTTACTTGAGTTTCGGTAACTCAACCTCATCCTTAGACATCCGATGGCCTTGAAACCTATCTTGGGCCAGCAATTTAGTTTTGCGCCAGCTTGTGCCCTCATGATTTCTTTTAGTGCAGGCTGTTGTCCTCCTAGCATCACTGCGTCGAAGTAAGCACTATGGCCTTCAGCAAATTCCTCTTTGCTGTTTGACTTTAATATTAAATTAAAGAAAAAAATTACGCATATACTCGAACGGTCGCCCATATTTTAATACCAGTAGGACAATTTCTGTACTTTATTTAAGGTTAATTTTCTTCACGTATACGATCAAGTTTTTTAATTAAATCAAACAAAATGAAAATATTTTCAACTAGATTATTTGCTAATTTAGGGTTTTTGTATTTAAAGGCAATTGCATTATAAATAAATTTACGCCAAATTAGGTATTCTTGCTGTTTGCTAGATTGAAAAGGATATAATCCTAAAAATTTAATAAGAACTTGACAATCCGGAAGGGAAGATATATATAAATCCACTCGTTTATTTTTCGTTCTAATTTAAATTTTAGCACCTAAATACTCTCCAATTAAATTCCAATAAATCAATTTTAACTCCGATATATCACGTGAAATGCTAAAGCTATGTTTTAATTTATTATATACATCTAAATACCACTGCCCTGCATATACCGCTAATTAAAAGTGGCAATAAATTGTTAAGTAACCAGATAGCCACCAAGAATTTAAATCCGCTACAGCTAAGTTGTATTCTGGTACTTTTGCTGGCACTAAGTCAGGAAAATAAGACTTAATTTTGTTTGAAGGACCTCTACCTATTGCAGCATAAATACTTAAAATTTCCAAAAATCCATTCTTAGATTTCTGTTGCCCAGAGGCTAAAAGTTCTACAGCTTTAACCCAATTACTGAAAATAATTGTCTTTAAAGATAGTAAAGAATAAGAATAAAAATGAGGGATTATAATATCAATAAGATCATTATATTTTGTTACGCGGTAATACACTTTATTACTTATTACATAAATTTAACCAATCCCGAAATAATTTTTAATAAAATCTAAAACTTCTTTATATTTAATGTCTACTAAAATTTCAGCTACAAAAGTAGCTCGGATTTTTCAAGTTTTTTTAGAATCATTAGCTTTTTTTCGCAATGCGGGTATAATAGTGAAAGAGGATGACCTATCACAAAATCCTGTTATCCAATATGGATTTAAGTTTTTTAAATTATTGGTAGCCAGGTTTTCCTTCTGTTTAATCTTACCCTCCTGCTGCGAAGTTGAGCTAGAAGTGTAATAATTCATATTTTGTATAAAGTACAGAATTTGGACTATCTCTTTAAACACCCTTCCCTTTATTTTGTTTCTTCTATTCTAACCTTTTGGTAATACTTAATTTTTTTAAAAAATTAGAAGAACAGAAGCTATTCGCAATCTAATCTTTTTGTTTTTGACTGGAAGGGTTAGTTTATTTTGCATATAGTCTCTGAGGATCCTACTCTATTCTTGTTCATAACTTAAATAATATTTGGTTTCCTGCTGATTGCATTAATATAAAGATTTTTACAAAAACCAAGTTTCCAGCTAGCGCTGCAGGTCTAACCCCTTTTGGTCCGTAACTTAGTACTAACTGTTAAACAACTTGAGATAGAATGTACTTTATATTTAAAATGGTTTCCAGCATATAGCAAAATTCGATTTATTTTTTGTTTTGTTTTTTACCTTTCGTACCTTGGCTTGTTTGGCCTATTTAGTAACCCGGGCGCCCCCCCACGGCTGTAATATCTTATATAATTATAAAAAGAAAGATTAAAAGCTAGGGGCCAATATAGGATACTCTAAAAAGGTTAACCCAGACAGGACTTTAAGAACGGGAGTTAACAAATAAATTAAAAAGGGCCCCATTTGACCGCAATTACCATTGTGAAATAGAAGATTGACCCCAACTACTAATTATAATAGTAGAAATTAATCAAAAATCCTTTCCCAAACCGTACGTGATAGTTTCCCATCATACGGCTTTCCAAAGAAAAATTAATTTTCTTCTGTTTTCCTTCGCATAACCACATTATTACAATGGGATAACTACTATGAAAACTCCGTCACCTCCAATCTTTAAAATCTCAGGTGATCCTAAGTTCTTTAAAAAAACCCATTAATATTCCCTTAGGCCCTATACAATCTAACTATGGTTTTTTTTATTAAAATCCGCAACTTCTTTAATACATTTTTGTTAGATATGTTTTTATTAGTTTGTTTTCCTAGCCATAGGAATCGTAGCTTGGGAGCGAACATTAATTAATAATTAAACTCCCTTTTTAGACATGCTGTTGTCAGTGAAAAATTGGCTTTTTCTACCTAAGTCTAAAGCTTTACACTCCATTTACAAAATTTTATATAAAAAATGATCAACAAAATACGGAATAATAAAAGGTTTAATTTTGATGAAACTTTTTTCATTAATATAAATTCTAAATTTATTTTTTTCCTTTTGAATAGTTGGATTAATATCAAATTTTATAATTAAAATATTTAATAATAAAACAACTTCTTGTAAACTAAAATTATCTGTACATAATATTAAACCTTTTTTTCTTTTAGAACCATCGCACATTATAAAATGTGCTAAAACTATATAATCTATATTAAAAAATAAATCATATTTAATGGTTTTTTCTAATTTATTATTTTTAAAAATATAAAACAGATCTATAATTTCCATTAAACATTCTAATTGTCTAGTCTGAAAAGTTAGACTATAAAAAATTTTTCCTCTCATTATATTTTTACTTGAATATAAAGGTCCTGAACATAAATAAGCCAGTTCACTATATACATTTCATATGTATGGAAAATTAATAATAGATTGTTTTAAAGCAATCCTAGGATTTCAATGTCCTCTTTTTTGAATTCAACCATCAGAAAGAATTAAACCTATAATTATACTTTTAGCTCGAGGAGTTAATTTTAACATATTTCTTTCTTGAGCAGTTAATTTAGATTTACTATTTAAAGAAGTTAATCCTAAGGGTTTATTTCATAAAGTTAAGGGGTATCCCTTTATTTTTTTAAGATTAGACACAGCATTAGAATTAACAGTAGAATATTTTTTATATAAAATATTTATATCAAAAAACGGGAGTGGAGCAATTACGCTCAAGGTTTTATTAAATGAAATAGCACACGTTGCGGCGGTAAAATATGCTCTTGAGTCTACCTATTAAGATTATTTTAGTAAAAACTATGTGAGTTATTATTTATATAATTCTTAATTTGGACTATGTCTTATCCTTTCAAATTTAATTGGTGAAGGATTATCCCGTATAGTCTCTGAGGAACCCAACAAAGTATAAAAATACTAATAGGTTTCCTGCAAGTTGTATAAGATTTAGTGATTTTCACGTACTCTCAAAATTTGACTTCCGGTTTTAAATTTACATTTATTTACGGTTATAAGAGGAGTATTCGTACACTAAATTTTAAATAGTTTCTTGCAAATAGGGAAATTATATCCAAATTTTTTCAAATATGGTAGACGTATGGAATTTAGCTATACTCCCAACTTATAGGTCATAGTTTTATGCAGAAAAGGCAAAATAAGAAATTTAACAGTCTCTATAGACTTAGCTAAAATATAAATTCTATAATTGCCTCTAGATTTATGAATAGAGCATTTAATATCATATTTTGTCATTAAATAATGACTAAGTCTTTGAACTTCATCAAGGGTAAAACTATCTGTACAAAGATATAAACCTTTACTAGTTCCCCTAGATCCGTCTTGCATTACTCAATGCGCTAGTGCGATAGGAGTTAATAAAGATAAGTCTAAAGGAACTACTTTAACTTTACCGTTATAAAATTTAAAATAAAACTCATTCAAAAAAGGTGAAGATTTACTTCAAAAGTTTAAATTGCTGTAAGTTTTTCCAGTTCTTTTATCTAAATAAGAATATTCTCTATATTTTCCAGAGCTTAAATCTGAGAATTTATTTAAAAATGTTAAGAAATAATCCTTTTTATCTAAGCTTTGGGTAAAACCAAATCTTGCATTTATACCTCTAGGTGGCATTTCTAATCTACCATCTCCCAATAGAGAGCCAAATAAAATTTCTTTAACCTCTTGGCTATAACTATTAAAAAAAGGTTTACTGTTGTCTAATTTAGTACCGATAAGTTTTGAGTAAAGAATTAAATTGCAAAATTCATCTAAACCTACACTAAACATGTGGTGAGATCATACTAAAAAACCTAATATTCCAATAGAAAACATGGCGTAGACCATGCCTATGTAACCATATATAGGTTTTCCTGAAAAACTTGAAACAACATGGCTAACTAATGGAGTAAAACGGCAGTCCCGTGTCCTCCCCGAACCAAGCAAGATAGTCACCCATCACTCGGCTCTCTAACCCAACTAAGAGTGTTTGGCCAATTCATCGTTCCCTATATCTATATATTTAGCTTTGTTTTTCCATTTACCTCCATGTCCTTTAATTAGGTGCGGTGTTGCAGTTCAGTTGCTTCCTACATAGTGATATTTCTCGGATTTTTAGGCCGATAATAAGTTTCATGTAGGGGTTTCTACCTTTAAAATTCTTAATAGATCTTACATGGTGCATTTGTAAATCATTCAAGCTGTTACATATGGCACAAGGACTATTAAAGTTAATAATACCTTTTCACAGATAATATCCCTTAAGGATCTCTATTTTGTCGACTAGTTAAATTTATTTGGGTTTTTCCCTTTTTTTATCCAGTCTATAATAGAGTTGAGACCTTCCTTTACCATCTTTATCTTTAAATAAGTAGGCGCTTCTTTCGGACCATATATTTGAACACTCAATTTAAAAGGCGGATATTTTAGCTTTTGTAGTTTTCTCATTGGTCTTTTCCCAACTGATACCCGATTATCTAGTAAGCTCTCGTCTAACCCAATTATCTTATGTCTAGAATCTACTCGTATTGGTTTACCTAGATCATATCCTGCTATTTGAAAAACTTTGCGAGTTGAGCCTAGCTTATACTTAGCAGCATAGGTTTTGGCTAGACTATACCTAATGATATATAAAACATAATCCATGGCTTTTTGCCTATTCTTTCCGATTTTTAAAAAATCATAGTATCCGTTCAATACTGCAGTCATTAGGGCATTTGTATCTACTTGAGATGGTGCTATATAGGCTGGATGTGTTATAGGGAAACCTTTTTCATCACAGAAGCCTTTGCTATTTAACTTTTTGATTACTTTAGGTATGTCGATCATTAGGCTCATGTTATTCATTTCATATTTGGCTTTTTCCTTTACAACTCTTACTTTTCGTTTTGTAATAAGATAACCTAAAAAATGTATTAGTTCGTCTTTAGTTGCTGTTATTTTTGTTTTAGTTTCATTTAGTTGTAACTTTAACTCATCGAAAAGGAAATTTGACACCTTTTCTTTAAAAAATAAGGCAGTTTCTAGTTTACTGTCCAGGAAAAGTACGAAATCATCAGCATATCTAACATACTCCATCTTTAGGTAATTAGTTTTAGCTTTATTATTATTTATTTGTGGATCAGTATTTTTGGTATTTTTAGGTAAGATTCCTTGTACAGTTTTAGACCAAATTTTGTAATAATCTTTGTTTTGTTTTAATTCCAAACTTTTTTGATATTTTGCTCGGTATTCCTTTTCCCAAACTCGTATCATTTTATCTAATTTGTCTAAATAAATGTTACATAACAATGGGGAAAGTACTCCGCCTTGTCTGGTTTCTTCGAATAGATCAGTCAGTTTTCCATCATCATATATTGGTGAATGAAGATTTCCCTTTATCAATTTAAGAACTAGCTCATCTTTGATTCTCTCTCGAATTATATCAAGTAGCCTTTGATGATTTATTCTATCAAAACATTTTGAGATATCTCCTTCAAGGGCCCACTTCGCGGATGCTGCTTTAGTTACTGCGTATTTTAACGCAGAGTGTGTAGAATTTTCACCCCTGAAGCCGAAGGATCTATCATCGTAGCTGAATTCATAAATAGGTTCTAATATGGTTAGCAGAACCGCTTCTACTAATTTATCGGAAAAGGAGGGTATACCTATTGGTCTTTTATCCTTATTGTTTGTAGTCCTTTTACTAGGTTTCCATTTGTATTTACCGTTTAGAACTTCTTTTTGGACTTTTTCAAGTTTATCAAGAGTTGTTCCGCTGATAGTATCCAAATCAACGCCAGGAGTAGTAGCCCCTCTGGAGCTCGCAAGTTTCTGGTAAGCGATGATTCATATGTTAATATCCTTAAGATATCCTTTAAGATCATAATATATCTTGTTGGGTTCGATATATGAGGCCTCCCACAATTTAGCCAATCGTTCAATCTTCTTTCTTGGTATTACAACCTCGTCCGATTTAATAGGTTGACTATCTGTTGAGTAAAACCTTCTGGCGTCATTTAACGTCATAAGATACATAGGTTCCTTCGGATTTTGTCCTACTACGAACCCTCTGCCATCCTCACGCAATATTTGAGAGGACTTCACCGGTATCAACGTTGGCTGATTAAACCCTTTTGAGGTTTGTTCTCTATTAAGAGTCGTCTTACTCTGTCCTGTTTTCACACAGTTATTTGAATCCCGTTCTAGCGAGTTTGCAACGTTCGGAATCTCCGCGCAAGTGAATTCATTGATCCTTCTCATACAGTTTTTGATCAAGTGGCCGGTACCACAAAAAGTAATCAGATTTAAGCTCGAAGCTTTCATCTTAATAAAGTCATAAGCTCGGAATACAGTATTGAAGTCTATGTATGATACTTCTGGTTCCCTTTCACCACAGGCTATTGTCCCCTTTGCATTACTGCATGCTTGCTTGTCTCCGCGAGCAGGGTCAGTGGTGTGCTTTTCACTGCCGCTAGCTGCAGCGGCTAAATTGTACCTCGAAAAAATTAGCATTTCCAACGTAAATCGAACGGTCGCCCTTCCAAAACCAGGTATAATTAAAATATAACAATGTTTTGATTAATAGAATAGGAAAAATAAAATACCCTGCGGTAGTGGGTTTAACTATTCAAATTAATACTCAAGAACTTAACATTCTTGTTAGGACTTCATCTTAAACTGTATTGTTCTAGAAATAATTAAAAATTTTGTACTTAAAGTCAGTTTCATTACATTAAAATTAATCATTATAATTAATCATAGTATTTTTAAATTTAATAATTTTGTTAATTCCATTTTCGTTTAAATAATCTTTATTTTGAATGATGATATAAGATTTTCTCCATTTTAAGAAATTAACTTGTTTACTTGATAATAAATGATAATGATCTAAGTAATCTATTACATTTTTTGCTGTACCAAATGATGTAGAATCATAATTATAAGTTTCATTATTTTGGTTATAGGCTATATTTCCTCCTAAAGAATCTTGAATAAATTGTAAAGCAAATAAAATATTATCTTTTTGAGCAGGTTCGATTTTAAAGTTTAATTGTAGTCCTGATTTTGAGCCTGCGGGGTTACTATTATTAACAAAATTGATTTGAAAACTAGCAGTAGCATCAGAAAATCCAGCTAACCAATGATTTTTTAAATTATTATCTAAATTTATTTTTAATTCCTTAGGAAGTTTATTTTTAATTTCAGATAAGGCAAATTTATTATCATTTAAAATATTTTTATTTATTTCGTTAAGTGTATTTTCAATTCTTATTTTACCATTTATTAGATTAATGACTTTTATTAAACCTTCTATTGAAGATACTACTAAGAATATGGACTCTTTGTCTTCTTTGTGTATTTTTTTTACTCTACCATAACCTATACTTTTTTTTATAAAATAAGCTAAAGAAGCATCTAAATGATGAAACTCTATAACTAACTCTTGTTTGTTAGTAAATTGACCTCCTCCTTCTATTAGACCTGCTAAATAATGACCTATTTGTTCTGGATTATTTGGTTTAAAATGTTTAGGTACATGAACTGAAATCTCTTTAACATTTTCTAATACTTCTACAGTTTCGTTGCATAAAGTCTCTGAGGTTCCATGTTTTAATTGAATAAAATTGTTACCTGCTGATATACTCCCTTGTTTTAATTTTATTACTATATCATTTAAGATGGAGTACTTAAAACTTACCTCATTTAGGAAAGAAGTTGTTCCAGCAAACAGCAACGTTAAGAAGCCTATAATTATAACTTCTGGATGCTTTCCTTAATTAGACCTTAATTAGAACATAATTAAAATAGTTTTAATAATCAATCATAACAAATCAATTAGATTATAATATTTGACTAATTTAATCTTTATCTAGATCTAAGGAAATGGACTATATCTTCACCTTATTAAAAACTAACTTTTTATTATTAAAAAATCTTCCCAAGCCTTATAGTAAATAATATCTTTATTATTAGCTTGTAAATCTATTCATTTATAATATTCTTTTCATCATCAGTAATAGATATGCAACATAAATTTATCGATCCGATTTATGACTTCTTAGTGTATGTAAATTAAAATAAGCTAATAAAATTTGAATATCCTTTCGACTAAATCGTCTTTGTTCTTTTTTGTACAGACCAATTGTAATAACCATTGATATAAATATATATATTACCACCACATAATGCCTATTTAAACCATTGAACATCTTGTTATAATTTATTAGTAACTTTGATAATTAATTGTACTGAATAGCTATTAGTATCAGAATTATAAGAATTTTTTATTATACTAATATACCATCAAAAACAAAACCTGAGAACCATCTAAAATTTTTATATAAATTCCTTTACATGGTAAATTTACAGTTATATCTAGCTGATGGGGTTGGCATACATGATGTCATTGTTTTAATATAGAACTATGTCGAATTGAGCCGTTTATAACTTGGATTAGTTTTTATAATTCCTTTTTTGTTAGGTTATCTTTTTAATTTTTAATTTTTAATTTTTAATTTTTAAAAAAGCTATTTCGCATGTTTACCAATATCAAAAATCATTCCACCTTAATTAATTTGGTTCTAATTTATACAAGGTAATTACTCCAGACCTATAGTTAATTTCAAACTAGTATATCAATTTTTATGTACTAATAAACATACAACCCCGTCTATTAAACCAGCTAACCATTCAAAAAAGATATGTGTTATTAATAAGGTGCTGCGCGTGTAGTCTCTGAGGTTTCTACTAAACTACTTTGTGTTGTTGGTTACCTGCTGATTATGTTATCTCTAATATAATATTTTGACTTGAGACTAGCCTTTGGTTACATACAAGAACACTTATACTCATAGTAATTATATCAGTATTTGTTAAATTTATTTTAACAGTCCCAGCATATAGCGCAGTTCATATTTGTTTTTACAAAAAAATAGGGCCACAATTGACCGAAGAACCCATTCCTTCTTATCTTAAATTATTTTACCCTATTTAAGATTAATGTCATATATAAACATTACCTAAGTATATCTAAATTTTGAATAACTTTGGATTTTTATATAAACTTGTGCCAATTTTAATTGGGAAGGAATCGACTGTACATTAAGCAGCATTTCAGCTACCCATTAGTGACCCAGTCTGTAGCGGTATTTTAGATTACCGACGGTCTTCATACGAAAAAACTGTTAACCGTTACACTAACATAGCCATGTAAAATAGGGATTATTATTATAATTTATATTTACACATTACCCCTGTCAGGGTAATTAATCATTTATAATTATTTTAGTAATAAAGCGCTTATTTATCATTATTACTTTATTATAATTATAATCTAATTTTTTCTAAAAATTGCTTAGATTAAATGATTATGACTAGATAGTAGCATCTTCTTTAAAAAAAGATATAATAATATAGTCTTATTGATATAAAATATCTTAAAATTCATAATTTTGTTTTATGAACAACATCTGCTATATTACCTTTATAGTTAGTAATTATAATATTACATTATAAATACCTCTACTTTTTAAGCTTTTACAAGCTCACTACTACCTCCATTTTTCCCATTTTTTTAGAAACCTTAGCAAATAAATTTATTTAATTATATACTCGGTCTTGCTAAAGCAGGAAGACTAACGAGTGTCTACGTTTTATCGTTATAATTATTAACTGTTTTAGATAAACTAATCAGTTTCTGTTTTTTCACTGAATCAAAATGATCTGAATTACTTAAAGCTTTATGAATTTCTTTTCACAATACAAAACTAGAAGCTTTTTTAGTAAATAACGAAAATTCAAATTTTTCTATGTAATTAATAATTACTTTAGTGTCAGATAAACCATAAACCCTGAAACTTCAATTATTTTGATGATAATGTTTATAAATTTTACCTACTTTAAAAAGTAGAACTAATTTATTTAACAATATATTCTTATTCTCTAACCCCTTTTGAGAAATATAAAAAAGTATTGAGTAAGAATTTTTTTTTGTAGCAAAAGAAACATGAAAACAACCTTCAGCGTCTATAAATCCTAATAACCAGTTATCATTTAATGTTATTTCTCTTAACGAATTACAAGGATAAATAAATTCAAAATAATCATTTTTTAAATTAAAGTCTTTAAGTTTTCTGGAAGGTTTATTAAAAATAAAAAAAATTTTTTTATTAAAAATATTTAAAAATTCATTAAATGAGCTAAGTTTCTCAGGTGTTCTTATATTACCATTAAAAATTAATGAGATTAAATATAAGCCTAATTTGTCTTGTATTATATATCGAGAGGTTGTTTTACCTTGTATTATTACTTTTCCCATATTAAGGTTTTTTTGTATATAATCTAAGACTTGCTTATCTCTGGAATCTTGAGTAATTACAAAATAAAGATCTCCTCTAGAAGCTTTAATAAATGATCCATCTCCTTCACTAAAACCTATAAATCAATTTAAAAATTCAGGACTAGGTTGACTATTTTTTCCGTAACACTTAGAATTAGCTTTATAATAATTTTCAAAAGATTCAACATGTAGGCGCTGGGTGGCAGACAAAGCAAAATTAGACGATTTATTCGCTCCTCCCTCGCTTTTATAGTTTAGGTAGGCAGCCGAATGACTGACGGAGGGTTTCATAAAAATAGAAGATAACGTAGTAATTTTATAGTTTATTGGATTTCTAACCAAGAAAAGATGTTGATATAAAATTGGATCACCTCCTCCACTAGAGATGGAACCATACCTCGCGATAGGATCCCCTCAAAGAACCGTATGTGCGAATCACTCCGCGTACGGCTCAATCAGAGAGACGAGCGTTTCCAGCTATACTTTATGTTATACCAAAGTATGTTAGTTTCGCTCTGGAGCATTCTGGCTGTCAAAGTGGCACCAAACATGTAAGAACCTTAAATTAGACATTGCTGTCTTAGAACCTTCAATTTTGATAAAAATGATGTGGTCTATTTTATTACCAGCCTGCATTACATAACCATTTAAATTAAAATGTAAAGATCTTAAGCATAGCCTTTCTGTCGGATTATTAAATTTCCTTTAACTCCTTCGTTTTTACCGAGTGCTCTAAATTTTTGTAGGACCATTAAGTCTGTTAATAAGTTAATATCTTTGTGGTATGCATGAATTTTTAAATATTTATTGGGTAAGGAATAGTTTCTGGCACTAACTGTTTTAGTAACTGTAAGGGGATCTAATAAAGCCAACCTTTTACCTTCTCTGTTAGGATCGTGTAGGAAGTTGTCTAGTATTTTTGCACTAAACGTTCTTTGAGCCTGCGGGGTTTGTATTATTTTATTATCCTCGTGTAGCCCTAGGAAGTAAGTGGAAGCTATTGCCTTTTTACCTCAATTAGGATGTTTATGATGCGCCCATCTCCAAGTCAATAGGTATAGGACATATCGTACGTAACCTCTGAAGCTACAACTTTCACCCATGTTGTAATATTTAGACCATCCCTTAATTATAGGGTTCAACTTCAATATAAGTTCGTAAGCAGAAAGATTTTGGGAAAGTTCGAATATTAATTTTAGCTTTCTGATGATCTCTTTTACTTTTTCTTTGTTAGGATATAAAGCTATTCCAGATTGACCTATTCGGTTTTTGAAAAAGCTGTATTTTTTTGACCAGTTTTCTCTATATTTAAAAACATATCCCAGGAAATGAAGTTCTGTACCGGTAGCGAGTGAAAAGATTTTAGTTTTATCACTTGACAGTGATAGGCCTCTCTCACTTAAGAAGGCTTCAATAGCGGGTTTTATAAATAATTTTAACACTCTTTTACTAGGTGCGATTACGATTAATTTATCAGCGAACCTTACAGTTTTTACATAGAATGACAGCAATTTAGTTATTACACCGTTTTTGTAGATATTCTTTAGAAATGTTTTTCCTCCAGTAATTGAAGATATAGATTTTATGACTGTTGCTTCCAAACCATTAAGGGTAAAATTTGTAATAGTGGGAGTGATTCATCCTTCATGTGACTCATCGGTCTGAATATTTGTGTTTTCTAATACACCGCCAGCTTTTAACCATTCCTTAAGTATAAATTTATGAGATTCACATAGAGGTATGTTAGATAAAAGCCAATTGTGGTCAATTTTTTCAAAGAAAGATTTTATATCTGCGTCCAATATCCATTTAGATTTGTGTTTTGATTGTAGAGAGATATTAATTCAGACTGCGGCTATTGCGTTTTTTTTACTTCTATATTTTCTGAAGCCGTAGCTGTTAGGGTCACTATTCATTTCCACTATAGGCTCTAGTACTAGATTTATCACGGCTTGTAGCATTCTATCTTGGATAGTGGGAATACCTATAGTTTTCAACTTACCATTTTCTTTAGGTATCATTACTCGTTTAACGGGGCTGGTTTTATATTTAAATACACCCTTTTCAGCCTGAATTAGCAGGTTTTTAAGGTTTTCTACCATAGCTATTTTTTTTTCAGGTGTTGACAGTATATAATTGTCGATGGCTGGATTTTTAGATCCACTGTTTTGTGAGGTTTGGTATACTGCCAGTAGTCTAAAATCTAAGGTCTTTGCCAGCATATTTTGTTTAGCTAACACTGATGGGTGTTTTGTGCCTAATGTTCCGGCTAACTTGACTAAATCCTTTTGTTTTTTCAACACATTAGCCTCTACCTTTTTTCATTGGATTTGTTTCCAATTTAATACTGTAAATTGAACGGGCATATCATACACCTTATAAAGGGTATCTGTGACATAGCCACGTTGAAGTGTAGGATTATTATGCCATTGGTTAGCCCTCTCTAACTTTATCGAATTCAGCGCCGTATATTTTTTAAATAAATACGTTCAGGATTTACCTCTACCTCCAGCTCTCGCCTTTTCAAGTGACAAGAATCGGGTTATGGAGGGACAAGCTTTAGAATGCACTATCTTATGATTTCCCGATAGTTCGTTGCCGTGTTCTAGCTCTAAAGTAGTTATATACCTGATATTCGGAGCATTACCTCCGACTTTTGCTTTTTCGATTATCTTGCCCCCGTTTCATCTCACAACTCCTGACTTTAAAAGCTTTGCAAGTTGAGAGGTACTAGACATGAATTTTGAAAATTCAGATGAATAATCTAAGAATATAGAAGGTTTTAGATATTTTCCGGGGTTCCCATTATGAATTTCGTTTTTGCAAGAAATGAATAGATTCTCCATTTCTAATAAAGTATAAGATCGAATCTGTATAGGATATTTGTCAGAGTAACCACATAGAGTATTCCCTGCTTTAAACACTCTAACTCTATTGACAAGGGGGCAAGTCTTTCTTGATTTCATTAAAGAAATAAATTTCATACGTTGAACCTATTTTATAATGATTCTTTGCTTGCGCTAATCTTAATCCTTTATATTTACTTAAGGAACGCTTCCCACTGTTGAAAGACAATAGTGTTCTGCTATTCACCGGTCCTAGGAACCCTGGCTCGTTGGCCAACGCCCCACCGGTTAATCCCCTCACCGTCTCGTTAACAAATTTTAACGAATTGTGGCTTGTGAGAATCAAAATTATGATAAAAACGAAACTGGAATGTCGTAATGCTGGGTCGTAAAAACTTGTATTAAAGTGTAGAATAAAAAGTTCGGTACACACTGGTGAACCTACTAAAGTCTTCTCCGAACTGTACGAGATAGTTACCCATCATACAGCTCTCCAACTCGAACGTATATTAACTATGGTTCGGTATTTATTGTAAACTTTCAGTTTCAAAATTGTTATGGTCTTTTAATATTACCATTACCCCGTTTTTATTAGACAATTTGCGTAGCTAGAGGTAAAAGGCTAATTAGGTTCATCATCATGGTTGAGTGCACAGTTAGGCCAATTAAGTAGTCTATTTTACTCCGTGGTGTATTTCTATTTTGTGAGTTCGTACCACATATAATACATGAAACTCCGTATAATTTAACTGTTCTGATTATTATTCATTTTAGGAAATTTAAAAGGTTGATGTACCTATTTTGTTTGTTTTATTTAAACAAAGGTTTACTTTAAGGTAGCTTTGAAGTCTTTTTTTTAGAGGAGCGAGGGTTTTTGTCTCGTAAATTTATGTACGGAATTCCGATTTTTATCTTCGAGTTATCTTTCATATTTGATTGAGATACCCCAATAGATTTCAAGTATGCATATCATTTTTCTTCTTCTGTTTTACCGTTTACCGATTTATTTAATTTTGTATTTTTATTGTTTAGCGGCTTGCTTAAATTTTTACCTGCTTTTTCGAAGACTTTTGCAATTGAGGATAATTTATACTTCGCTGCGAACATTTTGGCGGTTGAATATCGAATAATATAGTTAATTCTACTAATAAAAGCTAGATAATTTGTCGCTAATATATAGTAGGAAGATATACCTTTTATAATCTTTGAAACTTTGATTAAGGTTCCATACTGCGTTTCATTTAATAACGAGAAGTTGGGTATGGGATATCCATTTTTCAAGCAGAATCCTTTATCACTCAGCTTTTGCACTACCTTTTTTAAATCAGCTTTTAGGTATACCTGCCCACCTTTTATTTTGGATATTTGTCTAAATTTATCGCCGTATAATCTTGAATAATAATACTTTTGTTCGGGCAAATTTTTTATAAGATAACCTAGAAAAGGTATCTCTTTTGTATTTGGGTTCGTGATGAGAGTTTTATCAGGGCTTAAGGTTAAATTTAAGTCATTAAGAAAGTCTACGCACCTGTTTGAGATATTTAAAGCCTCGTTTTTAGGTCCATTTAAAGTTATGATGAAAACATCGGCAAATCTAACATAGTGCATTCTTCTATATGACGGGTCGTTGTATTTGAAGTAAGGTACTTTTCGTGCCGCCTTTATACCTAATTTAAATCAAATTCGTTCATATTCAGGATTTATTTTTCTACCTTTACCTCTGTTATATTTTTTGATGTAGTTTTCCATAAATATATCAAATTCGTGTAACATGACATTAGACAGCAGGGGGCTAAGTATAGATTCTTGAGGGGTTGCGTTTAGGCTAATATTTTCCTTAAAATCTTCTTCTTTAACCCTTGTTTTTAGTATTTTATATATCAAACTGATAAATCTAGGGTCTTTGATCTTCTTGTTAAGAAGTGATAGAAGTATCTTATGGTCCATATTATTTAATAAGCCTTTTATATTTCCCTCAATTACCCATGAATACCCGCTGCTGTGTTGTTTAATATGTCTTAGGGCTGTGTGGCAGTTTCTACCTGGTCTAAAAGCGTGTGAATGATTAGAAAAGTTGGGTTCGTATATTACTTCAAGTATCGTTCTAACAACCTCTTGTACTATTCTGTCCGGGGAAATTAACACACTTAATGCTCTCAATTTTTCATTGGCTTTTTTGTTGGCTTTAGTTATATACAGTCGTTTGGTTGTTCCAAATTCATGTGTCCCACTAATTATATCATTTTTTAAAGATATTAAAGCGTCGAGAGTTGTACCTTCAAGACTAGTTTTATTTTTGTTAACCGAAGATGAACCTTTAGATTTACTTAATTTTAAGTAAGCAGCTGTTCACAAGTTTGTTTCTTTTAAAAGTTTCCATAGACCTTCGTTTATAAACTTCGAGTCTTTTTTGTTACCGTTTCATAGTGACTCCAGTCTTTTTGCAACCTTATTGTCATTCCATGACGGCGCTTCAGTTGTAGTCTTAGTTGAGTATGACCGAATGTGTTTTATACATCCAGTGTTTAGCCCCCTTCCTTTATAATATTTAAGTAATACGGGGCCTCCGTCCCACAAGTAACAGCTGTAATTAATAGTCTGCGCAACTAGTTTGCCATGAAAATTGTTCATCTTCATTTCGTTGTGGTTCACCGGTATCACATTTTGCTGCTGAGCGCTAGATTTTGGCTCTGTCACGTCAAGAGAGTTTTCGGATCTTTTCTTTCTTATTGAAAGTGTCGTAAGCTTAGTTATTATCGCGCCGTTATAGAAACTTACGGCTCGCAACTTACATGGCAGTCGACCGCAAAGCGATTTGAATATATGCCATCGGTTAACGTTATCCGTACTGATCTCAACTTCACAAATAACCTGTTTGTCTTGCCGTGACGCATTTCCTTGATTGGAGGCCAAGGACTGTTCCTGTCCAGTTCCAACCTTTACTGGCAGGCTATGGTCCCCAGAGAAAGTGCTTTTTTCTAGGTAAGCCAGTTGGAGTTCGCTTAAATAACCTGAAAGCGATCTTATATCTGCACAAAGCATTAAATAAGATAATTCAAAATGCAACCGAACGGTCGCCCTTCTATCTGTTATAAGCATAGTTATAGCCAAAAAAATTTTTATCTTGATATACGAGACTACGTCCCATGAAATTACTTAAAAAAGGTTGTGTAACCTACAAGCAAATCTTAAAAATATAAAAAATTATATTTAGAGTATATACTCTTATATTTACATATAAGTTGGGAATATATCTTAATAATCTAAATTGTAAAATTTATTTAAATGATCCCAAATAAAAATAGTTCTCTTATCATTCATTTCTGATTTTAGGTTTAATACTTTTTTGACGTTATCTTGAGAATATTTAAACTTAGGATTGAATAAATTAAGAATTTCTTTCCAATTATTGTAATCTAAAAATTTAGATCCAAATAAAGGATATTCATTTAAATAATTGACTAGTATTAAATTAGTTTTTAAACTCATAGTTCTAACTCTATACTGAGGATTAGGTGTATTTTCTCTTATATTTTTCAGATAAACATTTAAAAATTTAGCAATATTTGCTAAAAATAGTTCATTACTAAAACCTAATTGATCATTCTGCCTCTGACTTAGTTCGAATTTACATTCTATTTTAGGATATTTACCTGTCATAGTTGTTCTTACATTAAAATGACCATCTGCTTCAATAAATCCTGATAACCAAGCATCATTATTGAATGATTCAGTGTTAATAGGTAATTTAGTTAACTTTAATTTTAAGTTTTGACTATTAAGCCAATCAATTAATTTATAAAGAGAATTAATTTTAGGTGTTCTCATATAACCATTCAATAAATTAACTAAATTTAAAATTCCTTTTTGATCATTAATTGATAAAATATAGCAATTTAATCCTTTTTTTCGTATCAAAGAGCCGTAACCCAATTTTTGTTGTATTATTAAAGCTAATGGTAAATCCTTTAAATGGAACACTATTTGAATAGAAGGATAATTAAGTTTACCTTTAGAAGATCTTTCTGTTTTAGGTACAATAATTGTACCATCACCTTCAATTAAACCAGTTAAGTAGCTGATAAATTTATGACGTGATAAACTATTATTTAAATTTAATAAAATACTACCACCTTTACAATAGACTATCTCTGGCGTATATTCTCTGAAGATCCTTAATAGATTTAAATTTATTAAGTTTCCTGCTGATTGACTTTCTAATTCAATATCAAATAAAATTTTTTTTAAAAAGTTTTTCCAGCATATAGCCAAATTTAAAGCGGGCGCTAAAATAGATTCACCCGCTAAAACAGGTAATGATAAGTGAACTAGAATAATCTATCCATAGTTGGATTTTTATGGAAGGTATTACCCCTTTCCCGAACCGTACGTGATAGTTTCCCATCATACGGCTCTCCATGGGAGCCTAATTTAGAAATATTAAAAAATAGCGAGGCGAGCGATAATTTTCTGAATTATTAAATTCGAGACGAACGAGAACGAAGGAGAGAGAGACAATAAATTTGATATTTAAGCGTGTGAAAGAAAAGGGGAGGTGTGATTATATAAGGCGCTGGTTATTTTAAGATTTTACTGTGGTGTTTCATATGACAATTTCTGCATAAAGGAATTTGTTTTCTATTCATCTTAACCATGATTTTGTCAACCTTCGATAGCTTTGGGTTAGCATCCTTCATATGTCTTATGTGGTGCATTTCTATGTTTGTATCGGCACCGCAAATAGAACATACTAGCCCGTATAGATTGGATATAGACTTCAAGGAGAAAAGGTTAGGAATTATGGAGCTGACTCTGGTTCTAAAAATACCTGTGGCCGTATAGGATAGTTTTATGAATTTTATCCCTTTGGGGCTCATTAGGTCTCCTGAAAATTTCTTGTAAGTAGCACTCATAGTTCTTAGATTGAATTTGGCGGCTAGTAGTTTGCAACATGATCTCTTTAGGTATAAGATTAACTGACCTGCAAGTTTACCATAGTTGGCCGTGAAGGAATAATAATTAGAAAATCCTCTTACTACTGCGTTATACTGATGTATAATTTGATCATGGTTAAGGTGAAGCCAAAGAAATCTGGGGTAGGCTTTTCCATCTTTTATAAAGTTTGTTTCTTTTAATTTTTTTATAATTCTATCCATGGGTGCTAATAGTAGTAACTTTTTTGATTGTCTAAACTGGATACCGTTTCTCGTCATGAATTTAGTATGATGAGATCTTTGAATGTAGGTACCAAGGAATGAGACTTTGTCGTGTACTACTGAAGTGATTTTAGTTTTTTCTGGATGGTTGGATAAGCCTAAGTATGATAGGAATGCTGATACTTTGTCTAATATGAACTGAGCGTCTTTGTACGATCCCCTGATTCCTATAACTCAGTCATCGGCATATCTTACGTAAACTAATCTTTTGTATAACGGGCTGTGGAAGTCTACTCCAGGGAGTTTTCTAATTACTTTCAGGATGTTTTTCACTTCCTTCATGTCACCCTTTTTCTTATTCTTTGCTATTGCATACTCATATTGTCTGTTAATCTTTGGGACTAGGGATCTTTTTCCTTGGTCAAATTCCTGTTTTAGGAGACCTACATAGTGATCTAGTTGGTCCATAAATATATTGGCAAGGATTGGACTTATGATAGATCCTTGGGGCGTACCGACGACGTCGTGTTTATATTGAGTAAATTCAAAATAACCTGCTCTTAGACTCTTTCAAATCAGCTTTGTGAATTTTCTATCGAGTATTTTACTTTCTATAATTTTCATCAGTTTGTGATGATCGATGTTATCGAAACATTTGGAGATATCTCCTTCAATGAATAATGTACAAGGTTGAGCGTTTATTTTCAAATACTGTAAGGCTGAATGACAACTTCTATTGGGTCTAAACCCATGTGAAGAGTCGTGGAAGACTGGTTCGAATATTGCGTTTAAGATAATTCTCATGGCTTCTTGTACAATTTTATCCCTTGGTGGAGCTATAGTTAGCGGTCTAATACCTCCTGATGCCTTTGATATGTGTATTCTTTTTCCCGGTTTGAATTGGAATTTCTCAGTTTTCAATTCTTGACTCAAATTTTCCAGTGCTTCTACGGACATTCCATCGAAGGTGGTAGTAGTTATACCCTGGGTCATGTTACCGGGATTGCTTTTTATATTGTCGTAGGCGTTGTAAAGAAAGTCGGTGTCTATCATGAATTTATATAGATTCATTCTTATAGGCTCGTCTCTCTGTATTTTAATGTTTGCTAAATAATTCAGTTTGTTAGTTACATTATTTGCGCGATCAGCGCTGTAATTTCTCTTGCTGAATTGTGTTCCCATTACGACCCTTTTCAAGTTAATTACCAATAAGTTTGAGTGAGATATTGGATTTTTGTTTGATACTATGGTCGTTCCGTTACCATAGAAGTTACCTTCCTTAGGCAATCCAGAGCTTACTCTGTACGTATTAATAACTCCCTTAGGTTGATTACTCTTCACCTTGAATCTAATTATTTTAGATCTTTTATAGTAAACTTTCTTAATTCCGCTTATCACTGTCAGAATCAATACTATATACATCCCATCCCTACAGTGATGTAGCCTATTTTTTGAGGCAAATGGTGAATAATCTTCAAGCAGTATAGCTTTAACCATAGGAGTAACAGCTTGCAAGAACTCGATATTTAGTAGGTTTTTATCAGTTCTCGCTTCTAGCAGGGATGCTAAGTTCAGCTCAGGACTTTCTCCCTTACCTAACCCTGATGCTGCATCCATTTGAAAGTAGTGGATAGATTTTTGAAAATCCGATACGTAAAGGCTATCCCCGCGCACTAATAATAAAATTGCGGTTACGAAAATCGCTCAAACGAATAAAGGCAATTTCAACCACTTCTATTACACAATTTTTGTAATATGTGGAAACTTTAATCTAAAGCTATTAAAATCCCTTAGCATCTAAACAATTAAAATATTATTATTTTGACATAAAATTTACATAATACTCTCTATTGAAATTCATTCTTAATTAAATAAAGAATATTTTTTCTCTTTTGTTAAATGTAATTTAGATTTCATTAAAATAGAAGTTTCTTTAAAATCATTAAAATTTTTAGCTTTAACTCCTTGTATATTATATTCTTCAAAAAAAGTATAATTTTTTCAGTTATATCTGTAAAATTTTTTATTTTTCATCCTATTTTGAATAAGGGGTTTTTAAAATATTTAAAGAAAAACAAGATTCAGCATTACAAAATCCTGTAACAAAATGAGGGTATTTGCATTTGTAGTATATTTCAATTTTATTCGCCTATAAGATAACATATTAATATTTTAATATTAAAAAAGATAAGCTCAAAGGATTACTATTCTACAATAGTAAAGTAAATTTACTTAAATTATAAAATATAAATTTATATAGAATATTTTGACCTTAGAACCGGATTTCCCGGCGATTAGAGTACACCTTACAATCTAATATATTAATTTATTGATTGAAGAGCCGTCTACTCGTTGCTCTTTTACAGTATTATTAATTAAAATAAAAATAGTACTGATTTAGATCCGCGATAACCCATTTCAAGGAGCAAGTAGAAAATTTAACTATAGCTCCGTATCATCTCTAATGATATTACTATACCCCCAGTCAATAATGAGGCCACTCTTAAAGTTTCCCGTAAAAGTTTAGTTATTAGAGCTTTAGGGCTTCCCCGGAGTTTGACTCTTATACACAATTTAGCTGTTCGCTTTATTTATGTAGTGACATACCATACTATAGATAGGATACATCTCACGAAGCTACCCCCTAAAAGAACCGTACGTGCAGATCGCCCTGCATACGGCTCACCAAAATAACTTAAGTGCTTTCTTTGTGATTCTATCACAGCGGCAGAATTTTAGATTACACCTAAGGGTTCGATTTACAAAAGTTATTTATTCTTTATTTTATGAACATGTTCCGTATGGCATCAAATATGTGTTAAGCTTAAATTGCTTAAAGTAAAAATACTACCGCCTTTTGCAATAGGATTAATATGATGAATATGGTACATGTTTTCATGTAGTTTGTCAAAGTTTATAGTACCTTGGTATAAAAGGCATATTCAGCTCTTTTTGTTTATAGAATAGTTTCGTTTTTCTTTTAATGTTGGAGTATTTGCACTTTCTCGCAGATTAACTTTAAGTATTTTCTTCTTAATTACCTCAATTAAAGGATGAAAAGCATGAACAAATCTTAATTTAATAGGGATTTGATATTTTCTAAAACTAACTATAGAAGAAACGTTTATAGGAATTTGTAGTTAACTCGTTCTTGTTTTACTTTTATTAAAACGGTTTTCAAATTTAGTAACCCTAGGGCCCCTCAGGGAGGCTAAGTTGATTTTTTATTGTTATTTTTCTATAGTCATTATTATTATTTCTTTCTACTTGATCTTTTGAGAAGTTAATTTCTTGGTTAGAGTCTAATGCCTTTTGAAATGGTGTTATATGATAATCCCTATTTAGTTGATCCTGATCACTCTCATCCTTCTTATGAGCTTTTCTTAAGAAATATTGTTGAGTTAACCATAGTTGACCGGCTTTAAGATGTTTTCTATACATTCATTTTCAGCATTGTTTATATAATGCTTTTTGGATAAATACTCTGTATCTAGATGAATTATCTAAATTAAAGTATCTTCCTCATCCTCCTATTATGGGATTCAAGTATCCGATTAATTATGCTGCTGAACTATTCATATTTTTACTGAATATTTCTTTACATTTATTTAAAATATTTATTACCCCCTTCGTATGAGAATATATTAATAATGCTATTACACCTAAACCTGGTTTATCTAATAACATAGATATCTTAGCAGATCATTTTTGTGAGTATTTGAAAATGTATCCTAAGAAGTCAAGTTGTGCTCGAGGTTCTTTATCTGAGAGTTTAAAGATTTTTGTTTTATCAGGAGACAACCATAGTCCTCGTTCCTTAAGGAATTTGTTAACTTTGGGCATTACATATTTTATTAAGATATTTTTACTTCTAGCTAAAATTACAAAGTCATATACGTATCTTACGCATTTTACTCCTAACTGTATTCTTTTGCTAGTTCCGTCTCCATTCTTAATATAATATTGTTGCGTAGCACTATTTGTTAAACTTTTTATAGAATTTAACACTGTCTGTTCAAGACCTTTTAATGTCATGTTTGCCAATGTAGCCCTCCCTGAGGGTATCCGTTACAGGGTCTATTAGTCTATCATCAACCATCATTTTTGCCTTTAGTCATTCCCTTATTTGTCTTAATAATTTAAGCTTAGAATGTAGAAAAACATTATTTGTTTATTTAAAAGCCAGTCATGATTAATATTCTCAAAGAAGCCTTTTATGTCGGCATCAAAAATATATTTTTCTTATGATTTGACTTAAGTACTTCCGGCTATATAACCCCGGGCTTCATTCTACTTAATCTACTTTTTGCTATTTTATTTGTATCCCAATTGACAAGACTACTTCTTACAGCACCTATAGCCATTTTACAACTTCTAAGAGCTCTTAATCCATCACTGTTATTATCTCCTGTCATTTCTACAAGAGGGAGCAGAACTAGGTTTACTAGTGTTTTTTTGGTAGTGCTCTATCCCTGAGACTGGGAATTCCAAGAGGTAATTTTTCATTTTTTCCTGTTTGAGTAATTCATACTCTTTTAAGAGGGTTTGCCCCATACTTCTTAGGGTTACACATCAAGTTTTTCAATTCTCTTTTAAGTTGTTCAAGCAGTTTATCATCATTCAATTTCAATAATATAACCTCAATACCGGGAGTTGTTTAACCTCTCTTCTTACTTAAAGTTTTTAATGCATGAACTCTAAAATCTCAAGATCTGGCCATTCATAACTGAAAATAAGACACTACCTTCGAATTAATTCCTTTTAATCGAGCCAGTTTCACTAATACAACTTGTTTATCATAAACTTTTTCCTCTATATTTAGAAAATCTAGACTGGTTAGTTTAGACAGTAATAGTTTATTCCTATCTTGCGAATCCGTGGAATAATATCTTTTTACACAATTTGTAAGTAAAACCTTATTAAGGCAGACTGAATTCAGCGGTCTAATATCTGTTTTTATTAGCCCCTTTCGGGTATCCAATCTATTAGAATTGGCCTTTGCTTTTTCAGCTATCTTGCCCCCGTCTTTAATTCTAATCATCTTGTCATTTACTTGATAACTAGAAGTCCATCTGGACAACGTATTATATCCAATTGTTAACAGTTTAAAATTAGAAATATACTGACTTAAAGGTCCTTTGTTTAAGGATTTTCCGGGGTTCCCTCATTTCAATAACTGGTTGCCATCATATAGAATTCTTACATCTATAATATATCCTGCTAAGTCCCTCTCTATAATACCATGTCCAATAATACTGATCAAAGTCATGTCGAACAAAATACATAACTTTATTACTTTAGGGGACAACAATCGTTTATAAACTAGTGGTCGATTGTTTACATCTGTGGCATCTTTCATACGAGAGTTCGGTTTCCCTGAACTTATTTAACCATTGTAAATGGTTTTTAAACTTATTGTTACAGTATTAGGGCTAAGTAGAATACTCCTTGGTCTAAATCCACTTTCCAAGTTTTTCCATTTAATGCTTCCTCACGCCAATAGCTCGTTGGATATTGCCGCAGCGGTTAACTCTAATCTTCTTGGTCTTTTACAACCATGATCAGTTAAGATTTCTGATAGTTTCAGACTATCATACAGCCAGTTATCTGTCTGAGTCGAAATTGTTCTCATATTTAAAGTTGTACTAATGACCTTGTAATTATTAATTTCTTAATATAGTGGACTATATCTTCAGCGTTTCTAATTGTAATTCTTATTTGGTTAGAAAGAGAACGGTGTCTAACGCATAGTCTCTGAGGAACCTACTCTATAATTTTATTGCGACTGTTGGTCTTGGTTTAATTATATTTGGTTTCCTGCTGATTGCCCAATCTTTTTGATTTATTACTACTAATGTCAACAAACAAAGCTGTTCAAGCGTTAGGTAGTATCTTAAGCTTTAAGGGTGTACCAGCATACAGTTAGAACTTTTATATTAATCCCAAATTAACCAATAAGATTATATATATTTAAAAATATAACCATAATAATTTATACCAGTATCTATATATTTTACCAATGTTATATGAGTAGCGGGATGTCCTTTACTCCTTAAATATTGTACACATTTTCCAATACTAAAAAACAGTTTTAGGACTACTTGATTGTTGTCTAATTTTCTCGAACAAGAATTAAAAATTTTAGAACTAGAAACTGAACTATTATCTAAACACATTAATACAGATCTACTTAAACTATTTAAAGGCTTATTTTTATTAAATAATTTCCTATTTTTATCTAGGTTTAAAGCTAATTCTAATATAGATATGTTCTTAACTTTAGCATTTAATACAGGTTCTTTAGTAAAAAGATATTTACCTAAGTACAAACTACCATTTTTTAAATGTTTAGAAAAAGTAAAATGACTAATATTAAGATTTCTAATAAAATCTATTTTTTGTGCAGATGAATAATACAATATGGTTTTATATCTATTATACTCTATTTCACCCTTTGCATAAACAAGGTCGAGAAATAAATTTTAGACTTTTATTACATTTGTAAAATTAAAAATTAAAGCTGGCTAAACAAACACTAGCTCAGGACAATAAAAATAATTTAAAAGCCGATTGAATGTACAGCTAACTCTACACATAATAACGTAAAATTTAATATTAATACTTTATTTGTTCATCTTTGCTTTTATTTCTTTTAGCTTTGTTAAACCTGAAACAGATAAATGTTCTTTATTTTTAACTCCTTGTTTAAACAATTAAAAATTTAAAGCTTTTGCACCCTTTAATTTATACTTATCAAAAAAAGGAATTATAATGTCATAAATATCAGAAAATTTAGATATAACGAGATTACAACATTGATCCGCCCTTATTTGTGTTTACTTTACCACAACCCAAATTAACACCTAATTTATTCATTAATTCAATATCTCGAGAATGTTGAGTCAATTGGACAAAAAATCCTACTTGTTCTCCTGTTTTAATGTGGCTACTTTTTCCAATTTTAATGTAAAATGTTTATTCACCCTCACTAAAACCTGCTATTCATTGAGGGTTTATATTATCAGGCTTTGGTACTATAACTCTTTCCGCGGGTACTATTGAAGGGCTTTTAAAGTATTAGACAATCCTTTATTAAGAGATGCCTTAATACTTATAACTTTTTTTAATCCCTCATCGGTTAGGTGAGTTTTTTTGGATACTAAATCAACTATTTTTTTAAAAAATTTAAAATCCGCTAACTTTTGAGTAAGCTTCAAAGTGTGGTATAATTATATTTTGTATGTTATGGAGGCCACTCACATTATAATTAATTAAATCATTCATTCCATTAGTGATTGCACCTGTACCTTTAAATTAAGTTTGAATTGCTTCTAATAAAGCTCTGTCTTTTTTATGTAAACTAAATCTTACACCTATATTTCAGCTTTTTCCAGATTTACTGAGAAATATTTTAACCTTAAAGCTTTCAAAGTATGGCTGCTAGCCGTTATGCTAAAAAATACTTATAATTTAATTTTATATAACATAGAGGAAACCATAAATGGTGAAACAATTTTGCTTAATAAAACCATAGAGTTTTAACGAATATATATTCGATATTGATTTTGTTTATTCTCTCTAATAGTACATTGTAAGTTATAGCGTATTGTTAAAACATTTAATAACATTACTACTTTTTTTAAAGAATTCGTACATAAGACTAAGCCGTGTATTTAAGCTTGGCCATCACCACTTATCCAATGGGCTAAAGATATAGGGTCTAATAAATTATACATGTCTGAAGGTAAACTTTTTTTTCCGTTGGGGTAAAATATAGTATAGATTTAAGAAAAACAAGGTAAAGCTCTAGTAAAAATTGATAGGTCTGAAAATGTTCTTGTAGCAGTATTATTCCATTCCTTTTTTTAATTCTAAGTGAAGGGGGGAATTTTTTTTTTATTTTTTTTTATTTTTTTTTTATTTTTTTTATTTTTTTTATTTTTTTTATTAACAATAAGGAGACATTATATGTCTTTGAAATACAGATAAAAAATAATCAAATTTATCTAAAGATTAAGAAAATCCTAGTCTAGCATTTAATTTGCTTTTATCCTCTTTTTTATTAGAAGATAGAATAAGCCACCCATCGGATAATAGTAACCCAATTAATACCGAACATTATTTATGATAATTAGTTAACTTATACATGTTTCTAACCTGTTTTGTTAATTTTCCTTTTCCTAGTCCTGATTTCAAATTTTTTCCTCACAATACTATTTTATTTACGACGACACCGTCGATTTGGGCAGGGTCCGTAAACCCCTAACAAATTTAGGATCAAGTATAAGATTTTCACGGTTTAGCAAATTAGTATGTAATCCACGGTTTCCTTTAAAAAATTTAATCCTGTCTTGATCGAGCTTAGATTTAACACCAATAAAAGTTATAAATTTAGGTTCTCCTTGAAAATTTAGAGGAGAACGGGTTAAGGTATACCTATTCAAATATAATAATCCTTTATCTATTTTCTTTTTTAGAGTAAATCTATTAAATCCTAATTTATTTACAAAATCCTGCTCGTTAGAAACAAAATATAATATAGATTTGTCCCTGTTATATAAATAAATGGAGGAATTTTTATTAGTAGAGTACATACGCACAGAATTTTTAAAAATGCAAGATTGTTTAGGTTTTTTTTTTAATATGTTTTTATCTTTTACCAGCAGAGAAACGGAGCAGTTAAAATGCAGAGCTTGATAAGGAAATAAATAAGAAGTAATATTACTTTTTGTTACATAGTCTGATTCCGTCGAAAAACTGGCAGTAGAATAAAAAGAGTTTGTATACAGATAAAAAGGTTTACCATTAGAACCACTAGGATTATTTGCCACTTTTACAGTATTTAAAGTAAAACTAGGATCTAATAAATAATATTGTTCTAATACTACTTCAGTGGCAGACCCGCTAAATTTAGTAACCGAATTATTTACTAAAGGTATAACCTCTAAACTAAAATTAGATAAGCTATCTTTAAGTAGTAAGGGTATAAATTTACCATTAGTTTTAGAGACGTCATTAAAATACCTAAATAATCTTATGGCTAATATTGATGCATATTTTTCACCGACCCCTGTAATTTTATTTTTAAAAATGAAAACACCTGGTATCTGTATTTTACTAGAAGGTAAACCAATATTATTTTTAATAATTCTTTTTGATTCTTTTTGATCTAAATTTTTTAAATTTATACTTGGTGCATTTATTAAACTATTTAATATATCTTCAGTAATTGAAATATTACAATAAGCTAAAATATCATTAATTACTGTAAAGGTTACAGGTTTCTTATTTTTAATGTGTTCACTGGCTAATTTTTGAGCAAACAAATATTGGGTTCGTTCTTTTCTACCTAAAATTATTTTTCAATTATCTTCCTCAATTTTAGTATTTGAATGACTATTTTTAGTCAAACTATTGGTAAAATTACTTCTCGATGGTTTTTTGTTTTTGGTTACAAATAAATATGTAAAGGACATAATTATATCGTTATCGAAAAGGTTAATTAAATTTGAATTAATAGCACCTAATAGAGATGATATCCCAGCTAGGTGTAAACTAAATATTCTTGGTATAGACGAATTACTTGGTTAATGCCATTATAATTTAATGAATAACTCTAACTTTGTAAAGCCCCACCACAGATCCGTACAAGCGCCTCTCGACGCATACGGCTCTTTAATACTATAAATCTTGGATTTTGTTTACCAGATTTAAAACATATAGTTTTCCATTTGTTTAACTTTTAATTAAAACATGGCAGCTTTAACAGTATATTGTAAAGAGCCAATAATTGATGGTAAACACGATTGTTTACTAGATTGCTTTTAAACTTTACTTAACGGTTTACTTTTGTTAGTTTTTTTGCAGTAGCGACAAGTTTATTTATAACGGTTTTATTATAATCAGGGCCTTTAAAAACTTCAAGGTGCTTTGCTTTATTAAGTTCCAGAAGTGTTAAAAATGAGGCCTGTGTCAATTGGTCTTTTGAGTAACTCTTAATAGGGTTAGTTAGAAAAGTTTTTATTATCTTTCTATAAACCTTGAATACTTCTTTCTCAACACCCGCCGGCTTAGATTTATGACAATGAATATGTACTAGTCTAAGATTTTCCATTTCGTTAAGAATATCTAGTAGTTCACAAGAATATCCTGCGATTTTTGTAGGAATAATGTGATCAAGATGTAAGTTTTGCGACCAAACTCTATTTTGGTTTATAATAGTAGATTTATTGCTTGCTGCTACTTTAATAAAAATTTTACTTATATTCGATGAGTGCAGCTCAGGTGTTATTGTAAAGTCAATATTTGTATCCGCGTTGGTCTTAATATTTTTTGACGAGCTTTTATGAGTTGTCGCCGTCAGCATAGTCTCAAGTGTTGTTAAATTGAAATTTAAATTGGTTTCATTAAACTGATCCATAAATTGATCGAACTTTTCGAAAACTAAAGATGTTTCCCAATCTATAAGATTTTTATCACATAGCGGACAAATTTCTTTTTGTTTACTTAACAACTTACTCTTTAAGTCACCTCTTAATTTGGAGATCTTTAAAGCTCTCTGTAAGTATCCTTTTTGATTTATCAGGAAGCTAGGATAAAACAGTTCCTTTGCAGTATTGAACATCATCCAAGGTGTACTTGACTTGAGATCATATAATCTAGGGATACTAATAGTTTCTTTTCTTTCTCCAGCTTGTGACTTTAATCCTATGTTTACTTTTCGACTACCGTCTGGTTTTTGATTTAGGATTCTATAGTAATTTAAGTAGGAATGCCCATATTTCTTATAAATAAATCGTTTCATTCTTAAGAAAACGTACCAGTCGATATGTAGTCTGATAGGACCTTGATTTGGTCCAGGGGAAAAGTAATTAGACCAACCTAAGATAAGATATTTAAGCTTTTGAATAATTGAGTTCGGAGATTCCCAAGTATTATTTAAAGAGGTTATATCCTTAATTTTTGATTTTAGAGTTAAAACAGCTTTTTTTGAAGGATACGTATAAGTTCCTATCCAATCTCTTAATTTACCTGCAATTCGTCTATTGGCTTTGATGATCCAATTGATTTTTGTGGGAAACAGTAAGTGATTTGTCCATGATAAGAAGTCTATCTTAGCATTTGCCTTTCATTTGATTGTTTTAGTTTTGTCTTCGGATAGGCTTAGACCTCTTGCTGCTAAAAACTTATTTATTTCTGTCTTAGCATTTTGTAGCCCTTGTTCAGATCGAATTCCAACAATAAAATCGTCACCATATCTAACCATCCAAGCAGTATTCACTAAATCCACTTGGGCTTTAATTCTGTATGTGGCTTGTGTAGCCATTTTTTTAATTACACCTCTATGGAGTTTAGTCAAATCTTGTTTCAACAAATATTCCAATTTATCAGGATCAAAGTAATATGAGTAATGGTCTGATTTTGTTAATTCAGCTGCCCGTCTAATAGTCTGAAGTAGACCATCCAGAGTCCAGTTCATTAAAATTGGAGATAATATTCCGCCATGGGGTAAACCTGCCTTATTATCATCCTTCTTTATAATGGTGTGTAACTTCAGCGTTTTAGCAGTATTCATTTTATTATCTCTGCTTTCATTACTATTACTTCTCTCCACAACATTAGCATTTAAAATGAGTGGTAGTAGGTATTCGTAGCCTTTTGGCATGGGTACATTTTTAATAAGCCATTCGTGGCTAATATTATCAAAGCAACCTTTAATATCAGCATCAAGTAAGAATAGTGACGAATAGTATTTTTGGGGACTTGGCACTAGGTAATCTGTTACGATTTTTGGTGATTGGATTGAATTTACGTCGTAATTAAACTTTGGCAGCTTAAATTCTTCTGATTTACCTTGTGTTTTGATCCTTGAACTAATTGTAGTTCCACTAAGGACTCTTTTAGACTTCATGTTTGGAGTTTCAGAACTTTTAATATATTGGAGTTTTGAATGAAGATATGATACAGCTTGATGGGCTGTTCGTCCTGGTCTTAATCCAAATGAGATTTCATCGCCCAGCGGCTCCAAATAAGGTTCCATTATAGTCTGTAGCAACATTTGCAAACATCTATCTCTTAAGGTAGGAATATTTAAGGTTAATAATTTACCTTTATCTTTATTTAAATATACTCTAAGTATATCATCTGGACTAAATCTTTTAAGTCTGAGAGTTTTAAGACTGTTAAGTAGGTTAAACTTAAGGGTTAGGTTGTGTTGGATAGCAGCTTCTCTAAGTTGGTTTACATAATCAACAGGATTATTATTTATTTCCTTTAGTAAAGCTTTAGATTTTCTTATGAAATCTTTACCCTCTAAACTTTTTAGATAGTTTCTGTATTTTTCTCTCTTAGTTAATTTATCTATTCCACCCTTTCGGTTTATTGCTTGGTCTGTTTTACCTTTACTAATAGCTATATCACGTTTAAGTTTAGATGTTAGTGTTTCAAGTGACTTTAGGGCTGAAGCTTTGTTGCTTTCCTTAGTTGGTATGTCTCTTAAAGCTCTGTTATCAATTCCGGCGGTATTTTTACTTTGAGATTGGGAAATTTGTTCAATAGCCCAAACTTTAGTAATTATATTGTCAATTTCTTCTCCTGCTAAAGCCAAAATATCTGTCCAGTTATCAGTAACTTTTACTGCTTCTCTGTTGACTAAAGGTTCCGCTCTCTTTTCATCTAAAGGTTCATAATTATAAGCTCGAATTATATGATTGACTTTTTCAATATTTGTGCTATCTATCTGCATTGCGTTAAGTACAGGAAATATATCTTGTATGATTTGTTCCTCTGTTTCAAAAGATTTAATAAACTTTCTAGATGTTTCTACCGCAGTAATATAGCTATAAAGTCTAACATAGGCAAATATTCCCCTATTTAAGTGAGGTATATCCATAGGCCAAGTACGTTTATTTATCGCATTTAATATCAAGGGTGTTAACTTTAACGCCAACTCTCGTTTAACCTCTATTAAATAACTAATAGTTTCTAAATTTCTTCGAGTTACTTTTTTTGAGTCTTGACATTCCTCTTTTTGAACATTGACACTGTGAAAATGTCTGTAAATACGTTGTAAAGAAGTACTGTTTCGTAGTATCATGCTATTATTAGTAGCATCGAAGGTTGTGTTAAATAGTAATGGTGTGTTAATTGAATAGTTAGACATCACTCTATTTGACTGAACATTTAAACCTAGACGGTGATAGTTGTCAACCTTATGCCCTCTCCCTGTATTATGCTTTACAAAAGGGTGTGTTTGTATGTTTTGTTGTACCTTAATATTCTCACTTCCTTCGGTCCTGTTTAAATCACTTGACTCTGCTATTGCCGTACCGGCTAGACTTAGCTTGTCCACCGGAGCAGTAGCCTCTAATACGCGTTTTAGAACGTCAACAGATAGCGACTCTATTAAGTTTAAGCTCCCCGCATGGCTTAGGTAGACTACAATGACAGGCAAAATCACACAAATAGTCGTAATACAGGTTGGTGCACCGCACGCTAAATCAACTGAACCTCCTGAATGTGACTGAATACCGGCTAAAGGCGGATAACAATAATTGTTGGTAATCTCATGAATTTTATTCAAATTTCACTATCATTACTCGCTTTAGTATTAACTAAAGATCGGACTATTTCTTCATTTTTCTAATTTATATAGGTGCATTGGCTAAAGCATTAAGCAAAACTGACATATTTAGTGGGTTTTAAAAAATCACTCAAAATTTCCCCGCTACATAAAAATTTGACTCAAAACAAAATAAAAAGTTATTATGATTTTAATTTAATTATATGAAAGTTATTCATAGTTTTTGAATTTGAATTTTATTTTTATTTTTAATTTCATTAAGTTTAGGAAAATTACCTTTATATTTAAAATAAGATCTTGCTCAAACTTTATATTCAAATAAGGGAAAAATATTATTCAAAATAATAAATATCAAGTAACCATAAATTTTATTAATTGACTAAAAAACTAAAAGGTTTACTCAATATTTTTATGTCTTTGAGTATTCATTTTGGATTTTATTTGCTTAATATATCCCCTAAAGAATCTTTAATAGCTGAAACTACTTTACAGAAATCTAAAAAATCTAAAATTTTATTTCCTCTTAAAGGATAATTGTTAAACAATGGTACAATAATAGATTCTAAATCTAAGAATTTATAAATTACTAAATCAACATTGCTTTTTACTTCTATTAAAATTCCAGAACCTAAGTATTTTATTATATTTTTCATCAATTGAATATCTCTCGAATGTTGACTGATTTGGAATTTGAACTTAACTTGGTAACCTACTTTATGTGTTTTAGATTTAAAAATATCTACGAAAAAACAAAATTCCCCTTCACTAAATCCAATGATCCTATTAATATCTTGTATTTCCTGATTATTAACAACTGGTCTTAAGACTGGTATAACAATAGGAAAAAATTTTTGTAATGTAGTAGTTAAACCAAAATTAATAGAAGCTTTAATTGCTACTATTTTATTTATACCTTCATAAGCCTTGTTATTTATCAAGTCTACTGCATATTTAAAAAGAAGAAAAAGAAGAAAAAGAAGAAAATCTGCTCTTTTTTTATTAAAGGATATTTTTCAAAATGAGGTATAATAATATTATTTAAATCTTTAACAGAATTTACAGTATAACTAGCAGTATTTCCAGTTTCATCTAAATAGATCAGACCTACATCTTTAAAAAAGAATTTAATTAGAATTAGAAGAGGTATTTCTTTTTTATGTTACTCTAATTTAAAAATAGGAGCTACACCCCTTTAAATAGGATCTATCAGTCATTGAAATAACAAATGTTGCTTCTGCGTCTTAAAATCCAGTAATATAATAAGGATTAATATTAGAATTATTTGAATTTGTATGAACAGATCTATTAAATTTCTGACTTAAAGTAAGATTTGTACTTTTTAATTTAGAGTTTGTTTTAATTAGCAATTTGTTAATTTTATTTAATTTTTTAAATTTTTTTTCATTATCCATATTTGAATTTAATATAGAATGAGCTCTTAACCATAATTTAAAGGATAAACTTTTCATTCCTTTCATAGTATTATGAAAATATTTTATTATGTTTTCAATAGCTCTAGAATTTGTAGTTTGAATGATACTAGCACCCGCGTGAGTTGTTGATTTTGGACACCATGCTTTATTTTTTATACCTAATATTTTTCCTATAGCAGCTTTAATAATAAAACATAAATTTGTAGTTATTTCAAAACCATGAACTAAGCTATCATTAGATTTATTAATGAGATAGAAACTTCCTTTTGCTTCAATATATCCTACTAACCATGGTTTAAATATGACCGTTTTGGCTTCATTAGTACAAGATACTTTGTAGTTAACTATTTTTCAAGCTGGAGAAATATAACCTTCACTTGGAACTTTTCTAACTAAAGCATAAATTAATTCATCTTGTTTAACTTTAGATAAATTAGTATTTTCTAAAATTGTATAAGCCTCCTTAAATTTTAAATAGTCAAAATAATTTTTAGTTAATAAAGGATATCTATCAAAAATATTTATAATATGTGCTAATTTCTGTCTATCTCTTATTTTATAAGTAAAAATATTAGTTTTATTTTCTTTTTTAATATTACCTACTCCTAATCGACTTTTTATAAAATATAACAATCTTATATTATATTCAGGTTGAGATAACTTAAAAACTAATGACCATTTTCCATGTTGATAAGCTATATAAAATGTTCCTTCGGCATCTGTAAATCCTACTAACCATTGATAAAATAATTCATTATTTGAATTAAGAAATTTTTTTAAATTTGTGATATTATTAAAGCTAGGATTAGAAAAAACGCTCTACGTTTAGTCTCTGATGAGTATTTTTGTATTAATTTTACCCAGGCGAATTGTCCCAATATATATAACATTTTGACCATTTTATATAAATTATAGAATAGGTAGTTACTTATTATGAAAGGGAGTTTAAATTTAAACAAACAAATAAGATATTTGATCTTTCTAGCAGAGCTATTCTGATTAAATTTTAATAATAAATTATTATTTAATGATAATGTAATTAATAAACTTTTTTTAATGATAACATTATGTACAATTATAAATTCATCTAAATTAGTATGTAAATTATAACTAAAAAATAAATTTACTATTTTAAATAAAAATAATAACACAATTGTTACTTTTAACATAATATCCATAAATTTAGTATTATAATTTATACTATTTTCAACTATTTTTGTAAGATTAGAATATTTTGTAGGAATATATTTCTTTAATTTATTTAATATATATTTGTATATTAATATATATATTATGGCGCAGATTAGTATTAATTCCAATGCATTATATGCAAATATTACTTCTACTAATTCACTTAAGGGTGTTGAATATTCACCTAATTCTAATGGACTATTTATATAAAAATCAGGATTAGGTGATGGTACTCTAGTTACATCCGTATTAGCATGTGTACTAGTTTTAATACCTTCCAGGAAAGTATTATATGTAATTACTCGTTCACACAAGCTTCTTCCCCCTCTTACTCCAAATATTACTCCAGCACTAGTTACAAATCCAGTGCCACCAACTAGAGCTAGTCTTTGAATTGGTGGTAAACTAGCGCTTGCTTTAGCCATAGCGGCCGCAGCTGTACCTCCAGCACCCGCAGCACCTAAAGTTTCAAAACCTTTGTTTAATACATTACTAGCTATAGTTAAAATTGTATCAACAGGTTTTTGAGGTAATTCACCTTTAATAGATAAATTCACATTATAATTATCTTTTTTTTCATTATTATTACTTATAAAATTATCAGGACCATCACAATGTATAGGATCCAATAAATCAAAATAATAACATAAGTTTATTATTAAAAAATATAATACAAAAAATAAAATAGCTTGTTGTATAAATCTTATGAATAAATTTTTTGAAAATGTAAATTTACTAAAAACAAAATAAGATATAACAAATGATATACTAAATGAAATAATCATACCTACAATATTATTTATTTGTAATTCAGATATTAAATAATAACTTAAATATGCTGCAGCTATACAAAGAATAATTGAGATAAAATTTTTTCTTACAAAAATGACCACCCTTCGGTTTTTTAATTTATTTTTATTATTATTATTAGAATCATTAGTATTATTAGAATTATTTAAATAATTAGAATTTTTACTAAAGCTATCTGTGTTTTTATCCGGCTTTGGACCGCCCTGCTTTTGCGCTCCGCTATTATGGATCCTTTGATTTGTAGTATAATCTTTTTTTGTTTTTTTTAAACCTGAACTTTTTCGCATCAAGTAGAGTTTAATTTTAATTACATTAGTGTAATATGACAGCTTATCCTTAACTGTCCATCCAGTCACAATTTGTATTACAAATTTTATAGTATTATGTTAGAAAGGAATTTTTATATTCTATATTTAGAAAAGGATATACATCCTTACAGTTTGAATTTTTCCATTTAAAATAAAAAAAAAAAGAGTCAATAATATTTATTAATCAAATTTATTAAAATGTTTCCATTCAAAATCAGTTATTGTTGTATTCATCTTATTTTTTATAAGTATTAATTGGTTAGTACCAAATAAAATTATTAGGTAATTTATATTGATTAATATCTTGAATTTATGACCAACATAAAAAAGATCCTATAAATATTTAGAACTATATAATGAATATTTGAATAAATAATAAATCAAATTTCGACAGGATTCCCTTTTCACAGTTTTTACTTCAAGAGCTTTTTCAATATAATTAGTTTTTAACTATGTATAGAATTAACTTTAACTTTAGTTACACCCTCAGCAAATTTTGTATCAAAGGTAAAAAAGACACTTCTAATTTAGTAGAATCATTTTTTTCTAGTGTACACAGCTTTTGGAGATTTTATAAGATAAAATTGGATACTATTTGCGAGTCCTGCTCCATTCAAAGAAAATTTGCAATAAAAATTTCCATATGCTTATAAAAGCAAAACCCGTTAAATATACCGTGAACCATTCTTTAATTGCTAAATCCTTAGTGTCAAGTCCTAATTTTAATCCTTTTTTATTAGATCTATTATTAAACCAGTCTATTAGTCTATGAAGGGATTCAATCTTAGGAGTTATCATTTTTCCGTTAATAAGAACAGTCATTTTATATAGTGTAGAAATATCTTGAATGAATAGATTTAAAAAATTTTAATTTTTAGGATATTCTAATGTTCCTGCAAGTTCCTTAAATTTTATTTTTAATGCTAAAGGGGAAATCTTTTTTTACGCTTTATTACAGGATATAATATTTTTCATTTAGATGACTAATGGGAGTTATAATTGATCCCTCTCCTTCTATGAATCCTGCTAAATAATATCCTAATTGATTATTATATTCTAAAGTTCCTTTATTAACTTTTTATTTTAGTCTATTTTCATTTTTAGAATCTTAAGTGAAAGAATCTTTGATAGGATTCAAAATTTGAAATGATTTTATTAAAATAGCTATAATGTTTGTAATACACCTATTGCTTGCGCAAATAGATTGGACTTTATCTTCACCCTAAATTACGGGGCATCGCGTCAAGTCTCTGAGGAACCTACTTTTTTATAAATTTGGTTTCCTGCTGATTATCCATTTGTAATATCTTTAAGATTGTTACTATAAAAATTTAATCAAAAATGATAGTACTTAAAGCTTTAGGATGTTTAAGCATATAGCGATGTGCTTGATAGTAATTTCTTACTACTCTGGCACTGGAATGTACCAGCTCCATTTTCTACTAATGAGCTCAGTAATAATAAAATTAATGAAGGAGGTAATAGTTGGGTCGACGTCCCGCACCTAAAGGGGCAACGAGAAGCCTCCCACCGAACCGTACGTGCAACTTTAACTGCATACGGCTCTCCACGAAACTAATGCTAAATTACGAGTTTAATGGAGCAAAGGTTCTATTATGACCCTTAGTCAGAAGTTGTTGATTCTGAAGTATTTTCAGGTTTCCCTTTAGTAGGTCGTTTAAATTCCTTTAAAGAGATGCCATTGTACTCTCCTAGGTGTATCTTTATATGACATGATTGACAAACTGGTATTTGTTTTCGGTTCAACATAGCCATAAGTTTAGTAAAACCTTTTTGTTTTGGCTCGATACCCTTTTTTAAATGCTTAACGTGGTGAATTTCTATTTCTTGTTCATACCCACAGATCCAGCAGGAATCATCCAAGCTAGAGTGTGTCTTTAGTCTCCAGTTTAGCACTTCAAATCGATCGGTCCAATTGGTGCTTATGTGGAAATTTCGGCTATTTGTAGACCTTTCCAGCATTTTAAACTTAATGGGTTTTAGTTTTTCAGCTTCAGGTGAAGCAAGTTTAGGGCCGAATCGAATTTCTTGAACACTGCTCTTTTGCTTTTGAGCTTTAGTTTTCTGGTTAAAGTCTTGGCACAGGAATGTCGTAGTATGAAGTTTATAATAGTGTTAAATTCATAGAAATTATCCACAAAAGAATAGTAGTTAAGAAGACCATTGACGATGGAATTGTATTTTAGTATTATTGATCTATGATCTAAGAATATTCATTTGCTAATAGCATTGGGTACTAGTTCCCCTCCTTTCTTAGAGTTATTAATAAAACCTTCATTAGCCAGTTTCTCCTTAATTTCTTGAAAAGGAAGTTTAAAGTTCATTCGAACTTGGTTAACTTTAACGAGTGTCTTACCTCTTGTTGAATGTCTAACAACAAATTTTTATGGTTAACTTTTGGAATAGATAAATCTACAGAAGTACCCAGAAACTTTATTGAATCTTCACCAAAGTGAGAGATCTTGGTCTTATCTTAACTAATAGTGATTTTCAACTCTTGGTAAAGGAAAGAGGCCAACTTTTATTTAAGAGATATAGCCAAATCTTTACCCCCAATAATACCAATGATTCAATCCTTCGCATATCTTACATATTTAAATCTAATCCCTGTTATTATTCTAGAAGGTATATTGTTTGGTTCAGCTCTTACCCCTCTAATCTTTTTAGAGTTTAAGGGGCCTTAACTAGCTTATAATTTAAGGCTAGTTCCGTCAATTTGCTACTATATTTAACGATTTTCGGATTAACCTTAGAAATACCTTTGCTAGACTCAACAGAGTTTGCCTTAATCCAATCTTTTACACATAAATCTAGTTCGTGCAGGTATATGTTGGATAGAATAGATAATAGTCTTGAAAAACACCCAAGGGTGAATCGTAAAACACTCCTTTTTCCACATAGCCGGCTTTTACTAGTTTTCAGTATAAATCAATAAATTGTTGATCTTGAATTCTTCTAACAGAAGAGTCTCTAGAATTTTGTGATCGACGTTATCAAAAAAAGAAAAAGCCTTTAATATATTCCTCGTTGCACCAGATAAAACCATTCAAGGTAGACGTTTGTTTTAGGGCAGAATGGCATTCTTTATATGGTCTTAATCCATGACTGCTTTCGCAAAATATGGGTTCATATATGGCCTCAACCAAGGATTTCATGGCTACCTGAACAATTTTGTATCTAGGAGAAGGAACTCATAGAGCTCGCATCTGTCCATTGGATTGGGATTTTTCTTTGGATTGAACTCCCTTCGAACAGGTTTTAATTAAAATGTCTCATCCTTTAGTGATTGAACTAGTGCTTCAACGACTTTTATGAAAAAGCCAACTAAGTTTAGTAATCGCTACCTGGCGTCATGTTACCTGGGTTGGACTTGATTTTATGATATGCTTGAATTAGAATTTCTTTTGTTGTAAGCAGTTTATATAAACCCGTGAACTTGCCATTATCAAGTTGTGTTAGTTTCGATTGGTTAGCCTTACCGTAATTAACAGCACCGGCTCCACTCGAATAGTTTCGCTGCCCCACTTTAGATAAGGGTTGAATTCTATGCCCATATCCTACTATTGAAACTCCGTCTCCATAGGAATTACTTCCCTTAGGAAATCCAGTAGTTGATTCTTTACAGAGTATGCCTTCCTTAGGTTCTATGTTTATGATGATCTGCGATCTTAACGTGATAGGTGTTGTTTCCGAAAAACTATGGCCGAATTTGTCGGATCCTATCATACTGGCGATGGTGCTACACCCTGCAGGGTTTTCAAGGCCCCCGTTTACATAAAATGGAAGAACCATAGAGGTCTTATCTTGCTCACGCTCCAAGGTTATGTAGCTAAACCCGTCGTGAGCTTTATTAGCATGCTCCACTCCCCTAGTCCTTTCGACATCGGATAAGCTAATTGATTTACGGAAGATTACAACACTTCCGATACTGATCAGTATTGCTAGAGGTAACAGGAGTTGAACGTGTTCCTGCGTCAGCCTATCGAAGTTGACGAACCACAAGCATACTGCAGTATAACCTGTAAATATCCACAACCGCGCACACCATAATGAAATGTTGTTTAATCTTGGGAATCTGTAACTATTTGACTTTATGTTAGTCAAAATTTGGACTATGTATTCATCCTATTTAATTAAAAAATATTTTGTTTAATAAAGGAGCTTCGCGTGTAGTCTCTGAGGATCCTACTCATCATTTAGTGGTGATTTTGGTTTCCCGCATATTCTTCCCATGTATACATCCGTATTACTACTAAATTGTGCTTTATGTCTAAATTAAATGGTCGGGTGAATATTTTAATATTTTTATCCTTACAATAAAATTGTATACAAAACTTAAATTAGGTGTCTATGTATATGTTAACTGAAAATTTAATTTCATTTTCGAGAGATTCTATGCTTATAGCGAAGTAATAATTAAAAAGTTTGCACTTTTAACGGCATTCCTAATTCCCATAATTGGGCTAGAAATATTATTAAAACAAAAATAATAGCCTGAGCTAGTCATATTTTTATAAATTGTCTAAATGATTTCAGTTAAATTCTTTTTCTATTCATACTATTTCTTACATAATCTGTTTTTATTAAACCTTCTTCTGTATAATTTTTAAGTATAAATAATGCATTTTCTTTTCATTTAAAATAATTTAAATACTGATTAAAATTTAAAGTATATTCTTCTAGATATTTTATTATAATATATAAAGATACTTTACTTGATGCAGCTAAAGTATAGTATTCATTACCTGTAGACTTTTCTAATTAATAAGTTACAATTAAGAAATTCAGCTATACTGGTTAGAATATTTAAATAACTTATACCTGTTATAGGCTATAATTTTCTTGGTTCATTTTTGAATCTACAAGAAATTTTTTGTAGCATTATTTTAATACCTAATTTAGTATGCTGCACAGAATAACTTACATCTGAATCAATAAATACGCTTAACCAGATATTGTAAGCTAGAGTACCTTATTTTAACGCTAATTGTTCTATATTAGTTTTATGTTGATTATTTAACCATTCTATTAATTTATGTAGTTGGTGTATTTTTAGGTGTTCTTAATTCACCATTCATTAAAGAAACTAAATTAATTAAACTATTACCGGTGAAACAGTTAATACACAAGGATTATCTTTAATTTTTTATCTTATAAAACCTGATTCTATTAGATTTAATAATCTTATTGCTAAAGGTTCATTATTTAAACTATAAGTTATACAAAATCTTGGGTTATGTTTTGTTCATATTATTATTAGGTATTCAAATATGACCATCTCCTTAAAGTGCAATAAACCAGCTAAATAACTATTTAAGTTATTATTCATTTTTATATTTTGACTATAATAAAATTTATCACTATTTTGTTGTTTTATATTTCAAGAACCTCCCTGTAATTTTATATAAGGTTAAGGTTTAATATATGGTTTTGGTTTGTTTGCCATATCTGGACTTCCACAGTGTATAGGTAAGAAATAATTACCACTAGAGATAGAACATGCCTCACAGCAATATCCCCTCAAAGAACCGTACGTGCAGATCACCCTGCATACGGCTCACCAAATCAAATTATTTTTCCTTCTTGTCTCTGTCTAGTATTTAGAGTTTAAAGGACTAATAACAGCGGAATAATACGCAAGGATATGAAAAACATCAATATGTTAAATTATATGTTTCTCTTTACACCAGGAGTGAGTCATCATTAAATGAGATAATTTAAGCTTATCACCTCCCTTCTTGATTGGTTTAATGTGGTGAATGTCTATTGTTTGAAAGTGTAAAAATTAAAATTCAATAGATTTATGTCATAATCCACATAATCCGTTTTGTTTCTTGATTAGTTTTTATTTCAGAGTTGGAGTTTTTGGATTGGCAATTAAAGATAGCCCTAGTTTAAATTCGATTAGCTTATAGCCTTTGGAGTGAAAAGCATGGATCGTTCTTAAACTTTGGGTAATATATATTTACTTGCTCTTATTAATCGGGCTGAGGTTTCAGGATTAGCTAAGTAAACAATTCTTTTACTGTCTTTTACTTTGGTGTCTCGGTTATTGGTTTTAAATACACCGAAGAAGGTCATTTTTCTGTTTTTGAATTTGTAGTAACCATCATTTTCAGGATTTGTATAATTAGGAACTATTTCAGCATCAAAGGGTCTTAATAAATACATTTGTGCCAGTTTATTTTTACCTAAGGTAGGATGTTTTCTTCTCATTCATCTCCAAATTAAATTATAAAGGGCGTTTTTGACTACTGATCTGTAATGAGAGCTATTATCTAAATTGTAATAAAGAGCCCATTCTCTAATCATAGGATTAAGTTTTGTAATTAATTCAATTGCTGAAAGATTTTGAGAGTTATTTATGATTTCTTTCAATTTTTTAATAAACTTTCTTACTTTGTCTTTGTTAGGAAATAAGACTATTACATTTACAGAATCCTCTCATACCATAGTTCTTTTGGTAGTTTTGTTTAAAAACCTTTTAGTACTAATTTTGAAGGTGTAGCCTAAAAAATCAAGTTGTGTATTTTTATGTGCTAAAGTAAACGTCTTGGTTTTATGAGCTGATAAACACAGCCCTCTTTCTTTAAGAAAATCAGTAATGGCAGGAGTAACGTATTTGTTGAGTATATTTTTGCTTTTAGCTATAACTACAAAATCATCTACATATCGAACTATAGATACATCCATTTTTACTGACATTGGTTGAGCTGTGGTACGACCCTCTATTAGACCTTTAACTTTTATTTGTTTCCTTGAATAACCATTGTTAATAGGGTAGATAGATTTAAGTACTCTTTCTTCTATTCCATTTAATGTGAAGTTCCTAAGGGTAGGTGAGATTATACCTCCTTGAGAAGTTCCATTTATTGGATCTGAGTAGATTCCCGCATCTAATATTCCGGCTTTTATCCACTGTTTAACCATTGCAATAAGAGTTGGGTGAAGAAAAAGATTATTACACAGCCATTCGTGATATATATTATCGTAAAAACCTATGATATTTGCATCCAGGATCCATTTGTTTAGCGACTCATTCACCTGATTAAATTGTCCAGCTTTATAGTTGGAGTATCTTAAATTCATTGAATTTCTAGCTTTTTTAAAATTTATGGTTCGAAGATTGGATTTAACTGCAGCAATGGCTAACTTACAGTCTTGATGTACTCTGAACCCATAATTATTAGGATCACTAGTTAATTTTACAAGAGGGTAAAGCACTAGGTTTACTAAAGATTGTAACGCTCTATCTTTTATTGTAGCTATTTTTATTGGTTTATTATCTGTTTTGACGGCTTTAGGTTTAAAAACTAATTTTAAAGCAGTAGGTTTGTATCTTTTTGGATGATAAATCATATCTCTAAGGTATTCAATCAGTGTTTTAAACATTTCTGCTTTGTTTTCTTTGTTGATGATCTCATTGTCTAGTACCGGACTACTTGTTCCTGTTTGAGATAATATAAGCCAACTCGCATGCGCTCTGAAAGCAAAAGATCTAGCAAGAACTAACTGTAAATCAAAGACTTTGTGGTCGTGTAATCCAACGTTTTCCGCAAGTCTCAATAATTCCATTTGTTTACTTTCTACTATTTCTTGTCCTTTAATAGGATCATAAGATTTTAAGTAAGTTATAGAAAACTCAGACCTACTTTCTTTCGAAAGATCCAGGGTAGAGTATTTTCTATCAGATGTTATTCCTGAGACCTTGATAAGGCTTACTGAATTCTGCAGCCTGCTATTTTTGTTTATTATTAACAGCCCCGAGGATTTAAAACTCTTATTTTGTACCCGAGTATCCGTAGAGTTACTTACGGCATTTGCTTTTTCAGCTGTCTTGCCCCCGTATTGGATACTACAATCTAGCGAATGTTTTGATGTGTAGTAGGTTAATATTAACGTTTTCAAAATTAGAAAACCCAATAAAAACGGCTTTTTAAAAGCCAATTTATGTCCGAGGTTCCCGTGTTTAGTCTGTAGATTGCCAGGTTTTTTGTAACCAGGATACATTATTAAGTTCTCTCTTGTGATGGTTTTTCCCTTAGGACTGATCAAAGACAGTACGGATTCTGATACTTTCTTTCCTATTTTGTGGGAATTCATTCTTGACAGAAGATTGATTGTTGCTGTACCATTTTTAAAATAGAGATTCACTTTCGTTGAACTTAATTGTATCTCGAGGCAAGGTAGGGTATTGAAATATTTAATAAATCTGTCTCTATTCTTTCCCCATTTAGCAATTCCTCACAACCAAGGCTCGTTGGCCTTAATCGCATTGTTTAACCTTGATCCGTTTCTATACGAATATAGATGATCAGTACAGATCTGTGTTGAATACACATCTACAGAGTGTCCACGTCGAAAAAATCCTCCCACCAATCCAGGCATACCATTATCTTAACCTTTAAGTTAAGTTTGGACTATATCTTTTCCATAAAAATTTAATTAATTTAACTAGGTTAAAAACAAATTGTTCCAGCTTTTGGGATAAGGCAGGCTAGTGCTTGTGCAAATTATAACCTATAATATATATTAATTTTAATTAAATTATACATAATATGTATTTAAAGGTATTTCGCGTGTAGTCTCTGAGGATCCTACTTTTGCTTATATTTATTATATTGATCGTAGCAATTTGGTTTCCTGCTGATTGTCCAATAATTATATATGTTACTGCTTTTAAATACCTAAATAATGATATTTTTAATATTAAAAGTTAGTTTATAATTCTTAAGGGGTTTTCAGCATATAGCGAAAAGAAAGTTAAGAGTTACCAGTTAACCCGGCTATACCTTATAATACAATAATTAGATAGATCTGATTTAAATTTAAGTAGTCATTGTTACTTTACAAGCTAGATAATATATATTACTGGAAATAATTAAACTAGGTGAACAGAAAAGTAAAATTAAATTAGTTTTCTATATTAGTATAACTGTTTGTGTTTGTAACTTATTGTTAAATATAAAATATTTATAAATAGTTTCCAATGAACTCAGAAATACGGATTTATAGATTTTACTTTTATTATAATCGTAGTGTGCCTAGTTCTGATTTTAATTTATATTGATATAACAGCACAAGCATTGATAGACGTAAACTTAGCAGTCTTATATGGATTTTGTTGTTTTTATTATTAGGTTCCCCTATTAGCTCTTTCTTTTAAAAAATAGCAATTGTAAATTACTTTCATTAAGTAATGAATCTACACTACTCAGAGCTTTTTTAAAAAAGGTTTTCCAAATTTGTAGGCCAAATTTTTAGATTTGCTTAATATACAATTCCCCTCGCAGGTACTTTGGAGTGTTTTATAAAAATATGTTTTAAATTTAAAAAAATGAATTAAATTAGATGTTACATTTTAAGAAATATATACTGGGCTAACTATTAATTTATCTAAATTAGTGTCTTTTGTATAAAAAATTAGGTTCTTGGTAACTGCTTTTATATAATTTTATATTGTACATTTAAATCTGGTGTATATTTATATATAAAGTATTGTTCTAATTCTAGAACCATTTGTGGTGTAGCTTTGGGATCCATAATATATAAAGTTAAACCAACATTTTGAAATCCGTTTACATTAAAGTAATTTAAGACTAGTCGTTTGGAATTAGCTAAAGTTGATGGCTGAAAATAAGAACATACTCGTTCATATAGATTTTGGCTACTTCCTACATAACTAGAACCTGTAGGTGTAGTAAATTTGTACACTCCAGTAGCATTTTTAGCTACATTGGCTATTTTTGCCCGATTATAATATGCGTTAGAAATGTAAACCTTAGTGTATTCGTGAGGTTCTTTTAGAACTTGTTTCGCGATATTTGTATTTATACCCCTACTATTATTATAGCAGTGTTTTCTATTTATACTGTGACTACTATTTAGAATCATTCTTATAAAAATATTGTATTGGATCATAACCATAAAGAAAAGTAGAGTCAGCCCTAATCGGAACTGCTCTCCGAACCGTACGTGATAGTTTCCCATCATACGGCTCTCCACGTCAAGACGTATCAAATACATGGTTGTGGTTGGAAATTTAATTTGGAAATATTTTGTAAGCTGTAATAGACCATTTATGATTTACCTTCTCCTCGATATCAACTGCATATCAGAGTGGTTTAACTTACCTTGATAAAAAAGATCGTGAGGAAAGTTATATTCAAAAAGGTATTTATTTTATATTGACTGCTCCTTTCCATTGAACATAAAATATGTTACCTGTTCTTATTTGTTTTAATATTCCGTTTTTATTAAGTGGTGATGACCTTTTCACTTGTTCAAAAGCGCACATTTGTTTATTATTATAACTTTGCTAACTTTTCCTGCCCATGTTGTTAATAGGATTTGTGTCTACTATTTATAGAGGTTTTGAAATTATGAAGTTTTTGCGCTTTTTATTTATAAACATATCTCGACGAGATGAAACTAACTCCGGAAGATATTTTTAAGTATAGAGAGACTTCTGTTTTCGGCTCTGTTAGCTCTGATCCAAATTTATTGAATGCCTTTTGTATTGAATTTTCGGCCTAGAGTTAGGGCACATGATTGTCTTAGTATCAATAAAACTTTGGCTAATAACTTTTCGGCAAATTGATATGTTGTCACCAATCCTGTTATCTTACTGTTGTAAAATCGGAGGATGTCGTAGTGTGTAAGGTGAACCTTGTCGCTGTTACCTTTTGCTAGAATTGTCGCTTTGTGGTTTCGTCTAGCGAATCCATTATCGATCATCTTTTCTAATAATAGTGCGTTAGGACCATAGACTGATTTTGGTAAAGTAGATATTCGTGTTATTTTGTTTCCTGCTTCTCCTTTGTACGTTTTGAATTTAGAACAGTTATCTCGTTTTTTGATTTGAGAGTTTAGAAACATAAAACCATTTTTAGTGTTACTGATAGTAGTATCCTGCTCGTTGACCTCCATTCCAATTGCTTCCTTTAGAAATAGTGTGATTTTGTTTTTAAAAAATTCGGCTATTTTTCTACTGGATACCAGAAGGATTAAGAAATCGTCCCCGTATCTTATATAGATTGCTCGTCTTAACTCTTTGTCAATCCTGTCTAATTTACCCATTAAGCTCATATGTTATAACCTTTCGCTTGATAGGATAGCTTGTATACTTTTGTAGTAATTTATTTGTTCTACCTGTTTTACGTAAGCTGGTTCTTTTGATGGATTTATTTTATTCCCTACACTTAGTTCACACCCCTGATTTTCTAGATATTTGTATAGTTTATATAGAACTATATCCCTTACCAAAGCTCCCTGTTCCAATTTTACTCGTAATTGTTTGTTCTTTGTCGTTTTTTATTCCTGCTTTCACCCCTCTATCTATTAAACTTAGGCTTATGACAAAAGATATTCTGTTGTATTGAGGTTTATATCGGGGGTATGCTGTATAACCATTTGCTAATGTTAAAGTTTATTGCCCAATTTAAGGGGGTTAGTTTGCGTTTTTATGTTTTATCTACCAGGTATAGGGATATTTCCATTGGAGGTTTGACTAAAGTATGGTTAAAATATTGCGTTCATCAGTACCTGTAAGGCTTTTTGTACGATCTGTTATGTTAGGATCGCATTAATGAAAGGTCTTAATTCTCCAGATTTAGTTCC
>Ga0153995_1000001_pt1 | contig 118503 bp, 96 predicted proteins | sample TSNC079MetaG_FD_104678 | JGI IMG/M metagenome (GOLD analysis project Ga0153995, IMG submission 104678) | Attine ant fungus gardens microbial communities from North Carolina, USA - TSNC079 MetaG | ecosystem: Host-associated > Fungi > Mycelium > Unclassified | place: USA: North Carolina, Lumber... | reverse complement strand
TCGTTGAAGGTGCGCGGCCGCACGGATGCCCGACCGCGCACCGAAAGAGGGTCATCTGAGTTGTGTGCTCAACGCAGATGACGTCCTAACTGCCCCGGCTCGACGTGCAGGGCCGGGGTCTTGGTTGCGTCGCTGTCAAAGAATCGACATAACTGACAATTCATACCGAGTCATCCGAGAAGGGCTGGATCTGTTGCAGCTCAGTAGAATGCCAGCCGAAATATTAGGTGGAGGTACCGGTCGGCGCGGGAAACATCACCAGTGTCGGTATCGCACACGCCTTCAATTTCACACACCCATCGCCTGATGTTCTTTCCGGCGACGGATACCGCAGCACCAGTTTCGCGGCGGTCAGATGTGACGCGGTCGCCGGGAACCGTGGAACCAGCGGGTGCATCGCGGACGACGAAATCCCCATTCTCGACTTCAAGGGGCGAGGAGCCATGCCCGCCGTGTCGGTTCACGTCGGGTATGTGCAGGCCAGCGGGCTTCCCGGTGGCCTCGGCATGCCGCCGCTGACCAGGACGTCCGACTCAAATCTCGCCGACACCAACCGGGATGCCTCCTGTAATCGGGTGCGTCAAACTCGGCCCGCCGGGCAATCGTGCGATGAGTATCCGTTTGCCAGCACCTACGAAGGGGGCGCAAGTGACAACACCGGACGAACTTACGGCGGTTGTTTGATCGATCCACTGCCGTCAGGCCTGGTAGAGGTCACTGGTGGCGATTTTGTCGGAAACTCCGGCTACAGCATGTGCATTCTCAATGCTCGTCAGAACAGCCGCGCCGGCGGCATCGAGACGTGGTTCTTCACGAAAACCGTGTCTTGGATGGAGATAAGTTCCGAGTGAGGGCCGGTTCCTAGGTCTTGAACATGACCATTTAGGGTCAGGTGCTCCGTGGCGGCTCTGCCACGGAGCACCTGATTCATGCCGTCGAACTAGGTCCGAAGTGTTCAAGAAACTGTTCGACGAGTTCCTCGTAGTCAAGGCCGTAAGTGCCCAGCGTCTTTGCGAGCGTCTGCAAAGCCCGCTCGAGCGGATCGTCGTACATTGTGGAGTTCAGGGTTGCAATCGCCTGATCTTGCTCAACGAAATCAGGGTGCAGATGTCGACCGTGCCTTATCCGTCTGACAATTCTCTTGTCGCCCCACAATTTGTCGTACAGCGAACCTGAAAAGCGCCCTTCTAGATTCACTTCGGCATCGACGAGCGTTAAAAGCTTTGTTACCCAATCAATGTGGTCAATCCCCGCGCGCTCACACGCACGGCGCACCGACCACGCGGTGATCTCGTCCAGCTTCTCAACATCTGCCGACTCGAACACATCGAGCAATCTTCGGTCGATTCGAGAGACATTCTGGGATACATGTCGGGTTCGAAGCTTTTCGCTCGGCTCACGTCCATCCCACAGGACCCGAGCCGCGTGTGCCTGACGAACCTCGTCCGAGGTCGGATCGACCTTGCGTACTGTTCCGTCGGGTTCGATGAACACCACGGTTCCCAAGTCCGGAGTCAGATTTTGGGCACTCTCATCCCATGCGTTGTCGATCTTTCTCAATTGGCGGAGCCCTCGACGACTCTTGTCTGGCCAGACCCAGATCATGTGTTGCTCAACCGGGACGGTGACCTGTCTGTCCCATCCGCTATCTCGGCCGCGTGCATGGGCTCGAATGCGGTAGCGTCCGGGCGGAATTGCCGAAAACCCCTCTACCTGATCACCATCCATTTTCAGGATGTACGCGGACGAATCGACGCGAAGCGGAGCCTCTTCAACTACCTCCCATTCCGCGACTTCGCCTGTGTCTGGTTCCGACGCGAGCACACCGAGTTCGACCTCCACTGGTCCATACGCCGTGCCGGTCAATACATTTGCGAACCCCGGTCCCACCTCGAGCAACGCGCCCGACTGCCTAACCGAGAGAGTGTCGGCGTCCTGCGTTCCAACGACGAACTGATGGTGGTCGGTGTCAACGAACGTCCACTGCGTCATATCAACCACAGTATTCCGACCTCGTTGTATTCCGACCTCGTTCCAACCGCCGCCACGCCCCTGAACGCCCGACGCTGAACAGATTCGGTAGACGTCCTGCTCCGATGGGGCGACGTTCCAATCGATGACGTTGTACTGGAACTTCTGGCGCTTCCCACCGCCAAAGTTGTACTCATTTCCTGTCGGGTATCCATGGAAGCTGTTTTCCCAGCCAGCATTTGCCCAAGCAGTTCGGATCGCTCCCCATACGGTGAAAGCGCTGGTTCCGAAGTTCGGATGCCCATACAGGCGTAGCACCACGAACACATCGATCGGGGACTTCGAACAAAGGTGAACACCACCGGCATGGCGGAAGCTCCAGACTCAAACGCGCCATGCATCTTTCGGCGTTCGCATCACTGCGCGATCCACAATCCCGTACGTACTACGACCGCAAGCGCGCCGAAAGCAAGAACCACCGATCGGCCTTGATCTGCCTTGCTCGCCGCCGAAATAACGTCCTGTACTCGATGCTTGACAACGGTACGACCTATCAACCCGACAGGACAAACACCGGAGCCATACTTGCCCGCGATGCAATCGGCAGCCCTGAAATCGAACCAGTCGGCGGTCCTCGCGGTAGACGAGCTTCGCTGGTACCGTCGATGTCATGACTCTGCAGAAAGGCGCGTGAGCGCCGACCTCGGGCGCAGGTTCCTGCGCCCCCGATACGTCTTCTTTACTGCGGCTTACCTGTGGGTGGTCGACGAGCGTCAACCCGTTGCGGCACTGATTGATCCGCACACAGAATCATTGGCGGGGTTGGTGGCGTGGACTGATCTTCCTCCCGCACCACCGTGCTCCGGCCCAGTACAGATCGCGGCGGACGAGTCTGGTTTATGGATACAGAATCACCGCGACGGTCCCTTGGTTCATATCGGTACCGACGGCATCGACCGTTCCGAATACACCGAAGGGCACCATCTGATCGGCGCGGGACGCGCCGGCGCCTGGTGTATGACGACTACACGCAGGAACAACGACATCGCACCCTCGCCGGACATTCCGCCACGGACGCTGCGGCGGAAGCCGGCGCTGCTGGTGACGAAGCAGGGTGGTGGGATGCGTCGTGTCGAAGTGGATGCCGCGGCGATCGTGTCGGTCGAGTTCGACGAATCGTCGCTCTATCTCGGTGTCGAACACGATCCGTGGGAACGGGTGCCGCGCGTCGACGGCACAGGAGGAAAGCGGGCAGGGTTCGAGTTGCGTTACAGCTCATCGGTATTGCAGATGCCTCTGCATGATCCGGCCCCGCTGCGCATCGACCGCGACACCTACCCGCACGCGCAAAATCGGCACGTCGGGCACACCAGCGAGTACGCCGATGTGTCGTACAACGAAAATCACCGTCGCAAGCGCGCGTTCGACGGTAACGTGCGCTGGTACTGGGGCAAAGACCCCAGTACGCGAGGCGCCACAACCGTACGGGCCTTGCGGGGTGATGATCCGTCGCCGGTGAGGACATTGACGCTGCCTGGGATCGATGTCGCACACGGGGTAGCAGGGGCCGGGCGGCTGTGGTTGGTCGCGAGGACCGGCACCCGCCCTGCAGTCGGTCGGTCGGTACTTTCCACCGGGGTCGATGGCGGGATCCATTCGCTGATCGCCGGCAGCATCGACATCACCGATCGATGCTGGCCTGTCGGTCCCGAGCCACTCGATCATCACGGCTACGTCAAGTATTGCCTCCGCAGTCTTGACCGAATGCGGTTCTCGGACAAAGTCGATCAGGTGAGCGCCACGTACGTCGGACATTGGCCGAGCGGCCGGATCCATGTTCGATTCCGGCATCGTGACTATCCCGGACTGGTGTTGATCGCTCGGCTGAATCTCTACGACGAGCAAGGCATCCGACTCGACAATCTCCTGTCGTACGCCGCGGCAGAGTTGGGGGAACAAGCCGACACCCGCGCCTACCCGCCGGTCTCCGAAGTCATTGCGGGAGTCCTGCATGTCTGAGCTGAGCGGCGGAGGCGATCGAGCCGGAGAGCTCACCGAAATGGCCGGTGGGAGACGCGTTGACCTGGGACTAAGACGCCCGACATCCGAATGTGTAATGGAGGCAGTGATGACCGAATGGGTGCAGATGTTGGTGACCATGGCCGACGGTCCTCGGCAACCGATCCACGGGGTGGTGGTCCCGTACCGCAATTCCGACGAACCGTTTCACTACTACTACTACTACGGCAGCTACGGTGAAGAACCTGTGTTTCTTCCCGTTCGCCTCCCCGGCGTGCATCTGTATCGATGGGGACGTCGCTCGAGGATCGAGTCACTCGACGGACAGGTGATGTTCGTCAGCGACGGCACCACCGCCTGGGACTTCACCGCCGACCCAGACCAACCGCGCTGCACCGAACTCCGTCAGGTGCACTCGCCCGGCGCGGGCCGACACCTCTCGATCACCCCGCGCGTTGAGCATTGGGTCGGCAACCATCACTCCCGCCCGACAGGGCCGGTGACAGACGTCGAGTTCCTCGGCCGTCGCTGCTGGACGGTGGATCTCGCCCCACGCGAGAGCCGGAATCTGCCGAAGCCGTCGCTGCGGCTTGTCGTCGACGCCGAAACCGGTGCGGTACTTGCCCAACACTCCGGCAATGGTGTCGACGGCGCCTCGTACTCCGACCTCACCGTGGGGGAGCGCCTCGACCCCTCCCTGTTCACCTGGGACGGTCCGGTCATCACCGACGCCGAATCCAGGACCCTCGCCGGCCGCGGCGGACCGCCAACTACTCCGCGGCAGGATGCGATACGCTGGTTCCGCGATGAGATCACGGCCGAACCCATCGGGGTGCCCCTGCTGACGGACCTGACTCCACGCTTCGTTCACTCGATCGAACCCGAATCCGGCGCATTCGCAGCCGAACTCGGTGATAATGCGGGTTGGATCACCCGGCGGCCACGATCGAACCAGCCGTGGAAAACCAAGACTTACGGATATCAGATCGGCTGGTCTACAGAATATTTCGACTGGGCCTGTCAGATTCACCGCGGAACACTCGATGCTGCCGGGATCGAGTCCCTACAACAGCAACTACACCCCGGACAGCCGGTTGTCGGCACGCCTGAACTTGTCTTCGCCGGTACCGACGGATACTGAGATCAGAGGTGTCCGGGGGCCGATGATGCTTGCGAAGTTGACAGAAGCACTCGACATGGTGACAGGGGAGTGACTCTACCGACTCGCAGGAAGGCATCACCATGACCGAAACAGCCGCTCCCACACTCTTTGTCGTGATACCCCGCACCGAAGAACACGGCGATACGAGAACGAGTGCTTCACCCACTTCGTTGAGGACAACACGGGCCGCTACTGCCTGCGGGGACCGATGGTCCAGTCGGACCCGGAATGGATCGCGCACAACATGAACAGCAAGTGGGGATAACCCACTAAGAAGGCCCGCACCGGGTCTTGGGTTCTAACGATCGTCGCAACACCGCAGCTTAAGAGGTGCGATGGAATTCGAGATCCGGACGAATCGAAGCAGCGCGCAAGGACGTATGCCGCTCCGGAACGAGCGAGCGGAATACTTGCAGCTCATGAAGCAGGGGCTGAGCAACAACGAAACTTGCCGAATCGTTGGAATCAATCCCAAAACCGGTCGGAGATGGAGGAATGGACGCAACGCGTCCGAAGTGAGAGCAGCGGCACCGCCGATCGATTCCGTGGTGCCCCTTGCTGACCCCAGCCGGTACCTCGTGGCATCCGATCGAGTGCACATCGCGGATCGATTGCGCGAGAACGCCACAGTCCGCACGATCGCGAGTGAGTTAGGCCGCAGTCCTTCCACAATCAGCCGAGAGATCCGTCGAAATCGCCATCCGACTAGCGGCTGCTACCGCCCCTACGCTGCACAAACACGAGCGGACGCACGAAAGCCGAGACCGAAGATAGGTAAGATCACCGCGAATCCTGAACTGTGGCAATTCATTCAGGAACGATTGGGCTTGCGGTGGAGTCCTGAACAGATTTGCCAGACCCTGCGGCGGCAGTTTCGCACCAGGACGAGATGCAGGTAGCCCACGAAACCATCTATCGATCTCTCTATTTTCAAGGTCGTGGCGCACTTCGACGAGAAGTTTCCGCTGCACTGAGGACCGGCCGCACCGCGAGAAAACCGCATCGTAGGGCCTCCGCGCGGCGGCCGCGTTTTACCTATCCGATGGTCATGATCATCGAACGGCGCGACGAGGTGACAGATTGAGCCGTGCCCGGGCATTGGGAAGGAGATCTGATCATCGGCAAAGACAGCACTTCCGCGATTGGCACACTCGTCGAGCGCAGCACTCGCCACTTGATTCTACTTCACCTCCCACTCGGCCGAGGCGCAGAGTCGGTACGCCTTGCGTTGACTGAACGGATGAAAACCTTTCCTGCACATCTAGTTCGATCACTCACCTGGGACCAGGGATCTGAACTGGCCTCGCACCGTCGATTCACGCTCGACACCCAGATTCCTGTCTATTTCTGCGACCCCGCCAGCCCGTGGCAGCGCGGCTCCAACGAGAACGGCTTGCTGCGGCAATACTTTCCCAAGAGGACGAGCTTGGCATCGCACAATCGCGAGCATCTCGATGCAGTCGCCGCCGAGCTCAACAACCGGCCCCGCAAAATACTCGGTTGGAGTACGCCCGAAAATCGCCTCCGCGGTTTGCTCGATAACTTGTCTCCGTAACCATCGCGACCGAGTTGCACCATCGTTCAATGCCGGATGAACTGTTACCCTGGCCGGGTGATCGTGATTCGACAGGCATGGTGGCGGCTGCTCTCGCAGCCCGTCTAACCATGTCGTGGGCTGCATGCAGCCCACGCGCAAGTCGAACTCCGGCCGTGCTCTCGAGGTTTCGTACAGCCCCTGACCATTCAGGAGCCCTACAGTGACCTCCCTCGAAACCACCACTGCACGCAGCGACCGTCTACGCGACGACATCGCCGAAAACCCGAGCCGATACCGAGTCCTGACCGGTGAACGCCCCACCGGTCCACTGCATCTTGGACACTACTTCGGCACCCTCGCGGAAAGAGTCCGCCTGCACCAGCGCGGCGTCGACACCTTCATCATCCTCGCGGACTACCAGGTCATCACCGACCGCGACGCCATCGGCCACGTCCGCGACAATGTCTACAGCGCGGTGCTGGACTACCTTGCCGCAGGCATCGACCCGCAACGAGCGGCGATCTTCACCCACTCCGCGATACCCGCACTGAACCAACTCGTGTTGCCGTTCCTGAGCCTTGTCACCGAGGCCGAGCTGCACCGCAATCCGACAGTCAAGGCCGAACACGCCGCCTCCGGGCGTGCCCTCAGCGGTCTCCTACTCACGTACCCGGTCCATCAAGCCGCGGACATACTCTTCTGCAAAGGCAACCTCGTCCCAGTCGGGAAGGACAACCTCCCGCACGTCGAAATGACCCGTGTCATCGCGCGACGCTTTAACGGCCGCTACGGCCAGGTCTTCCCCGAACCTCAAGCGCTGCTTACCTCGAGCCCCGAAATGCCGGGCTTGGATGGGAGGAAGATGTCCAAGAGCTACGGCAACGCCATCACACTGTCGATGACCGCCGACGACACCGCAGCGGCAATCCGCAAGGCACCGACGGACTCACAACGCCGCATCGCCTTCGACCCGATCAACCGCCCCGGGGTATCCGCACTGCTGACCACAGCAGCATTGTGCTCAGGCCGCGACGAACACGACCTCGCCGACCAGATCGGCGACGCCGGCGCAGGCGCACTCAAAAAGCTCACCACCACGCTCGTGAACGACTTCCTCGCCCCTCACCGGCAACGCAGAAACGCCCTCGCCCAAGACCCCCACCATGTCACCAGCGTCCTGCGTGCCGGAAACGATCGCGCGAACGAGATCGCCCAACAGACCCTCGACGAAGTCCGAACCGCAATGGGCACCATCTACTGATCGACTCCTAGCCATAGCGCACTTCAGTAGTTTAGACATTCAGCGTGTTGCGACGATCCCTGGAATCCGCCGGTTCGGTGCGGGCCTTTCTGCGGCACTCCTAGGTAGAGGCAGGGCGCTCCGGCATCTTCATCAGGATCAGCTCTGCGCCGTCCTTGTACCGGTAGGCCCACTGACCGTCCTTCGTCATTACCGTGCCGGCCTGGCCCTCGTCGGGGGCCGGGTTCCACCCTTGAGTCTCATCCGGTAGGTCCCGGACTCGACATGTCACTGCGCCGAGTGCCGAGATTGTTCTACGGTCCACGTCGCGATCTGAGTGCGCGAGGTAAATCCTAGTTTGACCAGAATTCGTTCGACGTGTCCCTGCGCTGTGCGTTGAGAAATTACCAGCTTTCGAGCAATCGCTCTATTTGTGAGTCCTTCTGCGACCAGCGCAGCTACTTCGCGTTCTCTCTTGGTGAGACTGTTCGGCTCTGATGGCGCCCTGCTGGGCATCGTTTCACCGAGTGCCTTTGCCGAAGATGCTCGCATACTAAGATCGCGTCCATTCTTAAATGCTGACTCAAAGGCGCAGGAGCTCATGGACCGACGAACCTCGGTTTCGCAACTGGTGTGATACTGCGAGATCACGAATATGGTTGCAGGACATACGTTTACATGATCCCACATTGCGTTTGCAGCGCCCAGGAGAGAGGTGGCGGCAGTGTATCGACCCTCTTGGGCAGCGACCCATCCGAGTCCTTCCATGGACCATGCGTAGCCGTGCGGATTCGCGATGCACTGGCTGAGCTGAAGACTGTGCCGAAATAGCCTTGTCGAAGTCGTTGTTCTTCATCGCAAGCAACGCCTCCGCCCACAAAGCGCAGCTGCGAAGGTACGTGTCACCAAGCTCTTCAGCGATCATCCGAGTAGATTCGGCAAGGGCAATCGCCGTGACGAGATCGCCGAGGCGGCCTGCGAGTAGGCCGAGCATATGACCGGCGATGACCCGCGGTATCTGACTACATCCGTTCAGTGACAGCTCAGATGCTACGGAGTACTCAGCACTCAATTGCGACAGATCTCCCATGTGGAGGGCAATAAAGCACTTGGAGAGGTTTAGGAACGCACGGGTGGTTTGATCGTCGGTTTGGTCTGATAGTTCCCGCAATTCCCGCAGAACTTGTTCTGTGGGTGGCGCTCCCGACGACGAGAAACATGGAAGCGTTGCACAAGGCTCTTGCCCTCTCTTGCGATGCGTTCGAGTCCTTCGTCGCCATTGCTAATAGAGTCCAATGCAAGCCCTCCTCAAACATGCCGCGGGCAAACCAGTATGGAGATAGTGCATTTACGAGGCGAAGGCCTTCCAGATGACGATGTTGGGCAGCGAACGCGAACGTCAGTGCAAACCGTAGGTTCGACTCTTCGGCAGACAGTCATGCGACCCACAATTCCTGCTGTGCGCCAACCCATTTCGATTCTGCTTGCGCGGCCGGAGCGCAGAGCCAATCAAAGTGCCGATTCTGTAGGATTTTCAAGTTGTCGAAATTTTGAGATCGAGTACGACCGTATTCACGAATGGTTCCGAGCATCCGGTATCGGACACCGTGAGCCGATACCTCTCGCATGACGATGGACTTGTCTACCAGCCAGTCAGAATGTCCACAAACGCGGGCGCTGGGGTGTTCTCGGAGCACACGGCTTCGGCCGCTTCGAGCGTGAACGACTCTGTGAATACAGCAAGCCGAGCCCACAAGTCCTTCTCTAAGTCATTGCACAGGTCATAACTCCACTCGATACAGCGTGTCAGGGTCTGTTGGCGCCCGGGTGAGCCCCGCGCACCCAAGGTCAGCAGGAGAAATCGGTCGTCTAATCGTTCCAGGATCTGATCGATTGGCATTGCCCGTAGCCTTGCTGCCGCAAGCTCGATCAGGTGAGTAGTGCCGAGGACTCGGGCCGCGCATGCTGTATGCCGGAAAATCGTCGCCAATGCAGGACCGGTGTTGCCGTCGCTCGGTGCTAGCCGAAGGGGGCGCCTTCTCCCTGTATACGAACGAGGCTCCCGGTGCGGGTGCACCGGGAGCCTCGGACTGGTCGAACTCACTTCCACAACTGCATTTCTGGTCGAACTTCGGATTCGTCGAGACATCCACTTACCGAAGAGGCCGCGTCCATCAAGCGTTCGTTTTCAGACAAGGCGTCCCGCCCGCTCAAACTATGTTGTCCAGTGCTTTCGGTAATGGAGCAGGTTGCTGGGAGGGTCCCGTCGTAGGCGCTGGCGGGATTCCGGTCGGACTACGCTGTGACTTCGTGAAGTTCATGAGTAGGGCGCATTTGCGCCTTCTGCCTGGTAACCAATCGGCGAGTTGGTATCCGACCGGGCCTAGAAGGATTAGTGCTGCTGCCCACATGGTGAAAGCGAAACTCCAAAGCCCCATCAGAATTGCAATGCTCAGATGAAACACGAACGCCGCGCCGAGTAGATACTTTCGGTGTTGCACTTTGAACAAGCATCCAGCTGCGAGGCAGACCTCGAGCAGCATCGGTATCCATGCGAACCATACGACTAGGTACGGGTTTTCCATTACCCACCTGACGGGAACTGCTAGCCATGTGGGGACTCCGAAAGCTGGATCTGTGGACCAGTAGTAGAAGGCGGTCCCGTCTGCCCATTCTGGATGGCTTAGTTTTGCGACGCCAGCTTGGAAATATACAACGGAGACTTGTACTTTCGCAGTGACAATGCAAATCACTCCCGCGGCAACCCGCCATTGGTCGCCGCGGCTAGGCGAGTCGGATGGAATGGCTTCGAGGCGACTCCAATGCCATATCCGAGCGTCGGTGAGTCCGATAGGAATGAGGATGAGGCTGAGGATCGCAGCTAGTTGATCGCCGCCGTCCGGTGCGGACATACCAATGAACAGACTCAGATGCACATACCACTGAGGGATGGCAGTGAGGCGAGGTCGCCAACCGGACGCCGCTACGAGCAAGACGCAAATAGCGAGGATGTAAGGGACTGCAATCTGGTCTCGCGGTAGTAAGCAGAACGCCAGAATGCTCTTGGCCCCATCGCATGCCGGCGTCGGTCCGGTGCCAAGCCGATAGGAAAAGACACTGTCTGGACTTGAGGCAACAAGCGTCAGAGCAGCTCCGAGCGCTAGTAAAGTCCGCGCAAGCCCAACGGTATTCGTCCATGGAATTGGAAGTACTGTTGGGCTTCGAAGTTTGCGGATGGCAGTCTTCAGCATGTGACACTCATTCGCAGTGTTCGCTCGGGTTGTCTAGGTTCGTAGTCAAATTCGCGCCATGCCCAGGGTGTAGCTCCATACCCGATTGCGTAGATGTCCCCACAGAGCGTCGGGCTCGGAACTGGGTTCGCGACCGGATGCGCCGCCAACTTGCTGTCGGTGCATAAGTCGAGGGTTGTGCATGTGCTCCAACTCTCCTCTGTCTGAGTGGCAAGGAGGGTGGCATACTCCGTTCCTTGGGCTCTGGGTAGGCGATCGAGGCCGAACCAGTTCCGCGGAGACGACATCGGCGTCGACCATGCATTCTCGACGCTCGTTCCGTCTCGTACGAAGACCTGGATAGTTTCACTCCGGGGTGATTTGGTAAAGAATGCCCAGCCTTGGGGGGCGACCTGTGTGAGTACCTGTGTGCTGCTTGAGTTCTGCAGTGGAAGTTCCAAGGCTGTCTTGGGTACTTGGAGGAGAGCGACGTACGCCGCGATCAGCACCATGGGGGCGGCCACTGTCAATGCGATTGCCTTCGATACAGGAACCTTGCCTGCTCTTGAAATCGCAATCTCCTCGACTGGGCTCTGGTCTGCGATCACTGTCAATGTCGCTCTCCTTCAAGGTTTTCAGTATTGGTGCGTCACATCATGCGGAAAGGGATTTTGTGAGTCCCGCGATTGACTCTTCTTCCGACAAACTTGTGTTGGCGGATTTTCCGCCAAAGAACTTATTCTGTGCATAGATGAAGTTTGCTCCCGCAACGACCGTTACCGTGACTGCTGCGACCGCTGCTGTGACTGCTCCTGCAGCGTGGACAACTGCCGCTCCCACGAACACCCACAAGCCGCAGTTCGGTGACACATCGGTTTCTGTCACAGTGGCGCCGGCATCGATCAGCTTCGTTCCACCGTCCTTGAGTGCAGTCGCAAGTCGGTGAGGCTGACCGCTACGCGCGTCCTCGTTGAATTCCTCAAAGAAGCCCGGGTTGTCCGTAGCGATGACATCGAGGATGTGATCAGCCGCTTCGAATGCCTCCGGTGTGGAGTTGGCGGCTATGTTGTCGGCAAGTATCGCGAAGTCCTTGTTACCTACGAGATCGTGCGCAACGGGCCCCTGGCCGAAGAACAAACCGCGGAAGGTTGTGCGTCCGTCTTCGGCTGGCGGGCTGGTGGTTTCGACCGATTCGACTACGGGCGAGGTGGCGTTGTCCTGTGCCGACGCATAGGTGACGGTTGATGGGACGACGGCCAGGGTGAGAGCTGCAACAATCGCAACACTTCGGGGTGAACGAGTGAACATGAGGACTCCCAGAATTCGATTCATTGGACGGTTCGGAGGCTAGGAGACAGACAAGGTAATTGGAAAACCAAGGAGACCATTTGGTACGGTAATGCTAGAAATTCTAGCTCGCCGACCAATGCAGGGAGTGGACGTCGCTCGTGTATATCCGATTGAAGCGAACATCGGTGACCCCACTCTTCTCCCAGATCGCCGGGTCGATTCGAGCAGACGTTCAGCAAGGCCGACTAAGTCCTGGCGCAAAGCTCCCACCGGGTCGACTTCTTGCTGAAGCGTTGAATGTCAACACGCACACTGTCTTACGGGCGTATCAACTGCTCCGCGACGAAGGTGTGGTCGAACTGCGCCGTGGCCGCGGCGCGATTGTAATCGAACCGATCGACCCTATGGTGGCGGTACATCAGGCGCTCGACACGGCTACCTCGGTAGCTGTCCGCGGCGGAGTGAGGAGGCAGACTTTGCATGGTTTGTTGATCTCGCTCTGTAATGAGAAAGGCGTACCAAAGTGACTAGCATGCGAACAACTGTCAAGACAGCAATAGCGATTCCCTTATTGCTTGCGGTCGCCGGGGTCGTCTGCGCCGCATTTTGGGCATCGGATCTGCCCCCGAATATTGCTGAACAGTGGAACTCTGCCGGAGTTTCGTCGACAACAACGATCGTTGGGATCGTTTTGTACATCGCTGCGTCGAGCGTCTTGGTCGCAGGGTTCTCCCTGATCGTTGCGTTGAAATCACAGTCGGTATCTGGGACCGCGGCCTTCATGGCTATTGGTGGGGGATTGTCGATCTTCATAACCATCTCCCTTACTGGGTTGATGTACGATCAGCGCGGAAATATCCAAGCCAGCGACGCCGACGGACCTCCGGTCGGATGGATCATTGCAGCAGCAGTGATTGCAATCCTGGGCGCTATTGCGATTGCCACCGGATTGAGGAGATCCCCATCCGCAGTATCGGAATCAAAGACCGCTAAACGCTCAGCTCAGGGCCCAAATTCGGGCGGGGTGTATGTCGCGACCATTGCGAACTGGCTTCTTGTCGTGGTTTTGGACGTGACCGGACTCTCACTCCTCCTAGCCGGCGGGATGATCGGTAGCGCAATCCTGTCTGTCATCGGCGTTTTCGTGTTGTTAAGCGTCTTTTTGGCAGTGTGGAGGGTGATCGTGACTCCAGAACAGATTCACGTCTTCGCTCTGATCCGTCTCTTCTCACGAAAAGTTCCGATGAGGGAAGTTCGTTCGATACGACAGACCACGGTCAGGCCTTTCCGTGATTTTGGAGGTTACGGTCTGCGGTCGTCGGTGAATGGTAAAGCAGTGGGTGTGATCATTACTTCCGGAGATGCCATCGACATCGTTACAGAAGCCGGAAAAAGCACGGTAATCACATTGCCTAAGGCGAAGGAAGCCGTAGTGGCAATCGAGGCAATACGACGCGAGGATGCGCGCTGATAGGTCAAAGCCTGTATCGACGCGGCGCCGGGTGCTCGATAGACATGATCGGCCGAAGATGTAACGGAACGACTCACAGGGCGAGAGCAGAGTGCCAGGAGTTTTACAGCGTCCCGCTCGGTGCCAACTCGATGTTCGCGTATAGCGCCGACCGCTTCAAACCTGTTTTTCTGCAGAGCATTTCGATATTGAATTGCCCGGTCTCGTACGTTTGCAACAGGTACGCACTTCTTCCGGTGTGAGCTTGTGCTCACGGCCTTTCATCTTGCCTGCCGCCGCGGCCGCCGCCACGGCATCCTTGGTCCTACTTCGGATCAGGTCTGACTCGAACTCGGCCATTTATCCGAGGACTCCGATGCACATCTTGCCAATCGGATTGGTCGGGCCGTAGATCTTCCTGTCGATTGAATCGAACCGGAGTTTCCGGAGACTTCATCCTTTGGGAAAGATGGAGTCATGTCCTCAGCAACGAACAAGAGGTACCCGCCCGAACTGCGTGAGCGGGCAGTGCGGATGGTCGCAGAAGTCCAACACGAGTACCCGTCCGAGTGGGCCGCAGTCGAATCCGTCGCTGACAAACTCGGCATCGGAACAGCGCAAACGCTGCTCAACTGGGTCCGGAGAGCTCAGACCGACGCCGGCGAACGTCCCGGTGTGACGAGCGAAATGGCAGCGGAGATGCGCAAACTTCGAGCCGAGAATCGGGAACTCAAGCGCGCCAACGAGATCCTGAAGTCGGCATCGGTTTTCTTCGCAGCGGAGCTCGACCGCAACAACAAGTGATCATCGACTTCATCAACCGATACAAGAGTGAGTACGGCGTCGAGCCGATGTGCAGGGTGCTCAGCGAGCATGGCTGCTCAATTGCGCCGTCCACCTACTACGACGCGCGCAATCGTTCCGCATCTCGGCGGGCTCTGCGCGACGAAGAGCTCAAAGCCGCGGTCAGCCGTGTACATGCCGAGAATTATTCGGTCTACGGAGCCCGGAAGGTGTGGCTGGAAATGCGTCGAGAAGGCATCGACGTGGCACGGTGCACGGTCGAACGGTTGATGGGTGTCCTCGGGCTCGAAGGTGCACGTCGAGGCAAGGCGAAACGGACCACTATCGCAGATCCACAAGGCCGTCGGGCGGACGATCTGGTGCAGCGAAAGTTCAACCCGGTTGCGCCAAATATGTTGTGGGTAGCCGACTTTACCTATGTTTCGACGTGGTCGGGTTGGGTGTACGTCGCGTTCGTGATCGATGCGTATTCACGGCGGATTCTGGGTTGGAGGACTGCGACGACGATGGCGACACCGTTGGTACTCGATGCGATCGAGCACGCGATCTGGACTCGACGCCGAGAAGGGATTACCGAACTGGCCGGGCTCATTCACCACAACGACCGCGGGTCGCAATATACGTCAATTGCGTTCACCGACAGGCTCATTGAGGTGAGTATCGATGCCTCGATCGGGGCGACTGGGTCGAGTTACGACAATGCTCTCGCCGAGACGATCAACGGGTTGTACAAGACCGAGTTGATCAAACCTCGTGGGCCGTGGCGAACGGTCGAGCATGTGGAGATCGCGACGTTGGAGTGGGTGGACTGGTTCAACCACCGGCGACTCTACGAGCATTGTGGGGATGTGCCTCCTGCCGAACTCGAGGCGTTCTACTACGGTGAACACAGAACTACGCGAATTGCGGAGTTCTCAAATCAGTAAGTCTCCGGACTCGCCGGTGCGATTCAGACCGCGACTTGTACAGCAGCGGTGATCAGTGCCTACTTTCGGGGTGAACCTCATTTCAACAGCAGCTGTATCGGTTTTCCAATCGAACCCTCAGTCTCGGGACTCACTACACACGCTTGAACAGCTCGGTCACCAGTAAAGTCGGAAGCGAGCGTTGAGGCGATGTGTTGAAGTGTGTGTAGCCATCGTTGGTTGAGTGCGACTTTTTCGTCGAAATCTGTTCCTAGAGAATAATTCTCAGGGTCTAATGAGGAAGGCGATCTTGCCGACTGTTTCACCCGTACGAAGCCGGTCGGTGACTTGCTGGGACTCGGCGAAGCTCACGGTCCGGTCGATCACAGGCCGGATTTGGCCACGTGCAACCGCCGGGATCACGTCGGGAAGGAGAGCCGCGATGATGTTGGCCATTTCCCAGTCACGGGTAAATCCGAAGGATACGCCGTGAACAGTGAGGTGGCGGTAGGACAGGTAGTCGAGGTCGATCTGGGTGGAAGGGCCAGCGAGGCGGCCGATATTGACAACGTGGCCGTCCTCTTTCGTCGCCGGTAAGCACTGAGCGAACACCTGCCCGGCGATATGGTCGAGCGCCACGTCGACTCCTTTGCCATCGGTCGCAGCCAGGGTTGCTTCGGTGAGGTCCTGTTCGTTCGTCACGATGACGATGTCGGCGCCTGCGTCGGTGAGCAGGTCATGCTTGCGGGCAGTGCGGGTGGTCCCGATGATCTGGGACGCGCCGAGGGCTTTAGCTATCTGGACGCCGATGAGCCCGATGCCGGTCGAAGCGCCGGTGATGAGCACACTTTGGCCTGCCTCGAATCCCGCTGTGGTCAGCGCGGCATGCTCGGTCAGAAGCCCAGTCGGTAGGGCACATGCCACCTCCGGATCGAGGCACTCGGGCCTGGGTAATACGAACCTGTGGTCGGCGACGACATATTCGGCGAAAGCGTGCGGGATAGACCCCATAACCGCATCGCCAACATTCCACGTATCGACGCCCTCTCCGAGTGCGACCACCTCGCCGGCGTAGTCGAATCCGGCAATGAACTCATTGCCGTGACCGCCGTTGGTGGGGTCGGCTTCCTCGAGCATGGGCAGGTCAGCGTTGTTCGTTGCCGCGGCCAGGTTCCGGATAAGCACCTGACCTGGCACCGGCTGTGGAACCGGAACTTCCCGGAGTACCCACTCACGGCCGATGCCGGAGATGAGTGCATGCATTTTCTCTGCCATTGTCGCGTCTTTCTGTTGCTTCGTTCCGGTCGTGGTATCAGGACCGGTTCTATCGTGAGCGGCGCACTGTCCCAGGTGGACTCGTAGACGTCTTATCAGGCGAACCAATGCCTGCGACCGTAGATCGAGGGCCTGGTTGAACAAATCGAGATGACGCCAGGCCGGTGTTCTTCACCGACATGAACTCCACGGTCTCGTCGGGATGGCATTGAGGGGAGATACCGCGGGCATTGGCAAGCATCAGACTTACGGGCTCATATGAGAAGCGGAGCATGCTCGTGCGAGTTCGCGATGGTTACCTCCCCTTCGTAGATGACATCGAAACAGGTGTCGCGGTGAACTATTCGGCTAAATTTTAATTACTCGGGACGGGGTCGACGAATTTCATGAGGGTGCTCCTTAGCGATCGCTGTCGCATGCGAGTTGGGCTTTGACTGAAGGCTTCATGGTGCACGTCACAACGGGTGCGTTTGCGCCACTACTTGTGCGGTGTGGGTCGCGTGACACAAGCAAGTCAGGGCTCAATGGGTTTTGGAAGTGCACTGTCCGTAGCGGTCCCTTCAAACGCGGAGGGCAATGCATCGCCGTATTCGCTCGCTGCCCACGAGGCGAGAAGTTGCAGACGCTCTGCCGAAGGTGACCACGGCTCGGCGGTATAGATCGTGACGGTCAATCCTGGTTCGGCGGCCATCTCCAATCCTTCGAACGCCAACGTCAATTCGCCCACGACCGAGTGTTGGAAGGTCTTGAACCCGGTGCCGTGATGGCGGACGTTGTGCGTGGCCCAGCGACGGCTGAACTCATCACTCTGGGTACCGAGTTCGCCGACTAGATCGTGGAGGTCCTTGTTATGGGGGTCCCGGCCGGCCTCGGCGCGAAGGATGGAGACAGTCATATCGGCGAACGCGTCCCAGTCCGGATAGAATTGGTAAGCGCGCTCGTCGAGGAACGTGAATCGAGCGATGTTCGGCGACTGCCCGCGCATGTCGTACAGGTCTTTGTAGAAGGCACGCGCCAGCGGGTTCACAGAGAGAAGGTCCATGCGACCGTTACGCACGAATGCTGGGCCCGCGGTAACAGCATCGAGTACCCACTGCAGACTCCGGTGAGACTTCCACGCCTTCGGGTTTCGTCTACGCGGCGGCCTGGCAACGGGATTTGCAGCGTGCGCGAGATCGAATAGGTGGGCTCGCTCTGCGTCGTCGAGCCGCAGTGCCTTGGCGATGCTGTCCAGCACCCGCGGGGAGGCGCTGCTCATCGTTCCGCGTTCGAGCTTGGTGTAGTACTCGACGCTCATTCCGGCGAGGGCGGCCACCTCGCTGCGACGTAGACCGTGCACACGGCGATTAGTTCCGGTCGGCAGCCCAACTTGATCAGGAGTGACTCGGGCGCGTCGCGAGCTGAGGAATTCGCGTACTGCTGCTCGATCGTTCATGCCATCGAGAGTAGGTCAGCATCCTGGGAGGGTGGGAGTCCCTGGCAGTACCTGTATTAAGGGGGCTCCTATGCAGGCGCGAAAACATCGAGAGATCAATTGCCGAGGCTTGGCGAACCTACCCGCACGAGACCGCGCGGTTAGTGAGAGTCCTTGTCGTCAAGGTAGCTGAGCATGCGGCCTAGATCCAGGATCTCAAGATGCAGCACTCCATTACGAGTGTTTGCCGACGTGACTTGAGTCTGTGGAGTTGTCTTATCTGACCAAGCGGATGTTCGAGTAGACGGAGCACGGCATGGGCGCGCAAGGAGACTCGGTCGGGAAATGATGGTTGAGTCGGCCCGCGTGCGTGTCTGGACCGTGCCACGTCTGGATGGAATTAGCGGACGAGACGGGTCAGCGTGCCCGCCGTCCGGGTCCGGCACCAGCGTCGGTGAGGCGGTGCCGTAGTCATAGCTGCCGTTCTGTCGCCCGAATCCGTTCCCTCGGATAGGTTTAGACGAGAGCATGTCCTTATCCTATGACGTCCGGTGCGGTTTTCGGTACTGGGCAGTCGCTCGCCCGCTTCTTCCAAGGTTGCGGGTCGGTCTCGCGATCTTGGATTATTTGGAAGTCGGGCACCAGTGCCTTGAATTGGAACTTCAGTCGACACATCGGCGGAGATAAGCGCGCATGAAGTCTTCGGATATCGTTGTTTACCAGCGAAATTCGATCTCTTTCGAGTCGACTGTTTACGCTGGATGGTCCAGTCGACATTGAATCCTCACCGTCGGTCGTCGGTCGTCGAATTCGATGTGATCCGACACGATCAGACCGGGCGGGTTATCCTTCTAATGCCGGATCCGCGCTAGATCGTTTCGGCATCGATCAGTGCCTTCTTTTGGACCTTGCCCATCGCATTGCGTGGAAGGTCATCGACAATTCGCACCGTACGCGGCCGTTTGTGTGCGGACAATGACTGTGCGACGGATTCTATGATTGCGGCTTCGTTCAGTGCGTCGCCGACTACGTATGCAACGATTCGTTGCCCGAGATCTGCATCCGGACAACCAATTACTGCTGCCTCACGTACCCCGGGATGTCCGAGGATCGCTTGCTCGACTTCACCGGCACCGATTCGATACCCGCCTGATTTGATCATGTCCACGGACTCGCGACCTACGATGCGATGAAACCCGTTGGAATCGATGACAGCGACGTCGCCGGTTTGGAACCACCCATCGTCGGTCATCGATTCTTCGGTCTTCGTTGGGTTCCTGAGATAGCCGTCGAACAATATCGGCCCCGAAACCTCTAACTGGCCAAGGGTTTCGCCGTCGTTGGGTACGGGAACGCCGGATGCGGTCAGACGGGTTCGTACTCCGTTGATCGGTAATCCGACCCAGCCAGGTCTGCGTTCGCCGTCGGCTCTCGTGCTGACCGTAATCAAAGTTTCACTCATGCCGTATCGCTCGATGGGTGCCGAGCCTGTGAGTGCTGACAGTGTTTCGAACACTGGAATCGGCAGAGGGGCACTGCCGGAGATTAACAATCGGGCGCCGCTGAGCGCGCGAGCCGCCGAGGTGTCAGCGCAGAGACGCGACCACACCGTAGGGACACCGAAGTAGAGTGAGCCTTGTGCGGCTGCATAGTGCTCGGGCTTCGGCCTAATGGTATGAATGACTGGCGATCCGACACGTAGTGCCCCCAGTATTCCCAGTATCAGTCCGTGGACGTGAAAAAGTGGTAATCCGTGCACCAGAACGTCATCCGGCGTCCAGTTCCACGCCTCTATGACCCCGTCGAGTCCCGCAGCAATTGCCCCGCGTGACAAGATGACGCCCTTGGGTGGTCCGGTTGTTCCCGACGTGTAGAGAATGAGTGCCGCCGAGGACATTCCAGGCTCGGGATAGCTCGACGATGATCGCGCGTCGATATCGACCGTGGCGAGTGGCAATAGGACATCGTCGCGTGGCGCTCCGAGCCAGAGTTCGGCTCGCGAGTCGTGCAAGATATGACGTCGTTCGTTGGGGCCCGAGTCGGGTGGAACGGGCACGGCCGTGACGCCGGCCATGAGGCATCCGACAACGGCCACGACGGTGGAGATATCTGCCTGAGCGTCGATCGCGACAGATTTGGCTCCGGCGATCTGATCGGCGACTGCGGCTGCGGCAGCTGTGAGTTCGTCAGGTGACAACGAGTGCTCCCCTATCTTCGCAGCGAAACGAAGATTGTTTTGAGAACTGCTGAGAGAGGTGAGGAGCGTAGGCACTTGCGGTCCTTTCGGATCGGAGTCGAGGGGAACGGCGATCGTCTGTTTGATTGTCAGATCCGCGTCGTCAATATTCTCAATAATGAATGAATGAACGCTATTATGAACCGAACGAGGAGTCAATGGGCGTCGTGGTGGGCCGGACCTCATGTTCCGATTGGCCAGCCGTTCAGGTTGGCGCAGCGCGTGAGGTCTAAGGTTTCGATTTGTTGCACACTGCGAATTATGCCTATTCGCAGTCGTTTTCAAATTCTCGTTCGAGGTACCGTTGCAATCGCACTTGTGCGAGGAGTCTCGGCGCTCATGTCGGGTGGCGACGGAACGAACGAGAACATGGTGTGGATGAGTGGTTATGCCGATCGCAGGATGTCTCGCGACCTCGCCGAGGTGCGCGCTGAGGCTAGGAAGGGTTGGAAATGGCGAAATTTGTTCTTGCACACGGGGGTGGGCACACCAGTTGGCATTGGAACTTGGTTCAGCCGCTACTGGAGTCAGCAGGTCACTGTACGGTGGTGCCCGACCTGCCAATGGATAACCCGGATGCCGGGGTCGCGGACTGGGCTGATGTCGTTTGTGACTCCTTGACTGGGCAGCAAATCGACGATGACGTCATCGCAGTCGGGCATTCTCTTGCGGGACTGATGCTTCCAGTACTTGCGGAGAGGATTCCGTTGAGGCGCATCGTCTTCTTGGCTGCCAATGTCCCTGTTCCAGGTCTCGCGTACAGCGAGTATCTCAAGGAACATCCCGAGGCGAAGACCTTCCCTTTCGACCGGATAACGTACGACGACCAGGGGCGCAGCGTAATTGATTGGAGTCTGGCTCGCGACGCCTACTATCATGACGTCGAATTAAACTTAGCTCGTGAGGCTTTCGAAAACTGTCGGCCGGTTGCTACGACGGGATACACAGAGGTTTGCCCATTGAGCAGTTGGCCGAGCGTTCAGAGTTCTTACATCCTCTGTCGGGACGACCGCGCTACTAATCCTGATTGGTCACGGCGTGTGAGTATGCAGCGGTTGGGAGCGTCTGCGATCGAACTTCCTGGTGGGCACTCACCATTCTTGACGTATCCCAAGCAACTGACTCAAGCGCTCCATCAGCTGGTGAGCTGACAAGTCTTGCACCACCGGTCCTTCATGGAAGGTCCGGTGGTGCAACACCTTTTTGTGATGGATTGACTGCGACATCGAGTGGTCAGCGATATTCGGCGAAGTACGGGTCGGTGCCCGGTCGGTAGAGTGTCTCTTGCGCCAGACTTGCGACCAGGGTGCCATCCGTGGAGAAGATCGATCCGGTGTAGAACGCACGTCCGTTCGCTACTCGCTGGGGAACCAGGTCGACCAGCATCCACTCGTCGGCGGCTACTGGTCGATGGAACCAGAGTGAATGATCCAGACTGGCCCAGGTGCGGTGGCTGTCGCTGTCTAACGGTGCGACGCCGCAGGAGTCGTCTGAAAGGTATGTCACAGCACACGCGTGGGTGAGTGGATCGTTGGAAAGATGCTCGGACGCGCGCGCCCAGAAGCGAGTGAGCAATTCGTCGTGAATGTGCTGTTGCTTAACCTCCATGCCCTCGAAGGAGAACAGCCGAGGAAACCGGTAGGGCGAGGATTCCGACGGCAGGGGGACCGGCGGCATCGTGGGAACTTGAATGTCGGGTCCATCCTCCGACACGTGAAATGACGCGAGCATCGTGAATATCTCTACGTCTCCTTGCACTGCGGTCACGCTGCGCAAGGAGAATGAACGACCGTCACGGACTTTGGCCACTTGATATCGAATCGGTGCGGCAGCATCTCCGGGGCGCAAGAAGTAGCAGTGGATTGAATGCGGATTCTTGCCATCGAGGATGGTCTTACCCGCAGCTAGCAGTGCTTGGGACGCGACATGGCCGCCATATAGCGGATATGGGTCGAAGTAGACGCTGCGGGATTCGAACAGGTCATCAGTGAGGGAGTCCAGCGCAAGTAGGTCGCGCAATGAACCAGGCGAATATGACATTACGGGGGAGGGAGAGTGGTTCGTGCTCATCGGATCTTTCCCTTAGTCGAGGGTGGCAGTTGAAAAGATCAGTCCGGATGCTCGCAATGATCCGATGGCTTCTTCGGTGTAGCCGCACTCGGCGAGGATTTCGTTCGTGTGTTCGCCCAGCATGGGTGCTACTCGCCGTACTGATGTTGGCTTACCTCCGATCCAGAGTGGGCCGCGGGCAATCGGAATCGTCCCCAATGTCGGGTGTTTGACGTCCTCGACAATCCCTAGTGCCTTGACCTGTGGTTCGTCGAAGGTCTGCTGCATATCGTTGATCGGCCCGCATGGAACGCTAGCCGAGGCGAGGAGTGAGAGCCATTCGGCGGAGGTTTTCGTGGCCAACTGGTTGTTGATTTCTCGGACCAGTTCAGACTTGTTCTCATACCGCATCTTCGGGCTGGCATATCGCGGGTCTGACGCAAGTTCGTCAGCACCGAGTACGCTGCACAATTTGATCCACTGTTGGTCGGTCCCAGCCACGATGTTGATCTGACCGTCGGAGGTCGGGAACACACCGCAGGGAACCACGACCGGGTGGTCGTTGCCGACGCGTTCAGGGATCTCATCGAGCGATAGGTATCGCTGCCCGTGGAAGATCAACACGGCGATGACGCTTTCGAGCAGCGAGGTATGGACTGCCATACCACGAGTCTTTCCGGCAAGTGAAGCGCAGACGCCGAGAGCAGCGAACATTCCAGTGAGCATGTCCGACAACGGAACTCCAGATCGCATCGGTCCGGTCTCGTTAGATCCGGTCACCGACATCAAACCGCCCATCCCCTGGGCGACCTGATCGAAGCACGCTTCACCGGCTCGCGGTCCCACATGTCCGAAACCGCTGATCGAAGCGATGATTGTATTCGGGTGGTGCTCGGTCATCCAGTCCTGGCCTATGCCGAGTGCATCGAGCACGCCAGGCCGGAAATTCTGAACAACCACGTCGAAGTTGCCGACAAGGGAACGGAGCAACTCGCGGCCGGCGTCGGACCATATATCGATGGAGATGGAACGTTTGTTTCGATTTGCTGCGATGAAATACAGACTCTCATCGTCTTGGTACGGACCCCACTGACGCACCACTTCGCCTGCTGGCGTTTCGACCTTCACCACATCGGCGCCGAGATCGCCTAACAGTGCGGTGCAGAAGGGGCCTGAGAGCGCGCGTGTGAGGTCGAGGACGCGAATGCCGGCCAAAGGCAGGTCGACTTCCTCGGAGAAGTCGCTTGTCCGCGGATTCGAATGTGCTGTCGACACCTGTTCTCCTTGTAATTGCATCTCGAAGTCGTCTGGTCGTGGGCTTGAATCTTGAGCTAAACGCAAGACATGTGCAGTGCGGACCTCACGTGGAGAGGGTTGAAAACGATTGCACCGCAGTCCATGTAAACGGCAATGGTGCACGTTCACCATCGGGATGAGGTTGGAAGTCTTCGGGTAGTTGTTGGTCCGATTGACACTTCCGGCCGTGGATTACTCCCCAAATCCCCACTCGTCGTCCATATATATGTATTGATGTACTGGAATGTGAATATATCGACACTCTGCTCCGTTCGTCAATCGTTGAACCCCTGCGCGCAGTCTCGATTCGTGCCCGTCCTGGAGTGGTTGATGCACATGCCGAATCCCCTTGGGTTGATACCTATGATGTCCGCCATACCGTTCCATTGACATGACCTGCATCACAGAATAGTCTACATAATACGGCACATGCGTTCATATTTAGGAATGAAATTTGGTCGGATTTCTCACTCCTTGACCTTGTCCTCCGCGGGTCTTCGACTATTTGAGCCCGAAGGTGTTGACCGGTCGCGGTCCGTTGATCGAGTCAGAAACAGTTCGGACCGAGCTCGTGATCTTTTGCGTTCTGTATTAGTCAAGCCAAACAACAGGATTGGGAGCAACCAAATGGCCTCAGCGTCACCATCGGGGTTCGACGACTTGGGTTCGACCGCAGATCATCTGCTCTCTCCGGCGCGCCCAATGGAGGTGCGCGCCGTTGCGAGTGGAGCGCTCGGCTCTGCGCTCGAGTATTTCGACTTCGCGGTCTATGGCGCGTTCGCTGCGACCATTTTCCCGACCTTGTTCTTCTCTGAACTAGGTTCGACGGGAGCGCTTTTGGCGTCCTTCGCTACGTTTGGGGTCGGTTTTGCTGCGCGGCCAGTGGGTGCGATCGTGTTCGGGCACCTCGGCGATCGATACGGACGACGACCCATTCTTTTCGTGACGTTGCTTCTGATGGGGTGTTCGTCGATCCTCATCGGGCTCCTGCCGACTGGACAAGGCATCGCAATCGCTGCCCTGCTCGTAGGCCTACGGTTCATTCAGGGCTTCTCGCTCGGCGGCGAAACAACAGGCAGTCAGCTTATGACGATGGAGCATGGTGAAAGAAGTCGTCGTGGACTGTTGGGATCATTCATCAACATGGGTTCGCCGATAAGTCAGGTGCTTGCGAATCTCACCCTGGTGATCCTGAGTGCTGTTCTCACAACCGAGCAGTTCGAATCGTGGGGTTGGCGCTTGCCGTTCCTCGGCAGCATTTTGATCGTGGCTACCGCTGTCTACATCCGACTCAAGCTCGAGGAGACTCCTGCTTTCGTGGTGCAACGGAAGTCAACGGAAACAAGCAAGGAATCGAAGAGCAATGGACTGCGCGTCTTGGCCACACATCCAGGAAAAGTCGCCCAGTTGACGATCGGCTGGGGCGGACCGGCACTCGCGTTCTACCTGGTTGCAGTTTACGGCCTCAACTATTTGTCCAAAGAGACCGGAATATCATCGGACACTACATTTTTGATTCTCATGATTGCCAATGGCTTGTCCATCCTTGCTTGCGTCGCCGGTGGCTGGCTGTCCGACCGCGTGGGGAGGAAGGCAGTGATGATCGGAGGTATTTCCGGAAGCTTCGTCGGTATCGCACTCTTCTTTACAGTGGCCGGCACGGGAGTATTGATTACGGGGCTTGTGGTGACACTGGTCCTTTGTTCGACACAGTTCATCAGCGGCTCGCAGCCGGCCCTGTTCGCAGAACAATTCCCCACCGAGGTCAGATTCTCGGGCGCAGCGCTGTCTCACACATTGGCTAACTTGATTTTCTCGGCACCGTCCCCGTTCCTTGCTGCTGCTTTGGTAGCAGTCGGTGGCACAGACCTTGTAATGGTATTCACCCTCGTCGTACTCGTGGCGTCCGCAATCGCCATTTCGAGATTGAAGGACGGCCGGCATGTGATTCTCTCTGAGTTCACCGAGAGTGAGACCGCAATTTCGCAAACCGACAGCGCAGGTGCCCACGGTGCTCGGGCGACCCAAATTGGAGGGTGACGATGACTACTATTCAGATTCTGTCCCTGGTCGTCTTGGCGTTGACGTTCGTTTCCGCCACGTTGTGGAAGATTAATCTGGGTATTCTGACTCTGGTCGCGGCATTCCTCATCACGAGCGTCGCCGGACTGCCGGTTGGCACTATTGCCGAAGGGTTTCCCAGTGGCGTAGTACTCCTCTTAGTGGGAGTAACATTCTTCTTCACAGTGGTAAATGCCAGTCAGACAATGGATTACGTGATGGAGGGTCTTCTGAAACTTATCGGCGGAAGAGTTGCCGTCGTCCCATTCATATTCTTTGGCTTGGCAACTTTCGCAGTAGGAATCGGAACTTACTCCGCCGCTGTCGCGGCGCTTCTCCTTCCAGTGGCAATGCGTTTTGCACGCGACTACGCGGTCAGTTCGTTGTTGATGGGGCTCATGGTGATCCATGGCGTGATCGCAGGTGTCTTCAGTCCAATCGCTATCGATGGAATCTTCACCGACGGGGTGTTGACCCAAGCCGGTGTTCCGTCCTACCCAATGCAGCTTTTCCTCAGTCATCTTGCCGTGCATGGAATTGTGTGTGTAGCAGCGTTCTGTCTGTTCGGTGGTTTGAAATTGATCCGCGCACCCCGACGCACTGAAATTGATTCGAATGAACCTATTCTTCAAGACGGCACGGGTGCCGGGGGAGTTCGATCCGAGACCGTCGGCGACACGTTGACGATTGCTAGCCGACAAAAGGTGCTCGCCAAGCCCACAATCTACCAAGTGTGCACCATGGTGTCGCTCGTCGTACTCGTTGTGTCTGCTTCGGTATTCGGTCTCGATGTCGGCTACGTAGCTCTCACCTTGGGGGTTGCCCTCGCCTTGATTTTCGAACGAAAGAACGACAGTCTGGTCCAACAAATGCCGTGGTTTGCCATGATGTTAGTGACGGGCGTCCTCTGTTACATATCGGTGCTGACCGAGATCGGGACGCTCGATGCGATCGGGAATCTACTGGCCGGGTTCGCGTCGCCAGCACAGGCTGTCTTGGCGCTCTCGTTCGTCAGTGCAATCACGTCGGCATTTGCGTCTTCGCTAGGTGTACTTGGCGTCAATCTTCCTCTTGCAGTGGACGTTTATGCGGCGTCAGGCTTAAGTACTCTCAGCGTGTTCGGGCCAGTAACCATTGCCAGCACGATTGTCGATGCGAGTCCGATGGGTATCGGAGGAGCACTAGTGCTGGCCAATGCGGCGCCGGCCGAGCGACCCACACTGCTACGCAAACTGCTTCTATGGGGGTTATCGATGATTGTCATCGGCCCCCTTCTCTCCTGGATCATCTTCACGGTCCTCTGATACGCAACGCTGAACATTTTACCTTGCGCAGGAAACTCACATGTGTAGTAATTACTTCGAAGGAAACCACTCTTGACACGACCTATCCTGACAGATTCCATCTCGAGCTATATCGACGGAAAGCCCGCCACCCGTGAAATTGATGCTTTGGAACTGCAATCCGCTCGCCGGGCGCTTCGACTGCTGAAGAATCGGTTGACGCCTGAGCAGATGGACGAGTTGCTTGCGCAGGATCTTGAAGAGTCGGACACGCGCTGGCGTGCTTGGGCCGCCGCGTCCGACGGAACCTGGCGTGCAGCGGAAGTCGACTTCGAAGTATTTGGGTTGACCGCCCAGCAGTTTACCGAATGGTGGTCAACAGCACTGGATGATCTGACTGATGTCGTGTTTCCGGCCTTTCCAGAGCATTACCGATTCGGATGGGTCGAGGATCCCCAGGCGATCGCCGACCGATGCTATCTCGTTGTGGAAGAGTTGGGCCACGAGCCATTTCGGATGTTCGCCACGTTCGATCACTCAGCGTCCCCAGTCGCGAAACTTCCTGACTACGAACCACTGTCAGTAGGAGTCGGGCGCTTGGCCGACGGAACCGAAGTATTACGGTTCATGACTCAGATCAAAGCTCTACCCCATGGATTCGCCCTGAGAACGGGGCTGTACTTCGTGTCCGCTGCACCAGCACATGTAATCCAATCTCATATCGACCAATTGCTCGTCGAGTGGACACATTGGTTCCGAATGGCCATCGCGCACTTCGATACCCCATAGCGCCGATCTACTGCTGCGGTGGGACTCGTCGAGATCGCAGAGATCGTTAACCGGCGCTATGCGCGATCATCCGTTCCAGACTATTTCTATAGTGTTGCAATTTGATTCGACGATATAGGAGGCGCGATGCAAGATCATCGGCGAGAAATCGAAGAGGTTGTACTGCGATACTGCCGTGGTGTCGATCGAGCTGATCTGGAATTGGTTCGGTCGGCATACCACCCGGACGCAGTGGAGCATCACCCCGGATTCGACGGGACCTTTGCGGAGTACATGATTTGGCTCGAGACGACGATAGCCAAGTACGACGGCCTCATGCACATAGTCGGAAACCATCTGTCCACGGTGAAAGGGGATCGAGCAGTGGCAGAGACATATGCCATGGGCGTGCACTGGGCTGGAGCTATCGATGATGAGCGAAACTTCACTTCCGGCATTCGATACATCGATCGGATGGAACGTCGAGCGAGTCGATGGGCCATTGCAGAGCGCTGGGTATTGCGCGAATGGGTCAGATCGGAGGTGAATCTCTTCGTACCGCCCGGTGACGTTCCGCGAGGCACGCGTGACGACTCGGATGAGCTCTGCCGATCATTGGAGTGGCTTGACTGATGCCAGACTGACTCGGAACCTTCAGCACGGCGTACTCCCCGATGCACATGTGTGAGTTTCCGAATCTCGATGGAACGCAGTTCGTTTCGTGGCACATCGTGAACATGCGAACGGCAAACGTTATGACGGACCTTGGGTTCAGGTGGTGATCGCAACACCACTGATCAGAGGTGTCGACCGTGGCCGCATGTTCCCATCGGCATGGTTCCGGAGATCTTTCAATCGCGCATGCCGATGGTGTTTTTGAACACGCTCGTGTTCTTGCGATACCCCGGCCGTGCCGCCAACCATGTTTTCCGGGCGGCACGGACAGTCGTCGGGCACTCGACCTGCTCGATCACGATTTCACCGCTGAAGCTCCGAACCGCACATGAGTTAGCGATTTCACGCAATGGGGCTGGCGGACTTCGAATCCGATACGAAGAGGCGGCTGGCAGGTGTCCACTCCGGGTGATGACGCGGACCCCAATTGAGGTCTGACCATAGACGGTGGCCCTGCTAGTCGCCGAGGCACGTGATCGGCTTGGGAGATGCCGCGCGAGAGCGCTGTCTATCAGGTCGCCGCACCACCACGAGTTCGACGACCTTGCGTGCACGCGAGGTATTCCGACTGGCACTTACCCCCGTCCGCCGCAGTAATTGCAGCGCCACAGGTAGGTAGCGTGATTCGGCAAGAAACCCGGCACCAATTGCTTCTTGTCTGCCTCAATCTTTGGGTGCCGCGCGGATTCGCATACTCGGTGTCAGAGTTGCTTCGGTGAGCAGGACGGCGGCGCAAACTACGATGAACCATCCGAGTCGACGCATGCCGACATCGTCGATAACCGATCCCGCGGTGATCTGGAGGACGACTGTGGAGAGGTTAGCGCCGATGTACTGCACGGTTCGGTAGGTGCCGATGGCCGTTCCGACTTCTGCCACGGTCGTTACGGAGTTGATTACGTTTTGATTTCCAATATTGTTGAAGCCCTGGGGGATTCCAAGTACCGCTGCAACGAGGAGTAACACGAGAATCGGGGCGGTAGATCGTTCGACGACGGCCAGGAGTACACCTCCAACGAGGAGTGCCAAAGTACCAATGACAAGGGTTGGACGCGAGCCGTAGCGTCGGTACACCCACGATGCAGAAATAGTCGAGCAGATTGCAACGACAGCCACGGGCAGCATCGTCAAGCCAGCTGTCGTTGCGTCCATACCGCGCGTGTACTGCAACCATTGGGGAATGCCGAAAAACACACAGTAGAAGGTCGTGTACGTCAGCAACGTCCGGACCAAGGTGGCGCTCAGTGCGCGGTTTGCGCCAAGAGCCCGTACATCGATAAATGGTTCGTCGATGCGACGCTCATGGCGCATAAAGAGCGCCGCAGCAAAGACGACGATGGGAGCAAGCCACCATCTGGGAGCGTCACTGAGGGACAGGAGGAACAGCATCGTGGTGCTCATGAGCACAAGAAACACTGCGATTCCCGGGATATCAAGCGAGCGTACGAGTTCACGTCCTGTCGCTGAAGTGCCTCCCACGAACCCGATATCGGCGAATCGAATGATCGCGAGTGCACTGAGCGCAACAACTGGAAGATTGACCCACAGAATCGACTGCCACCCGAATGCCCCCACTAGCAAGCCGCCCAAGGTCGGGCCCATCGCAGCAACTACCTGACTACACAAGACGAGAGTCGTCAGTGCGCTGCGGGGTTGCATGGCATGCCGCTCCGCATACGCGCGAACCATGGTGGTCGCGTTGGGAAAATGGGTCGCCATGCCTGAACCGAGCAGAATATATCCCGCCGCCAAGGCCCCTACGTTCGGTGCGAGTGCGCCGACGATCGATCCGGCGCCTACGAGCGCGAGTCCGATCAGGTATATGCGTCGCGCACCAAAAAGCGTTCCTAACTGCCCTCCCATCGGAGCCGCAACTGCGGTGGCGATATAGAGCGCCGAGATTACCCAAGAAATCCCGGCCGGCGATTCGAAATGTGCTGTCATGGATACGATTGCGACGGCAATCATCGACGCGTTGAGTGGCTGGAGAATGCTGCCAGACGAAGCAGATCCACTCACTTTGAATGGAACCGATGGGGCATCAGTAGCGATAGACCTGCTTCGCTCGTTCACGAGACGACCACTGATACCTCAGACTGATGCTTGATGTCGACTGTGCGATCTGCATAATTCTCCCGTGATCGTTCGGAGTTCACGGTTCGCTTTGTGTATTGGGTGGGGCGCCGTGGATATCCCCGGATTCTGGCAAACGAGTCGGCCAGAATCCGGAAGGCATACTCAGACAGCTTCGTTCACCATGCGCTCGGGCGCCGCCCACAAGGGTGATTTCACGCTTCCGAAGAACCGCCAAGGAAGGCCGGTTACGAAGTAGCGCCCTAGATCCTTGCTCTCGACGGGTTGGAACAGTTCGTCGTCGTGCAGGTCCTTCTCACGCGCCAGGTCGTGAGCGGTGTAGACGATCGAAACTTTGAGTCCATCTCGAAGAAGTAGATCTTGAATTGTATCGTCGTCGAGTTCAGTCAGGTTCTGGAGTGTCGTCGTCACGAGTTGTCCGCGACGCTCCAACTTTGGCAAACTACTGCCAGTCAACGTTTCGAACTTTGCGACGTCCTTCGCGTCGTCGAGAGTGACTGCCAACATCCTGCCTGTCTCTGGTAGGCGGATGAAGAAGTCGCCGCCGACTGTCGCGGACTTGTATGTGTCTTCTGGATCGACTCCAATGAGCTCCACCAGTTGAGCCGCGAGCAGTTCGACCATGGACAGATCGATACTGACGCTGGACTCCCGCTGAGGTGCCAGTGACCAAGCCAGCACCCATACGGTGATCGCGACGCTTGTCAGCGGATCTGCCCACGGTGTACCGACGCTGGCCATTTCACCGCGTGCGTTTTGCGAGGACGCGACGAGCCCCGAGAACGCGTGGATGTTCGTTCCGTAGGCGCGGTAACCGGCAAGGTCGCCGGTAAGACCGAATCCGCTCGATGACAGTTGGAGCTTCGGAGATGTTCCGGTGGAGACACTTTCGCCATCGACCCCAACGCGCTTTGCCCGGTGTGGACTCAGATTGTTGATGACTACGTCGAATGGCGTCACGTCCAGAGAGCTCCCGGTTGCGTCGACACGTATATCGAGTGGAGTCTTGCAGAAATTGATGTGGTTGAAATACCCGCTCCTGTTCAGCCCCGGGACTCCGGAAGAAAATGGTCCGCGCCGGCGGTAGACGTCGAGTCGTTCAGGATCCTCGAGTTTGGTCACCTGCGCGCCCATCGCTCCGAGCCAAGCTGTTGCCAGCGGAACTGCGAGCACGTGACCGGCGTCGAGCACCTTCAACTCTCTGAGAGCGATTGGGCCGGTTGTCCGAGCGTCCGACACTTTGCCTGGAAATTCCTTCAGCAGGGCCGGCAACATAGCGGCGTCCGGACCTGTGAGATCGAGTGGTCGCCCGACTGCGTGCGCTCGATCGATCACTCCGTCTACCGTGTTGACCGTCGTGCACGGAACGCCTGCCGTCTGCAGAATTTTTTCGCATTCTGAAGAGGACCTTGTCGATGCCCATGCTGCCATCGCCGCATTCACTTCGTCAGCGTGTTGGCGGGCATCCTCAAGTGTAAGAACCGAATCTAGTTCTGGAGCAAGCACATTTCGAAACCCAGCCCACTGGTGTTGCTCGAGTACGAGTACGTAGACCGAGCCGTCGGTGCAGGAGAAGAAACCTGTCGGGGCTCCATATCGTGCGCTGCCGCCCTCGTCTGGGCAGTTCGCCAAGGCGTGCCCCATCTCTAGAGTGAGGCCGGTGGAGATCACCGCGCCTTGAGCGGATACGTCGACATGTATCGGCGCACCGTTCGTTCGGTGAGCATGCACTCCGTGGAGAGCGGCAACGGCGATGACGTTGCCGACCAGCTTTAGACCAATCGAACCGGCGGGGATCGTAGGTGGCCATCCGTCACCGCCGGATGAGTGGCCGAGTATGCCTCCTGCGGCCAGCAGGGTCACCTCGGAGACAAATGCGTCTGCCCGAACGTCGCCGAGTCCGAACGCACTCGCCGTGACCCAGACAGCCGAGTTGTGCTTCGCAACGAACGGAATGTACTCGGCGACTGGCCCTGCACTTAACCCCGGCAAGTCGGTTGCCGACTGGGTGCGATCGACGAGAACGATGTCGTATCCGGCCAACTCGGTCATTGAGAGTTTCGTGTCGCTGGCGGTGAAAGTGTCGACTTCTGCACCAAGCTGTGCCAGAGATCGGGCCGCGATCCGAAGCGACAAAGAATCGCTGGTGCATGCGACCTTCAAGACTGACAGCCAAGACGTCCTGGCGAGTCCGGCATCAACTATGGTGCGGGCCTCGGTCGATGCTTGCGTCATAGTCAATGTCCTTCCGAATGAAATGTGAACCCATGCGGCGGGTCTATGCACGGTTGTGTACGCGATCGATTGAGATGAGTGCATCGTACGACTGCACCACCCGTTCTGTCCATAATAATGTATCATCATTCGATATTGTGAACGACAGTTTTTGTGTCGGGTGGTGTGCTCATCGCGTTGGGCCTGGCTACAGCGAAGGTGGATTGCAGGTTGAAGGGCTGGGTGATTCTGCCGGGCAGGCACTTCCGAAGTTTAAGTTCATCTTGACCGCAGATTCTGTGCGATATAGCGTGCGAACGTCTTAGATGTGAACTCGGTGTTGTGTGGAGTCATCGAGAACGGGCCAAACGGCTCGAGTTCGGGCAGACGCTGCCCGCCTAGCACGCTTCTCTACAGGAACCAGGCGCCCGATGGTTTCGAAATCTCATGGACCCGCTTCGCGAGTCCGGGCACGGTGGCAACGTATTCGCGGGCGAGAGTCATTTTGCCGCAATGTTGTGATCGACCGTTTGTATCGAGGAAAGTGTAGACATGACTAATGACTTCGAAGAAGTGTGTTCCGCCCTTCCGCATCCAGTCAATCCGGGCGAGATAGCCGCGAGACTCGAACGGGTGATCGCCCGTCTCGCCGATTCGGATTCCTCGCTCGGTGATTGGGACGAGATCGAAATATGTGTCAACGACTTGGAAGTGTTGACTGCGTCGGCGAACGTCAGTGCAAGCCCAGATTCCGGCGAACCTGGTGCCGAAATACGCGCGAAATTGGTTCCCTCCTTTGAAGTCGACTTCAGGGATGACGACAGTGTCCGTGGCCGGTGCAGTTTCGCTCCGTTCTACATGGGTAATGGCGAAGAGTCCAGACGGCTCGGTTCCGTGCACGGCGGTGCAATCGCGTTGCTTTTCGACGACATGTTGGGTTGGATATCGCTGCGCGGCGGCACAGTTCGTACTCGTACTGCCTACCTCAAGGTTAACTTCCGATCCATGGCCAAGGTCTCGACCGAGATGACATTTTTCGGTTGGACGGACACTGTCGAAGGCCGAAAGCAGCTCATCCGTGGCGAACTCAAGGATGGTGATGTCCTCGTCGCCGATGCTGAGGCCTTGTTTGTGACACCAAAGGAATGGAATACGTAGGAACGCGACCCGCTACCTAACCTTTCTTCGGTCAATAGTGATTGGTACGCAACAGGTTACCGATCTTGTCGAGTGCTCACTCGATACGTCGAGGTTGCCCGATGGACCAACTCTTTGGATTAGTTGAGCATGTGTGAACTTTCGCATGAGGACCGTCCGGTGAGGGTGGATGGCCTCGTATGACTCACCTCAGAGGCTCTCACGATAATGTGCGGTAAACCCGTGTCACCAAAAAAGATTGGTGCCCTTACCTGGGATAATTCGACTTGCGACAGTGAAAATTCCAGAAACAAGGATCACCAATCCGGTGAGCAAGTCCACTTCCTCCTACCCGAAACCTTCCGTCGACACAACCGGTGCTGTCGACGAGGCCCGGCATGCCTGAGCGGCGCAGCCACGATTACGTCCGATCCGGCGTCACGAATATAGGGGCACCTCCCTGCACGTAGTGCTCGGGGGAGTCGCGGCGTTCGATATCGACGACGGCACCGTCATTTCCGCACTGCATCGTCGTCATCGAGCAGTCGAATTCAAGAAGTTTCTGGTCGCCATCGACAAGGCCGTTCCGGCCGAGTTGGACGTGCATATCATCTGCGACAACCTCGCGACCCATAAAACCGTCACCGTCCGAGAATGGTTGGCGAGACATCCTCGGTTCCACATCCATTTCTCCTCCGCAAGCGGGAGGGGCCCCATCCGACAGGGTCGTCCTGGATCAATCAGGTCGAGCGTTGGTTCGGGTATCTCACCGATCAACTGTTACGCCGTGGAGTGCACACCTCCGTCGCGGCACTCGAGAAGGACGTGCCGGAATGGATCACCGACTGGAACGAAAACCCGAAACCCTTTGCCTGGACCAAAAATGAAGACGAGATCCTCAATTCGCTCGCAAAATATATTGAGCGAATTTCAGGCGCAGGACACTAGCGTTTGTCGATCACTGCGAACATGGCACAGGAGAACCCTTGAGTTTCCTGTTCCGTCCCGGAAAAGCCGGTTCCAATACCGCCGTCAACCATATTGAGTTGACTCGACAAGCGTTGGCGCAGCTACCGTTCCGAATGAGCGGTGCGGTCGGGAAGAACGTGCTCATCCGTACCGACGGAGCCGGCGGCACCCATGCTTTCCTCGAATATTTGACCGCCTGGAAGTTGTCGTATTCGGTCGGGTTCACGTTGACCGACGCGATGGCCGAGGCTGTGGACGACATTCCCGAAGATTGGTGGATCCGGGCACTCGATTCGAGCGTCGATATCCGCGACCGAAACTGGGTCGCTGAGCTGACCGGATTCGTTCACTTGTCAGGCTGGCTTGCTGGAATGCGGCTCATCGCGCGCAAAGAGCATCCACATTCAGGTGCTCAACTGCGCTTCACCGACCGCGACAGTCTGCGACTGACCGCATTCGTGACCAACACAGTGATCGGGACCCTGCATACATTGGAACTGCGGCACCGCAGTAGGGCTCGCTGCGAAGACCAAATTCGGATGGCCAAGGACACCGGTCTGATGAATCTACCTTTGCATGGTTTTGCGCAGAATCAGGTGTGGTTGGCGATCGTTACCCACGCCGCAGAGTTGACAGCGTGGATACAAATGTTGGCGTCGACCAGCAGCGATGCACGCAGGTGGGAACCGAAACGACTGCGTTTGAGACTGTTCTCGATTGCCGGTCGCATCGCCAATCACCCCAGGAAAACACATCTGCGGTTGTCTCGGCGGGCGCTATGGTCGGGCCTGGTGACGTCGGCGTTGGCCAGACTCGAAGCGTTGCCCGCGCCGACCTGAGTCATAGCGAATCCTGTTGGCACAAGCAGAGAGAACACGACCCGGACAGTGAAATCCGGCAGCATCCGGACTGCACACGGGTCGGCCTGTCGCATCCGGACACTGATTCGGGCCGTGAAAACATGATCGGCGAACCGATCAGGCCGGCAGCGGCTTCTCACGCAAGCTTGAGGCTTACGGCAGTACCACGCGAACAGTCTCGTTGTCGGGGCCGATCGACTTCGTGAGGTCACCAAGCCTCCCGGGGGAAATGCGTGATGCGCAGCCGAGGGGAGCGATTGACATGACGTGGACCACATCTTAGAGTAATCAGCATTACGTACAGTCATTCATAAATATGTACGTGTATCGGGTTGAGTCCAACTACCGTTACCACGTTGAGCTCAATCGTCTATACCGTTGTCTGAAGAGCAAGATTGGAAGTACCATGACATCTGCCGTACCCGAAGATGGCCCCCGGCCGACTTCAGTGCCAGACGAACGTCCGCCTACCCGACCGATGGAAGTACGAGCAGTCGCTAGTGGCGCACTGGGTTCCGCTCTGGAGTATTTCGACTTCGCTGTGTACGGCGCACTGGCGGCAACGATCTTCCCTGCCCTGTTCTTCAGTGAATTAGGTTCCACAGGTGCATTGTTGGCGTCCTTTGCAACCTTCGGCGTCGGATTTGCTGCGCGACCGGTCGGTGCGATCGTATTCGGTCACCTGGGTGACAGGCTTGGTCGCCGGCCGATACTCTTCGTTACCCTGTTGCTGATGGGTGGCTCGTCAATCCTGATCGGCGTACTACCGACAGGCAAAGGAATCGGAATCGCAGCAATTCTCGTCGGATTGCGATTCATTCAAGGCTTCTCACTCGGTGGTGAAGCTATCGGCAATCAGTTGATGACGATGGAACACGGAGACAAGAGTCGCAGAGGTCTACTGGGTTCGTTCATCACGATGGGATCGCCGATCAGTCAGGTGCTGGCCAACTTGGCGATCGTTGTGCTCAGCTCGCTACTCACCACCGAGCAGTTTGAGTCGTGGGGCTGGCGAATTCCATTTCTCGGCAGCATTCTGATCGTGGTGATTGCGGTCTTTATTCGCCTGAAACTAGAGGAGACCCCTGCATTCGTTGCCAACCAGGAGTCACGCGAGACCGCGAACGAGCCGGCACGAAAAGGTCTTGCGGTGTTGAAGACTCACCCCCTCACTGTTGCACTACTGACAATTGTGTGGGGTGGGCCAGCGCTGGGTTTCTATCTCGTAGCCGTTTACGGATTGAGCTACCTGACGAAACAGAATGGAATGTCTTCGGACACGACGTTCCTCATCTTGATGATCGCCAATGCGGTGTCCGTCGGTGCGTGCGTGTTCGGGGGTTGGTTGTGCGACCGTATCGGTCGTAAGCCGGTCATGATCGGCGGAATTCTAGGTTCGTTCGTCGGTATAGCATTGTTCTTTACGCTCGCAGGATCTGATGCCGTTACGACAGGTCTGATCGTGACGCTGGTCTTGAGCTCAACCCAGTTTCTCAGTGGAGCGCAGCCGGCCTTTTTTGCCGAGCAGTTTCCAACCGAAAGCCGCTTCTCGGGCGCTGCACTCTCACATACGTTCGCAAACCTTATCTTTTCGGCACCATCACCTTTCATCGCAGCGGCGCTGGCAGCGGTCGGCGGTACCAAGCTTGTGATGGTGTTCACGCTGATCGTCTTAGCTTGCTCTGCGTTCGCCACAACTAAGCTCAAAGATGGCCGCCACCTCGATCTCGCAAAGTTTACCGAGGCTGAGCTCCCAGCCGTGCCCGCTAGCGCTGGCAGGTAGCCAATCCCGTCAGTCAAGCAGAGTATGCCTCTCGACACGGCGATCATTCACGGTCGTCGTGTCTTGGCGTCTCAGCTCCGATTGCGTCCGGATGTTCATCGGTCGCCGGGAGCATACGAGAAAGTCACAGGGCTCGAAACTGGAAGTTGCCTCCAAGCGCGAGCGTGACAATTGTTCCCGCCGAGATGCTTTGGCGAATGGGTGAGGTGAATTCGACCATGTGCCGATGTACAAGGGGGACTGCCCCCGGTTTGGATGCTCCTATTGATGTCAAGTGGACTGTGCAGGTTGCTCTTTCAACCATGCGCGGTAGCGTGATGCGGGCTCGTAGTTCAGTTTGATGGCCCGTTCTGTCCGCGCGATCGTTGTCAGTGAGACGTTGAAATGATCGGCGACGGACTGCATGGATAGGCCGGTGTTGTGCCGGAGCGGCCGAAGAATCGTCGGCGCTCTGAACTGCCGGTGGATCGATGAGCAACGTGTAGATCTCACGGGCAATGTGTCGTTTGAGGCATCGCTGAATCCTCCCAGGGCGATTTCCCTTCCACTGTTCGACGTGCGACGTAGGTACGCGATCGCTCGTCGCTGCTGGTGCGGATCATGGCGATCCGCGAGAGCGCGTTGTTGGCTTGACGATCTCCGCCGCGGTTGAGTCGGTGGCGGGTGTGCTTGCCTGAGGACGCCTCGATCGGAGAGACCCTGCACATGGCAGCGAACGATGCTTCACTGTGTAGTCTTTCGGGATTGTCACCGGCGGTGACGAGCAAGTGTGGATGCGCTGTCGACGCCCACCCCCGGTGCGGCGAGCAGTGCAGGGTTGACTCCGCGCACGAGGGCGGTGAGCTCGCTTCGAAGCCGGTCCATTTGTTTGCGCTGCGTGATCACCTGACGGGACAGCAACCGTAGCGTCGATTTGGTCGCCTCCCGAGGATCAGCAGGTGCGCCCTCTGCGACTCGCAACCTTGAGCAGTGGTGCAACAAGGCTCCGGTTGTCATCGATTCGAGCTGATCACGTAAGTCGGGAGGGGCGCCGACGATGACATTGCGTAGCGAATTAGTCAGTGCCGAGAGCATTTACGCAACCCCGACAAACTGATGCGAAGTAGCCGGATCGATTCGATTGTCCCGTCGTGTGGCTTCGGGACAGCCGTGGCGGTTCCAGAAAGTACGGACCTCGCCGCCGCCTCGGCATCGATCGAATCGGTCTTGCCTCGCAAACGACGTATCTGCCGAGTGGGGCGGTTCACTTCGAGCACTTCGAAACCCTGGCTGCGCAGAAGCGCGGTCACGGCGACGCCGTACAAACCGGTTCTTTCTACGCCGATCCGAATCACGAGACCAATCGACGAAACCAGTGCAGCAGAGTCTTGTAACCCGTGACTGTTGTCGCTGCAGTGAAAGTGTCCAGCAGTCGCCCCAGATGATCGATGACTGCGACGACGTGAAAATCTTTGTGCGTGTCGATCCCCGCATAGACCACGGTGTCAGCGGATGAATTCTCAGACAATGTCTACCCCGTCCAGCGCTCGGTTGTTGTCCTGTCGTGTCGTCGTCGGACGGGAGTAGCGGACAAAACACTAACGATGAGTTCAAGGCTCCTATGAGGTCACACCACCTTGCCTCGACTACGACCCCGGCTCGACGCACGTTGCAGCGCAGTGCCAGGAACGTCGAGCAACGACCGCCGACAAATCCAAACAAGGACATAGTTCGGTCAGTTGACATTCGAGTCAGACGACGCTGCTCGACGCAATCACCAGTATTAGTGTTGACAAGTCAACACTAATAGGCAGTCCCAGGCGCCGAGCGAACTGTCTGCTCTACCCTGAGGAGTGATGCGTCAATGGTCTCAGGAGTGCCGTGTAGCCATCGAATCCGTGCCGACGATCCGGTATATTGTGGCGCTTGTCGCTCCGGGTAGTGACTGACTAGCTTACTGAGATACGTGACCTCGGTAGCGAGACAAGTCGGGACGGTCTGAGGCCGTTCGGTGCGTTGAACGGGTGTCAGCGATTGTCATTGGACCGTTCGCTGTGGTCAGCGATCGGACTCGGAACTCTCGCTGACTTCTGAATCGGCGGTTGTTGCCGACCAACTTGCGAGGAGCTTCAAACCGTCGGCTGCTGCGGTACCAGGCGCAGCCGTATAGGCCGCAATTGTGAGTCCCGAGTTAGGTCCCAGGTCCATCGATTCATGGTCTAGTTCGAGTTCGCCAATGACAGGATGGTTGAAGCGTTTTGTGCCATCGCGGAACACATGCACGTCCTGAGCTCCCCAGAGCACGCGAAATGCCTCACTGCGAGTGGACAATTCACCAACTAAGTTTGACAGCTCCCGGTCGAATGGGTTCTTGCCGGCTTCAATGTGCAGTGCGCCCACCACGCCATTGGCGATTCGCTGCCAATCGATGTAGAAGCGGCGTGCGCTGGGGCTGAGAAACAGGAATCGTGCAGTGTTGGAATGATTCTCGGGGTCCTCGAACATTTCGGAAAACAGTGCACGGCCCATCGAATTTGCCGCGACCACATCGAATCGAGTGGACAGAACCATGGCGGGTACCGTGGACATTGCGTCGATAATCCGCTGCACACCTGGCCGCAGCGCCGAATTCGCAGGGCGGCGGCGAGCCGCGCGCGCGGGCGTTGTGTTGGCAGCCCGAGCAAGGGTATATAGGTGGGAACGCTCGACATCGTCGAGTTGTAGTGCCTGCGAAATCGCATCCAAGACAGAGTCCGATACGCCGCCGAGGTTTCCTCGCTCGACACGGGTGTAGTACTCCACACTTACGCCCGCGAGCATCGCAACCTCGTTCCGGCGGAGGCCCTTGACCCGTCGATCGCCGAACGCTGGCAAGCCCGCTTGCTGAGGCGTGATTTTGTCTCTGCGGGTTTTCAAGAACGCCCGGATTTCATCACGATTATCCATGCCATCAGGGTAGGTCTCGTTCATCGTTGCTGACAGTCCCTGCTAGGGCCCCTCATGGCGGAGTCGAGTGCGATCGTTAGATGGCTCGGAGCGTGCCGATTCGCGCGTCTCGCGTAGGCGCCGTTGACTCGATGTGACATACGTAATAGCGTACAACCATTCTCAATTGAGGATAGTTTGTTTCGGGAAGCTCACGTTGCGTGGCCCAGCGCCGCAACCGTGCACAAGCCACCCCCAAGGAGTCCAAATGACTGAATCCTCTAGTGCTCATGCTGAATCTTCTCGACGGTCGGAGTGCGCCGCAGAAGATCGTGTCCTCGCGGTGGAGCGTCGAGTGTCGAGCGGGACATGTCCACGCTGTGGATCAAGTGAATTGTGTACGTACCCTGTGCATACCGAAGGCGGGTGGTTCGAATCCACTAAATGTCAAATGTGCTTGAAGACAGTCAATCGCATCCGGGGTAACAGGCTCGGACCTATCGTACTTCTGTCGGATTCCCTGTAATACAGCGCGACGATCGGTTCTCGAACAGCAACGAGAGGCTCCAAAGTGTTTGCAGTTGATGTAGGTGGCACATTCACAGACGTGGTAGCGGTGGTTGACGGCACCATCCGCACAGCGAAGGTATCGACCGACTATCGGTCCGTTCACGGCCCTATTCTGGAAGGAGCCGCGACGCTCGGCGTGAGCGAATCCGATGTGTTCAACCACGCGAGTACGCACGGTCTCAATGCTGTTATCACACGAAACTTGCCGAAGATCGGCTTCCTGACTACCGAAGGTCATCGAGACATTCTCGATATGGGCCAAGTCTGGCGCCCTGCCCACGCGATCCTGGATCCTCACTGGCGTCGCGGATTCGGCGATGCGGCAAGGCCATTGGTTTCTCGCTACCTCCGGCGCGGGATACGTGAACGTATAACGAGCAAGGGGGACGTTCTCTTTCAGCTCGACGAACGTCAGGCCAGGGAACAGTTGGAAGTCCTTCGAAACTGCAGTGTTCAAGGTATCGCTATTTGCTTGATCAACGCCTACGTCAACCCGAGTCACGAACAGCGGCTTCGGGAGGTGGCGTACGAGGTGCTCGGGGATATCCCATGTTCGATCTCCAGTGAAGTCTCGCCCCTGGCTCGTGAGTACCCCAGGGCTTCGACAACAGTCATCGATACTTTCATGAAAATCATCTACACCGAGTACTCCGAGAATTTGGAGAAAGGTCTTGCCAATCTCGGTTTCAACGGTCAACTCAACTTTGCAGATTGTGCAGCCACGCTGGTACCGGTCGAACGAGCAATGGACCAGCCATTTCGAATCGTCTTCTCCGGGCCGTCGGCAGGTACGGTGGCTTCTGCACACTTTGGCGAGCTGACCGGTGAAGGTGATCTGCTTTGTGCTGATATTGGCGGAACATCCTGTGACATAAGTGTTGTCACCGATGGTCAGCCGTTCGTCAACACATCGTTCGAACTCGAACACGATCTTGTAGTGAATGCCCTCGCCACCGACATTTCGGCAATCGGTGCCGGGGGCGGGAGCCTCGTTGCAATCGGAGCCTCTGGTGAGATCACCGTGGGTCCTGGAAGTGCAGGTGCCGATCCTGGCCCCGCTTGCTATGGGCGCGGAGGTATCGCACCCACGACGACAGACACCTGCGTGATGATCGGAATCGTTGACCCGGATAAGTTTGCAGGTGGCCGCGTGCGCTTGGATAAAAAGTTGTCCTATCAGGCATTCGAGAATTTGGACTGCGATCTCTCGTTAGCTCAACGCGTTCGATACGCGTACGAGGTGGCTGTGCAGAATATCGCCGAAGGTTTGTTCAATGTCGCGATCAAAAACGGTGTGGATCCGCGCGACTATAGCCTTGTTGCTTACGGAGCGGCCGGGCCAATGCTACTACCGGCGGTCCTGGACACCTTGCAGTGTAAGCAGGTGATCATTCCGCCCTTCCCCGGATTGTTCTCCGCGTTGGGACTGCTTTCGGCAGATCAGGTCTACACGGTAAATCGAAGCGCGTACACGAAACTCGATTCATCTGCGGCGCGACTGATCAACGGGTTCTTCTGCGAAATGGAAGATCAACTCAGGGATCAGCTCAAGCCTGGCACCAGGGTGAAGTTCGAGCGCAGTTTCGATGGTCATCTGATGGGTCAAAGTTGGGATACGCCGTTCGTTCCCGTCCCAGACGGTCAGATTGACGGCGACGCGATTGAAGTGATGATCGAGGCGTTTCACACGACCTACCAGGCCAGATCTGGGAACCGATTCAACGAGATGGCGGTGGAGGGCGTGACCTTTCGTGTCCGCGCAGTCCTCGACACTCCCAAGGTGACGTACCAGGACGTTCCTTCTCGGGGCACATCGCCGCTACATCCGATTCGCATGACGACTCTGAACTATTTGGGTGATCTCGAGTCAGCGATCGATGGTGTGGATGCGCCCGTTTATGATCGTGCTTCGCTGTGCCGCGGTGACGTCATCAAAGGGCCGGCGATCGTCGTTGAAGAATTGTCAACCACCCATGTCTGTGCAGGCTTGCGAGCAGAAGTCGGCCGTTTCGGCGAGCTGATTATTCGGAAAGGCGAAAAGGATGCACGTTGAAATGATCGAAGGCGAACCAGTTGCCGAGCAACGGATTCGCGAGCTCGCAGACGTGGAATTCGTCGGCAGGTACGGCGCAGATCGTTTCACGGCATCTGTGATTCTGAACAAGCTGCGGTATGCAGTCGAGCACATGTCGAGTGGCTTTCTGCGAGAAGCATTTTCGCCGATCATCCGCGACTGGTATGACTTCGCTTGCACCGTCAGTGGTCCCGCGGACCTCGGCTACCCGATGGCTGTCGTCAGCAACAGCCTGCTCGGGTTTCTCGGCACTATGCCGGACGGAGTTGCAAACATCATCGAAGAATTCGGTGAGCGCAATCTCGGCCCGGGTGATGTTCTGATTTGCAACGACCCCTACCGAGCCGGTCTACATGTCAATGACGTGTGCTTTATTCGGCCGGTCTTCTTCGACGGCAAGATCGTCTCGTACGTCAATCTACGAGCACACCAGCTCGATATGGGTGGTACAGTACCGGGCGGTTTCTCGGCCACGAAGCTCAATGTCTACGAGAACGGCCTCGTGATCCCACCGATGCTGCTGTGGTCGAGGGACGAGCCGGTCAAATCTGCATTCAGCCTGATTTTCGACAACACCCGCTATGGCGCTCTGTTGCTTCCGGACTTCATGAGCATCGGCCAACAACTGAAGCTCGGTGAGCGCCTCGTTCTGGAGAATATCGACAGATACGGGCTCGATTCCTATTTGGGCACGCTGCAATACGCATGTGATTCGTCGGCAGAGCAGATGAGCGACGCCATCGCCACGATTCCGGACGGGGACTATTTCGGGTCATCTGTGTTGGACGCTGATGGCGTTGACGACACTATCGAATACACGATATGCGTCACGCTGCGCAAGCGTGGACACGACATTGAAGCAGATTTGTCGGGAACTTCGCCGCAAGCGCGCACCTCAATCAACGGCGGCATCCTGGAAGCGAAGACTGCAATCGGGGTTTCTCTGACCATGCTTCTCGACCCGAAGATTCCATTTACCTCGGGAACCTGGCGGAACATCGATCTGGTGGCGCCCGCGGGCACAGTGATTACCGCGCTCCCTCCGGATGGTCCGACGATGATGTACTTCGAGGCGAACGGGGCATTGCTGTCTGCGGTGTTCGCCGCGCTGAACGAGGTTCTCGGCGAGCGAGGCGTAGGAGGTGACTACGGCTCCTGCAGTGTTCACAACGGTTTCGGGACTTTCGATGATGGGACACCGTGGTCGAATGTTGCGCAAGTGGGTGGCGAACACGGGCCGTGGGGCGCGAGTAGCGTCGGTGACGGCGACAGCTATACGGTCTCGTTCATCAACAACAATCTCGATCCGTCGACTGAGCAGATGGAGCACGATACTCCAGTTGTATTGTTGCGCAAGGAGGCGGTGATCGACACCGGCGGCCCCGGGACTCACCGAGGTGGTGCGGCGCATCGCAAGGACACACTTTTTCGCACAGATGCCAGCCACTACAGTTCACCGTTCCGATTCAAAACGCCGACTGGGACAGGCGCGAGTGGGGGAGCGTCGGGACCGAACGGGGGGGTCTGGATCTTCCCGCACTCGGATGAGGAAGGAAACCAAAATTGTTTGATTGGCACCGATCGTGAATCCTACGCAGCGACGGTACCTGTTGCCGGCGTTCTCGACTCGCAGTCAAAGGCCCTGGATCCAGATGGTGTGTACCACTACTACGCAAGTGAACAAGTCTGGAAGACGACATCGGGTGCAGTATTTCGATATCAGACCAATGGCGGTGGAGGATGGGGCGGCCCGTACTTGCGGGACCCCGAGAAGGTGTTGGCCGACGTGCGCGACGAATACGTCAGTATCGAAGGGGCTCGGCGTGACTACGGTGTCGTAGTCGTCGGTGATCCCGCGCGGAACCCTGAGGGGCTCCGGATCGACGGTGCTGCAACCGATATGCTCCGCAAGGACGTCCGCGTACAACCATGATCCAAGCTGTGGGGAACAGGTTTGCCGGGATACGCGAATCAGTTCCCCACAGCTTGGATCTGAGCTCAGATCGACGAACCTCGGGTGGCCCACGTGCGTACACCGCCGGTCCACGCCGGAAATCCGCCGGCTCGGACCGATGCAACGTCCGCGTCGGCGGCGTACGCCAATGCACCGCACTCGATTGCGTCTATTGCAGATGCTGCTACTTCGGTGAGTAGCGAGTGGGCGAGTTCAGTGATGGCTGCTTCATTTGTCTCGGAATAGCCTACCTCGGACACCAATCCGATTTCGGTTATATCTCGCGTATCGAAGTCGGCCCAGTCCAGAGCTGTTCGTACATCGAGTTCGGTCACCCCGTGCGATACCGCGGACCGAACTGCCGCTGCCAGGGCCGTTCGGATATGCAGTGCAAAAGATCTACCGGCCGGTCCGAGTTCGATCGCAATGACGCCCTTGGCTGCCAATGTTGAGATCGAAGCCCGAAACTCGGGTGATCCAGGACCTCGGTACTCGAGTACCAGTTGCCCGTCTCCGACGTAATCGGGCGACAACCACACTTGTGACTCGACGGGGGTCGCGGGGTCGACATGAAGTGCCGTGAACTCGGCAGCAGTGGTTGGACTCGTATTCGCTACGCTCTCTACAACAGACGACCAGTTGACTGTGGCGACAAGTTCGGCCGAGTCCGAATGAGTCACGAGTACCGGCTTGGCCTGTCGCTCGGCCGAACTGTCTGCTTTGGCGCGGTTGCGCACCCGCGTCGACTCGAAGAAGTTGATCCGAATCATGTTCTTGGTCTTCTCGCTGACCGCAAGGTCCGCGAACGCTTCGGTCTCGAATTCGAGTGCCTGGTCGAAATTGCCCTGGGCAGCGAATTCAGCCACACGTATTAGGTTCTGCTTCCCAGGATGCGCTTTCATCGGCGAAACCCGCGCAGAATGATGACCATTACTGGGTTCGGATCGTGCCGGTTGCACCACGCGTGTTCGAATCCACTTGCGTGCTGCAGTTTCGGCCATTTCCTCCGTCTCGACCACACAATCAATCAATCCGATAGAGGCAGCTTCCATCGGCCCGAATCGTCGACCCGAAAGTAAGACGTGATCAAGCGCGACGTCAGGGCCGAGCAATCGGACCGTCCTGACTACGCCACCCGCACCGGGCATGAGTCCCAGGTTGACTTCAGGCAAACCAACTGTGGTGCGGCCGTTGTCGACCGCAATGCGGTGATGGCAGCATAGAGCGAGTTCCAATCCGCCTCCCAACGCGGGGCCGGCTAGTAGAGCGACGACCGGGCGTCCGAGTAGTTCGAGACGGGACGTGAACGATTTGCGTTCGTTCAACCCGGCTGCGAATTCGTCCTTGTCGCGCAAGTCCACAGCGAAGAGACGATTGAGGTCACCGCCTGCGAGAAATGAACGTTTTCCCGACCGCAGAATCACTCCACTGATCGATTCGATTTGAGATTCGAGCCGCTCAACGGTGCTGAACAAAGCCTGCATGAATGCATCGTTCATCGTGTTGACACGCTGTTGCGGATCGTCCAGGACGAGTGTGACCACACCGTCGCCGTCCTGCTCCCAGCGGATGGGTGAAGACATGTTGCTCCTTGAGATTCAACTCGACCCGCGCAGATACCTGCGGATCATGAATTTTGCTTGGCGTTCTGCAATCAGTTGAATTGACTTCCACCGTCGACGTTGAGTGACTGACCGGTGATGAAGGATGCTCGGTCGCCCAAGAGAAAGATCACTGCATCAGAGATGTCTTCCGGTATACCATTTCGCTTCATTAGGCTCGACTTGGCAGCGATGGCTACGTGGGCGGCAGGATCGTCACCGCTGCTGATGCTCGCGTCCCGGTCGGCAAAGAACCGTTCTAGCATCGGGGTGTCAACGGAGCCTGGGCAGACTCCGTTGACACGAACGAGGGGCGCAAGAGCGTGTGCCGAGGATTGAACGAGTGAGATCACCGCTGCCTTGCTGGCTGCGTAGTGGGCATTCTGTGGTCTTCCGGTTCTGCCACTTACCGATGAGATCAGCACCATCGAACCTGGCGTACCGGAATCCATCAGCTGGCGTCCTACCTCCTGAACAACATGGAATGTGCCATTCAGGTTGGTTTTGAGTACTTTTTCCCAGTCGGCGGAATGGATATCGAGGAATGGTTCGGTCCGGTGGATGCCGGCCGAGGCAACCAGACCGTCGATCGGTCCGAGGTCTGCCCAAGCCTCGGCGACAACCGCAGCCACCCGCTTCGGATCCGTGATGTCCGCGGAGTAAGCGGTTGCAGTGGCCCCAGCATCCTGGAGTTCGGTTCGTACCGCCACGACTGCGGCAGTGTCGAGATCAACCAGCGCAACGTGCGCGCCGGCACCCGCGAGAGCACGCGCGCATTCCCGTCCGATTCCACTCGCGGCACCTGTGACGAGGACGATGCGGCCGGAAAGCCTCACGTCGAATCCTTGCAATTCCATTGCGACACTACCTCCTCCAAGTCGGAGAGCTCGTATCCCTTGGTTAAGGCTCTCGGAGTCATAAGATCGCGTGGGTTACCGCGGACGGGGCGGCATTCTGACTGCACCGTCGAGCCTGATCGTCTCACCGTTCAGCATGGGGTTGTCGATAATGTGTTCAGCGAGAAGGGCATATTCGGAAGGCTTCCCCAGACGCTTGGGGTGCGGAACCGGACTGTAGAGATTTTCTTTTACTTCATCGGAGAAACGGTCGAGGATCGGTGTATCGAACACCCCAGGCGCGATGCAGTTGACGCGAATTAACCGTTGCGCCAGATCGCGGGCAGCGACAAGTGTCATGCCGACGATTCCTGCTTTAGCACCCGCGTACGGCAGCTGGCCGATCTGGCCCTCCCACGCAGCCACCGAGGCGGTCAAGATAATCGCACCTCGATCACCGTCTAGTTCGCTGTTTTTTGCCATCGAACTCGCGGCGAAGCGAAGGACGTTGTACGTGCCGATCATGTTGATCCGCAGGATTGATTCGAAGAGATCCAGCGGTCCCGGATTTCCCTCTTTGTCGATTACTCGCACCGTTCCGCCGCGACCGGCGCAATGAACGACTGCCCGCAATGGGCCCGCGCCGGCAGCGATCTCCACTGCAGTTGCCACCTGCTCGGCGTCGGTGACGTCGGCCGGAGCGAAAGTCACTCGCGACCCCATCTCGGAAGCACGTTGTGCCCCAGCAGATGTTTCCAGATCCAAAATTGTCACTGCGCACCCGCGGTCGAGGAGCCTTTCGACCGTCGCCAGGCCGAGACCTGACGCGCCACCGGTGACGAGGACTGAAGCGTCTTGAAGGTTCACGATCGACTATCCCTCTCTAGCGTTGAGTATTTCAAAGCCGCTGCAATATAAGCGCATTGGCCATTCCTGCTGCTTCGCACATGGTTTGGAGGCCGTACTCGCCACCAGTCGATTCGAGACCGGCGAGCATCGACGACAGAAGGCGAATCCCAGAGGCGCCCAGCGGGTGCCCGAATGCGATCGCTCCACCCCAAGGATTGATTTTTGCTGTGTCGTAGTCGAACTCCGCGCTCCAAGCGAGCGGTACAGACGCGAACGCTTCGTTGATCTCGATCCAATCGATCTGGTCCATGGTCATGTTTGCTCGTCCGAGGACCTTGTGCGTTGCGGGTATCACGCCGGTCAGCATGAGTACCGGATCGTCACCGACTACGGCCGAGGCAACGATTCGTGCACGCGGACGCAGCCCCATTCGAGCGGCGCTCTCGGCACTCATGATCAGCGCAGCGCCGGCCCCATCAGTGATCTGGGACGAATTTCCAGCGGTGACTTTCCAGTCCATCTCGGGGTAGCGAACGCGTGATTCTTCGTTCTCGAATGCCGGCTTGAGTCCAGCCAGACGTTCTACGGTCGTATTCGGCCGGATTGTTTCGTCCTCCGAAACGATCCGGCCATCAGGCAGTTTGATGGGGGTGATCTGCGAAGCGAGCAGGCCGGCCTTGTTCGCACGCTCGGCTCTCGCATGGGATTCTGCGCTGAGTGCATCGAGGGCGTCGCGGGAGACGCCGTACTTTCGGGCGATCAACTCGGCCGCAACGCCTTGAGAGTCCAGTTCGGGGAAACGGGCGTGCATACCCGGTCCGGGCGGATCGGAATTCTTTCGATTTGCACCCATAGGAACGTGGCTCATCGATTCGATCCCTGCCGCAATCACGACGTCGTATGCGCCCGCCATAACACCCTGTATCGCGAAATCGATTGCTTGCTGGCCGGAACCGCATCTCCTCTCGATCGTCGTCGAAGGAACAGATATCGGGAATCCTGCAGAGAGCCATGCGTGACGGCCAGGTGTTCCTGACTGCTCGCCGATCTGACCAACGCAACCGACGAGCACGTCATCCACTCGGGCAGGATCGATTCCATTGCGCTCGACGAGGGACGTGAACACTTGTGCCAACAGTTCGACTGGGTGAAGCGCTGCGAGTGAGCCCGTGTCTTTTCCTCGTCCCATGGGGGAGCGCACTACGTCGATGATGACTGCATCTTGCATGTATGCCTCCAGGCAATCGAGGTTGTTCATCTCCTCGGCCCTCGCCGCAGGGCGCGGCTCGACCGAAACCGTTGGAGTGATGGTGGCCACCATGCACCGAATCATACATCATAACGAATGTATGTACGTATATATGATCACACGATGGCGTCAGTGCTGCATCCGGCGATTCGTCGTAGTGGAGAAGATTGCTGATGGATGGTGATCACGTGACGGATGCCTAGACTCGCTTCTATAAAGCGTGCGTTCATATATGCGAATAACGTCAAACGTCGAATGAACCTCATCTGATTTCAGAGCGGAAACGCAAGCCAACGGGTCGTGATGGCGAACAACAGCCAAGGAAGAATTAGGCTCTTAACGAGCTCCTGTCGGCGTCCGATACTTGTTGATTCCCTGTGTCCACCGGATTGCATGTTGCAGTGGGAATTTGGAGACCGGCACTTGCTTGGAACAGAAAAGACCACCGATCGTTGTTATCGGAACCGGCGATAAACAGCGCGCTCGAAGGTCTCGTAGGTTTGCATATAGCGTGGTTCACAAAACGGTAAGGATTGCGTCATCAGAACCGCAACCAAATCCTTCGACGGGTCGATCCAGTAGTGCGTATTCGCTACCCCCGCCCACGTCAACGAACCTTCGCTCCGCATGTTCGGTATCGACTCCTCCATGCGGACGAATCCCGCGGTGTGACTCTTGCGAAATCCCGGGTGAATGTTGACGTCCGCTGCGATGTCGGGTGCGAGCGACGTCAGTACCGATGCATTTAAGTTTCCGATCTGATTTGTAAACATCGGTTCGATGCCGGAGGAACTGATGATGCGTTGTCCGTCGAGTTCTCCGCGGTTGAGCACTGTGCGAAGTAGGCGGATGTAATCTGGCGCGGTGGCGTACAGAGCCGAACCCATGCCATAAGACTCGGGGTGCGATGGTGATGCCAAATCGACGGAGGTGAAGAGTCCGTCTGTGCCTCGTTGCATGAGGTCGGCGAGATGCTCGCGCCGGTGTTCGGCTTCGAAGAACGTGTCCAGCATTCCGAGGGGCTCGAAAATCTCCTCGGTGCAAAAGCTGTCGATAGACCGACCATCGAGCGCGTGGACTACTCGACCGATCCAGTCGAGGCCGATACTGTAGGCCCAATCGTCTCCTGGATCGAACATAAGCGGATAGTCCATGCCGGCGAGAGTTCCTGAAAAGACGTGCGGTGCACCTGTCTTTGTCTGGTAGTCGAGCATCTTGGCGTTGTATTCGCTATACGCCAGACCGGACGTATGCGTCAGAAGGTGTCTGATGGTGACAGGACGCCGCGGTGGACGAAAGACGGGTCCGTCCGGGCTCATCGATTCGAGCACCTGCAGTTTGTGAAACTCGGGAAGTATATCTATCACCGCGGTGTCCAGCGTTGCTTTATCTCGGTCGACCATCATCATCGCTGCTAGACTGCCTATGGCTTTCGTCATCGAGAACAGACGGAAATACGTCTCCTGTCCCGCGATCGAAGTGGCACTCGCTTGGCCCGCGCTGCCCTCCCATAGCGTGCCGGCACTGTTCGCGACCGCGGCGACTGCGAACGGAACATCCTGTCTGGCAACTGCATCCACGAGGATCTTGTCGAGATTGGACATGTCACGAGCTCCTTGGGCTTTCGACATTCGAATGAGGCACGATCGAAACAGTCAGCGCTTCGGGTTGGGGGCATCCCAGCGAATCCCGCGCTCGGGCACACGACGCCCTCTCAGGTCACGACAAACCCGTGAAACGAGATTGAGTTCGTTACGCGACGGACTCACAGTTCCACCACGCCATCTGTGATGAGAACCTCATCAACTTGTCGATCCTGAAACGGCATTCTGTACGACCATACGATATTCTGAAGCGTTGAAGGCGTCAATAGTCTCCGGTAAGCGGTTCGCGTCTATAGTCAGCAGTCTGCGTATCGGTTGCCAGGAGATCGATTTCTCAAGTGGTGGCGGCCGGAAATCTCTGCCTCACATCGGATTTGTCGCTCCACGGTCGTCCCAATGTCATCAATGGATGGTTACTCCGCTGTCGACCGAAACACTTGACTGGTAACCCTGCGAGATTCGTCCGATGCCAGATAGACGGCTATACGAGTAACATCGTCCGGGGTCACGGCGCCAAGTTGGGTGTCTGTGTGTCGACGCTGCGACAGCGGGGCTCGAATCGATGGTGATTCAGTCTGTCTGTCGAGGAGATGCTGGCGCCATAGCGTTCACACGAATCGAAGCCGAGGCGTATCCAACCGCCACCGGGGTGAGTGCTGCTACGCCCCCTTTTGTGAGCGTATAACAGTCCCTGTCAGGGATGGCCATAACGGCTGCCATTGAAGTCAGTGAATGATCGAACCGCCACCGGCTTGGTCAATCCTGATGCAGTGCCCACAGGCGGCGAACGTGCCGAACAGATCAAACTTGATGACCAGCGAGAATTCTTCTCCGGAAACCTCGGTGACCCGGCCGTCGCGTTCGGTCGACTCCCGCTACCTTGCAGAGCACATTGATCGAGTTGAAGTACTCGCGCATCTCTTCGATTGCCTGCTGAACGTTGCGACTGTCTCCGGCGTCGCAGCGGATGGTGAGTGCACTCGAGGGATAGCGAGTGCACTCGAGGTTCCGTCAGCGTCGCCGAGTTAGGCGCGCCAATCGAAGTCGATGTCCAATGCCGCCACGCGCGTGGCTTCCGAGTAGGAACTCGCTGACATATGCTTCGTTCGATTCCGCCCCGGCACCAGCGACGAGTGCGGTCTCTCCGTGGAGTCTTCCGATGATTTTTCCATTCATCTGTTTCTCGGAGGGAGATTATTGATGTCTCAGGATGAAGAACCGCTAGTGCTGGAACGCCAGCCGAGATTTCGGCCACGCGACTCCCATGATTGGAGGTCAAGACGTCTGAGGGAGGCGCGCCGAGTGTTGATGACTGCTTCCATCGCGACTGGTGGTTGATCGGCGATGAGTTCGGCATATCCGAGTGTCTCCGACCGGAGTTCATTGTCTGCAACACATTTGGTCACCAGGCCCCGATCGACGGCTTCCTGGGCGGTCCATGTCCGGCCTGTGGCGACGACATCTGTGGCAAACGAGTCGCCCGCCCGGGCCTGCAGTATCGACCAGAAAAATCCGGCATTCAACCCGTGCTGAACTTCCGGTGCGCGGAATAGGGCGGATTCGCCGCAGATGACGAAATCGCTGAGCAGTGACATGCGAAGTCCGGCACCCACCACATGTCCGTGCACCGACGCGATGATCGGCTTGAATCGATCGCGCGAGAGAAACGCAGTCGAGAGATGTGCGAGGTCCTCGGTCGGATCGAGATCTTCCGGAGGCTTTCGAGACTTAATGTCTGCGCCGACGCAGAACGCGCGACCGGATCCGGAAATGATTGCGACTCTTGCTGGCTCGTCGATGTGAAACCTGTCGAGTGCAGCCCACAGGTCGCGCATCATCTGTGCATCGATCGCGTTGAGGGCGCGGTCGCGTTCTAGGGTGATGTGGGCGATTCCCCCGTCGTTCTTGGTGTAGCTCACTCTTTCCTGTTGTCCCGCGTCGTTCATCGATATCCCTTCCATGCGTGCGTAATCGGGCACTCTGTCCGTCTCGGCGATTGTCGATTACTGATGCTTGACCATCTATTCCTTTCAGGATATCGTACAGGCATTCATAATTGTGAACGACGAATGACGAGACGGACTGCTACTCGGCTATTGCTGGTCGAGCATCGCAGCCGGGATGCAGAGAGTGGTGCAGATGCTGAGCGAGACGGACGAAAACCTGTTGATCGATGCGCCGGACACGGCCGCTTTCGATGTGCAATTGCAGAATGCGCTGGCAGTGGCCAATATTCCGACGCTGGTGCTGGTGCTGGTGCAGTTGACTGGGGACTTGCGATGGCTCGAAGATCCGTATCTTCCTTCGCGAAGCAAGGGCGTCGACGACAATGACACCGGAGGATTGCCGGAGTCGATCCAGAACGAGATCCGCGAGGGTGCTTTCGACGCAATCTCGGCGTGGTACCGCGGTCAGCCAGTGGCATTGCCGGCGCCATCGCCAGAGCTGCTTGTCCGGATGATGACCGTGTCCGAAGGGTCACCCATTCCGGACGATTATGCAGAGCTGATGGCCGCGCGACTCTCGTCCTTCGCTGACCCTTCCACAGTGTCCTTGAAGGGCAACGTCCCCAGCGGATTTCATGCGTTGATCGTGGGAGCAGGCATGTCGGGAATCTGCGCTGCCGTGAAGTTCAAAGAGGCCGGTATCCCATACCTGATCGTAGATAAGCAAGACGACTCGTCGGGCGTTTGGCATTCGCATCACTACCCGGGTTGTGGTGTGGACACACCCAGTCACTTGTATTCCTACACATTCACCCGTAATGACTGGAGTCGCTACTTTCCGCCGCAGAACGAGATCGAGACATATTTCCGTCAGGTTGCAATCGACAACGGTATCTATGACGACATCAGGTTCAGCACCGAAGTGATGTCAGCTCGCTACGACGAGGCCACTAAGTCGTGGACCTCCGAGCTTCGCGGTCCCGATGGACTGATCGAGTCCGTGACAACGAATGTCTTGGTAAGTGCGGTCGGGGTATTCAACGAGCCAATCCGCCCCGATATCACGGGCCTGGACGACTTCGACGGACCGGTAGTGCACACCGCGAACTGGCCACAGGATCTTGATCTCGGAGGCAAGCGGGTTGCAGTGATCGGAACAGGCGCGAGCGCCATGCAACTCGTACCGGCGATCGTCGATGAAGTAGCGTCGCTGACAATCTTTCAGCGCTCGCGGCAATGGGCAGCGCCCTTCCCGAAGTTTCACATGCCGGTCCCGGACCCGATCCGGTTTCTGCTTCGTGAGGTTCCGCTCTACGAATACTGGTATCGATTGCGATTGAGTTGGATCTTCGACAGCAAGATTTATCCCTCGCTGCACAAGGATCCGGAATGGACAGACAAGGCCCATTCGATCAACGCAATCAACGCTGGTCACCGCCGTTACTTCACACGCTACATTCACGAGCAACTTGGCGATCGCCAGGATTTGGCCGAGAAAGTCATTCCGCAGTACCCCGTTTACGGCAAGAGAATGCTGCTTGATAATGGATGGTTCCGGACGCTGACACGTCCCAACGTCGAATTGGTCGACAACGCCGAGGATGGTATCGACCGCGTCGAGGGCAAGACCATTCACACTCGAAACGGTGCCAGCTACGAAGTCGACGTCATCGTGCTGGCCACCGGGTACAAGGTTGCCCGGATGCTCTCGACACTGCCCATTGAAGGGCGCGAGCGTAAGACGATTCGCGAAGCATGGAACGACGACGACGCACAGGCGTATCTCGGTACTGTCGTGCCAGACTTCCCGAACCTTTTCTTGCTCTACGGTCCCAACACACAACTCGGGCACGGTGGCAGCTTTATCTTCATCATGGAATGTCAGATCAACTACGTCCTCGACGCGTTGAAGCAGATGTTCGACAACAACATCACCGAACTCGAATGCAAGCGCGACGTCCATGACACCTACAACGAAGTCATCCAAGAACGGCACCAGAACATGATCTGGACGCACACAGGCATGACGACGTACGTGCGAAACCAACATGGGCGTGTCGTTAGCAACAACCCGTGGACGATCCTCGAGTTCTGGAAGCTCCTCAGGCACGCAAATCTCGACGACTACATAACCAAATCAAGCTCAGACGCGACACTCCAAGGAGTAGCTAGTGCGCATCAGTGAGAACGCACGTTCGGCAGAGGACGACAACGCCGTCGTCGAGAGCACGCTCGATCCGGAAACCCATGTTGGCACAGTCGAATTCCGCCGAGGCAAGTACAACTTCTTCAATGTGGAGTTGCTGACCACTCTGGCAGAGACTTTCGAACGGCTCGCAGACGAGGGGTGCCGGGCGATCGTCCTGAGGAGTTCTGGGCGACATTTCTGTGCAGGTGCAAACTTCGGTAGCAGTGACCCGTCTGAACCAGGGGCTGCGCGTTCTCCGATATACGACATCGTGCCGAGGCTGTTCGCTCAGCCAGTACCTATCGTTGCGGCGATCGGCGGTGCAGCCGTCGGCGGGGGCCTCGGACTCGCACTCGTGGCAGATTTTCGGGTGGCCTCGCCCGAGGCCCGATTCGCAGCGAACTTCGCGAAGTTGGGGATAAGCCAGGGATTTGCGTTGTCGCTGTCGCTGCCCCGATTGATCGGTGTGCAGCGTACAAGTGAACTGCTGTTCACCGGAAGAAACGTCCACGCCGAAGAGGCTCTGAAGGTCGGTCTGTGTGATCGACTCGTAGAGAAGGACATTCTGAACCATGAGGCAAACGCGTTCGCACAAGAAATAGCGTCGTCGGCCCCGCTCGCTGTTGCTGCGATTCGTAAAATGCTGCGTGGCAGTATTGCTGCCGACGTCACAAAAACCCTTCAGGCCGAGTGGGCTGATCAGACCTCTCTGAAGCTGACTGCCGATTTTGGTGAAGGTGTCAGTGCTTCGAAGGAGAAGAGATCTCCGGTATTCCATGGCCAGTGATTGGTCACATCGCTGATTGAAAAGTTGCGCATGATGGCGCCGTAACCGCACACCTAGTAGCTGTCACGGCGCCATTGCAAGTTCGATCGCCGAAGTCGCTCGGCTCTTAGTTCGTCGAGGCTATGAAGTGGTGCTCGTCGAGAGTGCCGCTGCGGCAGTTTTGAGGCTCTCGGAAATCTCGTCAATATGTGGATCCATACGAGACGACGGGCCCGCCATGGCGAGCGCCATTGTGACCGGCGCATTGGCATTCACGATGGGACTGGCAATGCCACTCTGATCCGGTTCGGTTTCGCCGAGATTGGCACTGAGTGACAACTTCCGAATGCCCACGAGCGCCTCTTTGGCCTGATCACGCTCGGCAGCGTCCGGCAGCGAACGCCGGAGAATCGCGTCGCGGCGTCGGTTGTCCATGAATGCGAGGAAGACCTTCCCACTACTGCGCGGCCATAGCGGAAACCGCGTGTGTAGCGGCGGCGCGGCCCGAATCAGTCTCGGCGATTCCACCATGTCGACATATACGATGGAATCGCCGACAAGCGTTGCGATGAAGGTCGTTTCCTCCCATTTGGCGGTGAGCTCTTCCAACGCGTGACGGTACGTCGCCGGTAGGCTTGGTTGGCCTGAGCCGAGCAGACCGAAAACCGCAGGCCCTGTGAAGTAGCGTCCATCCTGCTCACGGAGGTATCCGATTGCGATCAAGCCTTTTGTGAGCGCATGGACCGAAGACTTCGGTGCCTCGATGGCTGTCGACAGGTCGCCCAGCTTGGTTCCGTGTGGCTCACTCGCGACTGTCAATTCGATAATCGCCATTACACGCGAAACCGTACGGTGCTCGCTTGCGACCGACAGAGCACCTACAGCGTCTGGCATCGACATCGACACCCCTCCTGTCTTCTCCGGTACTGTTTACCTGAGTATTACCATCGTAAATTCAGTTGGTTCTTGCTGTGATCGCCGTCGAGGACGTACGTCGAGGCATAGACGCCGGCGTGTCACGCGTTCAGAGCGGTTATCTGCCACACCGACGACTCGGTCACGCCCTGCAGTGACAACCTATATTTCCCGTGAGTCGGTGGGCCTCGATCCAATCACAACCAGCGTACGGCATGGGAAACTTATCTTCCGAATTACGAACGCTATGCCGACGGGGTTGTAAATGGATCCTGCGCGGCCCCGCTTCGGATTAGTGTGAGTCGCTCAGCGAGTGATCACTTGCTGCGGCAACACGGCTTACGAATCGTAGGCCACGTTGCGAACGGTGCAGTCCACAACGTTTCTCGGAAACCGCCTTGATGCTCGCAGCGATGGCCGGATCGAGGTCTGTAGGTACGGACGTGATCAACCACAGTACTCGCGAATAAAAGACTTCCTCGCTGACGCCGAAGGTCACCATGATGTCCTCGGCGTCTCCACCGCCGTATTGATGCCACAATTGCGCGAAGTCCAGGATCATTCGAGGTTCCTCGGGCAAGGTCATACGAGTGCTCCATCCTGTGAGTACTGCGTTGCACCTAAAGGAGGTTCTGTGCAACTGGAAAGCGGATTATCGGGCCAGCTCACCAAGTCGGGGGATTGCTGCTGCCCTGGCCCGGCCGGCATCTCGATCAGCGATGGCATCTGCAATTTCTCGACGGTGCCATAACGGTGGGTGAATACCTTCCGCGTCGTACTTGGCGCAAACCGTCTCAAGAATTCCGGCGAGCAGATCCTTCAGAATGGGATTATAGGCAGCATTCACGACAGCGATGTGGAACGCGAGATCAACATCGGCCAAGTCTTCGACAACCACATCTCGCTCTTCGGTCAACCTACGAAGAATTCGGACGTCCTCGTCGGTACGCCGCTCACATGCCAGTTGAACAGCTTCGGCCTCGAGGGCGTGTTTAACCTCGAAGACATACTTCATTTCGTTGACCGAAGTGTGCTTGCCGAATAGACCACCGATGTCCGTCCGAGCCCGCACGAAGGTTCCCGAACCGCGACGGATCTCGAGAATGCCGGTTGACGTCAAAGTCTTGATCGCCTCACGAACTGTGTTCCGGCCGACACCCAGAACAGTCATCAGTTCTGGCTCGCTGGGGATACGGTTTCCGACGATCCACGAACCGTCGATGATTTGTGCACGCATCCAGTCAAGGGATTGCACATACGCCGACTCACTGCGAACCACAGTCATCTGTCCATCCTCGAGGCATGCACGCAAATCGAATCATCTCGCGTCGGTCGGTATAGGACGATGTGTTCTCCAGACCTTTCGAGCGCCTAGCGACACAAAGATGCTCGGCGCCGCTTCTCCGAACGGTCACGGCCGGTGATCTGGCGAGATCACAGCCGATAGCCAAAGTCACTGTTGCGGGTAGTTGTAGAGGTCTCGACGCGCAATCGTAGAATTGCATGAAGGCCGGTCATAGGTTCAAAATCATTTAGCGACAATGGTCCTCGGAAGAAGTCAGTTGAGATTCATCGCGAATCCGTCAGTATGACTTGGGCAAGCCAAGGACATGATTGGAGACGTAGTTCATGACCATCTCCTGACTGACCGGAGCTATGCGGAGAATGCGCGACTCGCGGAAGTACCTTTCCACGTGATATTCGCGGGCGTAGCCCATTCCGCCGTGGGTCTGAATCGCCTGGTCCGCTGTTTTGAATCCGGCGTCGGCGCACAGCCACTTCGCCATGTTCGATTCACGACCGCACGGGAGACCCTGGTCGTAGCGCCAGGCTGCATTGCGTGCCATCAACTCGGCAGCGTCGAGTCGGGTAACCGCCTCGGCGAGCGGGAATGCGATTCCCTGGTTCTGTCCGATCGGGCGATCGAACACGATACGCTCCTTGGCGTAGTTCACGGCACGGTCGAGGGCCGCCCGGCCGATGCCCAGTGCCTCGTGGGCGAGAAGTATGCGTTCAGGGTTGAGGCCGTCGAGGAGATACCTGAAGCCTTTGCCTTCCTCTCCGATGAGCGCACTGTCCGGTACGAAGTAGTCGTCGATCAAGACCTCGTATGAGGAGACGGCGTTGCGCCCCATCTTCGGAATCGCAGTGAGGTGGACGTGTTTTGGATCGATGTCGATCAGGAACAGGGACATGCCGTCTGTGGGACGCTCGACCTGATCATATTTGGTAGTCCGAGCGATGAGGATCATCTTCTGTGAGTCGCCAGCTTTGGTGATCCATACCTTGCGGCCATTGATGATGTATCCGCCGTCGACGCGTTTGGCGAAGGTGGAGATTCTGGTGGTATCGGTACCTGCATCGGGTTCGGTGACGCCGAAGCATACGTGCAGCGTCCCATTCGCTGCCGCGGGAAGGATCTCTTGGCGTAGTTCCTCGCTGCCGTGCTTGACGATGGTGTTGAGTCCGAAGATCGTCAAATGCATGGTGCTGCAGCCGTTCATTCCAGCACCGGATGCGGCGATCTCTTCGAGCAGTAGCGATGCTTCGAAGATGCCCAGACCGCCCCCACCGTACTGTTCCGGTATAGCGATTCCAAGCCATCCAGCCTCAGCGAAAGCGTTGTAGAAATCCCAAGGGAACTCGCCTTTTTCATCACGCTCGGCCCAATAGTCGTCCGAGAAACTGCGTGCAAGTTCGCGTGCGCCGGCACGCAACTCTTTCTGCTCAGTTGTCAGTTCGAAGTGCATGAGGTGGACCTTTCGACGATATGGCGAGCATGGATCAGAAGAGGGCTGTCGATCATCTGGTCGCCGAGCCTGAACACCCCGCCGGATGCGGCATCGGGATGATCGAGAACGGTGCGCGCCCAGATGATCTGATTTTCGCTGGGGCGGAATGCATCACGTATATGTGAGACATGGCTGGGATGGATGCATGCCTTGGACATGAATCCGATATCAGCGGCTTCTCTCGATTCGCGATCGAGGCCATCGAGATCCTGGATATCGATGTGTACAGCGTCGACAGCCTGTTTCCCGGATGCGGCCGCCGCCAGTAGAACGGTTCCGCGGGCTTGCTCGATCAGCGCTCGATATCGGCCGTCCGCCCCACGGCTGGAGCGCCCCCCGATATCCGCGATCAGATCCTCGCCCCCCCACATCATTGCGGTGCAGTTTGATTCCCTGGCCAGATCGGATGCCGCGAGGACCCCTGCGGCAGTTTCACAGAGTGCGATTACCTCGAAGCCGCGGAGGGCGTACATTTGCTCAACGCGTTCTGCCTTCGGCAACATGATGGTCCGAACTCCGGCCCTGCGCATTGCTTCGATGTCGTCATCGAACCACGGTGTCGTTGCAGCGTTGATGCGTACGACCGCACGATCTGGTCTGAGTGCTGCCGCGGCGGCGACAACTTCTCGTGCCTCGGATTTCGACTCGGGTCCGATAGCGTCTTCGAGATCGAGAATGACTGTGTCGGCGCGCTCGAACGCTTTCTCGAATCGGTCGGCTCTGTCCCCTGGACAGAACAGCAGCGCTGGCCCGAGAGTCGCGATCATCGCTCCTCTCCAGAGGGGAGCCGACGCATCATGGCAGTCCGTCGAGCCTCTGCAACGACATCCTGGTGTTGGTTGCGCGCAACGTGGAGAAACTCGACGATACCGACGTCCGGCCGGGACTTGGATTCCCGCTTGCTGACTACCGTTGTCTCAGCGTAAAGCGTGTCTCCAGCAAGAACCGGTTTCGGAAACGAAATTGCACCGAAGCCCAGATTCGCGACGGTTGTTTCTTGTGTCAGTTGGGCAACGCTCAGGCCAATCAAAGTGGACAACGTGAACATGCTGTTGACCAGGCGTTCGCCGAACTCGGTGTGAATCGATGCCGCTGCGTCGAGATGCAGGCTTTGGGGATTCATAGTCAAGGTCGAGAACAGCGTGTTGTCCGAAACATCCACCGTGCGCCCTGGGCTGTGACTGTAGACGACTTCTGTGTCGAGCTCTTCGAAGTAGAGGCCTCGTTGGTGTATAGATGGCTTCATGATATCCCTAAATGCGTACGACTATTCTTATATCTGAATCTTGAGTATTGAGGCATCGAGCTCGCCTGTCAAGGTGTGATCGCAGGGTTCCGCTCGGACGCCTTGGATGCACTGCCGGTGGCCCTGTGTCAATTGGCGCCGCCGACAACAAGGCGGGTGGTTGAGGTCATACCTATTCTTGACAGTGTCGGTCGTCATACTTAGGCTGTGTTTGTAATTATGAATGCACGTTCTGATATCTGGATGAACCTCTCACGGGCCATCTGGATCACCATCGCCGGACGATCTGTGAGGCGATGGGCGTACACAACACCGGACGAGGTCCGGACATCGCGCTCGAAAGGAAGATTCGTCAATGACTGGCAGGCTTGAGGGCAAGATCGCGATCATCACCGGAGCGGCGAACGGGCAAGGCCTCGCCGCGGCCCGAATTTTCGTCGGTGAGGGAGCGAAGATCGCAATGCTCGACATCGATACAGACGCGGCAGCGAAGGGAGCCGCCGAGCTCGGAGACTCGTCGGCAATCGCCGTTCGTTGCGACGTTGCGGATTCTGCGAGCGTCCGAAGCGCAATCGAACAGGTAAAGAGCCACTACGGGCGTATCGACGTGCTGCACAACAACGCTGGAGCAGCATTCCGCAAGGGAGGCGAGTGGGACGAGAGCCAGGACGGTTTCACTCTTGACATCACCGAGGAACTCTTCGACAAGTCGATAGCAGTGAATCTGAAGAGTGTCTTCCTCACGAGCAAGTACACGATTCCTCACATGATCGAGCAGGGTGGAGGCTCGATCATCAACGTTTCATCGTTGGCTGGGCCAGTGACCGGTTCGAGTAGCCACGCGTATTGCGCAGCGAAGGCCGGTGTCGTTGGACTTACCCGCGCACTCGCACTTGCATACGGGCCGAAGGGAGTCCGGGTCAACTCGATCGCTCCGGGCCTCGTCGAAACGCCGTTGGTCGACCATATCCTCTCCAACAAGGAGTGGGTCGACAGTTTCGCGCAGGGCGCTGCCCTACGTCGCATCGCCCAGCCCGACGACATGGCGAAGGTCGCGTTGTTCCTTGCATCCGACGATTCGTCCTACATGACGGGGTCGATGGTCACAGTCGACGGCGGAGTCTCCATCCGAAACTAGACCCGTTCCGGACGCCGCGGTCACGAAAAACACACATCCGGACAAGGAGCAAGCTGAAATGACAGTGATGGTGACCGGCTTCGGTCATATTGGAGGTTACGTCGTTCGTGACCTGTTGGCGTCCGGACAGGACGTCGTCGTCTACGGATACTTCGGGGGGACGGGCAAGGATTCCGGTGAAGACCTCCCGGATTTGGACTACCTCGACTACCTGCTCGGTGGTGACGCTCGCGACAAAGTGTCCGTGGAAATCGGCGATGTGTCCGACCTCGATACTCTCACTCTGATGATGGAGCGACACGACGTGACCAAGGTGGTTCACCTTGCGTCGCTGGTCTCCGCGTCGTCGCAAGCCAATCCTTCCTTGGCCGTCCGTGTCAATGTCGAGGGCACAGCCAACGTCTTCGAGGCGGCCTCACGACTTCGACTGGACAAGGTGGTCTGGGCAAGCTCGATTGAAGTTTTCGGTGCTCGGTCGGTGAATGCGGCCGGGGTGATCACCGATGATTCGCCTCCGGACCCGCCGTTCATCTACGGCGCCGGAAAGGTGATGTGCGAGCGTATCGCTCTCAGTTATGCGGAAGCGAAGAACATCGACATCACTGGGCTACGACTTAGCCGCGTATACGGCTTTGGAGAACACGTGAAGTTCGGGCGAGGTGGTGGAAGTTCGTGGATGGCGAGTCTTCTATACGACCCTGCTGTCGGGGGCGGACCGTCTGTGGTCCCGTTCGGAGCTCGCAATATGGATTTTCACTACGTCGAAGACGTATCCAACAGCTTCCTGAAGGCCCTGGACTTCCGCGATGGAAGCGGTGCTAGCTATCTGACCCACGGTGATTCACGTCCGATGCGCGAAGCATTCGATTTTGTTCGCACACTGCTTCCTGATGCGGAAATGACACTCGAGATGGGCGATATCGTCCTTCCCGCTGGTTCGTCGTCGTCTTGGTCTCGGAAATACGACGCAGGTCTCGCTGAGCGCAAGATCGGGATTGCAAACCGATTCGACATGGAAGCCGGCCTATACCGCACAATCAATGACAATCGACTGCATGCGGGGTTGCCTCCGCTCCCCAAACCGGCGGGAGTTGATACGGCGATCGTCGACATGCTCGGTGTGCGGTCATGACAACGGATGACACCGAATTGGCGGAACTGCTTGTAGAGCGCAAAATTCAGAAGGTTCTACTTGCGTACTGCCAGGGTGTAGATCGACGTGACTGGACTCAGGTTCGCTCCTGCTATCACGACGGTGCGAGTGATTCACACGGTGCGTTTGTAGGCAACCCGGACGAACTCGTCGAATGGCTCAAGGTCCGCCACGAGTCAGTGCTGTCGTCAATGCACCTTCTGAGCAATATCACTGTTCGTAGATCGGAGGACGGACGGCTGGCGCGAGTGGAAAGCTACTGCATCAGCCTCCAAGAAGTAGATACTGCTGGCGGTGACCCCTTCGCTGGAGAGGGGGAGGGGTCGGTGTTCACTACCGTGGCCTGCCGCTATGTCGATACTTTCGAGAACGTGCCTGCCGTCGGCTGGCGCATCCTCAAGCGGGAGGTCGCCTTCGATTGGATGCGGAGGACAGACACTGCTGACTTCGTTGAGCTTGATCCGGCGTGGACGCTCTCCCGCCGCGACCCTACTGATGCTCTCTACGGGCCTTGGCCGGCCGGCCAGACCCGTATCGAGGCTTGACAAACATACTCAGTGCCGAAGGCAAACCATAGTCGGCGCTTCGGCTTCCGATAGGAGTAACAGTGACAACAACAGACACCGAATCGACTGTCGGTAAACAAGAATCGGCTAGTTTCGGTAAAATGCTGATCGACGGAAACTGGGTCGATGCACATTCAGGCGAAACGCTCGACGTCTACAATCCCAGCACCGGTGGAGTAATTGCTCACGTGCCGGCGGGAGGCGTCGAAGACGTCGACCGCGCCGTGGCCGCAGCTCGCCGTTCGTTCGAGGACGAGCGCTGGCGTCGCCTGGCCGGCGCGCAACGGGGAGTGATCCTGTGGCGAGTGGCTGAGCTACTCGACGCAAATGCGGATGAGATCTCCCGCCTCGAAGCAACCAACCTGGGACTGCCTCTCGCGCAGGCGCGGGGACTTTTGGCAGAAGCCATCAACCAGTTTCGGTACTACGCGGGTTGGGCGGACAAAATCTACGGCAAGACAATGGATTTGGGACCGGCAGAGCAACGAATTCAGGGTTACACCCTGCGGGAACCTGTGGGCGTCGCGGGACTGATCGTGCCCTGGAATGCACCTATCCTGGGTGCTTCTCAGAAAATTGCGCCAGCCCTCGCAGCGGGATGCTCGGTAGTGCTCAAGCCAGCTGAAGAGACGCCGCTGACAGCACTTCGACTCGGCCGCATTCTTCACGAGGCCGGAGTCCCGGACGGCGTCGTCAACATTGTCACCGGCTACGGCGACCCGGTAGGGGCAGCCCTTGCCGCACATATGGACGTCGACAAAGTCGCATTTACCGGCTCCACCGAAGTCGGCAAACTGATCACCCATGCCGCGATGGGAAATCTGAAGAAACTGACCCTGGAACTAGGCGGAAAGTCACCGGTCGTCGTCTTGCCGGACGCTGATATCGAATCGGCGATCGAAGGAATCGCGACAGGGATCTTCTGGAACACCGGACAGGTCTGTTCAGCCGGAACGAGACTTTTTGTCCATGATCGGATCTTTGACGAGGTCGTCGAAGGAGTCGCTGCCGCAGGCCGCAAACTACGGCTGGGCGGACCGTTTGACGAGTCAACCGATCTCGGTCCGTTGATCTCGCAGAAACAACTCGAACGTGTGTCGGAGTACGTTGCCAGCGGCGTCGAAGCAGGTGCTCGAGTCGTCAGCGGTGGTCAAAGGGTCGGCACCGAAGGATACTTCTACGAGCCAACAGTCGTCGCGGAAGTCGATCAATCGATGCCGATGATGCGCGAGGAGATTTTCGGTCCTGTGATCGGTGCAATGCGATTCACCGATCTCGGAGTAGCTGTGGCAGCGGCCAATGACTCGATCTACGGACTGGCAGCCAGCGTCTGGACGCGTGACGTGTCGGTTGCCCATACGGTCGCTCGACGGCTCCGCGCTGGCCGAGTCGGTATCAATGTCCATCGAGCTGGCGGTGTGCAGATGCCGATGGGCGGCTATCGGCAGTCGGGTTGGGGGCGCGAGAACGGTGTCGAGGCAGTTGAGGCTTACCTCGAAACCAAGACCGTTGTTGCTCGACTGGATCGTTGACATGACAGCGACGCCCGTCCTCGTCGGCGGAATCGAGTTATATCCAATCTATGATGGGACAGCCTGGGAAAGACTGGATGAAGTCCTTGTCCATGATGGCGGAGCAGACTGGAACTGCCCGCAACACCCGGTGGGTGAGGACGGTCGTATGGAGATTGCCCTTGGTGGGTACTTGATCCGAACGGGTTCACGCACAGTCCTTGTCGATGCAGGCATAGGTCGAGTGGACCACGACCATCGATCGGGAGGGGAATTTCTCGACAGCCTGAGCGCCCTCGGGGTTGAACCAAGGGACGTTACGGACGTGCTGTTCACGCACCTACATTGGGACCACGTGGGATGGGCGACGCAGCGTGGCGAGGTTACCTTCGAAAATGCAACGCACCGAGTTCATTCGGCGGACTGGCAGTTCTTCGTTGACGGACCTGGGGCAGTACCTGGCGCGATACGTAAGATCAGTCCGCTCGCAAGCCGACTGGAGGTGTTCGATTCGGAAATCGAACTTGCGCCCGGCGTCATCGCGCGTCCAGCGCCGGGGCACACACCGGGCTCGACGGTTTTTGTCATAGCTGATCGCGGCGAACGAGCGTTGCTCCTCGGCGATGTCGTTCACGCGGTCGGTGAGTTGACTGAACCGGAATGGCATGGCCTCTACGACATCGATCCTGTCGCAGCGAAAGCCACTCGTGATCAGATTGCCCAGGAGGCAATCGATCAGGGGGACGTTATCGCGGCCGGCCACTTTCCGGGTCTGCAGTTCGGTCGATTGATCACTCAGGGTGACGGACGTCGTTTCGCTTATCTGTAGTCCACCAACTCTGTTTAGCCGATAGGAGAATGACTGTGTACGGACGGACGTTCGGAAGTGTTTTGGATGCGATCGTCGAGCGCTTTCCCGACGAACTTGCTCTCGTCGAAGGGGACACACGGCTGACATTCACCGAGGCGATCTCCAAGGTTCGCGCGGTGGGGCAGGCGTTGCTGGCGCTTGGTCTCAGCCCTGGTGACAGTGTTGCGATTGTCATGAAGAACACGTCCGATCTGGTATTCGCCATGGAAGGCGCGTTGTGGGCGGGGCTTACCACCGTGCCGTTGAATGTGAAGTTGTCCGCGGCTGACCACGGGTACATGCTTCAGGATGCTCAGGCGAAAGTTATTCTTTACCACGAAGACACGAGTGATCATGTACAAAAGGTGCTCGAGCACTGCGTGATTGACCACGTGCTGTCCGTAGATGGTTTCGGAGACGGGGTACTCGACACCTCGAACAGAGATGTCAATGCGAAGAGTGCCGCCGATATCGACCCTGATGCAGGGGTGTTCGTTCAATACACTGGTGGAACGACCGGGCTTCCCAAAGGGGTTGTCCACTCTCACCGCAGCCTCCTGAGTTCGATGCAGGGCCTGACGATGGAGTGGGAGATCAACCCCCGTGAGAGGTTCGCACACGTTACGCCACTGACTCATGGCGGCATCGGAGGAATTCTCCCGGTGTGGATGCGCGGCGGGTCCATCCACCTGTTGGGGGATTTCGACGCAGGACGGTTGCTGGCCACGATCGAGGCCGAGAAGATCACGAATCTACTTCTTGTCCCCACAATGATCAACGTCCTCTTGGACCACCCCAACCTTTCGACCACGGATCTGTCGAGTTTGAACACCATTGTTTACGGGGCGTCAGCGATCTCCCAGACGACGCTTGCACGCGCGATCGATGCCTTCGGTCCAGTACTTGTGCAGTGTTACGGGCAGACCGAGTGTTACTCACAGATCACGAGTCTCGACAAGATCGACCACCAAGCTGCCTTGGCAAATCCAGAACTTCTGGCTTCGGCCGGCCGGCCGGTGGCGATTGCGGAGGTGAGAATCGGTGGCCTCGATTGCGAAGAGGTACCGCTCGGTGAACTCGGCGAAATTCTCGTTCGTGGACCGCACGTCTTCCTGGAGTACCTCAACAAACCCGCCGAGACCGCGGCCACCAAACGCGGCGGTTGGTTGCACACCGGGGACGTGGGACGCCGTGACGCCAGTGGTCATATCTACATCATGGACAGAATCAAGGACATGATCATCACCGGTGGATTCAACGTCTATCCGCGCGAGGTTGAAGACGTCCTTGACCAGCACCCCCACATTCGTGAGGTGTGCGTCGTAGGTGTGCCCGATGACAAGTGGGGCGAACGTGTGACGGCTGTACTCGTCGTCGACCACACCGCTGACAAGAAAGCGCTTGCAGAAGAAGTCCGGGCCCTCGTGAAGGACAAGAAAGGATCCGTGTATTCACCCAAGTCGGTTCACTTTGTCGACTCGATGCCCCTGACGTCGGTGGGTAAGCTCGACAAGCGGGCCCTGATCGCTCGATTGGCTTCGTCATGATCCGCCGTGAGAGTGCTGCGGAAGGCGCAGTTGCTGTTCTCATCCTGGACCGACCCGAACGTCGCAACGCACTGGATTCAGCGCACTGGGCAGACCTTGCCTCAGCTGTCACAGATGCCTCGCGTGGCGAAGCTCGAGCCATCGTGCTGACCGGTGAAGGCTCCTGCTTCTGCGCCGGTGGAGACCTCGACGACCCCGATACCGAGGGACTAGCCATCCTGCTGGAACGGTGTTTTACCGCAATCCGCGAAGTACCGATTCCAGTTGTCGCCTATATTAACGGTCCTGCGGTGGGGGGTGGAGCTCAACTTGCTGTGAGCTGTGACCTCCGTGTCGCAAGTCCGACAGCGCGTTTCGGAATCCCAGCTGCGGCCATCAGCCTTCCGGCGAATCCCGGAACGATCGCACGGCTCGTTGCCCTGGCGGGGTCCGGGGCAGCACGCGCAATGCTGATCGGCGGAGATTCGATCACGGCGGAACGTGCCTTCACACTGGGGCTGGTCGAGCGACTCGGGGAGTTCGACGATGCACTGGCATGGGCCGGCGAGATTGCACAGTCGGCGCCATTGTTGCTCGAGTTCTTCAAGAACCAGCTTCAGGTTGGGAATCCAACTGACGACGGAATGTACTCGAGCTTTCTCAGCAGTGTTCTCCAGAGTGAGGACCGTGCAGAAAGTATCAGAGCTCGTGCGGAGAAGCGAAAGCCGCAGTACGTCGGTCGCTAGGCGAAGAGTTTGGGCTGAGGGTGCTGCAGTTGTGATGTGAGGAGGGAATGGGAAGGTCGATGGCGTTGGTGGGTAGTGGAAGCGCAGCTTCGGTGGCGGCTGAGCATCGGACTGTCTCCCGCGTAATGGCGATTATCGAGATTGTGGCCGCCGGTGAGCCGAACGGTGTTCGGCTCGGGGATCTGTCCGCACCAATCGGTGCACCGAAGTCGTCGGTCCACGGATTAGCCAAAGGGCTTGTGGCGGTTGGGTATCTGCGGGAGCATGATGGACGATACTTCACGGGTCCTGCGACCTTCAGCCTGCTGGGAACTGGTCGGCCGGCGCTTCCAGCGGCTTATCGCCACACGCTCGAGGAACTCACGGATCAGTGGGAAGAGACCACATTCATCGCCACGCTGGTAGGTGACTCGATAGTGTATGTCGACCGAGTCGACTCGCCGCGACTCATCAGGGCCTCTCCCTACCTTCACACGAGGTTTCCCCTCTGGCCACGTAGCAGCGGCAAGTGTTTTCTTGCATACATGGACCCGCGACAGCGTAACTCCTACTTGAGTCGTGCCGTTGGCGATGCAAGCGAGCGCGAGCGGATCATCCTAAGCCTCAATGAAATCCGAATGTCGCAGGTGGCATTGAACCTTGGAGAGACGGAACCTGACCAAGGTGGTGTTGCAAGCCCGATTGTTACGTCGACCGGTCCGGTGAAGATGGCGTTGGCGTTGGCTGGCCCGGTTTCACGTATGGCGCCGAAGATTGACGAGATTGTAGACAGTCTGCGATCAGCGGCCGCCGCGTTGTCGACCGGACCGCCGCGGTGACGGTCTATTTGCAGCATTATTCGAGAACGGAGCATGGACGTGGATGATGAAGACTTTCAACAGGATCTCGCAGATGTAGAACTCTACGAGGCCGGGCTTCGAGTGCGAAATGACGTCATGGGTGAATTATTCGTGGACCGCGCTCTTTCTCGCACTAAGGGCACCGACTCGGCGGAGTTGCAGCGCTTCATCACCGAGACGGTGTGGGGAGCATCCTGGACACGCCCAGGCCTTGATCGTCGGAGTCGTAGCTTGATGAATATCGGGATGTTGATTGCTCTTCGGTCAAGTGATGAGTTGTCCGGACATGTGCGCGGCGCACTCCGAAATGGATTGAGCCGCAGTGAAATATGCGAGGCGGTTATCCACGCAGTAGGTTACTGTGGTGCACCGGCCGCACTGTCCGCGATGAGCGTCGTACAGAAGGTGCTCGACGCCGAATTGGGGCCGTTGTTGGCAGGGCCGGACGCTCAGTAGGTGCACGAGCACACCGATCGAGCGTGGGAACATACACCTACATGCCAACCTGAAGCCGGAATCGAAATACTATGACACCCATCGAAGTGGGGCACATCAAAGTCTCCGGGCTGGTCGGTGCGATCTCGAAGTCTTCGGTGTGAAGGTTGGTGAGGTCGATCACGGGAGTATCGGCGCGCAGGGAGGTCGGAGGATCGCACACGTCAATTCAACGCGCACAAACTAACTCAGTGTCGGGCTAGGAAATAGGTGGACGGTCAAGGTCGCTCCCTCAGGGCCTTTGAGTGTGTCTGATGGCAACTTTAATACGGCGCCAACCACATCAATCTATTCGCATTATCGTATAGAAATACTGATTGAGCCATTGTCGATCGCGCTCAGCCGTGACCGACAGTAAAGAAGAAAGAGCGAGTCGCATGAGTGCAACCGTCGAAGCGCCGTTTCCGCACCGTGATTTGCTCGGAGAAAGTCCCTACTGGGATGCTGCGAGCAACACGCTTGTGCGAGTGGACTCCGAACGTGGGGAGATTTACAGACTCAACCCGCGTAGCGGCGAGCAGACCACCATCGCCGTCCGACCCCGCGTAGGCTTCGCGCTCCCTGCGAGCACGGGCGAGATAGTGATTGGTGAGAACCAGGCACTGGTGGCAATCGGAGAGTCCGGGGAACGACGCACACTCGCCGCTGTCGATCCTGCTTTCGATGCGAACAACTGGAATGATGCGAAGTGTGACAGTCGTGGGCGACTCTTCGGCGGAACCCTGGACATGAGCTTCACTCCAGGGAGCGCGTTTTACCGTTTTTCGAAGGGCGGCGAACTCGACCACGTTCTTTCGGGCATCACAATCTCGAATGGCTTGGGCTGGGACAACAGTCGGTCCCTAATGTACTACGTGGACTCTACGACGCAACGGATCGATGTCTTTGACTACGATCTTGACACGGGCATTCCGTCGGGACGCCGACCATTCGTGAATATTCCTGAAGAGGTTGGGATGCCGGACGGCCTGGAGGTTGACGCTGAGGGCGGTGTCTGGCTCGCACTGTTCAACGGGGGCTCCGTGCGGCGTTTCGACTCGAATGGCGCCCTCAGTGAGGTTGTGACGCTCCCAACCTCCTGTCCGTCGAGCATCGCATTCGGTGGACCGGATCTGCGTACTGCCTTCGTTACGAGTTCGTGGTCGTGGCTGAGTGAGGAACAGAAGAAGAACGAACCTCTGGGTGGGGCCGTTTTTATGTTCGACGCTGGCGTCGCAGGGCAGCCGACCAACATGATGGCGCTGTGATCGCTGATCAATCAAGACGCGGTTCAAAGTGCCGGGCATGCCCAGGGCAGAGGTCAAAACCGTTCGCCGATCGTCATTGTGAACCGGCTCTTCCGTTCTTAAATGCGCTGATATTTTCTCGGAGTTGGTCAGAGCGAATCAGTGACCGCAAGATATGGTGCTCGATGTTGCGGAGATGGAGTGCGATTCCGCGAAGGTGTTCGAGGTGGCTTTGATTGCCCTCGCAGGTTCACCAGTTCTGCTCGTATCGAACTCGTATCGAAGTAGACGTAATTCCTTTCCGTCGTTTCTGCGGACTGTGAACGAGTAGAATGAATTCTTAAGTCGATTCTCCGACAACGGATTTGATGCATGTTGGGCGCTGTCGCATCGTCTGCGTCACATAGTTCGCGGTGGACCCGCAGATCGTGCATCCTGATCGGACGGTCCCGCGCCACCACTATCGTCACTAGCAACCACCCGTTCTCGGCTCCAAGAAACCAAGAGCAATTCCCGACAACGGCCAGGCACTCACCGCGTCCGAGCGGTCCCAGATTCTGGCGGTCATCAACAGTGAAAAGAACGCTGACCTGGCCATATGTCAGATATGGGGGCGCGCGAACTCGACGAGGGAAACTACTGGTGTTCGGTGTCGAGCATGTACCGGATCGCTGCTTCGGCCGGGCAAAACCGTCAACGCCGACGAACAGCGACACATCCGCCGAAGGCGATCCCCGAACTCCTCGCCGACGAACCTTCGCAGGTCTGGACCTGGGACATCACCAAACTCCGTGGCCTCACCAAGGGTGTGTGGTTTCACCTGTATGTGCTCATCGACATCTACTCCCGATATAACCCGTCATGGATCGTGGCTGCGCACGAAAGCTGATCTGGCAGCCGAATTAATTTCCCAAGCAGTCGAGCGCAACGGCACTGTCCCGCACGCCGTCCACGCTGACCGCGGCACCTCGATGACATCAGGCTTGGTGTCGGAACTGCTCACCAACCTTGGTTTCACTCGGTCACATTCACGCCCGAGAGTATCGAACGACAACCCGTATTCTGAGGCGCAGTTCAAGACCCTGAAATACTTGCATGACTTCCCGAAATGGTTTCATCACTGGATGATGCACGAGTTTTCCTTGAGGGATTCTTCAACGAGTACAACCACATTCATCGCCATTCGGGAATTGCGTGGCATACTCCGGCGTCGGTGCATTTCGGGACTGCCGAAGCGGTCGACGAAGCCCGTCAGATCACTCTGAACGAGGCTTACGTCGCGAACCCTGACCGGTTTTCGCGCCGGCCGAGTTCGCCCGAGATGGGGGATTTCGGCGGCTCGCAGGTCGGTGAATGTGCTGTTCAGTGCGTCTTCGGTAAGGGCGGGGTGTAAGTGCTCTCGCAGATGGATTCCAAGAGCACGTGAAGTTTTCCCATGATCTCGAGCGCGGCCTCCGACTGCTTCAATTGCTTTGCTAGACGAGCGTTCTCGTGTGTCAGTCGGACCATTTCCCTACGTGCCGCGGCGTCGGAGTCAAGATTGGCCGCAGCTTTCGGTCGAGACTTTCCGGCCGCTGCGGTTCTGGCTTGCGCCCATTCCCGGAGTTGGGATTGGTACAGGCCTTCGCGGCGCAGGACTGCAGATTTTCGCCGTGTGGTGCCTGGTTGTATTCGTCGAGGATGTTGTTGCGATATTCGGTGGTGAATGTTCGGTGGGTCGGTCTCGTTGCGGGCTCTGTTGCATCGGGTGTCGTCGCGGGGTTCGGGCTGCTCATCGGTGATGCTCGATTCATGCAGTCAGTGAGTGATCTCGCTTGCCTCCGAGTGTCTCACTAAATCCTGACAGTGAGGGGAACAGATACACGGCTTCGGTACCAACGTGTACCAAAGCCGTGTATCTGTTCTGTCATTCGGTGGATCGGGAGTTTATCGCGAGGTGGTTGGCGGGAGTGCTGCTTCTGTCGACGTCGACGATGTTGTGATCGGTGCAGTCGAGTTTTTCGGCAGGAGTCGCTTCCAGAAGAGTAGGAACACCACACATATTGCGCAGGAGATCACGGGTACGAAAAGTCCGGTAGTGACAGTTGTTCCACTGATGTTCTTGCCGACGAGGTAGGGGCCGAGAAACCCGCCGAGATTTGACATCGAGTTGATGACAGCCACACCCACGATGGCGTGAGTCTTTGTCAGCGTTATTGTGGTCATCGCCCAGAACAGCGGAAGGAACGCAAACGCGCCGATACCGCAGAACGTCAAGGCAAGAAGCGCCAGGTTCGGCTGTTGACGGAAGATGATCACTCCGACAAGGCCCATGCCGAGGGCGAACGCAAGAATGATCATCGCAACCAAAGTGCGATTCTGGGTGTTTGCCCATCGTGGAAGTAGAACGGTTGCAATGCATGCGCAGGCGTAGGGGATTACTGCGGCCATCCCGATGTTTGTGGCACTGAAGTCTGGATTGATCTGTTTCAAGATTAGTGGCACGAACAGGTTGAAGCCGTAGAATCCGACACCGAACGTCAGCAGCGCGATCGAGAGATAGAGCACTCGGCCGTTCAGTAAGGCTGAAAGCTGTTCACGCAAACCGGGTTCGGCAGCTGGCCCGCCCTCGTCTTCCAGTTCTTGTACCAACCAGTTCGACTCCTGCTCGCTCAACCATGACACTGATTGCGGGGCTGTCGGAAGTTTCTTCCAGACCACGAAGCCGAACAACACGGAGGGTACCCCGGTAAGGATGAAGACCCATTGCCATGGTGACAGGCCTAGCCAATGGACATGATCGAGGATCAGGCCACCGATTACGCCTCCTAGTAGGAATGCGAGGGGGTGGGCGAGGAACAGCCAGGCCATCGCTTGTGCGCGATCTTTGCCGCGAAACCACACGGTGAGGTACAGCACCATCGCCGGGAGGAATCCTGCTTCGGCGACACCGAGAAGGAATCTGCATACGTAGAGCATGTGTATGTTCGTGACGAACGCAGTCACTATGGTGATCGCGCCCCACGTCAGCATGATCCGGGTCAGCCAGATTCGGCTGCCGAAACGTTGCGCCAGCATGTTGCTCGGTACCTCGAAAAAGAAGTACGCGATGAAGAAGATCGACGACGCCGTGGCGTATCCGGCGGCAGTGATCCCGAGTTGAGTGCCCATGCCGAGTTGGGCGTACCCCAGGTTGACTCGGTCAAGATAGGCCAGGATGAACATGGGGAAGGCCAGAGGCAGTATCCGCATGAATACCCTTCGGACGACTGCATTTTGCTCCTCCCCACTCAGGTTCGTGGGATTGATTGCGGCACTGGGCATTGATTGCTCCCCGATCACGTTTAGATGAGGTAAGCGCACCTCACTCCGAGGGCTTCCTCGAGATACTACGATCCATCGGGCCGTTGCTGAACGTTCATTTCCGTTCAAATATCCGAATGATCGTACGTAATAGAGTATGTTAGGCATCACATCCGACACTGTCAATGGCGCCGGATCACGCTCATAGGCCCGCGTTGTGAGATCTCGAAATGACGGCATTCAACGCGGGAAAGTCACATTCGATTGATGTAGTCTGCTCAAAAAAGTTCTGTGCCAGTGAATGTGAGTAACTTCGCCATGAGTTGGTCTTGAAATCCGGGGTCCAAGGTTTCACGAGCAGACGACTGTCGACTCAGGTGGTGCCAGTAGCCACCGCTCACCATTGCTGCCGGATCCTGGCTGGTAGCAAGCCAAGACTGGGTCAAGTGGCCCATCTCCAAATCGTCGGTCGCTGCCGCTCCGCCCATCTTGGTGGGAACCCACCCTGGGTCGACGACGTTGCTCAGCACGTCAGGCCAGTGACGCGCGACTGTCATACCTAGAGTGGTGAGGAACAACTTGCTTTCGCAATACGCCTGGCTTGCGCTCCATTGACGCTCGGACCAGTCGATATCGTCGAGCGAACCACGCGCGTCGAGGTGCATTCCGCTACTGATGTAGATCAGCCGGTCCGGTCGCTCGATCGAAGCGGTCAGAAGATACGGAGCTAGTACGTTCACAGCGAAGGTAGTCGCATGCCCGTTTGGGGTGGATCCGCGGCGCGATTCCAGATAGATGCCGGCATTCTGGATGATTGCATCCATCCTGCCGATTCGGTTCACCTGCTCTGCGACCGATAGAACCTCGGTCGAACTGCTGAGATCGCCAATGACAACGTCTTCCGCATCAGGGAGATTGTCGACAAGAGCGGCGGCCCTGTCCCGCGATCGCGCGTGCAGCACCACCGAGTGCCCTTCGCCCATGAGAGTATGTGCCGCAGCTCGGCCCAGCCCGTCGGTTGAACCTGTGATGAAAATCCGTGCCATGAGTGTCCTCTGTCAGTCTGGGGGTGGAACCCGAAAAGGCTCCACCCCCAGAATTTTTCAGCTTTGTCTTGGCTCAGTCCGGTATCACGAATCCGTGTTCTTCGAGATTGAGCGAGTCCGGATCAGGTCCACCACGAACGCCTGTGTCCAGGGCATCGATCGCTGAGAGTTCTGAGGGCGTCAAGGCGAAATCGAAGACATCGAAGTTTTCTGCGATCCGACTCTCTTTGACCGACTTGGGGATAGCCGAGTATCCGTGGTCAAGGTGCCAACGGAGTATGACCTGTGCGGGCGTTTTCGAGTACGTCTTCGCTATTGCAATGATCACCGGGTCTTCGAGTGGGTTCGTGTCCGCAGTTCCGTAGATGTACGAACCGCCGATCGGCGACCACGACTGAGTGAGAATTCCGTAGCGATCATTCGCTGCGCGCCATTCGGGCTGCGTGTAATACGGATGTACCTGAATCTGATTCACCGCGGGGACTACATCTGTTCGTGAGATGAGTTCGTCAAGTTCGGCGGGCGTTTGGTTGGAAACACCGATCGCGCGAACCCGTCCCTCGGCCAGGAGCTTCTCGGCGGCTTTGTATGACGCGATCGTTTTCTCGAAGTCCGATGCTAGTGGCTGATGAAGTAGCCATAGGTCCAACTGTTCGATTCCCAGTTTGCGCAAGCTCACGTCGAAGGCGCGGAGCGCGGAGTCGTACCCGTAGTCGGTGAGCCACAGCTTGGTCTCGACGAAAATCTCTGAACGATCGACGTCGGCTCGAGCAATTCCTGCGCCAACTTCGCGTTCGTTGAAATACGCCGCCGCTGTGTCGATCAGGCGGTACCCGCCGTTGAGTGCGTTGGCGACCGCATTGGCGGTTTCCTCTGGGGCGCTTTGGTATACGCCTAGACCCAATGCTGGCATTTCGACACCGTTGTTGAGTGTGATGTAGCGCTGTGGCGTTGTCATGATTCGCTTGCCTTTCTACTGGTTGCGTTTTTCATTCGATCCATTGCGGCTGGTTCAGGCTAGTCAGTATCTACGTGCGCGAGTGACGAGGAGAGCGCGCGATTGGCGGTGATCTGCGCGAGTATCTCGTGTGCTTTCAGTTCGATAGCCTCGACTGCGTCGGATCCTGCAACCCAGCGCAGAGGCGGCTGTGCCTGGCCCGCAATGGTCACCAGAGCTGCACCGAGTTTGGCGGGGTCACCCACCTGCTGGCCGTTCATCGCCTGCCAGCTCGGGATCGCAGCAGCCGTGCGATCGGCGTAGTCCTCGATAGAGAGGTCGGGCCAAATTGTCGACGCCTCCTCGACGAGCAATTCCGTGCGGAAGAATCCGGGCTCCACGATTGTGGTGCGGATTCCGTACGGTTCCACATCGAATCGGAGCGATTCCATCCATCCCTCTAGCGCGAATTTGCTTGTGGCATAAGCTGCTACGAATTCGAGGCCGGTGACTCCTGCTAGAGAAGTGATGGTGATGACGTGTCCGGAACGCTGTTTGCGCATGATCGGGAGGATGGCACGAGTGACGTTCATGGGACCGAAGAGATTGGTTTCGAGTTGTGCGCGTACCTGTGCATCGGACGTCTCTTCGAAGAATCCGGCGTAGAAATTCGCGGCATTGTTGACAAGCACGTCGATGCGTCCGAATTTCTCGAGCGCTGCCGTGGCTGCTTCCTCGGCATCCTGAGGTTTGGTGAGGTCGAGTTTGACTACCAGGAGGTTGCTCGATTGACCAAGTGCCTTCGTGACACGGTCGGTATTGCGGCCCGTCGCGACGACTAGGTGGCCCGCTGCGAGGGCGGCTTTCGCGATGTCGACACCCATGCCGCGGCCTGCGCCGGTGACTAGCCAAACTTTCTTTTCAGTCATACCTTGGTCCTTTTTGTCGATTTGGGGGAAAGCGCCGTACGAACCGACGGCACAGCTATACAGAAGCGTGACGGGCAGGGGACACTGAGAGCTCCGAACTGGGTGCCAGTTCGGTTGTTCGCGTGGCGCGTGTTGCGGCCAATGCGATAAGCGGTATTAGTCCGAGGCCGGCCATGATGGCACCGACGTACGAAGGACCCGTTGTTCCCAGGGATGAATCGAGTGCTGTTCCTGCTAGCCACGATCCGGCCGCGATCCCGACGTTGAAGGCTGACACGGTGAGTGCTGCAGCCAGTGCAGGGCCGAAGTGCGCGAATCGCACAGCCAGGGGTGTCGCGATCGCAGTTACTGCCATACCGGTGAAGCCGAGGAGGACGACCAGCATGATTGTGGGAATCGTGAAGCGAGAGAGCGGAATCAGCAGTAGGAGGACTAGCATGGATCCGCCCGTAATGGAGGTGAATGTCGTGAGTGGTTTGCGGTCACCGAAGCGACCCGCTGCGTTTGTGCCGATCAGTGCGCCGATACCGAATCCGACGAGGACGAGAGGTACTGCGCCTTCGGAGATTTCGGTCCGAGTGGTGAGCAAAGGAGAAATGTAACTGTAGGCGGCAAGAAAGCCTCCGGAGACCAGTGCTGTAGCGGCAAGCGTCAGCCAGAGGTTGCGTTCGCGAAGCACCGCAAGCTGGCTCCGCAACGACGGTGCTTCGCTGTGGTTGTCGGTTGGACAGAACCGGTAGATAACAAGGGCAGCTACAGCAGCGAGAGCCGCTAGAGCCCAGAAGATTCCTCGCCATCCCACCGCTTGTCCAACCCACGAACCCAGCGGGACGCCGGCGACGATCGCCAGGCCCATTCCACTCATCATCACGCCCATGGCACGTGATCCGGCTCCCGGGCCGGCGGCGGCTGTTGCCACCACTGCCGCTACGGACAGGAATGCTCCAGTTGCCAAGGCAGTGATCACGCGCGCGCCGAGCACGACGGTGAACGACGGGCTCAACGCGGCGACGACGTGTCCCGCCGAGAAAACCAAGAGCGACACTACGAGTGTGAGGCGTTTGGGAAGTCTGAGCGTCGCAATCGAAATTGTCGGCGCACCGATGATCATGCCGACAGCGAATGCGGTGATCAGAAGACCTGCCTGGGAAACGCTGACACCTAGATCGTTTGCCATGTCAGGCAGTAGGCCCGCGATGACGAATTCGGTCGTGCTCATGAGAAAGGTGCCGAGTGCGAGCAGCAACACGACGAACGGCAACTTGGATCGTTCTGTGGCGGAGGACATCAGGGTGATTACTTTCGTTCATGGAATGGTCGTACTTGTTCGACCGGGTATCTACTATTGAATGCCGATCGAACCGGCAGAGGGAGTTCGCGTTGTAAGGGGTTCTGCCAGTACCTCGTACGAGGTTTCGGTGGTCGATGCCGCCCGATGCCAGCTGAGAGGATGTGTCCGGAGAAAATGCAGCGCTCACAATGCTATTGGCTGCGACCCTCGTTTCAGTCCCGGACGTTCGCGAGCGATGGAAATCGATCGATCTCAGCGCGGATCGCTTACGCGTTCGTTCGTGGTGACTTTCAGTGGAACTTCGAGTAACGGAAGAAGCTGTCCGACGACACGTGTGACATTGGGATGGTCAGCATGCTCGGCTATTGCTTCCGCCGATACCCAGCCGTCGACGATGTAGAAGGTGTCGGGCTCATCAGATTGCTGATAGAGGTCGTAATAGAGACATCCCGACTCGGCTCGGGCGGGATCCACGAGTTCGAGTAATAAGTGCCGAACAGTGTTGCGATGCACAGCCATGCTGCGTACCGTGCAAATAATGTGGCGCTCTTGATCTTTGGCAGTTGTCATTTGACTCGGGCCTTCAGTTCTGTCCGGCGTACACGCGTGTCATTCCGCCATCGACCACGAGGTCGGTGCCGGTGATGTAGCGGCTGGCGTCTGATGCGAGGAAAACGAGGGCGTCTCCGATATCTTCAGCTGTTCCCACCCGGCCCATAGGGATTTCGTGTGCAACGCGTTCAACGTACGCCGCGACCTGGTCGTCACTGAGCTTTTGCTCGTGGCCGTAGCCTTCTGTGGGTACCACTCCTGGACTGATCGAGTTCACTCGAATTTCGCGTACCTTGAGGTCGGTGGTCCAACTGCGCGCAAGCGACCGTACTGCAGCTTTGGATGAGGCGTAGACGGCAAATCCTGGTAGTCCCATATCCGCTGTGATCGAGGCATTGAGGACGATAGAGGCCCCGTCTTTCAGGACGCCCAACATGCTCTGAACTGTGAGAACGACTCCCTTGATGTTGGTTCCGAGTTCACTGTCGATCTGTTCCTCTGTCAGTTCTTCGAGCGGCGTTGCGTGTCCACCTCCGGCGTTGGCGAAGAGGATGTCGAGATGGCCGTGGGCCGATTTGATTGTCTCTGCGACGTGCAGCATGTCGCTTTTGTTGGTCACGTCGGCTTGGATCGCGATGGCAGAAGGGCCGAGTTTTTCAGCGGCTGCCTCGAGCACGTTTTTTCGGCGGCCTGTGATGTAGACGGTGACGCCTTCCTCGATCAGGCGCTTCGCGGAACCGAACCCCAGTCCCGTTGTGCCGCCGGTGACTAGCGCGATGCGACCCTCGAGTGAATACTTTTGCATGTGATTCTCTTTCGTGGTTTTGGATGCCGTTCCCTTGACGGACAGTCGGGAAACTGTCCGTCAAGGGAGCGGGTTGGAGGATGCGAGCAGGAGTGCTCTACCGGTTGACGGCCTTCTGCTGCTGCGCCGTGTAGCGGTCACCCTTGATCTGGACCTGCGCGACGGCCGCTGCGATACGACTCAAATCCTTGGACGTCAGTTCGACATTGTCGGCACCGATATTTTCCTCAAGGCGATGAAGCTTCGTCGTGCCGGGAATGGGTGCAATCCAAGGCTTTTGAGCAAGGAGCCATGCGATTGCGATTTGGGCCCTCGTTGCTTGCTTGGCGTCGGCGATGTCTCCCAGCAATGCGATCAGTGCGAGGTTCGCTTGACGTGCCTCGTCTTCGAAGCGCGGCAGTACATTTCGGATGTCGTTCGCCTCGAACTTGGTGTCCTCGTTGATCGCACCGGTCAGGAATCCTTTGCCAAGTGGGCTGAAGGGAACGAAGCCGATACCGAGTTCCTCCAACGTCGGCAGGATGATCTCTTCGGGTTCGCGCCACCAGAGTGAGTATTCGCTTTGCAATGCCGTCACGGGCTGAACTGCATGTGCTTTACGGATGACGTCGGTACCTGCTTCGGACAAGCCGAAATGCCGAACCTTGCCTTCTTGGATCAAATCGCGGACTGTGCCTGCGACGTCCTCGATCGGTACATTAGGGTCAACTCGGTGCTGGTAAAACAAGTCGATATAGTCGGTCTGCAGACGCTGTAGGGACTGTTCGGCTACCAGTCTGATCCGCTCGGGTGTGCTATCCAATCCGGCCGCGGCGTTCCCGTCCTTGAAGCCGAACTTCGTAGCGATCACAACGTGCTCGCGTACCGGGGCGAGCGCCTCTCCGACAAGTCTCTCGTTCGACTCGCCGTAGGCTTCTGCTGTGTCGAAGAATGTGACGCCGCGTTCTGCTGCCGCTCGGACCAGCTGGATAGCTTCTTCAGTATCTGCGGCGGGCCCGTAACCGAATGTCATACCCATGCAGCCGAGGCCCATTGATGAGACCTCCAGACCGCTGTTTCCCAGAGTGCGCTTCTTCATATCTCTTCTCCTATCGGATCGATCGGTCTACTTGTCGAGACCGTGATTTCTGTTCTCGATTTCGCGTGGGTTTGTCACTGTGCGTCGGCTTGCTCGACGATGTTCTTCAGCTGCGTGATCGCCGCCATGGCATTGGGCCAGCCGGCGTAGAACGCGGTGTGAGTGATGGTTGCCACCAGCTCTTCCTTCGTCACTCCATTCTCGAGTGCCTTGGGCAGATGAAACGCGAGCTGATCTGTTCGATACAGGGCAACGAGAGCTGTGACGGTGATTAGGCTGCGATCCCTTTGCGACAGTTCGTCATTCGCCCAGACCTCGCCGAACAGGACGTCGTCGGTAAGTCGGACGAGTTCTGGAGCAAAGGTGCCGAGCATTTTCTGTACTGCGGTTTGCTTCTCGCTCATCGAAGTTCAACCTTTCCTAGGAGGGGAGATCGGGCTAGTCCCATCGCGCCGGTCGATCCGCTGGTATTCGGGCAAGTTGTGCAGTTACTACTCAACCGCAATAAAGAAGCATGCGGGAGTGTCTGCTGTGAGGGGTACGGGCAGGGACCCCCAGCGGACGTCATCCACAGAATCACGACCAACGGTCAGCAGCGCCAAAGGTCAATCTTCACGCCTATGCGGGTGAGGATGGGAGATCGTGGGGGGCTCTGTCAGAACCCCTTCTCTCGTAGTCTCCCTCATCCGAGATTCTCCCACTTGAATAGATTTCAGCCGTTGGACTGTCGTCAGCAATCCGGGGGCGCATTTCTCACGATCAACGTACGAACGAGGCAGGATAAACCTTGACCACCAGTTTTGCTCGAGCAAACCATGTTTCAATCCAGCCGCACGTAAGGTGCGCTGTCATTGTCGGTGCGTCACTGTCGGGCCTGATGACTGCATTGACGTTGTCGCGGTCCGGGGTGAAAGTGACGATGCTTGAACGCTCTGAGGACACAGGCCGGACTGGCGCGGCAATCCACGTGGACGACGGATTATTAGAACGAATCACCGGTCTCGATCAGTCGAGGACACCGCGGCCACTTGCGCCGGGCATCCAGACTTGGTTCGAGGTTCATCGGGCCCTGCGTACCACCGCAGAGTTCGATCCGCTCATCGAAATTCGTAGGAACACCACAGTAGTCCGCGTGGACCAAGATGATGATCACGCGTGGGCAGTGACCTCCAAGTATGACACCATTGTCGCTGATGTGGTGATCGGTGCTGACGGACATCGCAGTGTCGTGCGGCGCCACGTTTCACCCGAACATCCCGACGCGACGTTCGCGGGCTACGTCATCTGGATCGGAATAGCAGAGGAATGCGACATCGCATCCTCGCGCCACTGGCCTCGAGATGTCGCGTTTCTCGGTGGAGGACGTTCTCACCTCCTCGGTTACCCTCTCGCCGGTGAGGACGGGTCCCATTCTCGAGGAGTCCGTCGACTTGGCTGGGCATGGTACGACTCCAGTAGGAACGGACTTTTGCGACAGTCCGGAAGCGTGACTGGTTCAGTCGTGCGGCATTCGCTGATGCCCACCGATATTCCCGAGACGACCTATCTCGAACTCGAAGCCGAAGCTCGTGAGAGCTTCCCCTCGCCCTGGCGGAATGCAATCCTCGACTGCATTCGCAGGCGGGCGGTGATCGGAACGCCGATAGCCGAGTATGTGCCCGATCGGCTGGTCAGCGGCCGGATTGCACTTGTGGGCGACGCCGCTCACGTCCCCACTCCCATGACAGGTAGCGGGTTCAGTGCTTCTCTGTACGACGCAGAAGCGCTCGCTGACGCAATTGATGCGGCCCCGAAGTGGAATCGGCCGTCAGAGGCACTTCTCGACTACGAACGGAACCGGCTTCACAGCGTCCGCAGCATGGTTCGATCGGGGCAAAACTTCAGTCGCTCCTTCGCGGGCCACGCAGCCTGAACACGGTCAGCTCGAGCACCAGGTTGCATCGCCACCCTTCACACCTAAAGGACGTCTTCATGACCGAAGTATCAACAGTCACAACCAAACCTGCGGCAAGTCGCGGTGCCTTACCTTACATTTTGCTATCGCGGGAGGCGCTGCCGTTGGAAATCTCTTCGTTCTCCGTCGATGTCGATATATAGGCCTGCGCCGAATCCGGCTGCGTCGTAGTCGAGGACTGTGCCTTCCCATTCGACTCGTTTTCGTACCGGGTCGACTCGTTTTCGTACCGGGATGGGTGCCGCAAAGGTTGTCGTGGGCGACGTTTGAGGAGTGGTCGTGGGCGCTGCGATCGAGTTGGTCGATGGACCGTCGTCGTTGATGCAATTTTCGAACATCGCCAGCACCACACGGCGCTTAGTCCCCGACCGAGTTTCTGCTTCGTCGCTGCCATGAACCTCTCCATCGCTGCGGCGCCGGTCACCGAAGGCCGGGGAATCACAGACAACCCGGCAAGCGACCTCCGGCAGTGCTGTCAGATCGCTGTCAGGTCCCGAATCGGGTTGCAGACATGGTCTATTCGTCACCGAAGTTTGCGCAGATTTCACAAATGCTGCACGACATTGGGTGCTGGACGATGTTCTCTGCGGAAGTGCTGACGGCGTCGCAGTCGCTGTCACAGGAACAGGAGTGGTGATCTGGGTTCCGGTCCGGCGAGTTCGATGAGGAGAAGGCCTTGCCAGGCGAGCTTTTCGATCTTTGTCCAGGATTGGGCGAGTCGGTCAAACGCCGCGTAAGAGGAAACGCGTCACCGGTTTGCTCGATGGTGTAGTGATTCATTCTCGGATGCGTGATCTCCGGCCACGTCGGTGACACCACCGTCTTGCGTCTCGGGACGTGAAAGTTGAAGCGAGTCAAACTGTCGCGTTCAGCAATCACGGCGTCGACGGTGGCGTCGATGTCGACTGTTCCTGCGGTGGTGATGTTTTAGGCGTGAGTACCTCGTGTCGTTGTACAGCAGGAGGTGTCGTCCTCGCGTCGGGGATTCAATGGTGTTGGGGTCATCAGATTATTGAATCCATGCACTGAAGAGGCGGGACAGACCGATGTCGGGTCGCGGCAGCGACGCATGATGATGAGCTTCTGCGTGAAGGGACTTCGTAGGAATGAATTTCTGAGACGATTGTCCTAGTACCGGGGCACGGATGAATCGAGTTTGTTTGTTCTCTGATGCTGGAGCTCTTCGGCGCGGCAGATGTGTCGGGGTCGCGGATTCGGGCGGTGGTGGCCGATGTCCGCAGCCTCGGGAAGGCGCGGGAGATCCAATTGGTTTCCTACATTTTTCGTCCGCGGTATCCGTTGTCGGTGGCGTGTGGATTCGGCATGACCCGGTTAGGTCGGTGCCGCATTTCGACCCAAGGGGTGGGTCTGCGGTGGTGCGTGAGGAGTTGATCGGGACCGACGAGCACACTTCGTCGTTCGGCGGCTGTTGGTGTTGATCGGGTAGGCCGAAGGTGGGGGCACGATAGTCGTTGTGTGTCTTTCGCTCGCACTCACATTCCTGGGTGCGTTCGTGCTTGCGGTGCAATTGACGCGCCCTACGGCCCGTTCATGATCCAGCCACAGTTTCGGGGGCAGAGTCGCTGCGCAGTTAGGTTGGCGGAAGGTGTGAAGGAGCGCAACGTGGTCACTGACCCGGTGCTGCACCAACTCGCGAAGCCAGCTGTCGTGGAGATGTTGTAGGCCGGGCTTAAATGTGTCCAGGGGCCTGTTATTGTGTCGGCCTAGTGTCGGGTATGCGGCGATTTCGTACAGGACTCATCACGGTAGTTCTGGTTGCTGTGTTCTCGGGCGATGCAGTGATTGCCTTCTGCGTACTCGACGAGCGTCGTGATCTCGTGGCGTTGACGGCGGGAGTGGTGGTCGACCATGTCACCTGTTTGGCACCGGAGGTCCTCGTTGCGGCGGTCCCTGAAGAGATGCAGTCTCCGGAGCCGTTGTCGGAGCCGCTGCCGCTTGCAGGCACGGTACCCGACAACTTTGAGTCGGCATCTGTTGTGGTGTGCTAATTCCTCGAATACGCAGACGATTTCAGCGTGGCGACGCTTTCGCGGACGAGTAGAACTGGGGACATGGCGCAGTTCGGGCGAGAGTCACTCACTTCGCCGTGGTTCGGTGAGTGTTCCGGAGTCCCGAGCGTTCCCAGACCTGTGGTGTGGTTGGTTGACGACGCGGGAAAGGCTGTCAGGGTTGCTTTTCCTGTTGATGGAACGTGTCGCCTTCCACTCCCAGAGGTGTACGAGGCACTGATGAATCTGGCGGTGCAGGACGAACGGATCTACCGTCTTCCACGCGCATTTGTGACGTCGGGGGATGCGTCGTTCCTGCAGCGAGGCTGATTGCCGCGGTAGTGTGCCGTGATTGGCCGACAGCTCGGCGAGCGTCGACGGAATGACGTGGGCCTCGCATGTGAACGGTTGTCGCGGGTGTATGAGTGTGGGGACCGGCTCGGTTCCGACGGGCCGGTCTCCACACGTCAGGTCACCATCCGCACGGTTTGTGGTTACTCTCGGCGGCGACAACCTCGCTCTGAACCCGGTTGGTCGATGCCGGTTGATCGGGGGGATGGCGTTTTCTCCTCGCGTGTGGTCCGGTGAGTGATTAACCGGCACCGCGGTGGTCCGGTGACCCGTTACTACCCGTCGTACGTCCACGCCTACCCGAAGCACCGGATCTGGTTCAGTGGCGGGCAATTCGATCGCGGCGTGCTCGATATCAGCGGCGTGCCCGCAATTCTGTCCGCTCGTTCCAGACATCGGCGCTTGGCACAACGACGCGGACCGCAACCGAACCCAATACGCCTTCAATGTAGCTCGCGGAGTGTGGAACAACCTCCACTCATTTCCCTCGTGCAGCGGTGTCAAGGAAGGACTCGACATCCTCCAGCCGTATGCGAGACAGCTCATCTTCCTCGAAGGCCGCGAATATTTGGCAGCCAGCTACCCCAACGTCGTCAACACCGCCGCACTGCACTGGCGGTGGGTGGATTCCAGACAACGGACGTGCAGTCTATTCCTCACCGAACTCGGATGGCGGACAACCGGCAAACGAAATCCCTACTGGCCACAAGGCAACAGTGACCCCATCGTAAAATGGGTCGAGGGACTCACCCGCTCAAGTATCGGCTGAAACAAACTCTGACCGCTATCGCCCGACTGGGAGTTGCGAACAGCATGTCGGTGCGTCTGACTGACCGAGCCCTTCCGTAGGTTCATACAAGGGTTAAGCTTCATCGTCGCTGGAAACCAACACATTCCACAGGTCTGCTTAACTTTACGGACTAGATATATGGGCAGCGGACGATGGGGCGCTCTGTGAGACGACCGCATGTAAAATCTCCCCCGACCTCACTGCGATGTTCGACAGCAACGATGACGTGAGCCCGTGTGAGTGCTCCGTACCACCTTGGAGGAACACGGTACCGCCACAGCTCACGGTGGTGACCAAACGATAGTCTCGCGTAACAGTGGGTCCATTCGAATTGAAATCATCCCTGTCGCAAAGTGGTCCGAGAATTGAGGGTAGATCCATCGGCTTGAATCCGGTCGCATAGATGACGGCATCGTTGAGGATGGTCTCTGTGAGCCCTGTAGGGCGGTGTTCCACGGTGACGCTCACGCCGACGGAGTTCTCGTGCGTGTCGACAATCGCAGACGCCCCGTGGACGAAAAGTCTGCGTGGACCCTGTACGCGTTCAGCGTATTCGATCGCATACAACTCTTCGATGAGTGGTAGGTCGACCGCGGAATAGTTGGTGCCACGATGGTACTTCAGCAGTTGCTTGCGCACGTGCGGTGCCGACGAGAAAAAGTCGTCGACTGCGACGGGATCGAATATCCGGTTGGCATACGGGCTGTCATCGGAAGGGCTGTATCCGTACTTGCCGAAAACTGAATGGACTTTAGCTTCGGGATATGTCGCATGAAGATAGCGAACGACTTCGGCCGCGCTTTGCCCTGCGCCTACGACGATAAAAGAATTGTGTCGAATCGGTGGCAGTTCAGCCAGGTCGAAGAGCAGGTTGTGACTGTGGAACTGTCGCGAAGTCGGTGTCACGCCGTCGGGGAGTGCGGCGGTCAGACCTCCTGCCATGACGATGTTGCGCGCTTTAAGTACGCGCTCTGAGTTGCCAACGGTCCGGACCTCGAAGTGATCACCCGCGGATAGGATTTCAACTGCGCGACTTCCATAATCGACGTCGGCGTCGACTTGATTGGCCGCCCATTCGAGGTACTTATGAAATTCGATCCGAGTGGGGAAGAATGTTTGGTAGTTCACGAAATGGTTCAATCTGCCGTGTTCTGCCAGATAATTCAGAAATGTAAATCGACTTGTAGCATTACGTTGTGTGACGAGGTCTTTCAGGAATGAAATCTGCATGGTCGTACCTGGAATCAGCATTCCGGGGTGCCAGCCGAAAGTTGGTTTCGACTCGACGAAGCGCGCTGTGATCCGGTTGTCCGACTCTTGCGATTCGTTGTACTCGCGAATCGCAATTGCCAGTCCTAGGTTGGACGGTCCGAATCCGACTCCGATCAGATCGACCGTACTGTCGTTCCTTGATCTCGAGTCGTCAAGATTTTTCTTCACTGGTTGACTCCTGCATTGGTGGCAGTATGGCGTTCTTCGATTGCTTTGGTTCGATCGGGAACGCGGAATTTGGTGGGGGAAGACATTGTTCGCCGACATTCATGCTTGAACCCGCTCGTGCGGGTACGGTGAAAAGTTCGGAACCGTTGGATAGTGCTTCGCATGCTGCGAGGTGCGAGCTAACAGGCCGGCCTGGTGGATAAGCGATGATCAAGTCTCCTTCGTTTGCAGAGACCTCGATCATGTTCGGAAATTGCGGTGGCTGTCGAAGTATGGGGGTGGAATTCTCCAGTAGGGTAAGCGCCGTGGCCAGGTTGTCTGCGGCAACGTTGTCAATTCCGATGGTTATCGACACCACGAGATGCCGACCAGCCACGCGAGGTACATGGATGCGATGCTCATGCCAGAGAGAATCTCGCACCCAAACAGGGGTATGTCCTTCCGGAACTCGAATATGCAATCGCATCAGGTCGGTCACATATTCGGCTGCTGGCAGTGGTGCGGGCACCACTCGGAAGTGGTTAAGGTCGTCCGGGCGGGCGTTGAGGCTCCTTGTCAGAGTTGATGAGGCCTGGAGTGACCGGTCAACTGCGACGGGACCGCTTAAGGCGGCGTCAGCCCGCGCGAGGTCGAGTGAAGCGAGGATTGGCCATGACGGCGACGTCGTATGGTGACGAAATATGCTCTGCTGCACTGCGGTACGAACATCGGTGTCGCCGATCACATGTATGTATGAGCCCTGCCGCATTGCCCTCATCGTCTTGTGCGCAGAGTGGACGATGAGCACCGGCCCTGGGCGTGCGCGGAGGGAGGCCGCAACTCGGGTCGGCGCTATCGAGTCGGTCTTCGGCGAGAAACAGTGAATGGCGGCCCAAGCGTCGTCGAGAACGATGGCGGTCGTCGGGGAGGCTTCCGCGATCAACGGAAGTACTTGGTCACAACGTAGGCGGTGTCCGTCGTAGGTTGATGTTGTGACAACTACAGCATCGAAGGGCTGCCCGGCGGTTGCTGCTCGTCGTAGAAGGTTGACTACCTCGCCGTAGTCCGGGCAACGATTCCCGGGTGCAGGTGGCATGGAGGTTACGACGGCGCCACTCGCCGCTGCCGCGAAATGCACTGACTGGTGCGACGTGTGGTCTATCATTACCCGGCCTGCGACCGGGACAGTCGCCGTAACCGCGATGGTGTTGGCGAGTGTTGTTCCCCCAGTGAGGAAGTGGGTGGCATCGACACCGAATGCTTCGGCAGCGAGTTCCTGTGCAGATTGCAGCGGGCCGCGGGGTCTAAAGAACGAGTCAAGTGCGGGTGCTGCCATGGAGACGTCGATGTCGGAAATTCTGTCACCGAACAGGTCTCGATACCGTTGGCTGACAGGGCTGTCCGTAGCGGAGACCCCACCCCACGGAACGGCGTGGAAATTAAGCGCCGAGTCTGCGAGGACCTGGATCAGGGCATCGGCCAGTGGCGTGTTCTGTTGCATGTTCATGCGCAACTCGCCCTCGATGACATGTCTGAATCAGTACTCGAGGCGAGTACACCACGCCAGGCTTGCAGCAGCCTCGCGGGCTCAATGCTTTCGCGGGCGTGGGCGGTGAGTGACACTGTCACCTCGTCGTCCACGGTAACGACTATCGGGTGGGGATACGCGTCGGCCGAACGAGAACCAAAGAGAATGCAGACATCTGCCACAGGCGCCGTGTTGACCTTTCGGCGACCGGCTCGATCATTCCAGGCGGCCCGGATCCCGGCATACGCCGCAGCAGGCGAGATGGCGGAATTCTCCGCGGGCACGAGATCACTGAGAGGGCCCAGCAGGGGAACATCGGAGCCGCTTGGTGCCCACTCGAGATCCACAGCGACGGTGCGCCCGAATTTTAGCTCGACTGCTCGGGCAAGTGTTGTTGCGTAGCGGGCCCGGTCCGCATTATGGAATCCGGCGATTCCGTCTCGGGCGGTGTGTTCATGTGGGCCACCGCTATCGAAGTGCCGCGGACGATCTATCAACAGGACATCCAGGTCGATCCCATTGGTTTCCATTTCCGGTGCGGCTAGCCAGGCGGACAGGCTGGGTGGGCCAGGTGTTCCGGTCTGCGGGGAATTGGTGTTGAGTGCGTCGATCAGCCGTGCGATCGAGCCGTGGTCAAGTAGTTGAGGTGGCGCAGCGACAGCGATGTAACCGTCGTTGTTAACCGCGATTGAGCATCCTGGGTGGCCATCTTGGGTGACAGCGGCTTTTGCCAAGTCGGCGAGGTTCGAAGCGTTTCCGTGATCTGTCACGGCGACCAGTGGTTCTGTGGTCAATCGTGCGCGGATAGTGCCTCGCCGCGATCGGAATATTCGCGTGCGCAGCGCTTCGTTGTCAACGGCAAGTTCGGCAACTATGGCGCGAATGGTATCCGGACGGTGCGGTGAAGTGCGCACGACCACCAGCGGTTCACTTGCCTTAGCTGTTGACCACCAGCGAGAGATAGGGGGCAATGGGAGCGCAATGTCACTTGCCACTGACTCGTCAACGTGTGATTGAGGGCGTTCGGTGTTGGTGCAATGCGTGACGAGATCAGCTACGGTGCGGTACTCGAACAAGTCTGCTGCGGTGCAGGATATACCGAGATCCTTTGCGCGCCGTGCAATGTCGACGGTTTGCAAGCTCGTACTGCCGAGAGCGAAGAGGTCGTCGGACGGGTGCACCGTGTCCATGTTCAGCACCTCGGCCACAATCACTGTGAGGGCTTGCTCCAGCGGGTTCGGAACTTTGACTGGCGTAGTTGGCGGCGTGACCTTAGGCAGTGCGTTGTAGTCGATTTTCCCACTGGGAAGCGTCGGCAAGGACGGAAGTTGAAGAACGAGTGCGACGGTCACCCCTGGCGGAAGCGCTCGCGTTGCCGCTCGGGCGATGTCAGTACAGTCCATGTCTTTGTCGCCGCTCACGTATCCGACGAGAATGCTGGTTCCGTTGCTGGTCGCGTCCGTGGCGACCGCGGCCGCGGACACGCTGTGCTCGGCGCACAGTGCGCTTTCGATTTCGTCCCTTTCGATCCGTACTCCGTTGATCTTGATGCGGTTATCGTTTCTGCCGAGGTAGGTCACGGTGCCGTCGGCAGCGCGACGGGCACGGTCACCGGTAGCAAACATGCGGGCACCAACGCGGAAAGGCTCGGCCACGAAAGCGCTGGCAGTTGCTGCCGGGTCTCCAAGGTAACCATGCGCCACACTGGGACCTGCGATGTAAACCATTCCCGTTACACCTGGGTGGGTCGGTCGGAGCCGCGCGTCGAGCACATAGACAGTGCAATCGGTGGGCAGAGTGCCGATTGCCGTCGTCGGGTCTCCCCGTCCGACGAGCCCCTCTATGACGTCACCTACGACCTCAGCGCAGCCGTAAGAACTGTGGACCGAACCAGGGGCTAGACGTTGCAGGTCCGTGAGAAGTCCTGCCGTTGGGGCGGAACCGGTCATCACCGCTCGAGTGAGCCTGCGAAGCGCTGTCGGGTTTTGGTGAGCAAGTGATTCCCACACTGTGGGGACAGCCATCAGGTGCTGGATTCCCGATTCGTCGATTGCTTTGCCAAGGACCGCAGGATCAGATCTGTCGCTGCGGGTGAGAACACGCAGGGTGGCTCCAGCAGTCAGAGTGTCTATGATTTCGGTGATTCCATCGACGAAGTTGATCGAACTCTTCGCTAGTCGAGTCTCGCCGGCGCGCAGCGGCCAGTATTTGGCACCCCAGCGCACACGTGCTGCGACGTTGCGATGAGAGATTGCAATCAGTTTGGGGCTGCCGGTGCTGCCGGACGTTGTGCCAATATAGGCGTGCGTATCCGGGATGACGGACCAGTGCTCGGATTCTCCGTCGTTCGAGGCAATCGCTGCATCCATGGGGTCGATATGTTGCCCGGACCAGGTCAACGCGTCGATGCGATCCCAGTTTGTCGGGTCGACTAAGACCGTTCGTGCGCCGGCGGTGTGTAGCACGCGATCGGTCCATTTTGTGGGATAGGCGGGGTCGAGCGGTATGCAGGTAATGCCAGCCGACCAGGTCGCGAGTAGACCGACGATCTGGGCGAGGCCTGGTTCGCATAATAGGGCGATCGGAGTGTGCGGACTTTCGGTCCTGCGTAGCCGCCGCGCGAGTCGGTGGACATAGTCGCCTAGCTGGCCGTACGTGACGGTGATATCTCCAATTTCAAGGGCTGTGCCATTTGGGTGGTTGATGCACTGTTGCCGAATGATTTCCGGCACCGTGTCCTCGCGGCTTTCTTGAGTATCCCCGTCCGTGAAGGGTGGACGTGGGCCACCAGCGAACGAGGTGACTACATCGTCAATACTTCGATCAACTGCATTAGCGAGCGCGCCCAGTGTTGCCACGACCAGATCGGCAAGGGCATTGGCTGTGGGTGGGGAGAGATGCGTGAGTCGATAATCGAGTTCGACAGTCATGTCATCAGAATTCGGACCAGTTTCGATCGTGATCCCCAACGCGAATTGACTTGTGCCATTGGATACCGAATTGGCGCGCACGGGCGTGCCGTTGAGTTTCCCGAGTCGACCGGGATTGTGACGGAGCGCTACCAAAATCTCGGGAGCACGGTAGTCGATCGAGCGTTCGCGCAGTCCTGCACGAAGAAGATCCAGATCGACGGACCGGAATTCGAGGGCGTCGTAGCAGGTCGCAGTGATTGCGCTGAGCAGGGATCCGAGGGGGATGGATGGGGCGAAGGCAATGCGCAGCGGTACTAAATTGCCGAAGTACCCCACCTGGTCCTTGGCATCATCCGGCCGGCTCACGACCGGTGTAACCAGTGCAAGGTCGGTTGCGCCGGTGGCAGCGTGCACTGCGACTGTGCACGCTGCCACTACAGCCGAGAACATCGACGCCCCAGACTGTTTGGCAATTGTTGCCACCTTTGCAGCAAGCGATCGATCGACAGCGCGTTGCACGCGCGCTCCAACCTCCGGGTTTCCCTCGCTCGTTCGGGGAAAAACTGGTGGTGGCGGATCGGCCCACACTCGGGCCGCTGCCGCTGCCGCTCGGTCGGTGACGGCAGTGCGGGGGCGGTAGTGCTTGCGGACATTGGTAGAGAGGGAGGGTCGAGTCCTTGGATCGTGATAATAGTCAGTGATGCGTCGCAGTAGCGCGGCCCATGAGTCATCATCGACCGCAATATGGTGCACGACGAAGGCCACCGCTGCTGCGCCGCCTGCCCTGGGGATCACTTCGGCTCGCCACGGAACTTCGGTGGTGAGGTCGAATGGTGTTGACGCCAAGTCGCTGGCGCGATGTCCCGGTTCCACAGCGGGTGAAGAGTCGTTCCACACGCGTATCGGCGGAATATCGTCCTGGGCTTGCCAACAGGGTGTGTTATCTGCCGTCACTGCAATGGTGGAAGTCAGTACCGAGAATTCACGCACCGCTGCACTGACCGCCTTCGCGAGCCGTTCCGGGTCGATAGCGTCATCGAACCACCACACGATCCCGATGGCGTGCACGGTAGATTGCGGATTCATCTGATGGACGGTCCACATGCGTTGTTCTGCGATGGTCAATGCCTCGGAGGGTAATCCGGGGTCATCGACCATCCCTGAAGAAGACGGCGCAGATACGCGCCGGATCCCCCGCAGCGCCAACCTTTTGTGGAATTCTTCATCGAAACCGGGCGTTCTCATCAATACTCTCCTTGCTGTGATTCTCGAACTCCCGGCTACGTCTTGCTAAGCGAGCGCAGGCTGTAGCTGATCGATCAGGTAATTCACAGATGAGGGGTTGGCCGTCAACAGTGCCCCTGCCAGATCTGTGGAAATGACGTGGAGGTTGTCCCCGAGTTCTGAAACGAGCGGCACCGCACGGAATTGCGTGCCCTCTGGATCACCCGGAGTGCTGACCAAGATGTGATCAGCGGTGCCGAGGCTGGAGAAGAGTTCAGGGGTCAGAGTGACGAAGCCATTGGCGGTGCCCCCGGCAGCCAGCTGAGCTACTTCGGGACTCAGCTGCAGACCGAGCGAGGTGAGGAAACGAGTAGATGGGTTCTCTTTTGCCGCAAGCAAATACAAGGTTCCGCCAGCGTACTGGCCGAATGCATAGGTCGAGTTCTTCAGACTGGGATTCGACGTAGCGAAGTCAGTTACTTCCTTGTTTGCCGCTGAGATTAGGGTATTGGCTTGATCTTCTTTGCCGAGCACCTTGCCGATGAGCCGCAATAGATCCTCACCGGAGTCTGCGAATGCGGCAGTGGGATAAATGATCGTCGGGGCAATGTTCGTGAGCTGGTCGTACAGGTCAACGTACGACTGTTGAGCCGTCGTCGCGAGGATAATGTCAGGTCGAGCGGCAGCGATTGTCTCCACATTGGGTTTGACGGAGTCGAGTGTCATAACGTCGGAATTCAGGGGCGGCTGGGTCCCGGGCCAGTTCTTGTCCGCGCTGGACGGATTCGCGACTGCGGCAACGACCGTTGCGCCTAGTGCGCTTGCCATTAGGGCGTCTCCTGACCCAAGCACGACTACTCGGGATGGAGTCGCGGGGACGGTCACCTCCCCCCGCGCATGTGTGACCGTCACAGACGAGTTGGTCGTCGGAGTATCGGTTTTGTCATCTGCTGCCGTCGAACCGCACGCGGCAGAAAAGACGGCAGCCGAGATGGCGATTGCGGTGAGAGGCAGCCACCGTCGTGACCGCAATCGCTGGGATCGAAGCTGGAGGTTCATCGTTGTCCTTCTGTATTGGAGGGTCGTCGTGCAGTGTCACGGACGAAATCGTGGAGCAGCGGAGCTATGACAGCCCAGCCCTCAGGGGTGGTCATGTGGTTGTGTGCTAGCGGTGTGTTCTGCACGTGTAGATGGTCACCGACACGGTTTTGCCAGCAGTGGCGGTTCTGGAGTTGCAGATCTTCTGTGATCCCGGGTGAATCGTCGGCGACGATCAACTGAGTCGGCACAGGATCGGTGAATGGAACTGGCTCCTCCATCATTCGGGAGTGCCGCAGATATGCCTCCCGCACGGCCTGGGCCAAGGTGCCGTCGGCGGTGCTGAGTGGCCCACCAGAGTCTGCGGCTGTGCCGAAGAACTCGGCGGCGGCATCCAGAATGGCCTCATCGGTTTCTGCTGGCACCCCAATCTCCGATTGGAGGTATGTATCAAGCAGCACCAACCCCGACACGCTGACGCCGCGGCTGCAGAGAGCGTTGATCATCGAGTAGGCGAGCTGGCCGCCGAAGGACCAACCGAGTAGGGTCACCTCGCGAATATCTCGCGCGGCGCAGTACACAACGAGTTCATCGGTGTATTGATCAACCAAGCCAGTTGCGGTGGTGACGGGTCGACCACCGCTCAATACAGGATCCTGCAGTGCCACCATGTTCCATGCCGGGGGCAGATGTCGCCGCAATCCGAAGAAGGGCCAACTGGATCCGCCCGCCGGATGTAGGCAGACCACCGTTGGATGTGTGGTCGACCCCGAGTTGATCTCCACGAGCACTCGATCAACCGCGGCACTACCGGTGCTGGCGATCTCTGAGACGGTAGAGCCACCGTAGATCCTGCGAAGATCGATCTGTCTTCCCAGGGCTGTGGCGGCGCGAGCCGCCAGTCGCACGGCTAGTAGTGAATGCCCGCCCAGGGCGAAGAAGTCGTCGTCACGGCCGATGGAATCGGCGTCCGCTTCGAGTAGGTCTGCGAAAACCTCCGCTACCGCAGCCTCGGCCTCACCTTGTGGTGGTCCACCTCGCCGGCGGCTCTGAAACTGCGGTGCCGGCAGCGCCGCAACATCGAGTTTGCCGTTTACTGTCAGCGGTAGTTTCTCAACAACGACCAGCGCCTCGGGGACCATGTATGCAGGCAATCGGTTTGCGAGAAAGGCGCGGATGCTCTCGGTGTCGACCTCGGCGTCGTCGACGATCGTGTAGCCGACGAGCTGGATCGCGCCTTGTGCAGAGTTTCGCGCAATCACCGCCGCACCTCGAACCTGTGGGTGCCGCCGAATCATATCGGCGATTTCACCGGGCTCGACTCGGTTGCCACGAATCTTGACCTGGGCGTCTGTCCTGCCGAGGTAGTCCAAACCGCCGGACTGATTCCATCGCACAAGATCTCCTGTGCGGTACATTCGGCGACCCGGCGGCCCAAACGGATCCGCCACGAATCGTTCCGCGGACAAGTCTGGGCGATCGAAGTACCCGCGCACCATCCCTGCGCCCGCCAGATACAGTTCTCCAGCCGCATCCGGCGCAACCGGGTGCAGCGATGAATTCAAGACGAGGGCTGTGGTGTTGGCGATCGGATGGCCGATGCACGACTCTGCAAACTCATCGAGATCAGCGCCCACTGCATTGATGGTGTATTCAGTCGGACCGTACAAGTTGTACGAGGCCAGTCCCGGTGTCCTGCGAATCGTTGACCACAGTGCTGCAGGGACGCCTTCCCCGCCGAGAGACAGAAACGACAACCCCTGCCATCCCGTAGGGTCGTTCCGATCGAATAGTCCGTGCTCGGTGAGAACGGTTGCGTAGCTCGGTGTCAGATCACACGCGTCGACGTCATGCTTACGGAAGTACTCCATGAGCCGATGCGGGTCGCGTCGTAGATCATCGTCAATAATGTGTACCTTTTGCCCGTGCAACAGCCAGAACAGCTGCTCCCACGATGCGTCGAAGGACAACGCGGTGGTGTGCGCGACGGTTAGCGGCCCGCGGTGCGCGTCCCGAGCGGCCAAGACCGGAGTGAAGATTTCACGCTCGTGGTTGTAGTACATGCTGGTCAGTCCCCGGTAAGGCACCTGGACGCCTTTGGGTCGGCCTGTCGAGCCCGAGGTGAAGATGACATACGCGGTGTGGTCGAGCCAAGCGAAATGCCGCTCACGGGGGCTGCGTACAGGCATCGTGTTGTTCGCATGCGCGATCCTCGCGGCGCGCACAGTTGCCCGGTCTATAGGGACGGTGATCGATTTGAACCTTTCTGGCAGCAGGTGATTGAGATCCGGTGAAACCAGGACGATGTCTGGGCGAGCTCCGTCGAGGATGTCGGCGATCCGTTCCGGTGGGTGCTTCTCGTCTACCGGAACGTAGGCGGCGTGAACGGCGAAGACTCCGAACAGCGCGGCCACCGTCAGCTCGTCTCGGCGCATCAAGATCCCGATCCGGGATTCCGGACCGGCACCTCTCGCGGTGAGCAGTGCGCCGATCGTCAGCGCTATCTCGCGTAGCTCGGAAAAGGTGACGGCGCGATTCTCTGCTACGACGGCGATCTCGTCGCGTGCGAGAACGGCCCGACGTTCGAGCAGGTCCCACACGGTGGCGTCCAGCTGCTCTCCCGTCAGGTTCGTGCCGTGCGCGCTGTCCGGCAGCGGCGCAGTTGTACCAGTCAAGTCGGCCAAGGTTTCGACGTGGCCGCTCGCGAGAGCGACAAGCACGGTATCGAATTCCGAGATGATCGTGCGGGCACGGTCGGCTGACAGTGCGGTGTGGTGATGCATGACGCGGACGGTGATTGTCCCGTCTCGATCGTCGAGCGCGATGGTGAGCGGGAAGTTGGTGGCATCGCGCAGCGCGGTGTCGGCAACGGTCAGGTGGTCGTGTAGGCCAAATGTGGCGTTCGCGGCCATCTTGGGATGGTTTTGGTACACGAAGAGGGTGTCGAAGAGCTGCGGCGGCACACCACGGTCGACCAGATCGGTCAGGCTCACGTACGGGCGCCGGAGTTGCGCTGCCTTATCAGAGTGTAGACGCGCACATGCATCGTCGATTGAGGTCCATCCGCTTCCGCTCAGGCGCGTGGTCACCGTATTGAACACTAGGCCGACAGCCCGGTCGATTCCGTCGAGGTCGGAGGGGCGTCCGGAAATCACGGTGCCGAAGCACACGTCGTCGGCGCCGAGAACCCGCATGAGTGTGGTTGCCCACGCCAGCTCGAACAGGGTGTTTACCGACGCGGAACGCCGCCGGGCTTGTTCGTGAACCTGGGATGTGACGGTGGCATCAAGGCGGTACTCGAACTCGGTGGCGGTGAGGGGGTCAATGTTGCGGGTGTCGTAACCGGGGGCAATGGTTGTCGGACCCGGTACGTCACGCAAGGCCTCGGCAAAAGTGTCGGCGGCGCTCGCGCGGTCCTGCTTCGCCAGCCATGCGTGATATGCCCGCATGGGGAACGGTTCGGCGGGTATGACATGGTCGACGGCGCTCTGGCCCAGTGCGGACGCCGAGGCGTCGCTTGTATCGGTGTGGGTGTCCAGTTCTGTGTAGGCGTCCAAGATCGCGCGTAGGAACAGCCCGCCCGACCAGCCGTCGAGCAAGATGTGATGAATAGTGAACGCGACACGCCAGAGTTGCCGGGTTGGCCGTGCAATGCATACGGCGGCAATGCGCATGAGTGGCGGCGAACCAGCGTCGAAAGGGCGGCGGAGGTGCTCTTCGAACACCTCGTCTGCGGCAGTGGCATCGCCTGCGATTTCGTGCACGTCAACGTGCACGGACGCGCCCCGCACGATGGCCTGAACCAGGTCGGTTCCTAGCTGGGCGAAAGCTGCACGTACCGATGGATACGTCGCAATTGCCCTGTTTGCCGCATCCTCCAGCCGAACCGGATCAAGGTCGCCGACGATGTCGATGACATTCTGCGTGGCATAGACGTCTGCGCCGCCAGACGACGCGGTGAACAGGTGAACAGCCAGTCCCTCTTGGAGTGGGGTCAACGGCCAGACATCGTCGAGTGCGCCGTAGCGCTCGGTGAGTTGTTCCCGTTCGAAGGGGCCAATGGCGACAAGGGGTTCTTGTGCAGGCTGCTTCGTCTGAGCGTGATTCGGGAGTGTCGATGCGCGCCGCACGAACGCTTCTGCCCATAGGTTGGGGTCTACCGGGGCCAGGGAACCGGTGAGTTGGAAGTCGATACGCCACCGGTCGTTGGAGCGGCTTACCACGCACCGACTGATCGTCTGCGAGGACGGGTCGCGAGGGAATGTTCCGACGAATACATGCAGTTCCGTGTGGGGCTCAGCACAATCATCGAGCATGCCGACTGTGTGCGGGCTGAGATCACGAACCCAGCCGTAACTCCGCGGGGCCGGCAGGCTGGGGATGCTTCCGTCGGTAAACACGAGGACGGGGGAGCGCCGCCTCATCGGCGCGAGGACCATCCAATCATCCGGACAGTCCCGGTCCGGTTCGTCGAGTATGAACCACAGCGGACTCTCGATCGTACCGGTCGCGTGGGCCGCAACCGCGTCCATGAGGCTACCCAGTACGAGTTCGTGCAGGGCGCCTAGGAATGCTGTCTGCGAATCCGCCGATATCTCAGCGCCACCGGTGCGGGGCGACGCGGAGGTCTGGGCGGCAGTCTCCTTTGCGAGGTCGAAAACATCCAACCAATCTTCGGCGACGTCGACGATTGCGACGTCGCCGTACTGGGCTGAGTCATGTGCCGCGATCGAAGTCGGCCCCTGCCAGGGGGCACCAGAGACCAGGCCCTGCCTGAGAACCTCGCTGGTTTCCGATCCCACCACCGCCGAGGGCAGCATGCACCACAGCCGTGCGTCGTCGGCGCCGGCCAGCGGAGAGCCGAACAGCTCGGGGGAGTCTGCGCCCGAAAACGTGGCGGCGACGGCTGCCAGAGCCTTTGCGAGCGGATCGACACCAGAGTCGATTCCATCGAGATCGACTGTCACCAGAGTGGGGGTCACAGTGGGAGCATTCTCGCCGGTGGGCGCCTCATCGAACGCGATAACGCTGTGGATCGGCAGGTCAGAGTGGAAGGCTAGTTGAGCCAGGTTACCGATGACGGTTCCCAGAATTCGGCGCGCGCTGGTTTTGTCCACGACAGAGTTGCGGAATAGCAAGGACACGCCGAGGTGATCGTCCTGCGTACGATAGATACCGAAAGTGAGAGGGAACGGCGCTGACATGTGCAGTGGTGGAGCGGATTCCGCGCGCACGCCGGCAATACCCAGGTCGATCGCAACCGGGGTGGTCGTGTTGACCATCACTTCGAGCAGCGGATGCGAACGGGGACCGGCGATATCGCGCACAAGGACGTCGATATCGGCATCCGAGTGGGCGATGTGGTCCCGGTATTGCTCGGTCAGTTCTGTGATCAGGTCACCGAGAGTGCGGTCCGTGCTCAGATTCGTCGGCAGAGGAATAGTGTTGACAAACACCCCGATCGTGTCCTTGAACCGCGATCCTGGTCGGGTGGAAACGGGCATCCCAAGCGCGAACTGGTCTCCGGAGCCGAAGTGGCGCAATGCGAGCGCGGCGGCCACCCAGAGCAAAACCAGCGGCGGGCAGGACCGTGCAGAGACGATGCTCTCGAGTGCCTGACTGAGCCCAGTAGGCAACGCGCGTAGTTCGAGGGTGCCAGAATCATCATTGCTATCGTCGTGCGCTTCGCCAGTGCGGTCGGCCCACGGAATGACGCTACGGTCGGCGATTCGAGGTAGCAGGCCGCGCCAGTATTCGAGAGTTGCGGTGCTCTGGCCCGGCCGATTCGAGGCGAGGGCGTACTCCCAATACGGCGCCAGCGCAGGCGGGAACTGGTCGCCGCTACCGGATCGGATCCGGTAGGCGCACCCCAGATCACCGAAAAACTGCGCATGCGATCCGGCGTCGAACGCAATGTGGTGGATGACGATGACCAGTGCAGTGAGAGTCGATCCCGAGACGACGACCGCACGCAGCGGAGCGTCAGTTTGCAGATTGAAGGGGCTGACCATCTGGGCGTGCGCGACATCGTCTACGAATGCTCGTTCTCCGAACGAATCTGCGTGGACGCCACGATGCCCAACCCGCGCCTCCAACGTGGGCATAACATGCTGTCGGACAACACCATCTGCATCAGCGGTGTAGGTAGTACGGAGTACATCGTGGCGCGCGACCACATCACCCACGGCGTCAGCGAGGTGGTCGGCGTTCACGTCACCATGGAGGATGAGAACGAAGGGCACATTGTAGGCCGCGGACGTCGGATCCAGGCATTGCGCAAAGTGCATCCGCTGTTGTTCGGGCGATAACGGCGCAACTCCGACGCCGTCGTCGCCGACCGGCAACTCAGCCAGTGCAGCGTTGTGCTCGGGTCTGCGATCAGTCAGACCCCGTTGTGCCAGTGCGCGATTAAGGGCGGCCCGCCGCGATTCATCAAAGGCCACAATCGGGTCCATTCGGACGGCGCGCGATTATCCGGCTGTCTCGAAGAGATGTATCGCCGCGCTCAACCATCAGGGCGATCGCCTCGTCGAGGAAATCGTCGATGTCGGCCCCGAGCGCCGTGATTTGCTGACCCATGCCAGTTCGCTTGACGCGTTCACGGACATCGATCAATGTCATTTTGGGCGCATCCGACACTGGTGGATGCGCGAGATCGTCCACCCGGTCTACGATTTCCAAGCCCGCGGCTTGTAACCGAGCCACGATGTGGTCCGAAGGGTGCCGACGCATCGTGAAGGGGACCTGAACCAACTGCTCGCGCCACCGCGGCCGCTCCGCCACTTCGCGCAAAATCCCGAACTGCCCATCAGGTTGGTCCGCGGCATGACCTGCGTTCCACTGCAGCACCACTTGACCGCCTGGTCGCAGTGCCTCGACAAGTGTGTCCAGGAGCAGGTCGATCTTCCTGACCCAGTGCAACACCCAAGAGGAATGAATCACGTCGAAGGTGCGGGGAGAGAGAATTAGTTCGTTCGCATCCGCCTGGACCACTTCGACACCGGCGGCGGCGCATCGTCGGGCTGTTTCCTCGACCATCGATCTCGAGTAGTCGCAGGCATAAACAGCGTATCCGCGGCCGGCCATTTCGTAGGCAATCTCGCCGGCCCCGCAGCCGATGTCGGCGAACGCGAGCCCACTCGCGTCGAATTGCCCGTTCTGTGTCAGCTTGTCCTGCTCGGCCAGAGCGATTGCTGCGAGAGCTGACCGAACCTGATTGCCGTTGACCGTGGCGTAGTCGGCGGCGGACCAGCCGGTGGGATCGGACACATCGATCGTCGTGGCTGAACTGCCGGATCCGTTGTCAGGGAGTGTCATTCTGCTGCCACCTGCGAGTCGTTGTTGGTCGACACGGAGTCTCGATCGAGTTGCTCGAGTTCCTCCTCGGACATTTCGAGCACTTCTACGAACACTTCGGCGACCGCGCGGATGTGTTCGGCATCAGAGGATGTCGCTTCCAAGTGGGTTGCGAGTGCACGCGGAGTTCTCGCCTTGAAGATGTCGGAGACCGTGATCGATTCGGACTGCAGAACATCTCGGAGCCGTGCGACAAGAGAGGTGGCGAGAACGGAGTCCCCGCCGATATCGAAGAACTCATCGCAGGCACCGACACGGTCGCCTCCGACGACGTCTCCGAACAGCGAAGCCATGGCTTTTTCGAGCGCGGTCTCAGGTGCAACGTAGTCGTTGTTCGAGAGTCGCTGGTGGACTTGACGTGCGATTGCTGCACGATCGATCTTGCCGTTCGAAGTACGGGGGAACTCGTCAACCACTTCGAGAGTCGTCGGGATCATGTAAGTGGGCAGTCGGTCGGCGAGGCTGGCGAGAATCCGGTCCGGAACAGTGGCATCCTGCAGTGCGACAGGGGTGACGGTTGCGGCAAGTCGTCCCGCGATTACGGTGGCGACAGCGTTGTCGATTGTGGGGAGGGACCGCAACGCGGCCTCGATCTCACCGAGTTCGATGCGGAAACCGCGAACCTTCACCTGATCGTCGCGACGTCCGAGAAACTCGATTGTGCCGTCCGGCCAGTATCGAGCCGTGTCGCCGGTGCGGTACCAACGAAGGCCGCCGTATTCGACGAATCGTTCGGCGGTGCGCTCGTCATCGCCGCGGTACCCAGCAGCAAGGCCCGCGCCGCCAATCCACAGCTCGCCACTGACCCAGTCGGGGCAATCCTGCCCTCGATCGTTGACAATCCGCGCCGCAACCCCGGCAAAGGGCTTTCCGAACGGAATCGAATGCCACCGGGGATCGATGTTTGCGCCGTCGACTTCACATACGGTGTGGTGAATCGCTGTCTCGGTCGCGCCACCGAGACCGGCGAGCCGCGCTTGCGGCGCTGCCTCATGCATTCGGCGAAGCAACTCTGGGCGGACCCAGTCACCGCCGAGGATGACCACTCGAACCGATTTCGACCAGCCTGGTAGCTGAGTTCCGCCGGCCAGAACGACATCGAGCACAGCAGGCACGCAATACAACTGCGTGACTTGGTGTCGGCCGATCAATTCCGCGGCGGCGTGGCCGTCGCGGCGAACCTCTTCAGTGACGGCTACGGTGGATCCCCCGACCGCGAATAGCCCAAGCGTTTCCTGTACCGATAGATCAAACTCTAGGGCGGACAGCGCGATTGAACGGTCAGTCGCATTGAGATCGAACATACGGTTCATGGCGGCGAGGGTGTTGGACACCGCCGCGTGGGGAAGCTCGACGCCCTTCGGGTCGCCGGTTGATCCCGAGGTGAACATCACGTACGCAAGCGCATCCGGATCGGGGAAAACTGGTGTGACCGGGGTCTGGCTCCGGCCGAGCTGTTCGAGCTCGTCAATGCTCATGCGGACTGGAACGTCAGCGCCGTCCAGGGCGGACCCAGCAATCTCGAGTGCGGCGCCAGCGATGTCGTACATCCGACGGATTCGAGCCGGAGGTTGATCGTGGCCGATGGGGAGGTAGGCAGCCCCTGTCGCGAGGATCGCGAGCACTGCCACGATCTGATCGGCTCCCTTGGGTAGTCGGATGGCCACAACGTCGCCGGTGCCGATACCACGCTCACGGAGTCCGGAGCTGATGGTCAAGGCCTGTTCGGCGACCTCGGCATACGAGTGGGAGACGTCGTGTTCGTCGACAATTGCGATCGCGTCGGGGTTCAGGTCCGCATTGCGGAAGAATCCCTCGTGGATCACCAGATCGCCCTGCGCCCGGTCATCTGGGCCGGTATTCGTGTGCTCTCTGACGGCTATCTGTTCCGGCGGTGTCGGTTCATTGAGCGTGAAGTTCCAATCGGCGTTATCGCCGACCAGGCGGTCAATCACGTCACGATGACGGGTGAACATCGCGTCCATAACGCCCGGAGGGAATGCCTGTTCTCGAACGTCCCAATTGGTCAGCAGGCCGCCGTCGAGTTCGACGACCTGTGCATCGAGGACGACCTGCGGTCCTTGAGACACAATCCATGTCGGCCGGCCAAACTCCTCGGTCACGCTGGGGCGGAACAACTCTCCGAGATCGAGACCACTTGTGTAGACGACCGGGGCGAGTAGTTGACCCCCGCGGTGGCGCCCCAGATCCCGCAACACATCAAGCCCTGGATATGCCGAATGCGACGCGTATGTGTGCAACCGACGTTGGAGATCGCGGATCAGTTCCAAGAAGTTCTGATGTGATCCATCCACTGCGAGCATGATGGAACTTGAGAAGTCACCGCTGAGTAGTTCGACATCGGAGTGAGTAGGTTCGCGGTCGAACAGCGGAACATTGAGTAGAAACTCTCGATCACGGGACCATCCGCTGACGATGTGTGCGAAAACCGCTGCCAAGACGACTGCCGGAGTAACCCCGTACCGATGTGATCGTTCGATCAGCGTCTGTTTCGCTGCCGCGTCGATCCAGTGATTGCAGCGGATGGTGTGATGCGGATTTTCACGTTCGTGTTCTGGCACGATGGGGAGTGTCGGGGGGTCGGGCAACTCGTCGAGATGTTCACTCCACCACTGTCGGTCCCGCTCACGTACCGCACCGGTAAGCGCAGGTTTGTCTGCTAGGTAGCGCCGATACGAGTAGTCGATGGGTGGTAGATATTCCTTGTTGCCACGGTAGATCTCGGCAAGGTCGGCCATCAGGATGCGATAGCTCAGAGCATCCGCAGCGAGCATGTCAATATCGACATGTAGCCGATGCTTCCCGTCCGGCAACAACGTCAGCGTGAAGTCCGCGACCTTTCCCACATCTGCGGGCATTCGCTGGTGAGTCTTTTTCTCGCGCAGGCACTCGAGTTCCAGGGCAACTGTGTCCGCATTTTTCTTGCGAAGGTCGACGACGGTGAAGATCTCGGACTCTGCGTGCGTCGGCACCCGTTGGTATCCGTCGTCATCGAACACCGAACGAAGCATCACATGACGCTCCACGAGAGCAGCAACTGCCGTACGCATGCGATCCGGGTCGACCGACTCTGACCCTGCGCCCGGGCCGTCGAACTCGGCGTAGAGGTGAGCTGCGACCCCGCCGAGCTTTTGGTCATCGCGGCGCCCGATCCAGTAGGCGTGTTGCATAGTCGCCAACTTGAATCGCTCGTGATCGTCGGCTGTGGGGGAGCTTTCGACGTCCGGGGTCGCGGAGTCGTCGGGGCGGGACGAGGTGTCGTCGGTGATGCGAACCCGCGACTGCAGTAGGTCGTGCCACGCCTTGATAGTGGGGTCGAGTGCGAAGTCGGCGAAGACCACTTCGATGCCATTACGTCGCAACTCGGCTGCCAAGTTGATCATCTGAATCGACTGCAAACCACACTCGATCAGGTTGTCCTCGAGCCCAACTTCGGCCACAGGCAAATCGAGCATTGCCGCAGCAGTCTCGCGTAGCTCGGTCAGAGTCGGCACGCTCACACTCATCGCTCCTCGTAGGCGGGGGTGGGCGCGGCGGTTGTCATGCAACTCGTCGCCGATCACCCACAGGGAAGGTCTTGACTCTTGGTTAGCAAAGCCTAAGCTCAGTCAACGTAGAGCGAACCGGACGGTCATGTCAACGGCTACGAGGTCAATAGCTTTCGTGTTCGTCGACCACAAACATGCGACGGAGGGGCAATCGAGTGAACGAGGCAGCGGCCAAATGGCCCGAAGATTTCGCTGAGCGATATCGGGCCGAGGGATATTGGCAAGGAACGACTTTCAGCGATTTCTTACGTGAACGAGCGCATAACTTCGGAGACACAACCGCCATCGTCGACGGCGTCAACCGCACAAGCTATGCGCAACTGAACCGCCAGGCCAGTGCGCTCGCGGGCGGGTTGCGCGAACTCGGCATTGAACAAGGTGACCGTGTCATCATTCAGCTGCCCAATTGCGGAGAGTTCGTCACCGTTTGGTTTGCGCTTCAGCGACTCGGCGCAATCCCGGTGCATGCTCAGCCCGGACATCGGCGTGCGGAGATCGCACATCTAGCACGAATGACCGAGGCCGTCGCCTACGTAACCACCGATCTGATCGGCGGATTCGACCACCGTGCGCTCGCCGCCGGGGTTGCGGATTCCTACCCGTCGATTCGAGCCGTTCTGGTGGTTGGCGATCTCGGCGAATACAGGGGGGATTCCCGATTTTTCTCTTTTGCCAGTGTCACCCACGGCGATGAGACCGGAGGCCTGACAGGTCACCTGGTGACAGGTTCGGTGTCCTCGTCCGATGTCGCTCTACTGCTGTTGTCGGGGGGTACGACCGGGATGCCCAAGCTGATCGCGCGCACGCATGACGACTATCTGTACAACTCGCGAGCCGCCGGCGAGAGGTCTCGACTGGACCCGTCGAGCATCTACCTCGCCGTACTGCCCATCGCATTCAACTTCACCTGGAACTGCCCAGGCATCCTCGGCACTTTCTACGCAGGCGGGACGGTCGTGCTATCCCAATCGCCTGATCCCGCGCACTGTTTCGAGCTGATCGAACGTGAACGGGTCACCATGACGGCGATCAATCCACAGTTGGCGCCTGCCTGGCTTGCCGAAAAGAGCTTCACTAACCGCGACTTGTCATCGTTGGAGATCCTCGAAATTGGTTCTGCGCGTTTGTCCGATCACACGGCCAGAGAGATCGTTGCGAACTTCGACTGCAAACTCCAGCAGATCCTCGGAATGTCTGAGGGGCTTTTCTGTGCCAACCATCTCGATGATGACGTCGATATCCTCTGCAGCGCACAGGGAGTCCCAGTGTCACCGGCCGACGAGGTCCGGGTCGTCGACGAGAACGGCCGCGAAGTTCCCAACGGTGAGGCCGGTGAATTGACCACTCGCGGGCCGTACACCCTGCGAGGCTATTGGGGTGCGGCGGAACTCAATGACACCGCGTTTACCCCAGACGGATTCTATCGGACCGGGGACCTTGTCCGACAAAGCGATTCGGGTCACCTCACGGTTGTCGGTCGCATCAAGGAACAAATCAACCGCGGCGGGGAAAAGATCGCCCCGGCCGAGGTCGAAGGCCACCTAATCGCGCACCCGACGATAGAGACCGTCGCTGTGATCGGACTACCCGATAACACGCTGGGCGAACGCACCGTGGCAGTCGTGGTCACCGACGGCAGGGCTGCGCCAACCCGTCGCGAACTCTCTGTGTTCCTCGCCGAAGCTGGGCTGGCGGCGTACAAGAGCCCGGATCGCGTGGTGCGCGTCGACACCATGCCGCTCACCCCACTCGGCAAGATCGACAAGGGCGCGGTCCGCCGGCTACTGGAAGCTGATACTGCGGCCGCAGTCGTGAGCCGATGACCGCGCCCCGGCTAGCGGACTTCCTCAGTAGATCGGCGCGCACGGCACCGGCCAGGGCGGCCATCGTCGCCGACGGCAACTCCCTCAACTATGCCGAATTACTCCGGCGCGTCACCGACGTAGCTGGTGCCCTCACCACTGGTGGAGTTGAGCGTGGGTGCCGTGTCGGCGTCTACTTGCCGCGATCGATCGACGCCATCGTGGTAGTTCACGCCGCAGTCCGAGTCGAGGCGGTCGTCGCACCACTCGACGTTCGAGATCCGGCCACGCGGACCGCGACCCTAGTGTCTGGCGCGGCCCTCGCCTGCATCGTCACTGATGCTGCCCATCTCCCGTCCCTGCGGGATGTGGGTGTCGACTGGCCCGCGGTCAAGGTTGGTTCACTCCTGTTGGCCGTCGACCCGGACGCCCCAGCCCCCGATGCCGAGGATGGATATCTACTTTTCACCTCCGGGAGCACAGGCGTCCCCAAGGGGGTGTTGCTGTCGACCGCCGCAGTCGCCAATTTCGCAGCAGCCGCCGTGGAGGCTTTCGGACTCACCTCGGTCGATCGAGTTGCCGCGCAGTCCGCACTGACATTCGATCTGAGCACGTTCGATATTTTCTCGGTAGCCGCCGCTGGTGCTGCTCACGTCCTAGTCCCCGACTTTCTCAAATCATTTCCTCAGGATCTCGTGGAATGGCTCGGGGACGAGCGGATCACCACGATATATGCGGTCCCCACGCTGTTGCGGTCAATCACCGATGCAATAGCCAGCCCCAGCGGCGTGCAGGCCGATGCGGGTCATACGGCGCTACCAGCGTTGCGCACCATCGCTTTTGCCGGAGAGCCGTACCCCGAGCGATCCCTCGCCGAACTGTTGACACTGTTCGGCACCGCACGACTGCTCAACCTCTACGGTCCCACCGAGACAAACGTGTGCACTATCGAGTTGATTGCTGCGAATTGGACTCCGGATCATCGACTGTCGATCGGGCTTCCCTGCGCTGGTCTGGACGTTTGCCTTGTTGACGACGACCTCACGCCCACTGACGGAAAAGGGGAACTGGTTGTCGCTGGACCGTCGCTACTTCGGGGGTATCTGATCGATGGGATTCTGCATGACCCAACCACCTCTATTATGTTCCCGGACAGGGTAACTCGCCGCTCCTATCGTACGGGCGATATCGCCTCGCGGGGCGCTGACGGGCGGTTCTACCTGCACGGCCGACGGGACGCCCAGATCAAGAGACGTGGCTATCGAATCGATTTGGCGGGAATCGACACGCTGGTCGGCGAGGTGAACGGGGTGCGCGCTTGTGTCACTGTTTCCACCGGACCCGATAACCAAGTGGTGCTGTTTGTTGAACCAACCAGTGACGGAGAGGTAACCGTGCTGTCCGATGTACGGACCGCCCTGCACCGATCGCTACCCGTGCCGCATTTGCCCGATCGAATCACCCTAATGACATCGATTCCACGGAATTCCCGAGGGAAGATCGACCTACACCAGGTCCGGTCCCTCGCTAACGACATCGACACCCAACGAGAGGACACCATCGCATGAGCTCTAACATCGACAGCCCCTCCGCTCCGAGCCTCGACGCAGTGTGCACCGTAATTGCCCAGGCCGTGAGGTCACCGGGAGCGGAGCCGACAGTTGTGGGCGCTGATACCGAACTGTTGCTCACCGGGCTCCTGGACTCGCTGACCGTGGTGAAGATCGTTGCGGAACTGGAGCGGCTGGTCGGTGGCGAACTGCCGCAAAGCCTTGCCGTGGCACGAAACTTCCGGACTCCTGCGAGTCTGCATGCGGCGCTGACTCGTGAACTGACGGAGAGCACACGATGACCCGGGGAACAGCAGTTGACGTGGACCATTCGGCGCTTACCCGCGAGACCGCCACTCTCGCTGCAAAACTCGCACCGGAGATCGCCGAGCTGCCCATTCGGGCAGCCTGGCGCCGACTGGTTGCGCTCCCCCCCGTCGCTGCGATGATGCGTGACTCCTTGCAAACTGAGCGTCCCCAAGGATCCATCATCGCCGCCGTCGCCGTCATCGAAGGGCTCGGCCGCGGGGGAATTGAACCGGGCCTGTGCTACGCGTTGACATCGCAGCTGTTCGGCATTCAATGGCCGCTCAGCAACCTCCGCGCGCTTACTGACGACCAACGCGCCGGAATCCTGGACGGTTCGATTATGCTGTGCCATGCCCTGACCGAAGAAACAGGGGGCAGTGACCCATTGTCGATGGGCACCAGTGCGGAGCCCCATACCAACGATACGTATGTACTCAGAGGCCGTAAGACCTACGTCACGGCAGCACCAGTTGCTGACCTAGCCCTCGTATTTGCACGAACTAGTCCAGGCCGGCACCCTTTCGCGCTCACCGCGTTCCTGATTCCCACCGATACCGCCGGCATCGTCCGAAGCGAGCCATTCGCTAAGCGAGCACTACCTGCGGTGCCGATGGGAGCACTCGACTTCACCGATGTGGTCGTTCGTGCGGATGAGACGGTAACCGCCGAGGGAGCTGGGCTCGCATTCCTATCTGTCACCACGACATGGGAGCGCGCGCTGTTGATGAGCTACGCCATCGGAGTTATGCATAACGTCCTCGACCGTGCCACTGCGTGGGTGACCACACGACGGCACTTCGACCGTCCGATGGGAGCCAGTCCGCTCACCGCGGCGCGCATTGCAGACATGGCGGTGTTGGCTCATCGCGTGCGAGCCTTGGTAACCAACATTGCGGCAAGACTCGACGCCGGAACCAGAGCCAGTGCGCTCACCACCGAGGCAGCGATGGTGAAGATCTCTTGTGCGCAGGACTTGCTGGAATTCGAGACCCTCGCCGGCCAATTATTCGGTGCCCGTTCGGTTATAGCCGATTCAGGTTTTGCTGTGGACCTGCCCGGAGCGCTCGCGTCGTCGATCTACGCGGGAAGCAACGATCTGCTGCGGATTGCCATTGCCCGAGAGCTGTCCTTACCGGTGGAGAACTGATATGCCGAACCCGACAGACTTGGAAGACCGTAGCAAGTCATCAGTCGAATCCGATAGCGGACTTCACGCCGCACGAGCACAGGTTGGGCGGATAGGTCCACGTCTGGCCGAACTCGCCGACGCTGTAGATCGCGGCCAGACCAATCCCAAAGCGGCGTACCAACTGATCGCAGAGACCGATTTGTCGGCTGTATTGGTACCCGTTGCAGATGGCGGATACGGGCTTGATTTCGCCGACTACACACTGTTGCTGGCCGACCTTGCCCGGTACAACGGGGCCGCCGCGCTGGGCTTCAATATGCACAACGTCGCGATAGGTAACCTCTTCGATTCGGAGGCGGGTGGTCTCTCTGCCGACTCCGCACGCTTCCACGACTGGGTCGTGAGCGAGGTAGTACGAGGTGCGCTTTTCGCGTCCGCATCTTCGGAACCGGGCAACGGAGCTCGTCTGCGAGGGCTGTCTACGACCTACCGGAGAGAGGGGGACAACTACGTCATCGACGGCCACAAGTCGTTCGTTTCGCTTGCCGGAGTTGCTGACTACTACGTTGTCTCGGCCAGGCCTGCCGACACCGACTCGGACTTCGAAGTATCGCATTTCGTCGTCAAAAAAGACGATCCGGGCGTGGAGTTCACGTCCGACTGGGGCGGCAGTGCGTTGCGCGGCACTTCGACAGCACAAATGCTGCTCAATGGAACCATCGTTCCGCAGGAACGGCTCTACCTCGGCGTCGAGGGGATGTCGCTGTTCAAGGCAATCCGCGATCCGCACTGGATGGCAGCAGGATACCTGGGGGCCTACCTGGGACTCGCCACCGCGATTGTCGATTTTGTCGCCGACCATCTAGCTCGCGATACCCGACGGCGCACCGACATCGCTCTCACACAACAATTCGGCACCATGATTGTCACGTTCGAAGCGACTCGATCGTTGGCGTATCGGGCAGCACAAGCAGTGGCCGAGCATACCGAGGACGCGAACGCCATGATCTATGCCGCAAAGCACCATCTGGGTACCAGTGCACAAGCTCTCGCGAGCGATGCCGTCCAGGTGACAGGTTCGACGTCGATGGCCTTCACCGCGCCGATGCAGCGACTGCTCCGCGAAGTGCAGTTCTGCTCGATCATGCCAGCCACCCCGAGTGCCTGCCTCGACTACGTAGCGCGGGCGCGACTGGGAGACAACATGCTTGACGTGCGAACCCAGGCTTGGTGAGGTCTATGCCCACCATCGACCACCCGTACGGTGACATCGAGTATCAGCGCTATCCAGGTAATGAGGCGCTGCCTACAGCGGTGTTCCTGCATGAGGGCCTTGGTTCCATCGCGCAATGGGGACGACTCCCGGCGCTGTTCTCCAAGCTCACATCAATGCCTGCGCTTGTCTACTCCCGACACGGCTACGGAGGGTCTGGGGGAACACGAGAGCGCTCAGTCGACTATCTTCACCACGAAGCCCTTGAAGTCCTTCCCTCGGTGTTGGACGCGCTCTCGATCTCCCTTGGCCCGGTCCTTGTCGGACACAGCGACGGTGCCACCATCGCTGCAATCTATGCCGCTACGCACGCCGTGACCGCTGCGATATTAATCGCTCCCCACATAGTGGTCGAGGAATGCACCCTCGACGGAATTCGCACTGCCCAAGAGAGATTCGATGACAACATCGCGGCTTCGCTCGCCCCGTTCCACGACGACCCGGCAGAGTTGTTCGCTCATTGGGCTGATGTCTGGCTCTCCCCGCAATTTCGGAGCTTCGACGTGACCCCACTTCTGCCCTCGATCACTGACCCTGTGCTGGTTATGCAGGGGGAAGCGGACAACTTCGGTTCATTGCGTCAGGTGGATCTGGTGCAGCAGCACGTGAGCGGCCCGGTTCGGACCGTCGTCCTTGCAGGCATCGCACATCATCCGCACCTAGAAACCCTGGAGGAGACATCCGAACACCTCAGCAAGTTCGCCACGGAGGTAACCTCCGGACACGGATATCCATGTTGAGAAGATTCGACGCGGTTCCTATTGTGGACCGGACCGCCCTGCGTCGACTCAGCGCTCCCGCTGCCAGTTACACGCGTGTCGCGACAGTTCTGCAAGTTATCGCGTCCGCACTGTCGGTGGTACCCCTGTTCGGGATCTGGCTGATAGCCGATGCGGCGTTCGAGGCGCACTTCGCTGGCACCGAGGCAAGGGGCCGAATCTATATGGGTATCGGACTCGTGTGCGGAGCGGCGATCGTGGGGTTTCTCCTGACTTCGTGCGCATACTATGCGACCCACACTGCTGATCTGCGGGTGCGCCGGTCGGTTCGCAGTTCGGTCGCTGATCACCTCGGGCGACTCCCGTTGGGCTGGTTCGATTCCGGCGCTTCCGAAAAGGCGCTCGCGACGTTAGGAGAGGATGTCGAGGCCCTGCACTCAGCGGTCGCACACGGACGCCTAGAACTCATCCAATCTTTTGTAGCACCAGTCATTGCGGTGGCGTGGTTGCTGACTGTGGACTGGAGACTAACACTGATCATGCTGATTCCGATCGGAGTCCACTATATCGTTCAGCAACGAATCATTCTGCGGGCACAGTCTTTCCAAGCCCAACAGGGCGCTGCGATATCGGCTCTCGTGTCTGCTGCGAACGAGGAAATGCGTGACGCGGTCACCCTGCGAATCACAAGTGCTGCGACGACCGGTGCCACCCGACTGCTTACCGCGCAGAGGAAGCTCCACCAAATCATTGTTGACTCGCACCTGGAACAGGAGTCACGCGGATCCAAGATTGCGGCTCTCACAGACCCGGTTTTTGGGCTCTTTGTCGCGCTCTTTGCAGGGTATTGGCTCATACAGGACACCCCGAGACCGCCAACAGATCTAGTGCCGTTCGTCGTCGCATCCGTCATCGTGGCCGCGGCACCGTCTGCGATCACTCTGGCGCGCTGGGGTATTGTCTCGGCAGCAACGGCAGCTACCCGCATTGAAGGTATTCTTGCCGTGATCCCGCTCTCGGTTTCTGATCGTCCGCTCCGGCCAGCCGGCGATGAAATTCAGCTCACCTCAGTCACTTTCGGGTACGGGGTAGACCCGGTACTCTCCGATATCACGTTGGGGATAGAGCAGGGATCGTTCACGGCCATCGTCGGACCATCCGGATCGGGAAAATCCACTATCTGCTCGCTGATTGGCCGTCACCACGATGTCACACAAGGGCAAGTGACCATCGGCGGTGTCGATGTCCGAGAGATCGACCCTGCACATCTCAACCGCACAGTCGCGCTCTTGCCGCAACAGGCCGTACTGCTACGTACCACCGTGCGAGACAACATCCGACTCGCACACCCGGACTCCGACGATGCAGTGGTCGTCGCAGCAGCACGCACCGCCAACATTCACGACCGTATCCTGGCGCTGCCGCAAGGTTATGACACTGTGGTCGGCGACGACATCACTTTGTCCTCCGGGGAGTGCCAGCGCATTGCGATCGCGCGTGCGTTGGTGTCAAATCCGCGCATTCTGATACTCGACGAACCGACTGCACATGTCGATCCTGAATCGGCCATTGAAATCCACGCCGCGCTAGGCGAGATCGTCCGTGACCGCACCGTCATACTCATCGCACATCAACTCGACTCAGTCGTCGGCGCCGATCGAATTGTTGTGGTCGAAACCGGCAACATCACAGCCACAGGAACACATTCCGAATTGATCGAAACTCCGGGCGTATACCGAGAAATGTGGGAGGCTGCCCCGCAGCCGGGGAGGCAGCCAGCATGATTGGACAATTGCTTGCGGTTCTTGACCGCGACACCGTTCGCGGGTATCGCGCGCAGATCCGGCGCAGCGTGGCCTACGCCGTACTGGAAGGCCTGGCTGTAGGTCTCACATTGCCGACCCTAGCGGCCATCATCGAGGGTGATTCCGAAGCCTCCACACGATGGCTAATCTTGCTCGCTCTCGCCACCGCCTTGGCTCTCGCAGCGCACGCGTGGACCGTCCAGAAAGGCACGCGAGCAACATTCGATGCCATGGCGGCGGTCCAGGTTCTCGAAATCGAACACCTGCGCACACTCCCGCTCGATTGGTTCACTCCATCACGTAATGCCGAAGTTCTTACACTGTTGTGGCCCGGCGCTATCAGCACTACTCGAAACATTCTGCTGAACCTGGCCGCGCTTGCGCGCGGGATAGTCACTCCCGTGATAGTCGTCGTCTTCGCCGCGCTCGTCAGCCCCACAGCAGCTGTTGTCATGGGGATGTCAATCCCGTTGCTCTACCTTGTGCATCGTGTCACCACACGTCATCTAGAGGCTGCTGAGCACGTCGACCATGCGGCTAATACCGAAGCGACTGCGCGCATCATCGAGTACGCCGAATCGCAAACGACGTTGCGGTCCGCAGACCGGAACAACCTGGGGATGGCGCTACTGACCAGTGCGCTCGACGACCTCGACAAGACAGCTAGGCGTGGTGTCAGGTCGGAGATCGCGGCGCGGACGGGGTTTGGCACCGCCGTGAACATCGCAGTTGCTGCGATCGTCTTGGTAGTGGGGATCAGACTGCTCGATAACCCGACTGATATCGCCACCCTTATTGCGCTGTCAACGCTCGCGCTGCGGTTCGCCGAACCCGTCATGACTGTTGCCGCTGTCGCTCGCATGTTGCGCACTTCCTCTGCGACGGTGACACGTACGGTCGACTTTCTGACGACCCCCTCCCTGTCGGAACCCGTTGAGCCGCAAACTTTGCCGGAGGGAGAAGCGCTGTCGATACAAATCGATGATGTCGACGTCCGCTATGACAGCATTTCGGAACCGGCGCTGTCGGCGGTTAACTTCGATGTCCCCCTCGGATCAACGGTGGCGATAGTCGGCGCATCCGGCGCAGGCAAGAGCACACTGCTGCGACTGATTCCCCGCTTCGCCGACCCCACCACCGGGGCGGTACGGATTGGTGGAGTCGACGTACGCGATATCAGCAGCGCTGACTTGCACACCCGCATCGGCGTGATCATGCCGGAGGTCGTGTTGCTTGACAGAACCATCCGAGACAACGTCACCGCTAACCGGCCTGACGCAAACCAGGACGAACTTGATCGTGTGGCCACGCTGTCCGGTCTCGACGAAGTCATCGCACGCATACCGGGTGGGTGGAATGCCCAGGTCGGTCCGCGGGGCACCAACCTTTCGGGCGGCGAACGACAGCGGGTTCAGATCGCTCGAGTCGCGCTGCAGAACCCATCGATCGTAATCCTTGACGAAGCCACCGCTGCCCTCGATCCACTGTCCGAACGAATCGTTCAGAAGTGGGTGAGCAACCTTCACGGACGATGCACCGTCGTGATAGTCGCACACCGATTACACACGATCGCTACCGCCGATTACGTGGTCGTGCTGGAGGGCGGGGAAGTCATCGAATCAGGAACTCCCGCCGATCTCGCAGAGGCAGGAGGGCAATTCCACCGCATGATTAACACGCGGACCGACACTTCACAATGGCGATCAACGACTCAGGTTCGCCTCCCACACAAGGGAGGAGTGAGATGAGCGAAACATCCGAGCCCACCGCTAGCGACCAAGCCTCAAACATACGAACTCGATTCGACCGGAGACAGGTTCTTGTACTTACGGCCGTCCTCGCTGCAACCGCTATGTTCACGATCGATATGACAATCGTCACCGTGGCACTGCCTGCTATCGGGGAGGACCTTTCCGGCAGTTCTCTTGTCGGTCTGCAATGGGTCATAATCGGTTACACGGTCGCATTCGGCTCCCTGCTGCAGATCAGCGGATCGCTAACCGACGCTGTCGGAGTCAAGCGCATGTTCTTGTACGGGATCGCGGGGTTTGCGGTTGCCTCGCTCATCTGTGGCTTGGCCTCCACCATGCTCATGCTCAACATCGCTCGCGCGATCCAAGGTGTAGGTGCTGCAGTAATGTTTGCCAGCGTCGTGCCCCTGATTGCACGCACTTTCGCGGAAGACACCAGGGCCCGAGCCATCGGAATCTGGTCTGCCGTCCTCGGCGTTGCCGCCGTCCTGGCACCTGTCTTTGGCGGCTTCCTGGTCGATGCCGTCGGTTGGCGATCTATGTTCCTAATCAATATCCCCGTCGGAGTAGTCGCATTTTTCCTGGTGCGATCCTTGCTAGCGCCGGACAATAGGAACCATCGCACTGTCGTCGCAGCTTTCGATCTCGCCGGCGCGGTCCTGCTCGGGTCAGCTCTGCTCAGTATCAATTTGGGCCTGGCGAAAGCCCAGGAAACTGGCTGGAGCGAGCGCACCACCCTGACGGCCTTCGGGCTCGGAGCCCTGTTGCTGGTCGCTTTCGGATTTCGCGAACTCCGGGCACCGGCTCCGATCCTCGACCTGGCGCTGGTGCGGAATCGCACATTTGTCGGTGTATCTCTGCTCGCGCTTCTTAACAGGATCGCCACGGTCGGAGCCACCGTCTACCTGGTTATTCTGCTGCAGAGAGGTTTTGGATACAGCCCATCCCAGACTGGTCTTCTGTTGGTGCCGCTCGGTATAGCGGTCATGGCGGTGTCGCTATGGGCCGGCAACGCACAGTCCAGGTTTGATCCTCGAACTCTTCTTGGCGCGGGATTCGCATTGATGACCGCTGCATCAGTATTGCTGGCATGGCAAATTGGGCACGAGAAAGACCCACGGTTGCTGCTCCCCGCTACCGTCATCTGGGGTATTGGCAGTGCCCTCGCTAACACCCCGCTCATGGCCGTTACCACTTCGGCAGTGCCGATCGAGCGGGTTGGCATGGCAACCGGCTTAGTCAACAGCTTCTTCCCCATCGGGGCGGGGTTGGGTACTGCAATTTTCGGGATTGTCTTCGCAGCTTCCGTTGGTGGTGATGCCGAGAGCTTCACCCGACTTGATCTAGCGTCAGCGAACGCAACGATCTACACGATTGTGGCTGCGCTCATGCTGGTTGCTGTCTTCATCTCATTCGGAGTCCTTACTCGACGTTCCTCTAGGTGAATCGAAGCCTCCTAACATCACTTTCCCGTATCCAACAGCTGGCCCAGCAGAGGAAACCGGCCTCCGTTTAGAAGTCCAGTGTCTGCGTGAGTTTCATGTCCGATATTGGACGCAGGAGGAAATTCACGATTCCTGGCACGCAGACACCCCCCGAACAGGTCCTCGCGAAGGTCCGGCAAGGCCAGAAAATCCTTACGACGGCTACCCGATGATCGAAGTCGTCACGTAGTCAGCACTGCCGGCTGAGCCCGTAGTAGCGGCAGGTCACGGCTACGCTGCCACTGACTTCCTCGACCTGACGGAGCACAGCAAGTTTGTGTTTTGCCCGTCGCTTGAGCTCTCGTGGTGACATGGAAACCTTCCTCTCATCGGAAGACCCAACTGTTGTCAACAACCTCCATCAGTTGTAGACATAAACGTCGCTTCCATGTGCCTCAGTTACCTTGATCCGCACCGAACTTGTCGGCTCAAGCAAAGTGATTCCTCCCAGGTCAATGTCACCAAAGAACATCAGATTCAATGAGTCTGAACAGGGATCCTCGCCGGCGTCCGGAACCTTCCCCTCTGCATTGGCGTCACGCATGTGAGCGACTCCCGCAGGTTCTTCCTGCGGAGCACCGCGAGATCTGCTGTTGTATTCGAGAACTGACACCTCGTCATCGGTGATCAGTTGGTGCCCCGAATGCGGCACGACGGTGTACCACCCCTCCTACGGTAGATAGCCAGTCGCGAACGGGTAAGACTGACCAGCTGTCACCATCTCGTCGTCGTCCAAAAGGGCCATCGTTCCGTCCGGCTGCAAACCGCCCTGCTGGTTCACCGTGATGTCTCCAGTGACATCGCCCTTCAAAACTCCGCCGTCAGCGATACGAACAAGGAACTGGGTTTCGGGAAACTTGCTCAACGCTTTGGTTCCCGTTTGCTCGATCGCCGTACCGACGAATATGGCGTCGGACGACCCTGCCAAGAGAGCCGGATCGTTGATGTCGAATGACCAGCTTTCCGCTCGGCGCCGGGAAACTGCCCATCACGGAAGCGAAAGCGTAATCGGGAGTTAGCAGTTGATTTGGGGCTGGCGTTCTAACTTTGTGGGACGGTCCGGTTCGCCAGGGCTGAGTCCTCGGCCCCGTACAGCCGGTGCAGCGCATGAAGAACGAAGCGGCGCATCCGCTACTGGACGAAGACATCGCGCGGAGAACTCTGCTGGCCACTGCTCAAGGCGCGCAGGGTTACTGGGTGGTAACGAAACGTCGCTCCATCCCAATGCATACCGTTCATGCGGTTTATCGTTGAAGGTGCGCGGCCGCACGGATGCCCGACCGCGCACCGAAAGAGGGTCATCTGAGTTGTGTGCTCAACGCAGATGACGTCCTAACTGCCCCGG